>Ga0247727_10020534_pt1 | contig 10082 bp, 5 predicted proteins | sample WisWelCaveWW1625_FD_202498 | JGI IMG/M metagenome (GOLD analysis project Ga0247727, IMG submission 202498) | Biofilm microbial communities from Wishing Well Cave, Virginia, United States - WW16-25 | ecosystem: Environmental > Aquatic > Deep subsurface > Groundwater > Cave microbial mat | place...
ACTGTTCCTGGAGTACGCCGGCCAACCCCTGTTTTACGGCAACGCCGACCAGTTCCTGTTCGGCCGCGACTTGCTCATCGCCCCCGACCTGTGGGAGATGGTGGACCCCTACGACGTAGGCCTGCCGCAGGGCGGCTGGTACGATTACTGGACGGGCCAGCGCGTCGAAGGCCGCAAATTAGAAACTGACATCACCACACCGGAATGGGTGCGCGCCGCCGCGCCCACGGTGGTCACGCTTGCGCCACGGCTCGCTGAGATGCCCGTGTTTGTCCGCGCCGGCGCCATCCTCCCGCAGCAGCCCGTGGTGCAGCACACCGACGAGCAGCCCAACGGCCCGCTCGAGTTGCGCGTCTATCCCGGCGCCGACTGCTCCGGCGCGCTCTACTGGGACGACGGCAAAACGTTCAATTACACTCGCGGCGAGTTCCTGCGCGTCAAATACGCCTGTACAGTCTCGTCTGCCACGAGCGGGCCTGCCGCCGCAGCGGTGGACATTTCAGTTTCCCCCCGTGAAGGAAGCTACGCCCCGTGGTGGAGCGCTATCCGCGTGGAAGTTTATGGCTTGAAAAAAGCGCCGAAGGAGATTTGCGCGACGCGCGGCGCCACAGCCGGGGAAATGACTGCCCAAGTGTGCGCTCCGGTCACCGGCTGGACCTACCACCCCGAGCGCCACAATGTCACTTTCACTCTGCCTGAAAACTCCGGCGGCTGGAACATCGCTGTCGCACAAGAATAGCTGCCGATAGGCGCGGACGCTTCTGCCTTACTGTTGCTGAAGCCAATCGCGGAAAAGCCCCTGCGCCTTTGCGCCTTCCATCCGCCGTCGCACCGCATCCATCACGCGGACACGGGCCGTCTCGCCGCGGCCGAAAAAACCGAGCCAGTAGGGGACATGCAGTTCGAGCAGCGCGGGGCGCACGCCAATGCGCAACCCGCGGACACGGAAAAAGCCAGTCTGGAACAGCAGCCGCTCCACCTTGGTGCGCAGCAAGGGCGCCGCCTGGCTGGCATCCAGCACGCTCGGAAGGGCGTTGCTCGTTTCAAGGGCAGTCAATTCTGCGTCCCCTGGCGGACGATCGAACTGGTACAGGTCCAGCGAACCATTGAAGGCATCCATAGCAAACAAAGAGCGCTGCGATTCTCCGCGATTGAGGATATCCACTTCATAGAGACGAAAGGGAACGTAGGCGGCAGCCACGGAGCGCAGGGAGCCAATGCGTAACTGGCGAAGCCAGCCCGGCAGCCCGGCGCCGAACGCGGCCACCGCCTCGGCCTGGGTCACGTTCGGTCGTAGCGCGCGGACCATGCGGTTTTCGCCGGGCACGCTGTCCTACCGGAAATAGATCCACAACCCAACCACCGTGGCAAACAACAGAAGGCTGAAGGTCACGTTCAACCGGTGTTCGAGGCTGGTTTCCCCGCGTAGGGCCACTTTCCTGGCTGCGACGCCGGTGGTCTCGATCTTCTCGTTCACCGTGGCAAAGGTAAGACCCGCCAGCTTCCTGCGGTCGGGGGCCGGAGTCATGTAGCTGACCGCCACGAGCACGGCCGCGCAGGCCACGAACATCAGGATGGCGTAGTGCAGGAAGTTCATCTCCACCAACCACAAAGCGAAGGGCGAGGTGAAGGGATTCTTCTTGTGAATCAGCTCCATTACGAACCGTACCGCGCCCAGCACGAAGCCGCCGAGCAGCGAAGCGAGGGCACCGGCGCCGTTCAACCGCGGCCACAGGATGCCGAAGATAAAACAAACGGCAATCGGCGGGCTGATATAGGCCTGTACGCTTTGCAGGTAGATGAACAATTGTGAGCTCAGCAAGCTAATGAACGGAACCCAGAGTAGTCCCATGACCACCAGCACACCCGTCGCCACGCGGCCAAAGGTGACCAGTTGCCGCTCGGAAGCGTCCGGCCGCAACTTTTTGTAGAAGTCGAGCGTGACCAGTGTGGACGCGGAATTAAATACCGAAGCCATTCCGCCCATCAGCGCCGCCAGCAGGGCCGCAATCATCACCCCAATCAAACCGTGGGGCAGCAAGTTGATGATCAGGGTGGGATAGGCAATGTCTCCGTTGGTGACCACCCCATTGGCATCCTTGTTGAACATCTGTGGGTAGAGAGCGATAGCGATGAGCCCGGGCAGAACCAGGATGAAGACTGGGAGGATCTTCAGAAAGCCGGCGAAAATTGTGCCCGCCTTGGCATGCCCTTCGTCCCTGGCCGAGAGCACGCGCTGCACGATCACCTGGTCGGTGCACCAATACCAGATGCCCAGGATGGGCGCGCCGAGAAAGATGCCGGTCCATGGGAACTCGGGGTGGTCCATGGGCTTGATCATGCTGAAGTAGTGGTCCGGCAGCGCCGCCCGCAGGCCGGCAAAGCCTCCCACCTGGTCCAGCCCGATCCACGTCAGCACCACCGCGCCGAACAGCAACACCAGGGTCTGCACCAGCTCGGTATAGATCACCGCCGCCAGCCCGCCGGCGATAGTGTAGATGCCGGTCATCACCACCAGGATGATCGCGGCGGTGAGAGGATTCCAGCCCACGACGCGTTCCAGCACCACCGCGGCGGCGTACAAGTGCACCGAGATTTTGGTGAAGATATACGCAAGGATGGAAATGCTCGCCAGATACACGGCGCAGGAACGGTTGAACCGCCGCTCGAGAAACTCGGGCATGGTGAACACGTTGGTGCGCAGGTAAAAGGGCACAAACACCCAGCCGAGGATCAGCAGAATCAGGCACGCCAGCCACTCGAAATGGCCCACCGCAAGCCCGGACGTAGCGCCCGACCCCGCCAAGCCGATGAAGTGCTCCGTAGAGATGTTGGAGACGAACAGGGAAGCGCCGATGGCAAACCAGCCGACATTGCGGCTGGCCAGGAAGTAGTCTTCTGAGGTGCGTTCCTTGCGGGCAAAGTAGAAGCCAATGCCAAAAATCACGGCGAAATAGGCCACGATGATCGCGATGTCAATTGCGCTGAGGCTTTTGTGGGTCAATGCAACTGAGGCCAATGCGATCATGCGATTCTCCCTTTGCCCTGCAACCGAGTGCGCACGTGCGGAGTCCCTCCCGGACCATCCGCAATCTATAACACTGCCACGGCATTCTCAATGATTGCCGGGAGGGGGCTTCCTCCCCTGGGGGCAGGGCGCGGAATCGGCCTCAACGCTCTTGTCCCCCTGTGGAGGTCGCCGCCTTGGGTTCCTCCACGCGGTGATACTTGCCGATCGCAGGGCCCTCTAGCTTGCTAACGGCGCCGCGCGGCCAGCGAATTTCCACTTGCTCAATTGTTTCCGTCTCGCCCAGGCCGAACAGCACGCGCAGGTCGTGCGCAGCGTAGTAACTGGCTCCGCCTACTACCTCGCGCACCTGTTTTTTCCCACCGGCGGCCAGCGTGACCACTGCGCCGATGGCGTCACGATTGCTCGCCGCGCCGACGAGCTGGAACCCGATCCACGGGTTGCGGTTGCCGCCGTCGTTGCGCAGCAGCATGGGCGAGCCACCATTGGTGACCAACAGCAGGTCCACGTCGCCGTCGTTGTCGTAGTCCGCGCTGGCCAACGCGCGCCCGACGTGCTGCTTTTCAAAAGGAGCGCCGCTGCGCGCACTCACCTCGTCGAAGCGGCCGCCGCTATTCTGGAACAGGAAGGGCCGCTCGGCAAAGGTGACTCCGTCGCGGAACCGATGCACGTTGTCCAGCACGTGGCCGTTGAGCACGACGAGATCGAGGTCGCTGTCGTTGTCGTAGTCGAGAAAGCGCACGCCAAAGCCGCTGGTGAGCATGGCGACGGATCCTAAGTTGGCGGCGACCGTGACATCGGAGAAGACCTCATCCCGCAAGTTGCGGAACAAGTTGTTCGGCTCGTAGTCAATGTTGGTCTTGACCAGATCGGGCCAGCCGTCCCCGTCGTAATCCGCGGCGTCGGTGCCCATGCCGGATTCCGGCTGGCCAGCAGAGCCGTAGGCGACCTCGGCGAGCAGCGCTGTTTCGGTGAACGTGCCGTCGCCGTTGTTGCGCAACAAAGAGCTGGCCACCTTGTCGTTGGCGACGTAAAGATCCATCCAGCCGTCGCGGTTGAAATCAAACGCCACCACGCCGAGCGCTTTGCCCGGGGAACCGGCAATGCCGCTTTGCTCGCTCGCGTCGCGGAAGGTGCCGTCACCGTTGTTGCGGTAGAGAACGTTGGCAGCCGGCGGGAACTGATCGGGATGGCAATAGGCGCGGTAGCCGGGCCGCTGCTCACCACAGAAAGGATTCGGCTGGTAATCCCACTTCAGGTAACGCCCGGCAAACAGGTCGAGCAGGCCATCGTTGTTGTAGTCGAAAAACGCTGCGGCCGAACCCCAGCCCGACGCGGCCACGCCTGCCGTGGCCGACAGGTCGGTGAAGGTGCCATCGCCGTTGTTGCGCCAGAGAGTGTTGGCGGGAAAGCCGGTGATGTAGATATCCGCGTCGCCGTCGTTGTCGAAATCGCCGATGGCGACGCCCTGGCCATAGCCGGTCAGGCGAAGGCCGGACTTTTCGGTCACATCCACGAAGCGGCCTTCGGGCATCTGACGGTAGAGGGCATGCTGGGCGGCGCGGTCGTTTGCACAAGCCTTCGATAACTTGTGGCATCCGCTGTTGACCAGCAGGATGTCCAGCCGGCCGTCTCCGTCGAAGTCGAGGAACGCCCCGCCTCCGCCCATCGTTTCGAGCAGGTATTTCTCCTCAGTTGCGCCATTGACGTGCTTCCAGCGGATCCCGAGCTGCTCAGTGACGTCGCTAAATACAACGTCGCCGGCCTTCGCCGGGCGCGCCCGCGCGCTGCTGGGTGGTTGGGCCCAGCTTGCGGAGCAACCCAAGCCCGCAAGGAGAAGCCCTGCGCCGAACAGCAAGGCCAGTCCTCGGTTGTTTTTTTTGTTCAATCTCTGTGGCTCTGTGGCTAAACTCACTTCACGATGTAGATCGAAACGCTGCGTGGTGGCGCGTTGACTTCGATCCGGCTTCCGCGCACCGTGGCGGAAGGCGCATCGAGCAACGGCTCCAGCCGGGCGGCGCCCTCGAGAGCTGTGTCCGGCGCGCCTTCCATCAGCAGGTTTCGCTCCTGGCTGGAATTGTTGAACACCACCAGCAGCCGCTCGTCCTTGTCCTGGCGCACAAACGCGTAGGCCGTGTCGTCCCACAACACGTGCCACTGGCGGCCGCGGCGGAGCGCGGAGTGCTCGCGCCGCACCTGCAACAGGCGCTGCAGGTGCAAGAAGACATCCTGCTCACCGCGCGCGCGACCCGACGCAGTGAACGCGTCCCGTGCATCGCCTCGAAAGCCGCCGGGAAAGTCGCGCCGGTTGTCGGGGTCGTCGCCGCCCTCCATGCCGATTTCGTCGCCGGTGTAAAGCTGCGGGATACCGCGCAAAGTCAGGAGCAAAGAAAGGGCGAGCTTAAGCTTATCCGGTGAACCGCCCGACTCGCTGACCAAGCGCTTCACGTCATGGTTGCCAATGAAAGTGACCAGCCGGTCTGCCTGCGGATACATCCAGTCGCGCCGGAGCACGTCCACGATCTGCGTCGCCGGCGCGTTGCGGATCATCACGTTGCGCAGCGCCGCATAGAGAGGGAAATCGAAGAGGGTCGAAACACGGGTATCCATTCCGTCGTTGCGTTCTCCCGCGGCGAAGTAGGCGGTCACCGCCGGATCGAAATGGAACACCTCGCCGAACGTCGCCATCCTTGGATAGACCCGGAACAGCTCGCGATGAAAATCCGACCAGAAGCGGCGCCCGACGTAGGGGAAGGTGTCCAGCCGGTAGCCATCGATCGCGGTTTTTTCCGCCCACCAGATGCTGTTCTGCAAAAGATATTGCGCCACGCGCGGGTTTTCCGTGTTGAGGTCGGGCAGGATGCCCGCGAACCACCCCTCCACGAGGTCGCGCCAAAAATGCGGCGGGGAGTTGGGGTCCACCAGGCCTTCAAAGGGCGAACGCGCCACCAGATTCTTTTCCGGCGTGCCGTGGAACCAATCGGGTGTCGGCAGATTCTTCACCCAAGGATGCTTGGGCCCACAGTGGTTGGGAACGTTGTCAAGAAACACCTTGATGCCGTGCTGGTGCGCGGCGGCCACCAACTCCTGCAAATCGCTCATCGTGCCGAGGTGCTCTTCCACCCCGTAGTAATCCACCGCGCCATAGCCGTGGTAGTCGCTGGGGGAAGTGTCGTCATTGTCGTAGACCGGATTCAACCACAGGGCTGTGATGCCGAGATCGCGGAGGTACGGCAGCCTGTCCCGAATGCCGCGCAGATCGCCGCCGTGATAAGCGCGCGCCTGGTTGCGATCGTAGGTGCCGGCGCCGCCCGGTGGTTCGTTGTTCGAGGGGTCGCCGTCGGCAAAACGGTCCGGCATGATGAGGTAGATCACATCATCAGCGCTCAACCCGGCAAAGCCATCACTCGGTGGCCGCCGGGCGTGCAGCGGGAATCGCAGGATCGCGCGGCCCGCCTGGTTGCGAATCTCGAATTCCACCACGCCCGGTTTGGCCGCAGGCGCAATCCCGAGCCAAATGAACAGGTAGTTTCCCTGCGCTGTGGACTCGACTCGCTCGACATGCACGCCGCGATGCGCAGTAGTAACCGCTGCTCTTCCGAAGTTCGCTCCGCGGACCAGCAGCATGACCCCATCAGGGCCGGGGGCAGGCATTCCTGTCCACCATTCCGGCGGGTCAACTTTTTCCACGACTGGCACCTGCGCCCGGACTGAAATCGCGAAGGAGAAAAACAGTAAACCCAAGAGCAGGAAACGCGCCATTGGCCTCCGCAGTGTTTTGTGCTTACTGCAAATAGATTCCGGCCTCACTGGCGCCCCCCTGGCGACGGCGCCCGCGGCGGCGACACCTGGGGCCGTCCGCCACCCGGGGCCTGGGCCTCGCCGACCGCGGCGCCGCCGAGACGTGCCCGCCGCAATTGATCCATGCGCAACTGTTCGTTACGAATCTCTTTGTCGAGTTGCTCCAGCCGGCGGAATTCTGCAAGCTCGGCCTGCGCCTTCTCATTCTGCCGGGTGCGGGAATAGAGCAAGAACAATTGGTAGCGCGCCTGGGTATGTTCGGGGCTCAGTTCGATTACGCGCTCCAGGTGCGGGATGGCCTGCTCGTGCCGACGCTGCTTGGCAAACATGCGGCCCAAATCAAACCGGGCCGCTACATGTTCCGGGGCCACTTGCAGAACCCGGGCGAGCAGTTTTTCCGCATCTTCATAACGGCCTTGCTCGAGCGCCAGGTATCCCAGGTTGGCAAGCGATTCCAGGTGCTCCGGCGCGCGCTTCAACTGCTCTTCGAAAAATCCGCCCGCCTCCTCGAACTTGCCTTGGGCGCGCAGGCCATAGCCCAACAGATAGGCGATATCCTCCAACTCGGGATTCAATTCCCTGGCCCCGGAAAAAGCTCGCGTGGCCCGTCCGAATTCACCCGCGCGAAACAGCGCATTGCCCAGGCTGAGAAAATACAAAGCCTGCTTGCCGTCCAACTCGGTTGCCCGCTGATAGCTTTCTGCCGCGCCCTCCCACCAGCCGGCGCGGAACAACTCCCGCCCCAGCAGGTAATGGTATTCGCCGCGGTCGCGCGCGCGCTCGATAGCGTGGCGAAATTCGAGCACCGCATTCTCCGTGTCGCCCTGCTCGGACGCAAGCACGGCAAGACGGAAATGTGGTTCTGGGGGCTTGCCGTTCAGATCCGCGGCTTGCGCCAGGGCCTCCGCTGCGCGCTCCGGGCTTTGCAGATTGAACCGCGCGACGCCGAGATTGAACAACGCCTCATAGGAATTCGGCTGTAGTTCATTGACCCGCGCAAAGAGCTCTGCCGCTGGTTGGTATGCCTTGTGCTCGGCCAGCGTCAATGCCAGTGTGAAGAGCGCGCGCGGATCCTCCCAGGTGGACCGGGCCAGGCCGCTGGCCTCACGCAACGCTTCTGCTTCCCGGCCGGCGCGGAGGAGCGCCTGCACCAGGGCCAGGGCCACGGTGGGATCGTTTCCCCCCAGGCGGCGGGCAGCAGAGAAATGGTCCACGGCTCGGGAAAATTCGCCGCTGGCGGCCAGCAGCGTGGCGTAGTTGAATTGCGCTTGGGCGTGGTTGGGGTTTTCGCGCAGCACGCGCTCGAACTCCGCGCGGGCCTCCGCGTACTTTTCTTGCCGCAGCAGCAGGTTGCCGAGGTTGTTGCGCGCTCCGGTAAACTTGGGCTCGAGCCGCAAGGCGGCGCGGTACTCCCGCTCAGCCTCGACCAGGCGTCCCGTCTGGTCCAGAACGATCGCCAGCAGGTTGTGGCTCTGTGGCGAATCGGGCGCCAGTTGAACGGCCTGCTGCGCCGGCGCGAGCGCCTGCTGGAACTTTCCCTGCTGGATCCAGTTGGCCGCCTCGCGCATGGCGTTTTCAGCGGCCGCGCCGCTGGTCGAGCCGGGACGCGGCGCCGCCTTCTGCGGTGGCTTCGCGCGCGGGGCTTGCGCCGCGCCCACGGCAGACACCAGCGCCAGCGGCAGCGCCAGCCAGGCCCAGCGGATGTGAAAGACGCGCGTCATTCCTCGTTCTTCTTGCTTTCCCCGCCGGCTTGGCCCTCGGTGAGGGTGACCACGCGGTTGATGCCCGGCACGGAAACCGCTTCCTTGCGGCCGCTCGGCCAGAAAATTTCCACTTGCTCCACCTGGGTGGCCGTGCCCAGGCCAAAGTGCACCCGCAGGTCGGATTGCGAACTGTAACTGCCACCCCCGATCACGTCGCCGCGCTGGCGGTTTCCGCCCGCCGTGACGAATACGCGAGCACCGATGGCGTCGCGCGGGCTCTTGCCAGCGCCGACCAGTTTCAGCGAAATCCAGTTCTGCTTGGGAGCAACGTTCCGCAACACCGTCGGAGGCGCATCGAGATTGTTCATCACCACATCCACGCGGCCATCGTTATCCAGATCGCCGAAGGCCGCGCCGCGAGCCGGCACCACCACGGCCAGACCGCTCCCCGTGGCCGGCGGCACGGGTTCGAAGCGCTGCCCATTGGTGTTGCGGAACAGGAGTGGGCGTTGCGCCCACGTGGTGCCCCAGTCGAGCTGGTCCACGCCACGATAGACGTGGCCATTGGCCACGAACAAGTCCTTGCGGCCGTCGTTGTCGTAGTCCAGAAAGCCGGTGCCCCACCCCAGAAACGGTATGGTCGGCTCGCCCAGCCCCACTTGCAGCGTGATGTCGGTGAAATTGGCTTCCCCATCGTTGCGATAGAGGGTGTTGTAGTCATCGGAAAAGTTCGTGACATACAGGTCCACGCGGCCGTCATTGTTGTAGTCGCCCACTGCGATGCCCATGGAGGCCTGCTCGCGCCCGCTTTCGTTCAACGCAAACCCGGAAGGATAGCTGATGTCCTCGAAGGTGCCGTCGCCGCGATTGCGGTACAGGTAGTTGGGCGTGGAGTCGTTGGCCACGGCAAGATCCACGCGGCCGTCGTCGTCCACATCCATCCAGGCAGCCGCAAAGCCGTAGTAGCCGCCCGGGTCGGACACACCTGCTTTTTCAGCCACTTCGCGGAATGTGCCGTCGCCATTGTTGCGGAACAAGAAGTCGCGCTCGCCCGGCAAGCCACGCGGGCCGCAACCCACCAGTTCGCCGCGGTAGCTACAGAAATTGTGCCCCACCGCGGCGCTGCCCGGCACCGGCGGGTTGTCCACATCAAACGTCAAGTAGCCGGCCACGAACAAGTCGAGCCAACCGTCGCCATCGAAATCACCGAACGCGGGCGCCGCAGACCACCCGCCGGCGGTGACCCCCGCCTGGGGCGCCACATCGGTGAACGAGCCGTCGCCGTTGTTGTGATAGAGACGGTTCGCGCCATGGTTGGCGACGTACAGGTCAACCCAGCCATCGTTATTGAAGTCACCTGCCGCCACGCCGAAGCCCCAACGCTCATTCGCCACCCCGGCCTTCGCGGTGACGTCGGCAAACGTTCCGTTCCCCTTGTTGCGGTAGAGGGCGGCCCGTGGCGGCGCTTCTTTTCCCTTGAGCGCGGCGTAGGTGGAACCGTTCACCAGATAAATGTCCATCCAGCCGTCGTTGTCAAAGTCGAAGATCGC
>Ga0247727_10020535_pt1 | contig 10082 bp, 10 predicted proteins | sample WisWelCaveWW1625_FD_202498 | JGI IMG/M metagenome (GOLD analysis project Ga0247727, IMG submission 202498) | Biofilm microbial communities from Wishing Well Cave, Virginia, United States - WW16-25 | ecosystem: Environmental > Aquatic > Deep subsurface > Groundwater > Cave microbial mat | place...
ACCGCTACAGCAAGGGCCAGATGGTCCACTTGGACCGCTCAATCCACGAGGACCAGACATGCCCGCAGGTCCACTCACACCACTGGCGCCATGTGGACCACTTTCACCACGAGGACCGCTTGGACCACTTGGACCAGACGGGCCGCTGCAACAAGGACCAGATGGACCTTGCAAACCATTTGGACCACTCTCTCCACGAGGACCGCTTGGGCCAGATGGGCCACTTGAGCCAGATGGACCGCTTTCACCACGGGGACCAGATGGACCAATAGCGCCACTTGGACCGCTACAACACGGACCTGAAGGACCGCTTGGGCCACTTGCGCCACTGGGACCAATGAAGCCGCTCGGACCGCTCTCTCCACGAGGGCCACTTGGACCGCTCGGACCAGACGGGCCACTCGCGCCGCTTGGACCACTGCAGCACGGCCCAACAGGACCGCTCGGCCCGCTCAATCCACGAGGGCCTGATGGACCGCTCGGACCGCTCGGACCACTTGGCCCGCTTGGTCCACTTACGCCACTCGGGCCGCTCGGACCAATGGGGCCACTTGGACCGCTCGGACCAGAACAGCAAGGACCGGATGGGCCACTCTTGCCAGATACTCCACTTCGACCACGATCACCAGTGTCTCCTTTGCCACCACTTGGTCCGCTTGGTCCGCTAGGACCGCTGCAACATGGACCAGACGGGCCAATAGGACCGCTCGAACCACGTGGACCGCTCGGTCCAGATGCACCAGATGGAATGTTTTCTGCACACCAGTAGCCATGCTCGATGTAGTAATTTCGGTCGTCGGCACCGAAAATCACGAAGCCTTCACACGGATGTAATACCTGGCATGGGGAACAGCAAGGCTTGCAGCTAATGACGCCAGGGCCGTTGCAAACGCAAACGAACAGGTCGTGAATACTGCAATCAGCATTCTGGATATACATACCCCAGCCAGAGAATGAGGTAGTACACCAGTCGATGTAAATCGTTCGTGGCGCGTTAAACAAAAAGCAATGCAATAGCCGTTCGAGATCATCGAAGTGGGCGTAGTAATCTTCGCCCATATCTGCACAGCCAGGCTTCAACGGCTTGCAGTGCATCTGACCGTGGCCAGGCTCACGGGTCATCGTCTTCGTGCCGTCGGAAACGATGTTGATGCTACGCATCGGGGCAATGAAGTGCGTCATGCACAACTTGCCAAACGGAGCACTGCAGACAGCTGGCATAGTTGATGCGCAGTCTTGAACGCTACGATTAAGACTGCAATCAGTGATGTGGGCACCGCTCGGACTGCAATATGGATCGAAAACCGTATCAGGCCAGATCAGGTGGAGGACCTTATGCTTTATATCCGGATCAAGGTTATAGAGAGTGCAGCACCACTTGTCGGGCATCTGTGGGATGGTTACTGTCAGATCTTCCGTTCCGACAAAGACCAAAGTCTTGCCTTCATCATCCAACTGAACCGTGTAGTCTGTGTTAATACACTTGTAGGTTTCGCAAGGACAACATGGTCCTGATGGGCCAGACGGACCGGACGGACCGGACGGACCAGAACAACACGGTCCAGACGGACCTGACGGTCCCATCGGACCGGACGGACCAGAACAACACGGTCCAGACGGACCTGACGGTCCAGAAACTCCAGATCGGCCTGGTGGCCCTGACGGCCCAGAGCAGCATGGACCAGATGGCCCAGACGGGCCGCTGATGCCTGATGCACCAGACAGACCGAAAGGATTTGAACGATTGATTCCGGAAGGACATGACGGCGTATTAGGGACCGACGGCGGACGCGAGGGCGTCGCCGAGAATGGTTCACAGCCAGGTGGACAGCAAGGCCAGGTCACAGATTCCGTTCCTTATCCAAGCCTTAGATGGTCGCCACAATCATGACCACATGAGGTGGCATGATCTGACGCAGAAAATCCAACATGTCCAAACTCAACGCATTCAATCCAAAATCGGCCGTCCTCAAGCGAACCACAAAGGCGTTGCTCCGCAACGCATTCTGGAAAAGGAAAGCCAGAGGATTGATGGTGGCTGGCAGATTCACTGCTGCCGGTTGAGTAGTCTGCGGCTGCGGCCGACTATCCATGCACATGGCCAAGGTCTTACCAGCGGCAATGCCTTTAGAGTGCAACAAGTCAAAGAAGGCCGTCACATCTGCCGGTACACCCCCCATTGCCCACGTTACCTTTGTGTATCCAAACACGTTCGGGATCACGACCAATGGTGTGACTGCATTGCTGAAGGTGACTGGCCCCGGCAATGATGGATCAAGCAAGAAGCTCGGACCCAGCGTCAAAGATGAGATGTCAGGCGTACCGCCACGGTTCGGCTCAAAGATGTAGAAAGCATCTACCAGTGGATCATCACGGTTGACCACGTCACCTATGTTGACGATCGGTGTGGCAGTTGACTTGAATCGATAGATGAATAGATCTGTGGCGATCATAAGGCCGTGGGAATCGATTGCCACCGCCTCAACTACCTCACCATCTGATCTGACAATTGGCAAATCAGTGATGGCGGAAACTGCCCGGGCGATGTCGTCGTAGGATGTTGCACCGCTGACCGCATCCAAGATGGCCACCACCAGATCCTTGTAATTTCTGCTTGATGGAAGCTGAATCTTGGCAACGTAACCAAATTGCTCATAGATGAAGTCCCAGTCGAGCTGAGCGCCAAGGAACCAGAATGACAGCTTGTAATCAATGATGACGCCGTGTGCATCAAAGATCGGCACAGGATCAAAACGGGGATCGGTGAATGGATTCGTGAATAGAATAACCGTGCCAGCACCTGGGTCGATCTCAAAGTCGACACCATTGGTCCACATCACAGTTGGAGTGAGCAAGCCATTGGTTGCGTGTTGCACCTCCTTGGCTTCTGTCGGCCATGGGAAGATGATGGCACCAACTGGCAAGACGACCGCTTGACCTTCTGACTGAAGCAAGTCGACGTTGTACCACAGCTCGTTATGGAAAACGGGACAAGCCTGCCGACTCACCGTGGCAACAAGCTCCTCGACGTCGTTGTTCAGCTGCTGCTGATTGACCATGGTGCTGCTCAGGTAGTCAATGACCAACCCGGAACCACCATAGATTCGCGTCCAGAACTCACTCGCCAAACCGATGAACGCAGGGAGGTTGCTGTCCTGAGTAGGATACGTGAACATGACGGCCCTCCGATTCACTCAATCTTACCTGATTCGGGCAGAAACGAAACAGGCCGCTGGTATCCAGCGGCCTGTATGAGGGCCAGTATTTTTTTACTCGTTGCATCTCACCGGCGCAGTCGGCCACGCTCGAAGGTCTGCACGTTCACGTTCACGTTGCCATTCGCATTCGAGCGAATAGTCGTATTGGTCACGTCTCGCCTCAAGCCGAACAGGCCGTTACGTTCCACCGTGCGAACGTTCACTTCATTCACCCCACTGTTCGCTCGGAAGTTGAACCGGTTGTTTACACCGGCATTCACCCGAACGCTAAACCGATCGAATGATGGAGCGTTGTGAAATCCACCACGGAAACCGCTGAAGCTGGTGTATCCAGCGTTGCTCGCCTGGAACGTCGAGTAACCGTAGCCTGGAGTCGGAGACGCAAAGTTGCCGTAGCCGTATCCCGGGGCCGTGAAGAGCTGATACGTGCTTGGGCAAGGAGCGGCGTAGACCGGTTCCGCTGCAGCCGCCACAGGCTGTACGGGCACCAGCGCGAACGGCTGGTAGGCCGCATAGGTGTAGGTCTGCAGAGCAAAGGTCGGCTGGAACGTGAAAGCCCGTACTGCGTAGGTGTTGTAGCCGAAGTTACTGTAGCCATAGCCACCGGCTCGGAAGCTGAAGGATGCGTTGTGGGTGGCCTCAGCTGGCTGTGCGAACACTACCAAACTCAACAGGCCGGCAAACAACGCCAACACTGACAAGGCTCTCTTCATGATTGACCCCTTTCAAGTAAATTGGGAAGCATTCTGCTTCGTTCAGTTCAGCTGTATTGTAGCATAGATCACTTTTTGCCATTCTTGCCATCCAGCATCTTCAGCCGGAGAACATGGACTTCCTGGTCGCTCAAAGCAGCGTTGCGGTTCTTCTTGGTCTCGGGAGGCATGCGACCTTCGTCGGTAGCGTCCCAGATAGATGTCCAGTCAGCGTCGGGATTCAGCTTGCCTGGCTCCAGGAAGATCTTCATGCTGCCCTTGGCTGTCGAACCAGTATGACAGTCCATGCAGGACTTCTGGTCGGCACCACGCTTCAATGTGAGGATCGTTGTAATATCCGAGGCAATTGCTGGCGGCGGTGGTGTGGTTGGCGCCTTGCCATAGTTACCATTGCCATTTGGCTGCTGCTGTTTAGCTGCAAGTCGAGCTTCAATCCGTGCAATCAAGTTGTCGACTTGGGCATCCGTGAGCTCACCATTCGCCTGCGCCTTGGGCGTTGGTGCCACATAGCCCATCGGTGCAGCTGGTTGAGCTTGAAACACCGGAGCATAACTGTAGCCGCCGCCATTGTAGAGATACGAAACCACTGGCACGGCTACAGTGAATGGCACCGGATATGCGACTGGCACCTCACGCACCACGTCTCGGTAGATGTAGGTTGGCTCGTATGTTGGGTAGCAGTATGAGCTGCTCGGGGAACTGCAGAACACCCGACGGCCGCTGGCCTCAGCCTCGTTTGGACTATCGACCAGGGCAACGAACACGAGTAACGTGCAGATTATACTGAGTGCGATGAACTTCTTCATGACAGCCCTCCTTGGCTTCTAGGTTCATTCTACTTGTTCTGTGGTGGTGGTGCCACCGGTACGAGCTTGAGTTGCCCTTTCAACGTGCTCAATAAGGCCGCCTCGAAGAAGGATTCCTCCCATTGATCCCGACGGATGGCAATGGGTGGGTTTAATAGGGCTTGAATGAGAACACCATTGCTCTTACCCTCGAAGCGAAGTCCGAGGATCATTCGCAGTTCTTCTTCGTTCAGGCCCAACTCGTAACATGCTTTGATGTTATCAACATAGTCCTCTGCATATCCATCCCAAATCTGCTTGAAGATGGTGGCAAACTCGCCAGCCTCGAAGTCGCTGCACGCCTTCACAGCAGCATTATACCGAGCCTGATCATCTCGAATGATCGCATCGAAGTCAGGGAACCCGAACAAGTCTTGGGTCTTCTGTTTGAGGATCAGGGCCTTCTTCGGATCTTTGTCGAAGAAGCCAAGGTCAGCCTGATCTGGCCGGAAGCCAACTTGCTTCTGGAAGTGTGACTTGAAGGCATTGATGCCCTGCGAGTGGCACCACATACAGCTTCGGCCATTCTTGACGATGGCATCTTGAGCCAAGGTGTCGACGACGATCTTGGTATCGCCCTCTGGTACTGTCTCGTCCTTACCATTGGTGAGTAGATACCACTGCAAGCTATTCGGCGCACGCACAATGTACTCAGCAGCATCACGCTTGTTGTTGAGAAAGTTAAGGATGACATTCTTCTCACCAACCGACTTGTCGTAGTCGAAGGTCTCCCACCAGTCACCATAGATCGTCTGACGACGAGCCAGGATGCGGTTGTTACGAGCAACCCGGGCACATAGGCCATCCGAACCGGATGTGACGATGGTAGCACGGACTTCAGTTGTTGACGCGCGATCATCCCAGGCACCGAACTTCTTCAAGTCGGCCAAGTTCTTGATGCCCAAGAAGTCAGAATAGTGTGGTTCCTGTGTGACGTTGGTGATGAACCAGTCAGCTCGCAAGATCGGGTAGCTGGTCTTTGTTGCTACGCCGAGATTACCAGCAGCCACTGCGTCGAGCCACGCAGCTTGCACCTGCTTCTTTACTGACGGCGTGGTCTCAGTGATGGTCTTCCTCACTGGACCTTGTGCCCACACTGGTTGACCGTTCTGGTAAAACCGGCCAGTTTTGTACCAATCGTTGACCACCACTTCCTTGGTGATAACATCCGTCTTGAGGATGATCTGATGGAAGTACGGGTCTTTGATTGCCAGACGATCCCATGCCCTCGGATCGATACCGTAGTCAAACAGGTTGATTCTGATGAGGGTGTTTTCTGGCCCACCGAACGCAGGTCGAATGATCGTCCTCCGCTTGCTGAAACCATTCACGATGACCGAGACAGTGCCGTAGTAATACTTGCGCTCTGCAAGTGGAATGTTGTGCATGTCAAGGTATCGAACGTAGCCCAGCTCATCCGGACTCATGGTCTTGGAGAGCAGAGCGGAGTCAGTCCATGCAACCTGAACAGTCTCGCTATGCGTGTACAGTGTGCCCGAGACAGCTCCCGCTTTGCGCAGACGGCCACGATCACGGGCTTCTGGAGTTGGCGGAGGAGCAGCATCGGCTGTCGTCAGCACAGCGAATGCACTGACGACAGCCGTGAGCAAAAGCAGTTGGCGCATCCTGCGCATGTTGACACCCCTTGGTGGCTTACATTCGTTAGGCGACGTTACGAAGGGCATCAATGACCCGGTCGAGGACTTCTTCGGTGATCGTGTCGTCGAACGACGTGATCCTGTCCTTGTAGCCTTCCAGCAGATCAGCCAATGCCTCGCTGCGGGTAGCGACCAGATCAACCAAGGCATCGTACAGGGCATCCTCACCAGCTTCGATCCAGCTGAGGACCTCATCCTTACTGTTGACGATGAAGTCGACAACCAGCCGCTTGATGAAGTTGCCGCCGATGCCGGCCTGTGGCTTGTTCTTGTCACCCAGCGCTCGCAATAACATCGTGACGAACTGGGTGCCGAACATCTCGATCAGCTTCAAGATCAGCGAGCTGTCGATGCCGAGTGCCTTGCCTTGTGCCTTCAAGCCACGCTCGCTCAGCGGCTTGATAACGCACTTCTTCTTTCTTGCCATGAGTCACCTCTCAGTGTTTGTGGCGATTCTTTCTGCGTTTCCCGGCGTCTTCCGATAGAGCGTCGGGGTCTGTGTGGGTCATGCTTGCTGTACCATTCACGGGCTTCTCTTCTTGATCTTGTTCCGGGAGCGGAGCATTGACAGCGTCCAGGAATCTCTTGTCTTCCTCAGCCATGATTTGCTTCATCATGGAGTCACGGAACGTAACCGGTTCCAGCCTGTCTTGGATCTCCACAATAGCCGGCGCCGTTTCTATCTGTTTTTGTTCGACTACTGGTTCCTCCGTAGGTGTGATGACCTCGACGCTTTCAATTTTGGCTGGGAGGTGTTCATCAAGCGGGACTGCTTTCTCTTCAACTTCTGGCTCACCGGTAACGATTTCCGACTTGGCCACCGGTGGCAAGTTGGTGTTGTTGGCATACATGATCGCGTAGGCGTCGACCATGTTGTCGAAATGACCACGAGTCAGGTAGCAGAAACCGTTGATACCCCAGCGAGTACCCCAGCTGTTCTGTGTCTTGATGAGCCAGCCACCACGCTGCTTCTTGAGGCCAACACCAGCTAGAGCATGTCCACCAGCAATCACATCTGGCAGAGGAGCTACACCTTCGGCGCTGAGTCGATTGAAGTTCTGCCCGATCATGATGCCGAATGCAACTGGGAAGCCACGATTGATGGCCTCGCAAATTTCCTCGAAGCTACGACACAAGAACGCCTCTTCGATCTTGAACTTCTCAGCTGTCTTGAAGGCGCTCTGCGGAATCTGCTGCTTGTAGATCTGATCGGTGCCACACTCAGCATGTGTGCAGGTGCCGATCTCTTTCAGCACCTTCAGGATTGAACTGACACTGGCGCCGTTGTCACGACCACCATTGACATGAGCGTAGGGGAAGGTGCATGACAGCAGTACCGGCTCCAGCCCCATCTTCTGTCTGATGAGGTCTTCGATGGCGATACCAGCATGACCAGTACACGAGCCATACTGGCCTTGGTTACGAATGGTGATCGATACAATTTCCGAGAGATCGCAGTCCTTCCAGGTGGAAGGGTCTGGCGCTGCGAACGACGAGAAGCGTGTTGCCTGCGCTAGCATAGCCGGCGGCGGTGGCAAAGCTGCCAATTTACGAACTTCACCACCACCGTCAATGCAGGGAAGGCCGTCGATGTATTGCAAAGGCATCCTGGTATCCTCACTTACCTGTGATCTTGGTGACGTTATCTTTCACTTGTTGAACCGATGACAGGCTGCCCACGAACAGCACCTGTCCTTCTTTGATAGCTCCATCTTGTGCGGTTTGCAGAATAAGCAATGGTGGAGTTTTACCTTTGACGTGCTCGTCCAAGCCGAGCTCTTTGAGATTCTCACGGACGCTCAACTCATGGATATTGTGCCCCTTCTCCGACAGCCACTGTCGTAACTCTCGATTGTTGACAATGTCTGAGATGGCCCGGGTCTGCTTGGTGTAATCCAGCAAGAACGTGACGTGCAATTTGGCCACGTTACCTGGTACAGGCGGCTCAGGACCTGGAGGTGTCGGGCCAGGTGGCGGCCTGTCAGCCTTGACGGCAATGAATGTGATAACAGCGTTGGATGGCTTGTTTTCTTTCGACGTGTAAGCCAGTACCACGATCATGTCGTCCGTGTTCGGGCGTGGAAAGACCATGATCGAGTTCGTGGCCTTGCTTTCCAGTACATCAACCTGATGACCGTGCTGACTGCTAACCAGCCACTTCACCTCGTTGTCGCACTTGGCAGCGACTGGAATAAACCGTCGAGTCGAACTGACCTCCATCGGAGCCGGCAGTTCGATCAAGCCAGCGATGATGTTGGTATTGGGCGCATCCAACGACTTCCAGACGTCATTCGGCTCCGGCCTTGGGATAGGCGGCGGGCCGGGCGGATTGGGCGAAGGTGGTGTGTAGATCGGACCGATGTACTTGGTGCAGGTGCCAATGCTGGCAGCAGCAAGAATGACAGCACCAACAACGTAGATCGCCCAGCGTGGCCAATTCTGCATGGAGTAACTCCTGTGAAGGTCGTGGGGCGACGACTTGATTATAAGCTATACGTCGGGCGTGTCTACAGCTACCAGGATCACCGTGACGTCTGTTGGCTGCAAGAAGAACAAGGTGGTACGTCCGGTGACGGTATTCACAGGGTCAGTAGGGATCACCAGTTTCTGCGTATCGGTGATGAAGACGTTCACACCGTCTGGCCGGCGAATCGTGCCAGAGATGGTGTAGTTTACGACAGATACCAAGTTGTCGAGCATGTCATGAAGCACTTGATCGATAAGAGATCGTGGCAGTTCGCCGACAAAGCCCATGTTGTTGACGGCCGAAGACACAGCAGTACGAATGTCGGCCACGCTCGGAGCAGGGGTGTTCTTTTTGTAGTTGACCGTGAAGATGACCGTGGTGAAGCATGGAACAGCTGCCCGCACCAGAACATCGCACATGGGTGGACGCTGCGTGCGGCCATTGAGGAAGTCTTGTATTTCACCTACCAGCGGCATCACACGCACGACCACGTTGTAATCCTTGGTTGAGCCGATCAGCAGCGCAGTTGCGTCAGTAATTGTGTCCTGCCACTGCACCACTGCTGCCTGGTAACGGCTGTAAGTGCCTTCAACCAGGAACACGATGTCAGGTGGTGGCAGCGTATCGGATGGCGGCGAGATCAAATCGATCGATCGAACATCGCTTGTCGCCGGGAAACCAGGGAGCGTCTGATCCTGATCTGGTAGAAGCACACGGTCGACTTGGTAAAAGCCAGGAGCATCGTTGATGGCAATGCCAGCTTGCCATGTACCCACTGGACCAACCTTGGCAACCAGCACGGCTGTTTTGACCAGCGTTTTGTTTTGATATAGCTCCTGGCTTTGAAGATAGAGGTCGGATCTTCCTCCCTGTGAACCAGGCCAGATCGCGTGTTGGTCGCGCTTCATCTCTGGATCGCCAAATCCAATGATGGAGATGAACTCAATGTTTTCAAAAGCTGGCTGCTCTCGCAGTAAGCCTTCGATGCTAGGACGATTTGACCACGCCTTGACGGCCAGGCCAGCTTCCAATTTGGCGAGCAGCGTCGCGTTGGTATCAGCATTCACACCGCCGATGAAGTCATTCTTGGCGTAAGCCTTGACGAAATTCGATGGTGGTGTCTCCAGTGTAGCCAACGAAGCTCGGGCCACGTTCCCAGCGGCACCAACCAGGTTGGCTGT
>Ga0247727_10020537_pt1 | contig 10081 bp, 8 predicted proteins | sample WisWelCaveWW1625_FD_202498 | JGI IMG/M metagenome (GOLD analysis project Ga0247727, IMG submission 202498) | Biofilm microbial communities from Wishing Well Cave, Virginia, United States - WW16-25 | ecosystem: Environmental > Aquatic > Deep subsurface > Groundwater > Cave microbial mat | place...
AGAAACTCGGTCTCCGGGTCCGGCCGCAGCATGTGGAATGGCGGCACGATCAGCCGGGTCGCCGTCGGCGCGGGCGTGGTCGCCACCGCGCTGGACATCGGGTCGACCGATCTCCGCAGATCCTCGGCCATCGCGTCGGCGGTGGCGTAGCGGTCGTCCGAGTTCTTCGCCAGTGCCCGCCGAATGATCATCCCAACCGGGCCGCTGGACCCGGATCCTTCCAGTGCCGGCGGCTGGTCGTAGGTAATGGCGTGAAACACTTCGATGATGCTCTGACCCGGAAAAGCCTTCCGGCCGGTGAGCAGCTCGAACAGAATCGTGCCCGTCGTGAACACATCCGACCGCGCGTCGAGCGGCCTGCCCGTCAGTTGCTCGGGCGACATGTAGTGGGGCGTGCCCACGATCATACCGGCCGCCGTCAACCCGGTCGCGGTGTCGGCTCCCGCTTCGAAGCCGTGAATCGGTTTGGCGAGGCCGAAATCGAGCAACTTGATTCCATGCCGCGTGCGAAATACGTTCGACGGCTTCAGATCGCGATGGACGAACCCCTGCCGGTGCAGGGCTTCCAGGGCGTTCAGCATCCCCAGCGCTATCTGGAGGGCCTCCTCTGCCGCCATCCGACCCCGCTCGATCAGCGCCGCCAGCGCCTCGCCCTCCAGCAGCTCCATCACGATGAACAGCTCGCCGCCCTCCTCGCCGATCTCGTAGATCTGGCAGATGTTGGGATGATTGACGGCGGCCGCCGCCCGGGCCTCGCGCCAGAGCCGCTCGCGCGCCTGCGTGTCGAGACCGGCGCGATGGATCATCTTCATCGCCACCGTGCGGTTCAACCGCTCGTCGTGCGCCGAGTAGACCACTCCCATGCCGCCTTCTCCGAGCTTGCTCAGGATGCGGTAGTGTCCGACGCGTTCGCCTGGGGTCACAATCGTTGATTGTACTGCACGCGACCGCGACCTGACGGCGCGGCCGGCGGCACTTACCGTAGAATCGAGACAGGATGAACCGGCAAGGCTTGATCGAGGCGGCTCCGGCCAGGACTTTCCAGACCCTGGGCGAGATCCCCATCGACCGCGTCTATATCGATCCCGCCGGTGACCTCGGAGAGGCCGGCCAGTTCCCCTACACGCGCGGCATCCACCCCACCATGTATCGCGGCAAGCTCTGGACCATGCGTCAGTTTTCCGGCTTCGCCACCCCGGAGGAGACCAACCGCCGCTACCGCTACCTTCTCGCGCAGGGACAAACCGGCCTCTCGGTCGCTTTCGACTTGCCGACCCTGATGGGCTATGACGCCGACCATCCCAACTCGGCCGGCGAAGTCGGCAAATGCGGCGTCTCGATCTCCTCGCTCGAGGACATGGAGATCCTGTTCGGCGACATCCCGCTCGCCGACGTCAGCGTCTCGATGACCATCAACTCGCCGGCCGCCATCATCTGGGCGATGTACCTGGCGGTCGCCGAGAAACAGGGCGCCGGTTGGGATCGCCTGAATGGCACCATCCAGAACGACATTCTCAAGGAATACATCGCGCAGAAGGAGTATATTTACCCGCCCCGCCCGTCGATGCGGCTGGTGACCGACACCATCGAGTTCGCCACCCGTCATGTGCCTCGCTTCAACCCGGTGTCGATCAGCGGCTACCATATTCGCGAGGCCGGCTCGACGGCCGTTCAGGAATTGGCCTTCACCCTGCGCGACGGCATCGAATATGTCGATTGGGCGCTCGAGCGCGGCTTGCCGGTCGATTCCTTCGCGCCGCGCCTCAGCTTCTTCTTCAACTCCCACAGCGATTTCTTCGAGGAGATCGCCAAGTTCCGCGCCGCCCGGCGCCTGTGGGCCTACACCATGCGCGACCGCTACGGCGCGCGCCTCGAGCGGAGCTGGCGGCTGCGCTTCCACGCGCAAACCGCCGGCTGTTCGCTCACTTGGCAGCAGCCCTACAACAACGTCATGCGGACGGCCTTGCAGGCGCTGGCCGCCGTGCTCGGCGGCTGCCAGTCGCTCCATACCAATTCGCTCGACGAGGCCTACGCGCTCCCCGGCGAGCACGCCGTCACCATCGCCCTGCGCACCCAGCAGATCCTTGCCTCCGAGAGCGGCCTCACGGCGGCCGCCGATCCGCTCGGCGGCAGTTATTTCCTCGAGCGGCTGACGCTCGACGTCGGAGAGGCCGCCGGCGCCTACATCCGCCGCATCGACGAGATGGGCGGCATGATCCCGGCCATCGAGCGAAGCTTCCCGCAGCGCGAGATCGCCGAAGCCAGTTACCGGTACCAGAGCGCCGTCGAGCGCGGCGACCGCCTCGTGGTGGGCGTCAATGCCTTCCAGCAGGACCAGGCCCAGCCGGTCGAGATCCTCGAAATCGACGAATCGGTCCAGCACCGCCAGGTCGCGCGTCTCGAGGAGCTGCGCGCCCGGCGCGACCCCGACCCCGTCCGCTGCGCGCTCGATGCCCTCCGCGCGGCCGCCGGAAGCTCCGCCAACACCATGCCCTACATCCTCGATGCCGTCCGCGCCTACGCCACTCTTGGCGAGATCGCCGGCGCCCTGCGCGATGTGTTTGGGACGTGGCAGGAATCGAGCGTCCTGTAGCCACCCGCCACCCGCTAAACCCGGCCGCTCCCCTCCCGCCTCCGGTTATGGCTATAATGGTTCCGTACCGGACGGCGGCTGTGCCTCCGTCCACACGTCCCCCTCGGAGATGCATGGAGCGCCGGATTCGGGTCCTGGTCGCCAAGCCGGGCCTCGACGGACATGACCGCGGTGCCAAGATCATCGCTCGCGCTTTGCGCGACGCCGGCATGGAGGTCATCTACACCGGACTCCGCCAGACTCCGGAGATGATTGTGAGCGCGGCGTTGCAGGAGGACGTGCAGGTGATTGGCTTGTCGATCCTGTCGGGAGCGCACAAGGCGATCGTGCCGCGAATAATGGAGCTGTTGCGCGAGCAGGGAATGAGCGACGTAGTGGTGCTGGTCGGTGGGATCGTCCCGGACGAGGATGTCGCCGGCCTCAAGGATCTCGGCGTGGCCGCCGTGTTCCAGCCCGGCGCGTCGCTGGAAGCTATCGTCGGGTTCATTCGATCCTCGGCGCTCGAAGCGGCCTGAAAAATCGCCGCGGTCGAGGGGCTTCGCGCCGTTCCGGAAGGATGTTTTCAATGATACAGGAAAAACTGAATATCGCCGTTTTTGTGGATTACGACAACATCGAGATCGGGGTGAAATCCACGCTCCGGCGCGAGTTCCGCGTCTCGCTGGTGCTGGCCGGGCTCAAGGAGCGCGGCGACCTGATCGCCAAGTTCGCCTACGCCAACTGGAATCGCCAGGAGTTCGCCACCCGTCACATGTCGGAGAACGCCGTCCAGATGGTGCAGCGGCAGCCCTCCCCGCGCGGCGACAAGAACGGCGCCGACATTAACCTGGCGCTGGACGCGCTCGAGATGGCGTTCACCCACAAGCACGTCAACGCGTTCGCCATTGTCAGCGGCGACAGCGATTTCATCTCGCTGGTCAACAAGCTGAAGGAATACGGCAAGACCGTCTTCATCGTCGGCGGCAAGGCGTTTACCAGCACCATCCTCCAGCAGAACTGCCACGAGTTCATCAGCTACGAATCGCTGCTGGACGATACCGGCCGGGACGTCCAGCCGCCTCCGCCGCCGCAGCGCGTGCGCCAGGATCAGCCACCGCCGCGGCAGATGCGGCGGCGGCCGCCGCCGCTCGACCTGGCCCAGTCGGTCCCGCTGGTCGAGCGCGCTCTCCAGGTGCTCGAGCGCCGCAACGTTCAGCCGCAGCTTGGCCTGCTGAAATCCACGATGCTCCAGCTCGATTCCAGCTTCAATGAAAAGGCCTACGGCGCCGGCAGCTTCTCGGACTTCGTCGAAAAACTCAAGAGCGCCGACTACGTCAATGTCACCGGCTCCGGCGGCCGCCTCGTCATCGAGCGCAAAACCTCGGCTGCCGTGCCGGAAAAATCCGTGCGGTCGCCCGAAGAAGTCTTGCCGACGCTGCGCGACGTGCTCGAAACCCACCGGATCGACATGGAGGTTGGGCAGGCATCCGATCAGTTGGCGCAGTGGATGTCGGAGGAAGCGCCCGACTTCGTTCCGAACCGCTACGGCTTCCAGGAGTTCGCCGAGTTCCTCAACTTTGCCCAGGACAAGACCATCGTCCGCATCGAGCCCGATGAGGAGAAGGGCCTGATGGTCTATCTGGGGGCGGAGTTTTACCCGCCGGTCGACGCGGAAGCGGCCGAGCCGGTCGTCGAATCGCCGCTGGCGGAAGAAGAAGAAGAGGAGGAAAAGCAGCCGATTGTGCCCGGCCAGCCCAGTTTCCTCGAGCCGACGCCTCCGCCGGCCCCCGAGCCCATGCACCGTAAGCCGCGCGGTCCCCGCCGGCCGCGTCCCATGGGTCCCGACGGAGGTCCCATGCGGAGACCCAGGCGGAGGAAAGGCTAGTGATCGAGCGCATCACGCCGCCGGGCGTCGCGGCGCCGCGCGGTCCGTACTCGCCGGCGGTCCGCGCCGGCGATTTCATCTTCGTCGCCGGCCAGGGACCCGTGGATCCCGCGACCAATCAATTCTCTTTCGGCGACATCGGTCACGAGACGCGCCTGGTGCTGACCAATATCGAGCGGATTCTGACGGGCTGCGGAGCCTCGCTCGCCGATGTTGTCAAGTGCTCCGTCTTTCTCGCCGACGGCCGCGACTTTCAGGCCATGAACGATGTCTACGCCGAATTCTTCGGCGAGCATAAGCCGGCGCGCACCACCGTCGAATCCCGGTTCGCCGTCCCGCAAATGAAGGTCGAGATCGACTGCATCGCCTATCAGCCGTCCCGGCGTTGAGATGCCGGCTGCCGCCGCTGCTATGACCGTTGTGCACGTTTCCTTGTGCGCGTTTACCAGGGAGGTGTCATGAGAAAGAAAGTAACCGTCGTCGGCGCCGGCAACGTCGGCGCCAATGTCGCCCTCCGCATCGCCGACAAGGAGTTGGCCGATGTCGTTCTGGTCGATGTCATCGAAGGGGTCCCCCAGGGCAAGGGTCTCGATCTGCTCCAGTCCGGCCCCATCCAGGGCTACGATGTCCACGTCACCGGCGCCAACGATTATGAGCCGACGGCCAACTCCGACCTGGTTGTGATCACCGCCGGCTTTCCGCGCAAGCCCGGCATGAGCCGCGACGATCTGCTGTTCGCCAATTACGAGATCGTCCGGAGCGCCACCGAGCAGGCCGTCAAGTACTCGCCCAACAGCATCCTCGTTCTAGTCACCAATCCGCTCGACGCGATGTGCTGGGCGGCGGCAAAAGTGTCCCGCTTCTCCAAGAATCGCGTCATCGGCATGGCTGGCGTTCTCGATACCGCCCGCTATCGCACCTTCATCGCCCACGAGCTGGGCGTGTCGGTCGAGAACGTGACCGCGATGGTGCTCGGCGGCCACGGCGATACCATGGTCCCGCTGGTGCGCCTCACCAGCGTCTCCGGCATCCCGCTGGCGGAATTGCTCGAGCCGGCCGTCATCGACCGGCTGGTCCAGCGCACTCGCGACGGCGGCGCCGAAATCGTCAGGTATCTCAAGACCGGCAGCGCCTATTATGCGCCCTCGGCGGCCGCCGTCGAGATGGTCGAGTCCATCCTCAAGGACAAGAAGAAGGTGCTGCCTTGCGCCGCCTTGCTCGAGGGCGAGTACGGCATCCATGGCCTGTTCGTCGGAGTGCCGGCCAAGCTCGGCTCGCACGGCATCGAGAGGATCTACGAGCTCAAGCTCACGGCCGAGGAAAAGGCCATGCTCGATAAGAGCGCCGCCGCCGTGCGCGAGCTCGTCGACGTGCTCGAAAAGAAGTTCGGATAAGATCAATGCAGCCGGAAGCGCACAGGACGCGGCGGCGTCATCGCTTGAACCAGAAAACGCTGCCGCCGCGTTCCGTTGTGCGCGTTTACTGGAAAGCGGGAGGCATATGCTAACACAGGAAACGGTGCAAATCGTCAGCGCGGTCCTGGCGGTTCTGTGCGTGGTGATCATCATCGTTCGCCGCAAGAAAAAGGGGAAGCGCGGCGGCGACGAGGAATTCTAGGCGCGCCGGCGTCGGCGGGGCGGCCATGAGACGGCGTGGCCGGATCCTCCACTCGCCACGCTCCGTGGCCGGATGGGGTCCGCTGAAGCACTCGCCGAAGGTAAAGCATGCGTCTACGCAACCGGGTCTTTCGGACGAGGCGAGGCAAGCCGCTACAGCGATCTGGATCTTTTCATCGTAGGGAAGAGAGATGGGAAGCCAGGACACGATTGTGCAAAGAAGGAAGCCTTCTCAAGCGTCTTGACGAAATCTGCATCAAGGCAGACCTCATCGAGGCCACTCGCGAGCTGAAAATCCCGGAGTTCTCCGATGTCGGCCGCTACCTCACGCACTTCTCCGTTTTCGATGTGTTGACCAGGGTGGGCAACGGGGACCGATTCCACCGGCTCCTGGTTGTATAAGCATCTGCTTTCTTAGCGGCTACAGCCGCACGATCTTCGGCGAGCGAAAGCCTCGCAGCGCGTTCCGCGTGTCGACGATCACCCGCGCCTTCTCGACCACCGCCCCGTACGGCGCCCCCGAGTGATCGGTCACGATCACCACGCAGTCGGCCGACTCCGCCATCGCCTCCGGATCCTGGGCGAACAGCTCCATCGAGTCCACCCGCAGCGCCGGCACGTACGGGTCGCTGTAGCTGATGCGCGAGCCGCGCTTCAGCAGCAGGTGCGCGATATCGAGCGCCGGCGATTCCCTCATGTCGTCGATGTCGCGCTTGTAGGCGACCCCCATGATATGGACGTGCGAGTTCTTCAGCGGCTTGGCCTGTTCGTTCAGCGCGTTCTGGATCTTGTCGACGACGAAATGCGGCATCTGCCCGTTGATGTATCCGGCCAGCTCGATGAATCGCGCCTCGATGCCGGCTTGCTTGGATTTCCAGGAGAGATAGAACGGGTCGATCGGAATGCAGTGGCCGCCCAGTCCGGGCCCGGGATAAAACGGCATGAATCCGAACGGCTTGGTGGCCGCCGCGTCGATCATCTCCCATACGTCGATCCCCATGCGGTCGCACATCAGCGCCATCTCGTTGACCAGGCCGATGTTGATCATCCGGAACGTGTTCTCGAGCAGCTTCACCATTTCGGCCACCTGCGTCGACGACACCGCAACCACCCGCTCCAGCGCCTGCGAGTACAGCAGCACGCCCATCTGGGTGCACGCCGCCGTCACTCCGCCGACCACCTTGGGAATGTTCCGCGTGTTGAACTTCGGATTGCCCGGATCCACCCGTTCCGGCGAGAAACAGAGGAAGAAGTCCCGTCCCACTTGCAATCCGCTTCGCGCCAGCTTCGGCAGCAACAGCTCGTCGGTCGTGCCCGGGTAGGTCGTCGATTCCAGAATCACCAGCTTGCCTTCGCGGAAATGCCGCGCGATCTCGTCGGCGGCCGCGACCACGTAGCTCATGTCCGGGTCCCTGGTCTTTCGGAGCGGCGTCGGCACGCAGATGTTGATCGTGTCCAGTTCCCGAATGACGGAAAAGTCGCTGGTCGCCCGTACGCGGCGGCTCTCGACCAGCCGTCCGAGGCTCCCGCTTTCCACATCCTTCACGTACGACTGGCCCGCGTTCACCATCGAGACCTTCGATTCCGAGACGTCGATGCCGGTCACCGGGAATCCAGCCTCGGCGAACTCGACCGCCAGCGGCAGGCCCACATAGCCGAGTCCGACCACCCCGACCCGCGCCGTCCGCGCCCGGATCTTCTCGGCCAGCGCTTCACCGACGCTCGCCGGCGTAACCACCGCGCCCGATCCAGCTTCCATGGCTCTATCCATTTTCTCCTGATTTGCCTTCCGGGGCTTCCCGGCTCCTCCTACCATCGGCGCGTCCCCAGTTTTTCTTCTTAGCCGAACTCGCCCCGAGCCACGATTTCCGCCGGCCCGGTCAGCCATACTTCTCCCTCCCACCGCAGATCCAGGCCGCCTCCGGCAGTCACCACCCGCACCGGGCTCCGCGTGAGCCCCCGCAGGATCGACGCCACCGCCGCCCCCATCGAGCCCGTGCCCGAGCTCACCGTCTCGCCGGCGCCCCGCTCCCAGAACCGTGCTTGGATCGTGTGCCCGTCCAGAACCCTCACGAAGGACACATTTGTGCGGCGGGGAAACCGCGCGTGCCGCTCGATCGCGGCGCCCAGATCGCGCCAGTTCTCCGGGAACTGTTCGACCATCACCACGCACTGCGGATTGCCCACGTCCAGGATCGTGACCCCGCCAACGCTGCCGATCCCCTCCAGCGGCAGCCGCAATTCATCCTCCCGCCACGACGGCCGGCCCATGTTCATCTCGAAAGAAAAATGCCGGCCCGTCCGCTCGAGCAGCCGCAGAGGTCTCACTCCGGCCGCCGTGCGGATCCGAACAGCGTCCCGGTTGAGACCCGCATCGAGCAGGAAAGCCGCCGCGCAGCGCGTCCCGTTGCCGCTGATCTCGGCCTCGCTGCCGTCGGAATTGAACAGCCGGATCGCCGCGTCACAATGCCCGACCTCGCCCTCGGCAACCAGCAGCCATCCATCGGCGCCCACGCCCCGATGCCGGTCGCACAATGCGCGAGCCGCCTCTGCTAACTCCACCCCGCGAACTTCCCGCTCCCAGCTCAGCAGGAAATCGTTGCCGTCGCCGTGCGCCTTCACGAAAGGAATTCTCATGCCGTTTGCCTCTTGCCCTGGCGAGGCCCGGCCTCGCTTCCATCTTCAGTCAACGACGGGCGCCCGTCGGCGGTAGATCTCGATCACCGGGGCGCCCTTGACCGCGATCGACTTCACCAGGCCATAGCGCGGCCCGCTCTTCCGTGTCTTGAAGACGGCGCTGGACACTTTGTCGCCCGAGATCGCCACCACCCATTCTTCCCACAGCATCAGGTCGGGGCGGGCCACCGCCCCCTGCCAGTACGGCTCGTTGCCTTCGTGCAGCGTCTCCCGGAGCGGGATGCCCGCTTCGCGAAAGATGCCGGTCAGATCGCCGAAAGAGGTCAGGATGCCGCCGCCGCGATAATGCGCGCGCAGGTAGACGGCCGCCTCCCGTGTCCAGACGCGCCGCGCCTCCGAGTTCACCTGCGATTCCTTCCAGCAGATCCAGGACTCCATCCGCGGATAGGCGATCCATCCGGCCGACGAGGTCAGCACCACCACCGCCGCCGCCGCCGCCCGCCATCGCTCCGGCGACGCCGCCACCACCCCCGCCGCCGCCAGCGCCAACAGCGGCAGAGCCGACACTCCGTAGCGCGTGTTGAAGTAGGCGTTCGGCCACAGGTTCGGCACGTAGATCGGGGTGTCGCCGGAATGCATGCTCCACAGGTAAAACAACGGCGGCAGCGCCAGCAGTCCCAGCGGCCACAACACCCTTTTCCACGCGCAGGCGGCCGCGCCCAGCCCGGCCGCCACGATCAAACCCCATCCCGCGCACCACTGGACGGCGGTTCGAAAATAGAGCCACGCCATCGCCCAATCACCGTCGCCGGCATAGCGCTGCATGCCCTGCGCCAGCGAGCGCTCGTAAATCGCCTTGGCCGAGTAGAAGCCGCGGTAGAACTCCAGCGCATCCCCGTAACACCACCAATTGTGCCCCAGCCAGTACAGCGGCCCGAGCGTCGCCGGCGCCGCAAACAGGAACGCCGCCCACCCGCGCCGCTTTCGCGCCAGCCGTGCCGCCAGGAGTGTCGCGAACGGAATCAGAAACCATCCCTCGTACCGGGTCAGGGTCGCCAGCAGGAGGGCTACGCCGGCGGCCGCCGCCGGCCACGGCTTTTTCGACTCTCCGAGCCTTACCAGCCAATACAGCATCGCCATCAGAGCCGCCAGGAACAGCGGCTCGGTCATCGGGATCGATTGCAGGTAGAGCAGATTCGGGTTCAGCGCCGCCGCCAGCAGCGCCGTGAAGCCGGCGGCCACGCCAAACAGCCGCCGCGCCGCCGCAAACAGGAATACGCCGCTGGCAGCGAAGCATGCCGCCGCCGGTAGTGCACCCGCCAGTCCGCTGTGCCACCATGGGTCGCGGGCCGCCAACGGGGCCATCAGCAG
>Ga0247727_10020538_pt1 | contig 10080 bp, 10 predicted proteins | sample WisWelCaveWW1625_FD_202498 | JGI IMG/M metagenome (GOLD analysis project Ga0247727, IMG submission 202498) | Biofilm microbial communities from Wishing Well Cave, Virginia, United States - WW16-25 | ecosystem: Environmental > Aquatic > Deep subsurface > Groundwater > Cave microbial mat | place...
CATATATGCGATCTCCATCAGCCTGAATGGTTCTATTTTTGTGGGGACGAATACCGGAGTTTTCCGGTCTCAAGACAACGGTGCAAGTTGGAACGCAATCAACAATGGGCTTCCTGCCAATCAGCCTATTTTTGCTTTACTTTGCACGGCAAACGGTCATGTCTTTGCGGGAACAAATGGACTCTTCCGCTCCATTGATCAGGGCCAAAGTTGGATGCCGTTCGGCAGCGGTCTTACTGATACCGGGATAAGATCGATTGCAGAAAGTTCCGCGGGAAGTATTTGGGTCGGCACTTACACTAAAGGCGTGTATTTTCTTCCCGCCGGCGGAAATGTTTTTCGAGTGATGAACACCGGTTTAACCAATTTGAATGTTGCCGCGTTGGCTGTAAACAAACAGGGCCACATCTTCTGTGGAACGGATGGGAGTGGAATTTTCCGGAGCGTTTCACCGATAACAATTGTAACAGACTTTTCTAACGAAGCACCGCATTCATTTCTTTTGGCGCAAAATTATCCTAATCCTTTTAATCCGAGTACGGAGATTCAGTTTGAACTGCCTGGTCGATGCTTTGTTAAACTCAAAGTATATGATGCTACTGGAAAGGCGATCGCCACATTAGTTGAAACCAATCTCCAAGCCGGAAGGCATCGCGTGACCTGGAACGCCGGCGGTTTGGCAAGCGGTGTTTATTTCTATCGCTTGCAAGCAGATGATTTTTTGCAAACCAGGAAACTTTTAGTTTTACGATGAACCTTTTACTTTGAAAATTTTATGAACGGGATAAAATTGTTGCAAATACAATAAAAATGTGCAAGATTGTTCTGGCCGTGTTTGTTCCCGGCAAAGGAAAAGTGAAATAATTGCGCCAGCTTGAAATTAGGGCGCGAACATTTCAAACCCAGCCGAATCAGCATAACCGGGAAAATGTAAAATGGATTGAATTTTATAGTCAAACGACTAACCTGAACGAGGGAGAAAACCATGCCGAGCAAGCGCAAAAACACCCCGACGGGCGCAGCCCGCAAAGCGAAGAACAACAGCAAAAAAGAAAATCCGAGTCTGAATCTTTTGCTGAAACGGTTGGATCAAAAAATTGATCAACGCTTCGACGCGCTTGATCGCAAAATCGATGCGGTCGATGGAAAGGTTGATGCAGTCGATCAGAAGGTCGAAACAGTTGATCGAAAAGGTGACACCTTCCGGCAAGAAACTGCTGAAAATTTCGTCAAATTTGATCAAAAAATGATGGCAGAATTTCGCGTGACCAGAGCTGATATCGTTAAATACTATTCGCAGATCGAGAGCGATGCAAAAGCCGATAAGGCGGAGTTACATCGTGAATATAACAAATTGCTCACCGGCATGGATCCCATGACGCGAAATTACCAACAATTTACGCGTGATCGCGATATCATCGACGCCGAGCATCAGGATTTGAAGCGCAACGTTGAAACCTTGAAGAAACGCGACATGGAAAAGGCCGCCGCCATCGAGAAGATCGAAAAAGAAATCGATAAACTGAAGGCCGCTTAAAATGCCTCGACGAATCGGCGTTATCGGCACGTTCATTCGTGACACCATCTTTACGCTCGACGGCAAAACAGTCGAGTGCATCGGCGGCCTGTATCACACGATGGCCTATTTAGCGCATCTCGTCGATGCAGATACCGCGATTCAGCCGCTCTGCCATATCGGCGAGGATTTTTATGAAACCATTCAAAAAACATTAACCCAATTTAATAAAAAAATTATTTTTAACAGTTTGCATTGCGTGCCCCGGGCGAACACGCAGGTCAAACTAATTTATTTGACGCCGGAAACCCGTGACGAAGTGACCAGCACGACGATGCCGCCGATCACAACCGGCGAGATCGAGGCGCTGGCCGGCTGCGACGCCGTGCTGGTGAATTTAATCAGCGGCGACGATATCGCGCTCGACGCCATAAAAAATTTACGTAAATTAACGCCTTCGCCGCTAATTTATCTTGATTTGCACTCACTCGCGCTGGGCATTGATGAAAGCGGCCGGCGTTATTACCGTCCGATTCCCGACTGGCAGGAATGGGTAGCCGCTGGTGATCTGTTGCAACTTAATGAGCGCGAGGCCGCGACGTTAGCCGGGTTGCCAACCAATGAACCCGTGCCTTATGACGAATTGATAAAATTAGGCCGGCAACTCATCGCCGGAAAATTGCGTGGCTGTCATATCACGCTGGGCAGCGCCGGTTCGCTGCTGTTTTATCGGCAAAACGAAATGATTTGCCACGAGCATGTGTCGGCTGCGAACGTTGGGCCGGCGGTTGACATCATTGGCTGTGGTGATGCCTTTGGCGCGGCTTTTTTGATGCAATTTTTAAAAGCGCAAAACTTTTCTGCGGCGACACATTTTGCCAATCACGTCGCCGGCTTGAATAGCACGTTTATGGGATCGTTGACGCCGGAGATTTTTGCGCGCTTGCTCAAACCCCAATTGAACCTGACCGTCTAACGATGCAATTGTTGCGAAATAGAGTTTTGATTACCGGCGCGAACGGCCTGCTCGGCCAGTGGCTGCTCAACGTTTTTCGCGATGATTATGAGGTGCATGCCCTCGGGTTGCAAGCGCAGCCGCGTTTGCCCGGTGGTAATTTTCAGTATCACCAGGGCGATATTACCGACCGGCAATTGTTGCGCGAGTTGATGCAGGCCATCGTCCCGAAATTCATCATCAACGCCGCGGCTTTTACCGACGTTGACGGCAGCGAAACGCAGCGCGAGCTGTGCTGGAAAGTCAACGTCACCGGTGTGGAAAATTTAGTTTATGCGGCGAAAAAAGTTCAAGCCCGGTTGATTCACCTCAGCACCGATTATGTTTTTGACGGCAAAGCCGGCCCGTATCGCGAAGAAGACCGGCCCAATCCGCTGGGATTTTATGCGCGCGCCAAGCTGGCCGGTGAAAATGTTTTGTTGCGCAGTGCAGCCAACTTTGCGATTGCGCGCACGATGGTGCTGTACGGCAGCGGGTTTGAGATTCGCCCGAATTTTGTGACGTGGTTGATCAAACAATTGCGCGAAAACAAAGCCGTGCGAATCGTCGATGATCAATTCGGCAACCCGACGCTGGCGAGCGAGTTGGCGCAGACGCTGCGGGTTCTTGCCGAAGCCGAACGGCGCGGCATTTATCACCTCAGTGGCAGCGAAGGGTGCGATCGTTTCGCTTTCGCCGTTAAAATCGCGGCAGTGTTTGGCCTCGAGGCGGGCCTCATTCAAGCGATTAAAACCGCCGATCTCCAACAAGGCGCGCCGCGGCCATTGCGTTCCGGATTTGACCTCACCAAAGCCGTTCGCGAGCTGCAAGTGAATATGTCGAACGTCGTCGCCGGGTTGAATAAGTTTAAAGCCGAGTTGGCGATGATTGGTAAGCAAAAAAAGTTAGAATAAGATTTTACTCAATAAACCGCAACCAGTAACAAGCCTCCAGCACTGAGTAGAAAGGAAAGCCGAGTTGTCCGCAGTCGATGCCAAGCGCGCGTTAGTTGTCATTCCAACCTACAACGAAGCTGGCAATATTGAAACGGTGATCAATCGCATTTTCGCGCTGCAGCCACCCACCATCGAGGTTCTCATTGTCGATGACAATTCTCCCGACGGCACCGGCCAGCTCGTGGCGAAATGGCGAGAGACCGAACCGCGCCTGCATTTATTGCAACGGCCCGGCAAAATGGGATTGGGCACCGCCTACGTCGCGGGCTTTCGCTACGCCGTCCAAAATGGGTTTGAATATATTTTCGAGATGGATGCAGATCTTTCGCACAACCCCGATGATCTGCCGCGCTTGTTGGAAAACGCGAACCATCACGATCTCGTTATCGGCTCGCGTTATCTGAAAGGGGGCAAGGTGGTCAATTGGCCTTTCTCGCGCTTGCTGCTCAGCACGTTTGCCAATTGGTACACCCGCGTGATCACCCGCATGCCGATTTATGATTGCACCAGCGGCTTTAAATGCATTCACCGCCGCGTGCTCGAATCCGTCACGCTGGAAGGACTGGTCTCGAACGGCTATGCGTTTCAAATTGAGTTGCATTACAAAATTTGGCGCCGCGGGTTTCGTATTTGTGAAATTCCCATTGTGTTTACCGAACGCCGCGAAGGCGAATCCAAAATGTCGCGGCAGGTGCAAATCGAGGCGGCGAAGATGGTTTGGCGGCTCAAATTCGCCGACTGGTTTGGCGTGAAAAAATAAAATCGGGGTTGTTTTTCATCGCGGCGTTGCGTAAATTTAGTCTAATGAGCAGCCGATTTGATACGCCGACGCCGATTGCCGTTCCTACTGCGGAACGGGTTACATCCGCAGGCCCTTTGCGACGCGCCCAAGCGCCGGCCTCTGAATCGCCGGTGAAATTTTCTCCCGCAAAATTGGGGTGCGACGTTTCCGTTATTATCGTGAATTATAACGTCCGCGAATTTTTGCGCCAAAGCCTGCTTTCCCTGCGTCCGGCCTTGCAAAATCTTGCCGCCGAAATTTTTGTCGTGGATAATGCCTCAAGCGATGGCAGCGTCGAAATGGTGCGACAGAAATTCCCCGAAGTGGTGTTGATCGCGAATCGTGAGAACGTCGGCTTTGCCCGCGCCAACAATCAGGCCTTGCGCCTCGCGACCGGCCGGGTCGTCGTCCTGCTGAATCCCGACACCGTCGTTCAGGATGACACCTTTGCCGCCATTCAAACATTCTTTGCGCAACATCCCGCCACCGGCATGGTCGGCTGCAAAGTATTGAATCCCGACGGCACCTTGCAGCTTGCTTGCCGCCGCAGTTTTCCAACGCCGTGGATTGCGTTCACGCGGCTTTCCGGCTTGAGCCGGCTTTTTCCTCAGAGCCGCTGGTTCGGAAGATATAATCTCACCTATTTGCCGGAAAATGAAACCACGGAAGTGGAAGCGATCTCCGGCTCATTCATGGCCGTTCGCCGCGAAGCGCTTGCGCAAGTCGGATTTTTGGACGAAGAATTTTTTATGTACGGCGAAGATCTGGATTGGTGTTTTCGCCTGCGCGTCGCCGGCTGGAAAATTCATTATTTCCCCGGCACGCAGATTATCCATTTCAAAGGCGAGAGCGCGAAGCAGAGCGATCTGGATAACCTGCGGCTGTTTTATCAGGCGATGATTTTGTTCGTGCGCAAACATTTTCGTCCCGAGGCGCCGGCGGGTTTTTATCAAGGCCGGCCGGGGCTGCGAGCGGTTTCGTATTGGCTGCTGCATCTCGCCATTTGGTTTCGCGCGCTGCTGGCGTTTGCGCAATCGCTCGGCCGCAAGCTCGCCGCGCCGATGACGGATCTCGCGCTCATGCAATTCAGCATGACGGCGGCGGTATGGTGGCGGTTTGAGAGTCTGAGTGTTTGGCCGCGCTTTCTAATCGTTGACGCCGTCTATTCGTTGATCTGGCTCATCTGTTTAGCGCTCTTGGGCTGTTATCGGCAATCGCGGTATTCGTTTTATCAGGCTTTTGCCGCGACGCTGGCCGGTTTTTTTATCAATGCGAGCCTAACGTATTTTTTCAAACAATATGCCTTTTCGCGCGCCGTGATTTTAGCCGCCGGACTGATGAATCTTTTGCTGCTTGCCGGCTGGCGGCTTTTGGCCAAAGTGTCGCGGCTCTCATTGCTTGCCGCTGAAGGAAAATCCAAACGAACGATTGTGGTCGGCGATTTCACTGCGGATGGCGCGCTGCTCGATGGATTAAAGAAGCGCGAGGAGGAGAATTTTGATCTCGTCGGCCTGATTAGTTTGAACGCCGGGGAAGTGGGAAATGATCACGCCGGTTTGCCGGTGCTGGCGAGTTTAGACCGTCTGGAAGATTGGCTCAACACGGTTTCGCCGGTCGCGCCGATCAAAGGCAAAACGCGGCGCATTCAACAGGTGATTTTTGCGACCCAAAACATTCCGTATGGCCGGATTTTGGAAGTGCTGTCGCAACCGCGGCCGTTGCCGTTGAGCTTCAAATTAGTTCCGAGCCGCCTCGACGCCGTTACCGGCAAAACCGGCATCACGCAAATGACGGAAGTGCCGCTGGTGGAAATTGAAAACCGACTCTTGCGTTTTGGCCCGGCCTTCGGCAAAAGAATGTTGGATGTAACTTTGGCCGCGTTTCTTCTGCTCAGCGGCGCGCCGTTTTTTTTGCTGCTGTGGTTGGTGAATGGAAAACTGCAAGCGCGCCTCGTGCCGCGCGCCGAATTTGCTTCGGCGCGAAATGCTTCGCCCTTGCGCCTCTGGCAATTGTCGCTGCCGGCTTTTAAAAAAAGCAAAGCGCTCGCGGCTTTGGCGAAATGGCCGTGGCTCGGCGCTATTTTTTTCGGCAAACTCAGTTGGGTGGGAATGGCGATTCCGCCGGAGCGCCTTAATCTGTCCGAAGAACAAAGATCGTTTTTAACCGAAAATCGAACGCTTGATTCTTGCCGCTTGCACTTGCCGTTTGGCGTTTTCGATCTCACCCGCATCCATCGCGGTGGGCAGCTTGCTCAGGAAGAAAAAGACAAACTTTATCTTTATTACCTCACGCATTACAGTCCGCTACTGGATGTGGAAATTCTGTTGCGAACGGTGTTTCGCTTTTGAAAGAATTTGCCGGATACGCTATCGCATTGATCACCTGTATCGAGAGAAGGAAACGATATGGCTGGATTTGTTTTAGAGTTTGAGAAGCCGATCATCGCATTAGAAAATCAGATTAAAGAAATCCGCCAGAACGCGGAACGCGAGGGCAAAGACGTGCAAGCGGAAGTGGCGAAGCTGGAGGAAAAAGCGCGGCGGCTGCGCGAAGAAATTTATTCCCGGCTGACGCGCTGGCAGCGCGTGCAACTCGCCCGCCATCCGCAGCGCCCGTATGCGTTGGATTACATCGAGCGGATGATGGAAGATTTTATCGAGCTGCACGGTGACCGCGCGTTTGGCGATGATCCGGCGATGGTTTGCGGCGTGGGACGGCTCGGGCCGAAAAAAATTATTCTCATCGGCCAACAAAAAGGCCGCGATACCAAGCAAAAGTTGTATCGCAACTTTGGCATGCCCAATCCCGAAGGCTATCGCAAAGCGCTACGGGTCATGAAACTCGCGGCAAAATTCAAGCGGCCAATTGTTTGCCTCGTGGATACCATCGGCGCTTATCCCGGCACCGGCGCGGAAGAGCGCGGCCAGGCCGAGGCGATTGCGCGCAATCTTTTTGAAATGTCGCATTTGCCGGTGCCGATCGTGGTGGTGATCATCGGCGAGGGCGCCAGCGGCGGCGCGCTCGGCATCGCGGTCGGCGATCGCATTTTGATGATGGAAAACACGTGGTACTCGGTGATTTCGCCGGAAGGCTGCGCGGCGATTCTTTGGCACGACAGCACCAAAGCCGAACAGGCGGCGGAAGCGATGAAGCTCACAGCGTCCGATCTGATGCAGCTCAAGGTGGTTGATGACGTGATTAAAGAGCCGCTCGGCGGCGCGCATGGCGACTACGACGCGGCCGCGCAAATTCTCAAAACGCGCTTGCTGCAGGAAATCAACGATCTGGAGAAAATTTCGCCGGAGCGCTTGGTGGCGCAGCGCATCGAGAAATTCGGCCGAATGGGTTTTGTGGAAAAGGCGTAATCAAAAAAATATCGGTTTTCCATACACCCAATTGGAAAAAGAAGGCATCGGTTTGCCGGGGCTCGAAGCTTATTGCCGCTATCATCGCGCCGCCAAATACGATCAATTGCTGCGCCTCGTCAGCACGGTGAAAAAGTTGCCGCGCGTTACGATTCGCATCGATTACAAAATATATAATGATGAGCAGGAATTGTTGGTGGACGGTTACACCGCCCATCCGTTCATCGGCATTTCCGGAAAACCCGTGCGCGCGCCGAAATCGCTGCTCGATGCGCTTCAGCCATACTTTCATGCCGAGGATTTGGATATGCCCGGCCAGGGCGAGAATGGGAAAAACGGCAGACTGCCAAATTAGTTATGAGGTGTTTTAAATAATTTGAATCTCATGATTACACACAACCCGGGCGAACCGGAGCCAAACTGGCTTTCACGCGGATCAAAAAACCACGCTGATAAATCCGTGTGGTTTTTTGATCCGCGGGGAATTTCTTTTTTTTATTGAAAAAATTGCGAAGTCCAAAGCTGCTTGAAATTCAATCATCAACAATTTTACCGGAGATTGCTTTTATGCTGGATCAAGAAATTTTGCAAATCATCGCCTGCCCGAAATGCAAAGGCAAATTGGAATATCGGGAGCAGGAAGAGAAACTCGTTTGCGCCAATTGTCGTTTGCAATACGAGATCAAAGACGATATCCCGATTCTGCTCATTGACGAAGCCCAGCCGTTGTAAGGAAAATCGGGCTTGACTCTTTTGTTGATTTCTCGTAAATTTAAAGGTGTTATTTGGTTTCCCGACGAGCCGGTTTATAAATAACGTGGTTGATCAACCGGCGAACGGGCTAATCTTCGGGCAACTGACGAAGTGAGAGAATATGGCATCGCTCAATCACAACGTCCTGATCGTAAGCCAAAATTACGAGCCGATGAGCGTCATCACCGCGAAAAAAGCGGTGATTTTGATTTACCTCGGCAAAGCGGAAATTATCGAGCGGCATCCCCGCTGGGTGATCCGCTCGGTGCGGCAGGAAATGCCCTTTCCGAGCATCGTGCGGCTGGTGTCGTATATTCACGTGCCGCGCAAGCGCATCGTGCTGTCGCGCAAGAACATCATCAAGCGCGACGGGCATCGTTGCCAATATTGCGGCGCAACGCATAAGCCGGTGACGGTCGATCATGTCGTGCCGAAGTATCGCGGCGGCGAAGACACGTGGGAAAATTTGGTGTGCGCGTGCGTGCATTGCAACAACCGCAAAGGCAACCGCACGCCCGAAGAGGCCGGCATACGCCTGGCGCGCAAACCGCGGAAACCGAATCACCTGTTTTTTATTCAACAGTTTGTCGGCGTGGTTGATGAGCGGTGGAAGCCGTATTTGTTTATGAATTAGTCAAGGTGAATGAATCCAATTAAAAAACGAATTTTGAGCGGAATGCGCCCGACCGGCCGTTTGCATCTCGGCCATTACGTCGGCGCGCTGGAAAACTGGGTGGGAATGCAGGAGCTTGCCACTTCGCCCACCGCCAAAGAAATTTTTGAAAATTTCCATCTCATCGCCGACTATCACGTTTTGACCACCGATCTCGACACGCGCGCGATTTATGCCAACACCCTCGACATGGTGGTGGATTGGCTCGGCGCCGGTATTCGCCCGGAAGTGAGTCCGATTTTTCGGCAATCCCAAATCAAAGAGCATGCGGAATTGTTTTTGATTTTCGGCATGTTGATCACGCGCGAGCGCCTGGAGCGCAATCCGACATTGAAAGAGCAGGCGCGTGATTTAAACCTCGGCGAGACGATGGGTTTTGGCCATCTCGGTTATCCGGTTTTGCAGGCCGCCGACATTCTCATTTATAAAGGCCAAGTCGTGCCGGTCGGCGAGGATCAACTGCCGCACGTCGAAATCACCCGTGAGATCGCGCGCAAATTCAACTCGACCTACGGCCCGGTTTTTCCGGAGCCGGAAGGCAAAGTGACGCAGTTCGCGCGGCTCACCGGCCTCGATGGGCAGGCGAAAATGAGCAAGTCGCTCAACAACGGCATCCTGCTCTCGGATTCGCCGGAAGAGATTACCGCCCAAATGCGCAAGGCCGTGACCGATCCGCAGAAAATTCGGCGCGGCGATCCGGGGCGACCCGACATCTGCACAGTGTTCATGCACCACCGCAAATTCAATCCCGCCGAAGAGCCGGAGATTCGCGCCGGTTGCGAGAGCGGCCAACTCGGTTGCGTGGATTGCAAGCTGCGTTGTGCCACCCGCATTGCCGATTTTCTGGCGCCGATGCGCGAGAAGCGGGCTTATTACGAAGCGCATCTCGACGAAGTGAAAGACATTCTCATTGATGGCGAAAAACGCGCACGAGGCGAGGCACAGAAAACGATGGCAGAAGTTCGCAGCGCGATGAAACTGGGCGAATTTTAAATTCAGGAAGGGGAGCGCTTGGCGACCGACAAGCCTTTTTACAAGCTGG
>Ga0247727_10020539_pt1 | contig 10080 bp, 8 predicted proteins | sample WisWelCaveWW1625_FD_202498 | JGI IMG/M metagenome (GOLD analysis project Ga0247727, IMG submission 202498) | Biofilm microbial communities from Wishing Well Cave, Virginia, United States - WW16-25 | ecosystem: Environmental > Aquatic > Deep subsurface > Groundwater > Cave microbial mat | place...
GAAGGCCGGCGGTCGCGTGGTATCCTCGGGCGGTGCCCGCCCGTTGATCGAACCCTGCGGAGCCACGCCCGGATGACCGATCCAAGCCCGCTGCGCATCGCCGTCGTCGGTGCGACCGGCGTCGTCGGCAGCACGATGATCCGGGTGCTCGAGGAGCGGTCGTTCCCGGTCGCCGAGCTGCGGCCGCTGGCCAGCGCGCGCTCGGCCGGCCGACGGATCGCCTTCGCGGGCGCCGAGGTCGAGGTGGCCGAGGCGACCCCGGCGTCGTTCGAGGGCATCGACATCGCCCTCTTCTCGGCCGGTAGCGGTACGTCGCGCGAGCTCGCGCCGGAGGCCGCCGCCCGCGGCGCGACGGTCATCGACAACTCGAGCGCCTGGCGGATGGAGCCAGGCGTCCCGCTCGTCGTCAGCCAGGTCAACCCGGACGACCTCGAGGCGCACGAGGGGATCATCGCCAACCCGAACTGCTCGACGATGCAGCTCGTCCCGCCGCTCATGGCATTGCGCGACGCCGTCGGCCTGGAGCGGGTCGTCGTCGACACGTACCAGTCCGTCTCGGGCACCGGCGGCAAAGCGATCACGGAGCTCGAAGGCCAGATCCGCGCCCACGTCAACGGCGAAGCCGCCGTCGCCGCGGTGTACCCGCACCCGATCGCCTTCAACGCCCTGCCGGAGATCGACGTGTTCCTCGAGGACGGCTACACGCGAGAGGAGTGGAAGGTCATCGTCGAGAGCCGCAAGATCCTGCACCTGCCGGACCTGCGCATCTCCTGCACGGCCGTGCGGATCCCCGTCTTCGTCAGCCACTCGGAGGCGGTCCACGTGGAGACGCGCGATCCGGTCTCACCGGCCGAGGCGCGACGGTTGTTCGCGAGGGTGCCGGGCGTCGTCGTTCGCGACGACCCGGCCACGCATACCTACCCGCAGGCGATCGAGGCGGCCGGACGCGACGAGGTGTTCGTCGGCCGGGTCCGCCGGGATGCGTCGATCCCGGGCGGTCGTGGGCTCGCCTTCTGGGTCGTGTCCGACAACGTGCGCAAGGGCGCCGCGCTCAACGCGGTCGAGCTCGCCGAGGTCCTCGTCGCGCGCGGCTGGGTCCGCGCGGCGTCGCGACGCCGACCCAGCGCCGTCGGCGGAGTCCGCGTCGAGGCGGGCCCGTGAACGTCGCCGAGCGCCGCGAGGCACTCGAGACCATCGCCGCGGAGGTCCGGACGTGCACCCGCTGCCGGCTTCACGAGGGCCGCACGACGGCCGTACCCGGAGAAGGCGACCCCGACACGGAGGTCGTCTTCGTGGGCGAAGGCCCGGGCTACAACGAGGACCAGCAGGGTCGGCCGTTCGTCGGTCGCGCCGGGGACCTGCTCGTGCGGCTGCTCGCGACGATCGGCTGGCGGCGCCAGGACGTGTTCATCACGAACATCGTGAAGTGCCGACCGCCGGACAACCGGGACCCGGAACCCGATGAGATCGCGGCCTGCGAGCCGTATCTCCGACGCCAGCTGGCCGTCCTCGAGCCGGCGCTCGTCGTCACGCTCGGCAGACACTCGCTCGCCCGGTTCATGCCCGGCGCGCGGATCTCGGCCAGCCACGGATCGTTCCGGCCCGCCGAAGCCGGCGCCGGTGCCGACGACGCGCTCGTCTATGCGCTGTACCACCCGGCCGCGGCGCTCCGCTCGACGGAGGTCGAGCGTCAGAGCCTGGACGACGTGGCCGGCGTCCCGGCCGCGCTGCTCGAGGCGCGGCGGCGGCGGTCGGAGGCGACGGTCGACCCCGGGGCGCTCGATGAGCGGTCGGCGACGGCCGGGCCGCCAGGAACCGACGAGACGGAACCCGCCCTCATCGGCGCGTCGGTCGAGACTGGGCCCGAGGCGGCCCCGCAGCTCGGGTTGTTCTAGCCGTGGCGCGACCGACGAAGCCGGCCCGCGACCAGCTGCTCCGGATCATCCCGCTCGGCGGTGTCGGCGAGATCGGCAAGAACATGTACGTCTTCGAGTACGGCGACGATATCGTCGTCATCGACTGCGGCCTGATGTTCCCGGACGAGGAGATGTTCGGCATCGACCTCGTCGTGCCTGACGTCGCCTACCTCCGCGAGCGCCGAGCGAACGTGAAAGCGTTCCTCATCACGCATGCCCACGAGGACCACGTCGGCGGCTTGCCGTACGTCCTGCCTGAGTTCCCGGGAGTACCGGTCTACGCCTCCACGCTGGCCCGCGGCCTGCTGGGCAACAAGATCAAGGAGCACAAGCTCCACAACAACCCGCTGCTGTCTCTGGAGCCTGGCGACGTGCTCCAGATCGGGCCGTTCGGCGTCGTTCCGTTCCGCATCGGCCATTCCATCCCGGACGCGATGGGCATCGCCCTCCGGACGCCGGTCGGCACCGTCGTCCATACCGGCGATTTCAAGTTCGACCACACTCCGGTCGACGGCAAGCTGTCCGACTTCCACATCCTCGCGAAGCTCGGCGAAGAGGGCGTCGTCTGCCTGCTGTCGGACTCGACCCGGGCCGAGAACCCGGGTTACACGCCGTCCGAGCGGACCGTCGGCGAGGCCTTCCGCGAGATCATCGAGCCACTCGAGGGGCGGGTCATCGTGGCGACGTTCGCCAGCAACATCGCGCGCGTCCAGCAGGTGCTCGATGCCGCCGCCTCGTTCGACCGGCAGGTTGCCGTCATCGGCCGCTCGATGGAGCAGAACTTCCGGATCGCGACCGATCTGGGCTACCTCCAGTACGACCCGACGCGGATCGTGCCGAAGGATCGCATCGCCGAGATCCCGGCGGGCGAGCTCGTCATCGCCACGACCGGCGCCCAGGGTGAGCCGATGGCCGGCCTGGCGCGCATGGCGAACCGCGATCACCGCTTCGTCGAGATCGTGCCCGGCGACACGGTGATCGTGAGTGCCAGCCCGATCCCCGGCAACGAGGAGTACGTCTCGCGGACGATCGACAACCTGTTCAAGCTCGGGGCGAACGTGTACTACCACGCGATCAAGCGGGCCCACGTCTCGGGTCACGCCAGCCAGGAGGAGCTCAAGCTCATGCTCGGGCTGACGAAGCCGCGCCATTTCATCCCGATCCACGGCGAGTTCCGGATGCAGGTCCAGCACGGCCGCCTTGCCATCGAGACGGGGGTCGCGCCGGAGAACGTGTTCATCATCGAGAACGGCACGCCGATCGAGATCTCGGCCGACGGCGCGGCGCGGCGCGGCCAGCCCGTGCCGGCCGGCTACGTCTTCGTGGACGGCCTCTCGGTCGGCGACGTCGGCGAGGTCGTGCTGCGCGACCGCAGAGCCCTGGCGAACGATGGCATGTTCATCGTCGTCGTCACGGTGGACAAGCAGACCGGCAGCGTGATCGGCCGACCGGAGATCATCACCCGCGGCTTCGTCCACGGCAACGAACAGGATCCGATGATCGAGGAGGCGGTCCGCCGGGTCGTCACCGCCATCGAGACGCCGGGCGATCACATCAGCGAGATCGCGCTCCTGAAGACTCAGATCAAGGACGGCGTGTCGCGCTTCCTGTACGAGCAGACGAAGCGCCGCCCGATGGTCTTCCCGGTCATCGTGGAGGTCTGAGGATGGCCGACCGCCGGCGCACCAGCGCTGGCCGCCGACGGCGCGGACGGCGCGGCGGCTTCGGCCTGCCGAGCGTCGGCCTGCCGAGCGTCGGCCCGGGCGTCACGCGCTCGCTCGTCGGGCTCGGCCTGCTCGTGCTGGGCGCGGTGACGCTCATCGCCCTGCTGCTGCCCGGCGAGGGTCGACTGACGGACTGGTGGCGAGACGCGATCGCGCCGTGGTTCGAGACCGGCCGCTGGCTGCTGCCGTTCCTGCTGCTGGCGACCGGTTGGTACGTCGAATGGGGCCCGGGACGCCGGCCCGGCTCCGGCTGGGGGCTGACGCTGCTCGGGACCACCCTGGCCTATGCGGCGTCGCTCGGCGCGTTCGAGATCCTCGATCCGGACCTGTTCGGTCTGGAGCGCGGCGGCGGACGGATCGGCCGAGCTCTCGAGGACATCCTCAAGCCCCTCCTGTCCGGGCCGGGGGCGTTCGTCGTCCTCGTCGGCGTCGGGATCGCGGGCGTCCTGCTGGCCATCGATCGGCGGCTGCGCGACGTGACCGGCCCGCTGGGTCGCGTCGCGGCCTGGCTCCGGACGGCGCTCGCGACCGCGCTCGAACGGACGCCCAGACCGGACGCGGCGTCCGCGGCCGAGCGCGCGGGCGCCGAGCAGGCTCGCGTCGGCGTCCGCGGGCGGCCCATCCGCGGCATGCCGGACGGCGCCTCCGTCGCCGGCCAGACGGGCATCTGGGGCGAGGAGGCGGCGGCCTCGATCCCCGCTGCCGTCCCGTCGACCAGCCCCACCTCGGCGACATTCGCGCCGGCCCGCGACGGGGGCCCGGCCTCCAGCACCATCGTGGCCGGCACGCGACCCGTCCGGCACCCCGACGACGTCACCGACGCCTCCGACGCGCCGGCGCCGAAGGAGCGGCGTGAGTACGTGCTGCCGCCGCTCGAGCTGCTCGACGAGATGATCGAGCCGCCGGCCGCTGGCGGCGAGGACGCCGTGCACCGCCGGAACGAGGAGATCATCGTCCGCAAGCTCGCCAGCTTCGAGATCCCGGCGCAGATCGTCGGTCGCAACGCGGGTCCGGTCGTCACCCAGTACGAGGTCCAGCCGGCGCCGCATGTCAAGGTGTCGCGCATCGAGGCGCTGGCCGACGATCTGGCGATGGCGCTCGCCGCGCGCTCGTTGCGGATCGAGGCGCCGATCCCCGGCAAGTCCGCGGTCGGCATCGAGGTCCCGAACCAGGATTTCAACGTCGTCGCCCTGCGCGGCATCCTCGAGACGGTCGATTTCGCCGCCTCCGGTTCGACGCTGACGTTCGCCCTCGGACGCGACGTCGCCGGACAGCCCAAGGCGGTGGACCTCGCGAAGATGCCGCACCTGCTCATCGCCGGGGCGACCGGCTCCGGCAAGAGCGTCATGGTGAACGCGCTGATCATGAGCCTGCTCTGCAACGCCAGGCCGGACGAGGTCCGCCTCATCCTGATGGACCTCAAGCGCGTCGAGCTCGCCTCGTACAACGGGCTGCCGCACCTGCTCGTCCCGGTCATCACCGAGCCGGAGCGGGCGAAGGCGGCCCTGAAGTGGGCCGTCAACGAGATGGAGAGCCGCTACCGGCGGTTCGCCGGCGCCAGCGCCCGCAACATCCGGACGTACAACGAGGCCCGCGTGGACCCGGCGGACCGGATGCCCGACATCGTCATCATCGTCGACGAGCTCGCCGACCTCATGATGCGCGAGGGCAAGAACGTCGAGGATCCGGTCGTCCGGCTCGCCCAGAAAGCGCGCGCGACGGGGATCCACCTCGTGCTCGCCACGCAGCGACCGTCGGTCAACGTCGTCACCGGCCTGATCAAGGCGAACTTCCCGTCCCGGATCGCCTTCGCGATGGCGTCGCAGATCGATTCGCGGACGATCCTCGACGCGCCGGGTGCCGAGGATCTCATCGGCCGCGGCGACATGCTCTACCAACCGGCCGACCTGCCGAGGCCGCTCCGACTCCAGGGCGTCTTCGTGTCGGATCACGAGATCGGCCGGGTGACGGGTCACTGGAAGGCCCAGATCGACGATCCGCATTACGACCTGTCGATCGTCGAGTCCGACGAGGACGGCGCGGGCGCGGCCGACGACCTCGCCGACGAGGACGCCGATCGCCTGCTGCCGGACGCGGTGGACGTCATCCGCGAGTACGACCGCGCGTCGGCGTCGCTGCTCCAGCGCCGGCTCAAGGTCGGCTACGCCCGCGCGGCGAGGATGATCGACCAGCTGGAGGCACGCGGCTACATCGGCGCGTTCGACGGCTCGAATGCCCGCGTCGTCCTTCGTCGCGAGGAGGCGGCCGGCGCTCGCGGGGACGTGGACGACGAGGTCTAGATGACCGCCGGACCGACGCTCGGCGAGCGGCTCGTCTCGGCCCGCGAACGCAGGGGCGTCGACCTGTATCGAGCCGAGCGTGACACGAAGATCCGCATGCGCTTCCTCGCCGCCCTCGAGCGCGGCGACGATCACGACCTTCCCGGGGCCGTCTACACGAAGGGCTTCCTGCGCAACTACGCGACCTACCTCGGGCTCGACGTGGACGACGTCATGCGGCAGTGGCATCGCGAGCGTGGCGGGCGCGTCCAGCTCGAGCCGGTCGTCGCTCCGCCGCGGCCCCTCGAAGGGGCGCCGCGGATGCTGACGTTCTCGCCGTCGGTCGTCGTCGCCGCCCTGATGACGCTCGGCGTCATCGTCTTCGGCGCCTACCTGGCGCTCCAGCTGCTGCGCTTCGCGAAGCCGCCGACGCTCACCGTCACGGAGCCATCGGCAGCGCGGGTCACGGTGGACGAGTCCGCCACGACGTTCCTGTTGCGCGGCACGTCCAGCCCCGGCGCCACGATCAGCGTGTCGGCGCCCGGCCGCGGCCAGCCCTACCGGGTGACGGCACTCGGCGACGGGACGTGGTCCGTCGAGGTGGAGCTGCGGCGCGGCGAGAACCAGTTCGACGTCGGCGCGACAGACCCGGAGACGGGCAAGCGGGCCGAGACGCCGCGGATGGTCGTCATCACGGTGCCGTTCCTCGTCGTCCAGGCGCCGACCCTGTCGGTCAGCCAGCCGGTGGATGGCACGACATTCGAGAACGCGGCCGTGCCGGTCGAGGGGACGGCGACGAACGCGCAGCGGGTGGTGATCGCCGCGACGTACCTCGGCCCGGCCGAGGGCGCCCCGCCGACACCCGTGCCGGACCCGTCCGCGACGCCCGACCCGGGCCCCGCGCCGATCACCCTGACGCCCGATCCGGACGGCGGCTTCGCGACGCCGCTCGAGCTCACCGAGGGCCGCTGGTCGATCACCATCACCGCGACGTCCGGCGGCGGCAAGACGGCATCGCTGACACGGACCGTGACGATCGCCTATCGGGGCGTGAACCTCGTCGTCGAGATCAGCGGCGGCGATGCCTGGCTGAAGGTCTGGCTCGATGGCGTCCTCGACCCGTCGATCGGGCCGAGCGGCCGCGTATTCCGCGCCGGCCGGACGCTGACGTTCACCGCCGAGTCGTCCATCGAGGTCCGCACGGGTGCGTCCGGCGCCACCCACTTCACGCTCAATGGCGTCCCGCTCGGGGCGCTCGGGCCGCCCGGGGTTCCGGAGACTTGGCTGTTCGCGCCGCCCGCGCCGGCCACGAAGACGGATCGCCGCTGAGTACGATGGCCGCAGCGGACCTCGTCGCCCTCGCGGAACGCCTCCAGGGGATCTGCCTCGGCCGCCGGCTGACGGTCGCGGCGGCCGAATCGTGCACCGGCGGCCTGCTCGCCGAGGCGATCACAAGCGTTCCCGGCTCGTCGGGCTACTTCCTTGGATCGGTCGTGTCGTACGCCGACGCCGCGAAGCGGGACCTGCTCGGCGTGCCCGCCGCGATCCTCGACGCGCACGGCGCGGTGAGCGCGCAGACGGCCCGGGCGATGGCGGCCGGAGCGCGGGCGATGTTCGGCAGCTCGCTCGCCGTCTCGGTCACCGGCATCGCCGGTCCCGACGGGGGCAGCCCGGCCAAGCCGGTCGGCCTGACGTACCTCGGCCTCGCGGACGACCACGGTTCCGAGGTCCGACGCCACCACTGGCCAGGAGACCGCGCCGCGATCCGCGAGTCGAGCGCCGGCGCGGCCCTCGAGTGGCTCATCGAACGTGCCGAGTCATGACGCGGACCGCGGCGGATATCGGTGCCGGCCTGGCTCCGGCGAGGGTCGCGCGGCCGATCAAGCCGGCTGAGCGGATCCACATCGTCGGCGCCGCCGGGGCCGGCGCCTCGGCGGCGGCGCTCCACGCCGCCTGGGCCGGTGCCAACGTCGACGGCTGCGATCCCGGGGCGCCCTCGCCGTACACCGCGGCGTTGGCCGCGGCCGGCATCCCGATCTCGGACCGCCACGACGCGGGCCACGTGTCTGATGCACTCCCGGGCATCGACCGACTGGCCGTCACGAAGGCGCTCACCGCGATCGCGCCGGACCATCCCGAGCTCGAGGCGGCTCGGGCGGCCGGCGTGCCACTCGAAGCCTGGCAGCAGCTGGTCGCCGACGCGGCGGCCGGTCGCACGCTCGTCGCCGTCGCCGGGACGCACGGCAAGAGCACCTCCGCCGGCTGGCTCGTTCACGTCCTCGTCTCAGCCGGCGCCGACCCGGCCGCGTTCGTCGGGGCGCTCCTGCCGGCCGAGCTGACCGGCGGCACACCGGCGACCGCGCGGCGGGGCGGGGGAGGGACGTTCGTCGTCGAGGCGGATGAGTACGCCGGCAACTTCGAGCCGTTCCGGCCGGCCCTGGCGGTCGTCACCGCGGTCGATTGGGATCATCCCGACGTCTTCGCTGATCGCGATGCCGTCGAGGTCGCGTTCGAGGGCTGGCTCCGGCGGGCTGGGGAAGGGAGCGGCCGGCCGCCGACGCTCGTCGCCAACGTCGCAGATCCGGGCGTCGCCGCCGTCCTCGATCGGCTCGGCGAGTGGCCCGGCCGTCTCGTCGCGACCGCGCTCGTGGAGGCGGCGCCGCAGCGGGTCGGCAGCTACGCCAGTGGCATCGCCGAGCGCTTCCGGACCTCAGCTGGTCCGGCGATCGCGCTCGTCGGCCGGCTGGCCGGCGGAGATCCGGCCGGCACCCGCATCGAGCTCCATCTCGGCGACTCGGTCGGCCCTCGATCGGCCAGGCTGGCGCTCGCCGGACGTCATAACGCGGCGAACGCGCTCGGCGTGGCGGGCGCCGCCATCGAGCTCGGCCTGGCCGTCCCGGTCGTGACCGAGGCCCTCGGGTCGTATCGTGGCGTCGGTCGTCGGCTCGAACGCAAGGGCGAGGCGGCCGGGGTCGTCGTGTACGACGACTATGCGCATCATCCGACCGCCATCCGGGCGACGATCGGCGCCCTGCGCCAGCTCGAGCCGGGACGTCGCCTGTGGGCGGTCCACGAACCGCTCACCTTCCATCGGACCGCCGCGCTGCTCGGCGACCTCGCCGGCGCCCTCGCGCTCGCGGATGCCGTCGTCGTGGCCGACATCTGGCCCGGTCGCGACCCGGACACGACGATCGCCTCCGCCGAGGGCGTGGCGGCGACCGTCGCCCGGCTGGCTCCGAGACTGCCGATCGCCGCCCCCGGTAGCGTCGAGGCTGCGGCCTCCTGGCTGGCTGACGAGGTCCGCAGCGGTGACGCGGTCCTCGTCATGGGCGGCGGCCGGAGCTATCGGATCGGCGAACTGCTGCTCGCTGCGCTCGCCGACCGCTGACCGGCTATCCTTGCCGGGCGCGGCGGCCCGTCGCGCCACGATCACCCTGGAGGCACACCCCGCCCGATGGCCGGTGAGGTCTCGTTCGACGTCGTCAGCGAGTTCGATGTCCAGGAGCTCCGCAACGCGCTTGACCAAGTGCGGCGCGAAGTGGCGCAGCGCTTTGATTTCCGCGGCGCGACCGTCGACCTCGCGCTCGGGAAGACCGAGATCGACCTGCTGACCGACGACGAGTTCCGGGCCAGGGCGGTGCGCGACCTCATCGAGACGAAGGCGGTCCGGCGCGGCCTGTCGCTGAAGATCTTCGACTGGGGCAAGCCCGAGCCGGCCGGCGGCGACCGCGTCCGCCAGCGCATCGAGCTGCGGCGTGGCCTGCCCGAGGATCTCGCGAAGAAGATCTCCAAGATCGTGCGCGACGAGTTTCCGAAGGCACACGCGCAGATCCAAGGGGACGCCGTCCGTGTCTCGAGCAAGAGCAAGGACGATCTCCAGCGCGTCATCACTCGGCTGCGCGCCCTCGACGAAGTCGTTCCGCTCCAGTTCGGCAACTACCGCTAGTGACGCTCGACCCCGAACTCGACGACGCCGCTGCCGCTGCGTCGGACGACGACCCCGGTCCGCCCGACCCGGGGCCGGAGTCGACCGTGCCCGAGCCGGAGCCGGAGCCGGTGGAACCCGAGCCAGAGCCCGGACCCGAGCCGGAACCGGAACCTGGGCCGGAGCCCGAACCGGCAGCGCCTCCCGCTCCGCAGGTCGACACCGGCCCGGTGACG
>Ga0247727_10020540_pt1 | contig 10080 bp, 10 predicted proteins | sample WisWelCaveWW1625_FD_202498 | JGI IMG/M metagenome (GOLD analysis project Ga0247727, IMG submission 202498) | Biofilm microbial communities from Wishing Well Cave, Virginia, United States - WW16-25 | ecosystem: Environmental > Aquatic > Deep subsurface > Groundwater > Cave microbial mat | place...
CCCTCTCACAATATGATATTTTACTCCAGCTAAATCTTTTACTCTACCACCACGCAACATTACTACAGAGTGTTCTTGTAATTTATGTTTTTCTCCTGGAATATAAGCCGTGACTTCTTTTCCATTGGTCAATCTCACTCTAGCAATTTTACGAAGAGCGGAGTTTGGTTTTTTAGGAGTAGTGGTTGTAACTTTTACACAAACTCCTCTTTTAAATGGAGATTTATATAAATTAGGTTTATTTTTCACAGCATTCCAACCTTGTCCCAGAGTAATAGATCTAGATTTTTTCACAATTTTAGATCTTGGTCTTTTAATTAATTGACTAACTGTTGGCATGTAATTTCTATAATTATTTGATAAATATATACTATTTTTTCAAAAAATGCAAATAAAAAAATCCAGAATTCAAGAATTAATTGCCATTTTTTTTAAATTTAAAATAAATTATAAAATTCTGTGTTAATATACTAAACCAGTGGTGACACATTACAGTATAAAAAGATACATTTTTATCTCACGAAAGGATGGTAATATGACAAAAAAAATGCGTTACAGAATAACCACACAAGCAAGTATGGCCGTAAGATCGCATGCGAGCATACAAGACATCACCAATGAAACAGGAGTAATCATTAGTTTAGAATGGGTCTGTAAACAACATCACAAACCCATCAAAACTATCTGGAAAAATGTAAGATTTCGCGACACCACTCGTAAAATACACAGAGTGTATCTTGCATATCCTAGTTGCCAAATATGCGAAATAAATTTTCAATCTTATTTTCGCAAAAGAGATGTTAAGTTATCAAACTTAATAACAGATCCGATTTTCAACCTAAAGGTTTGCCAAAAATAGCGCTCAGAGATTCAGTAACAAAACGCACAGTTACTAAGTAATTTCTGGGCGTTTTGTTTTTATATTTTAAATCTAAATTTATTAAAATTAGAGTGTGGGAAGCTGAAAAAGAAAATTAATAAATTGCAAAATGTATTTAGTTAAAATATGAAAAACTTGAATTGCTAAATAAATAGAAAATATCATAAAAAGTGGATTATAAAAAAGAGAATTAAATTTATTTGGAAAAATATTATTAGAATTATTGAAATATTGAGTTTCGTAAAAATTTTTACCAGTAATTTTACGCGAACAAAATCTAAAAAAATTTTTTAAATGTTTATAACTTTCTACAAAAATATGCCAACCATCAGCCGGTGGAAACGGTAATAAATTAAAAGTTCCTAATAAAATATTTATAGTAGCCACTAAATAAAGCGCTTGCAATAAATCTGGATTTATTAAATCCAAATAAGATAATAAATAAAAAAATAACACCGCTAAAAAAGTCAAAAGAAAATTAGTCAGAACTCCAGCGGCAGAAACCATTAATTCTCCAAATTTTTTCTGAGAAACAATATGTGGATTATAAGGAACTGGTTTGGCCCAACCGAATGGAAAACCAAAAGAAAAATATGTAAATAATGGAACTAAAATTGATCCTATAAAATCAATATGAGACATCGGATTTAAAGTTAATCTTCCCGAGCGAAAAGCTGTCTGATCTCCATTTTTATAAGCGGCATAGCCGTGGGCAATTTCATGTAAGATTATCGAATATAGTAAAATTAAAATATATAAAATTGTTTCCATGGTGTTTTTATTGTTGATATAATCTGTCTTTAAGATTGGGGATTCCTCCCGCTACGCGGGAGGAATGGTTAGAATAAAATTCCAACGAATCGAATCTGTAGTATAAACTAAATATCTTTTCAAAAAAAAATCTAATTTGCTTTTTTAGAAAACCCCAGATGCCGCCGCTCCGCGGCGGCATCACTAGAATATTTTAAAACTTTCTAGAATTTTCGCGATTGTTTTTTTTGAACAATTATGTTATTATAGCAAAATTATTTAAGACTAAAAATATGACTAATATTTGTCCAAAGTGTTTAAAAGGATCATTGATGGTAGGAAGATATTCCAACGCAGTTCGTGCCACCAAATTTAATCCTTGTGGTAAAAAAAGAAAATATCCCAATTTACAATGGGCCCATTTACCAGATGGTAAACGTATTAAAATGTGTACTTCTTGCATCAAAAAAGGAGATCATTTAAAAGTAAAATAATTTTTGAACTCGGAAAAGATTGACTTTTGATATTTTTAAAGTAAACTTTACAAGTCTGTTTCTTAAAAGAATCATGGTGATTTTAAAGTGATAGACGCAAATAAAAAAAGGAGGTTTAAGATGTTGATGAAAAAAGAAGATGTGTATTGGTTAAAACAACACGCAGTTATACAGACAACCAGCTCCGGTAAACTGGGGCTTATATGTAAAAAGTATGTGGGACCAATTTCTTTTCACAAAGAAATCATGGCGGTTTGCCTGGAAAATTTAAAAGATGGGATAAAAGAGTTGGAAATTATATTTCCAACTTGTAAAGAGTGTGAGACACACTTCCTTCCCCCTATACATCTAGGGTTTCTCTTGATTGAGGATCTGTGTAATTATGACATCAGCGAATAATATTTGGTTTAATAAACTTTTAGACTAAATATTATTTGCCGGTGTGTTTTTTTTTATTTAAAAAAATATTTCTCTTTTTGAATTTCAAAAGTTTTTTCTGAATCAGAAATTATAAATTTAATATTTCCACTTTCATCAGTACGTAAAATATATTTCGAATATTTTTGCAAACGAGATAAAACTTCCGCATGTGGTAAATTATATTTATTTTCTTTAGCTACAGAAATTATAGAATAAATTGGTTTCATTTTTTTCAAAAAATTTTCTTGACTAGCGGTGTTAGAACCATGGTGCGAAACTTTCAACACAGTTAAATTTTTTAAAGCTGAATTAATTTTATTTAAATTTTCTGAAAATTTAGAAGACTGAGTTAAAGCAAAACATTTTTCTAAATTAAAAAATAATTTTCTTTCCACCCCAGAATCAATGTCACCAGTAAAAAGAAAAGAATAATTTTTATAAATTAAAAGTATCACCACTGAATTAGCATTCGTGTCATTCATAAAAAGATTTTGAGATTCTGGATGCAAAATAAATAAATTCACCCCGTCTTGAAAATCAATCATATCCCCGCAATCAGCGATTTGATTTTTTCTAATAAAAATTTCTTTTTGCAAAGTCTGCCAAATCTCAGTCTTGGGATTTCTATCACCATTCCAAATAATTTCAGAAATATTATATTTCTGAAATAAAGAAATAAATCCTGCCCCATGATCTTGATCAGTGTGAGTCAAAATAGCGCGATCAATTTCTTTACGAAATAATCCCATTTCTTTATCAACTGCAACTAAAATTTTTTCATTAGGTCCAGAATCTAAAATTATTTTTTTATGCGAGGGAGTTTCAATAAAAATCGCATCCCCTTGTCCCACATCTAAAAAAGTAATTTGTAAATTACCAAAAGTAAAATAATAATTATAAAAATAAATTGTAATTAAAAAAATAAAAAAAATAAAAACTAGAAAAATTATTTTTCCAAAATTATGTTTTAAAAAACTAATTTTAGTTTTTAATTTATAAAAAATCTCTGGCATATAATATATTCTCTTAGAAATTTCTAAAGATTTCTGAGTTTCTCCCACCCTTGTCCCGCCAAAGCCTTAGCGACGGAGGATGGCGCGAGAAACTCAGAGAAACAGATAAATCCTTTCTACCATATTCCTGCCAACTTTACCAACCCAAAACCTAAAAACAATAATTACCAGATAGTAAATACCCACAATTCGGGTTAAGAAATATTTCAGAGTTTTTTAAAAAAATAAAAAAGGTAATTCAAAAAATATTTTACAAAATTAATCTGCATTTGAGTTTACAAAAAAATATTTTATCTTTTTAATTATACAAGTGTTCGGATTCAAATGCGAATTTAGGTGCGAATTTAGGCGAGGACAGAATCAGAATGAGGCCGCGCGCAGCGCGGCCTCATTTGGATTATAAAAAATGTAATTATCAAAAATCTTTAAAACAATAATATTAAAAAATATTTCAAAACCTTTTTGAAAAAATAAAATTCAAAAAACTTTTCATGAATTTATAAATATGTGTGTGAAACCCGTGAACCTCTTAGAAAAGATTTTAGCTAAAAATAAAAACAAGCCGCGTCATGTTGACCGCGGCACAGTTTTCACACTATCCCCAAAAACTCATTTGTATTACTCAGCGCCACTTGTTTTAGAAAATTCTCCCGATCTTAAGTCTGGTCACCCAAAATAAAAACGAGACCATGGCTGTAGCGACTGTTAACAATAGTAATATTGTTAGTAAGGTAAAGTTTACTGGTAAATCACCCTTAATAAAAATACTAAAAATTGTCACAATTGCAATGATGCAGCACACCCACGTTAGTGCCAGGGTCATGTTATTTTTTTTTATCAGATTCAAATTGTAAATACCGGTGTTGATCTGAGTGTTTAGTGTGGTATTTACAAACCAAACCAATCGCAGGCTATACCCAGTTGTTAGTATCAAGATTATAACGGCCACATTATACATATTATTTTCTCCTCCTGTATCTTTTTTTACTGCATCATCGCAGCAAATGTAATCTGATCTTTCGGACCAGACACTAATAATAGGTTATCACATTAATAATTAATTGTCAACCTTAAATTCGAAAACGTTTCACAAATTTTAAAAAAATGTTTGAAATTTCTAAATATTTATCTGAAACACCATGAAACTGTTGATAAATATAATAAAAAAATTATTTCACAAATTATGTTTAAAGAACGGTGATGAGGCCGCCATTGCCCTCCAAAGCCTTGGCGGCGGAGGGGCGCGACCTCATTGGGGTTATAAAAAACTGACATTCAGAAAAATATTTCTGGGCCTTTTTGAAAAAAAATCCAGAAAACCATTTCATGAATCTCAAAATATTTATGTGAAACATTGTGAAACTATTGGAAAATATAGTTAATTTAAAATTCTGAAAAAAATTAGTAACAAAATAATCCAAGAAACATTTCATGAATCTCGAGACTAAATAATTATAATTTTCAAAACAAAAAAATATTTTTATTTCAAATCCATTCTTTTTCTTTTTTCTTCTAACAAAATTAGAAAAATTAAAATTACATAAATCACAGACATAGCAAATCCGGACAAAGAACTTTGGATTTGAGAATGGGGCAAGTTGGCGACAAATTCTGAAATTAAAAAAACATATTTACAAAAAATAAAATTTAAATAGCCAAAAATAATCAGAAAAATTTTTGGAAAAAAAGCTAAAAGTGTAAAATTCAACCCAATTATTAATGAATAAAAATAAAAGAAAAAAATTATTAAAAAACCAAATAACATAATTATTGGTATGACTGGCACCGCTAAAATATTAGCGAAAATGCCAAACAAAGAAATCTTACTGAAGACATACATGAGATATGGCGTGACAGCGATTTGGGCAGCGGTGGTTGTAAGAAAAATTTCTAAAATATTTTTTCCAACATTGTCTGAAAAATTATTTTTAGATTCTGGTGAAAAAGAATTCTCGGTAGATTGTAAGCCGGTGGTTTTAGTTGTAAATTTTTGAAAAGTAGAGATTAAATTATGAAGAATGGGATTCAAATATAAAATGCCCAAAGTCGCAAAAAAAGAAAGATGAAAAGAAATGTCATATAAACTAATTTTTGGATTAATAATTATCATTAACATGGCCGAAATAAAAAGAGCTTGTCTGGCCATATATTGGCGACCATAAATATTAGCTAACAATAAAATGCTGCCCATAATAGTAGCCCGAATAATTGACGGCGAAGGGCCAACTAGAAAAATAAAAATTATCATGAAAAAAAATGTTGTGCACAATCTTCTGGTCAGCGGTAAAAAAGAAAAGAGTGTCGATAAACAAACTATAATAATTGCAATATTAAAACCTGACAAAACTATAATATGCGATAAACCCGCCGCGCGAAAATTCTGTAATTCAGATTTACTAAATAAAGAATTGTCACCAAGTAAAGTTCCCACCGATAAAGCTGCGGTTTGTGTTTCTAAATTATTTTTTAAAATTTGTAAAAAATCTTTTTTAAGATTAGGGAGAAAATTTACCCAAAATTTTTCTAATAAAGTTATTTTTATATTCTCTGGTATATTTTTAGAAATATTTTTTTTCTGATCTGCAATATCTTTTATTTCTGTCTTTTGGCTCTCTAATTTTTCGAGAGTTGGAAAATACATTTTCAAATCAATATTTTTTAAAATTTCAGAATTAGAAATTAAAGAGGTTTTAAAATTATGTTTTGAATCTGGCCAACGCTGTAAATTATTTTCAGTTTGCAAATTACCAGTGACTTTTAAAGAATCGCCGATTTGTAATTCTGGAAATCTATTAGTAAAAATTTGTAAATTATATTGACCAGAAATTTGTTCTAAATTTTGTTCTAAAATTTCTTCTGTAATTAAAATTACAATTTGACTATTTTCGGTGTAAGAAATTTCAGAAATTCTGCCCGTGATTCTAATCGCAGATACAGAAGAAGTAGCAACATTATTTTTTGCAAATGTGGCCGGGGTAACAGAATTATTTTCTGAATTTTTTTTAATTAAATTATTGACTTGAATTTTTCTTTCTTGATCTTTGAAAAGATCATTTTGTCCGAGTAAAATTCCCACAGCCATGGCTAAAGAAAAACAGAAAATTAAAATAGGAATTTTAGATTTATAAACTCCCTGTGAACGTTTAGAAAATTTATATAAAAAAATATTCAATAAACTAATTATCAAAAAGATGAGAAAAATTTCAGAAGAAAAATTTATTTTAAAAACTAAAACTGTTCCCAAAAATAATCCCAGTGTAGCTGCGACAAAATATTTATAATACATATTTATCTGCGGCGGCTGTGGCTAATTGATCGGCGATTTCATTATTTAATATTCCGGCATGAGCTTTTACATATTCAAATTTTATTTCTGGAAAATTATTGGCCAATAATGTTTGATTTAAAAAATTTTTTAATTCTAAAAGCTCTTGCCAATATTCCTGATTCAAAACCGCTTTTTTATTTGATCCACGCCAATTATTTTTCTGCCAATTAATTATCCAACTTTCTATGCCATTTTTCATGTATTGAGAATCAGTTTTAATTGTGACCTGCAAAATATCTTTCAAAAAAATAGAATTATTTTTTTCTTTTGTATATGTGAGAGATTTTTCAGAACCGAGGTCTGGCTGAGCTAAATGATTTTCGAATAGTTGGTCGGTGGCCAATTTCACGTCGACAAAATCCACCAGAGGCCGCCGCTCCGCGGCGGCCTCTTCCCTGTCTCCCAGAAAAACCCCAAATTCAGAATTATACAAATCCAAATCATTTCCTGTTGACTGAATTCCCGAAATTTCCAAAAAATCATCAAAATTATTTTTGAAAAATTTTAAAGCTTCAATGCCAGCCTGCAATTCCATTTTATTATTAGTGGTCAATTTCACTCCGCCGCTTAGTTTTGTACTATTAAATTTATTAAAAATAATTTCTACTTCAGATTTTTTTTCTTCAACTTCCAATTTGTTGTCTATATTTTTTAAATATTTTTTATTTTTTTCTCCTACCGTAATTTCTGAAACAGAGTCCAGAGGCCGCCGCTCCGCGGCGGCCTCGTCGCGTTTATTTAAAGAAGACAAATTATTTTTTTTAATTTCCAAAAAAACTCCCCAACCTCCTGGTCCAGGATTACCTCTTGATGATCCGTCAGTATAAAAATTAATTTCCATTTTTTTAGTATAACAAAAATCAATAAAAAAATATTATAAAAAAGTTCATAAAAAAATGAAATCATATTTCACAAAAAAATGCGAATCATAAATACTAACATTTCTATCGTACACCTCACATTCTCTTTTTTCACCGCATCATTACGGCAAAGTATATCCAACCTTCCGAGTCAAACACTGAAAATATACTATCATTTGATGAATTCAAAAATAAAATTTCTTAAATTTCTAATGTGAAACCTGTGAAACTATTGTAAAATATAGCTAATTTGAAGTCAAAAGTTGGGGTTAAAAAAATAAAATTTAAAATGTCTCTAGAAAATTTTATATGTAAATAATAAATAATTATAAAAAGAAAAAATATGTTTCATAAAAAATTTTATAAAAAGAAAACAACCGTGTCACAATGACACTGAATTCGTATTTGAATCAGAATACTTGTTTAAATTTAAAAATAAAATGAAATATGTATTTGAAAAAGTGTTTTAAAAAATTTGACAAATAAATATAGATATGTTAGCATAAATAATAATCAAGGTAATGAGTACTTGATTAGGTGATTTCAACCATTAAACAAGGAGATAGTGATGAAAAATTCAGTTTACAGTAAAGTCGTGATTTATGGGTTATTTGCAATGTTGTGTATGGTGCAGAGCATACCTGTTGAGGCTGTCGAAGTTGAGGTGTCTGCGACCACAACACCTGTCGAAGTTGAGGTGTCTACGACCCCAACATCTACAGCCACAAGTTCAACAGTAATCCATAACATAACAGACATGGATGCGCCTATCGTTTGGGAAGTACAGCCAGAAAATGCGGCTATGTACCTACTGAAATGTGGTGAGAAGATTTTCTTAAAAGTAAAAAAACAGCCTTGTTAAATACCAAGGCCGATTAGAACAGGCGGGGCCACCAACCCCGCCTGTATTTCTTTTACCCAATAAAAAATCTATTTCACAAATCTCAAAACCACATCATTGCGATAATTGTCCCATTCTAAATTCACTAACCAAAAATTCTGATTTAAAATTTCTTCTTCTCTTTCTTGGCTGGCGAAAAATTCTATTGCTCGTAATTTTCCAAAACTAATTTGCAGATGTTGTTTGGTCTGACCAAATCTGAATCTAGAAATATTTTCTTGATATCTATTTAAATCATTTCTCTGAATTTGAAAAATTATTTTTTCATTGTCTGGCCCAAAAGGCGCAAAGATTTTTATTTCTTCAAATAAAGCTTTATTCAAATCAGAAATTGGAATTCTAAAAATATTTTTCATAACAGGCTCTTCTAAAATTTCTTCAGAATTTTTTTTAGATTTTTTTTCAAAATTTTTTGTGTCAACAAATTTCTCTAAAAATTTTGCAAATTTTTGTAAATTTTTTTTCTGAATAGAGAAACCCCCTGCCGCCTCATGTCCCCCAAAATTTTCTAAAATTTTTTCTGTATTCAAATTAGCTTCAGTCATAATTTGCACTACATTTAAATTGTCGGGACCAGTTCTCACGCTACCTTTCATAATTTTTTTATCTTCCCCTTGCCCCCAAATAAATGTAGTTTTACCAGTAGCCTCCATCACTTGACTGGCAATTAAACCTAAAATTCCCGGACCCCATTTTTCATTGCCTAACAAAATAATTTTTTGATCCTGAAGATTTTCATAATCGATTTCTGCATAGGCCTGCTTGGTATCTTGTTTGCGTTGCAAATTATAATTTTCTAAATGATCAGCGTAAATTTCTGATTCTGGGTTTTGCAACAAAGCCTGAAAAGCGTGAATTGGTTCACCCATGCGACTAGCCGCATTTAATCTGGGAGCCACACCGAACAAAATATCTTCTTCACTAATTTTATTTTGTTTAATTTTAGCTTTACTCAAAATTTTTTTTAATCCTGGACGAGATGACTGTTGCAAAACTTGTAAACCAAATTTTGCCAACACGCGATTTTCATTTCGTAGTGGCACTAAATCTGCAATCGTAGAAATCGCCACCATGTCCAATAACCATTTTTCCCAACCAGGAATTATTCCAAAATCTTGACGATATTTATTTAAAAATCTCTGCGCCAATTTCCAAGCCGTGGCACAACCACATAAAAATTTTTCTTCATATTGGCAATCATTTCTTTTAGTATTAATCACCGCAAAAGCTGCCGGTAAAATTTGTTTTTTCTTAGCATTCAAAATCGGCAAATGATGATCAGTTAAAATCACCTGTAAATTATTTTTTTCTGCTAATTCAATTTCTTCCAAATTAGTAATGCCACAATCCACTGTGATCATTAAAGTAAATTTTTCATCAATAAATTTTTGAATAGCTTTTTTATTTAAACCATAGCCTTCTTTATGTCGATGC
>Ga0247727_10020541_pt1 | contig 10080 bp, 5 predicted proteins | sample WisWelCaveWW1625_FD_202498 | JGI IMG/M metagenome (GOLD analysis project Ga0247727, IMG submission 202498) | Biofilm microbial communities from Wishing Well Cave, Virginia, United States - WW16-25 | ecosystem: Environmental > Aquatic > Deep subsurface > Groundwater > Cave microbial mat | place...
CCTCCATATCCAGCCGCAGGAAAAGGTGCTGGCCGTCGGCGCCGTAGTGGAGTTCCCGGATCAGGTAGTGCTGGCCATGCATCGAGCCGCTGCGGGTGTCGGGACGGTACAATCCCGCGCCCATCCATTCAAAATACGAAGTGACCTCGCCGTCGATCACCGGGGAAATCGGCCCCGTGGGAGGCTCATGAAGACTCTTCGCGGCCGTCTTCATGATGGGGCGCGACAATTCTTCGGGCGGATCCAGGCCCAGCGCGCGGTAGACGTTGGCCAGGTGGGTCCGGTAGAGACGATCGAATTCAGCGCGATTCACCGAATAGTGCTCCGGTCCGTACCACCAGCACCAGTCGCTCCCCTCCGCGATCAGCAGTTCCTCCATCGCCAGGTGCCGGTCCCGTTCGCTGACCCCGCCGGCGGCCGGCCCGTTCACCACCTGGTCATAGGTCTGGCGAGCGCGCAGCAGATGCTCCCAGGCTTTGTTGTCCTCCTCGGCCCCGATCCAAATGTCGAAGTTCGCATTGATCCACGAGCCGGGGAAAATGTGATCCAGCGTGCGCGGCTCAATCCGCGCCAGCGCCTCGGACACCGTGACGGCTTCGAACAGTTTGTCCTCGGAGATGCGCTGGTAGAGTTCCTGGAAGAACGGGCGGCCGTTGCGATCGTAATATTCCCAGGCGTTCTCGCCGTCCAGAATCACCGGCACCAGCGCCTCCCTCCCGCCCGCCAGGAAGCCGGCGCAGTTCTCGCGGATGCGGTCCAGAAAGTGCGCGGCCGCTTCGGCGGCCCCCATGCGCGCGTAGACAAAACCGATCAGGTCGCTGAGGTAGTGGTCGCGGAAGAGCACGCGCAGCTCGCGCCCGTGCTGTTTCCACAGATAGGGACGATAGGTGTGCTCGACGCCGGCCTCGTGGCCGATCGTGCGGCTGAGCACGCCGTTGTCGGTGGCGATCCAGGAAAAGCCCGCATCCGCCGCCAGCACCAGCGCCTCATCGGAAACCGAGCCTTCCGACGGCCACAGCCCGGCCGGATACACGCCGAACTGGCGGTGGAAATAGGCCATGGCCTTGTCCAACTGCTGGCGCGCATCGCCAGGGTATTGGAAGCGGTTGGGCAGCGGGACGTAGGGATGCGCCACTTCGGCGATGTTGGAGTCGCACAGCAGCGGCAGGATGGGATGATAAAACGGCGTTGTGGACAGCTCGATCTGTCCGCTGGCCGCCAGTTTCCGATAGGCGGGCAGCACACGCCCCAGCAGCTCGATCTGCTTGCGCCCCAGCACCGCCTGATCCTCCAACGAGTAATCGCGCGCCTTCTCCGACAGCTCCCGCACCGCCTCGTCCTTTTCCAGGAACTCCTCGTCGAACCAGGCCAGTTGCGACAGCACCTGGAGATCGCGCAGCACCGGCGGGCGAAAAAAATGGCGCGCGCGGCGCGCATTGTGATCCGCCGCCTGCCAGGCGTCGTAGAGCTCGCCATAGCGCGGCCAGCGGCGAATCATGCGGTGCACGTTGGCCTGGAAGAAATAGTGGAGCATGAACTCCTGCTCCGCCTCGGTGAGATCCTCGGCGGGCTTGAGCGCGCAGCGCAGGAACGGATCGGCGGCGTCGCCGGCGGCGTACTCCTCGATCTGGACCATCATCGAGGGAACCAGGTTGAAGGTCTGCCGGATTTCGGGGAACGCCTCAAGCTGGCGCACCATGCCGTAGTAGTCCTTCAGGGCATGGAGACGCGTCCAGGGCAGCATGTATTCGCCGCTCACCAGGTCCTTGTAAAAAGGCTGGTGCATGTGCCACAGAAAGCAGATGGAAATGCGGGACATCAGTTACTCGCAGATGGGGTCAACGCGAAAAATAGCTGCGGACCGGCGGCGGCGGATCGTCCTTACGGATCGCCCTCCACAGGATGTCGTTCAGCTCGTCGTCGTCAATCTTGTCAGCTTCGCTGAAATCCAGACGCGCCGAGCGTGCCTGCGTGGGAGAAGCGGCCGGATTGCGGTCCTCCAGGGAAATCCGGGGCTTCTCGACGGTGTAGGGAGCCGGGTTGGGTGTCGTGGAGAACGCCGCCGACATGGGCCGCGCGCCGGCGTCGAAATGCGTCATCGGCTGCAAGCCGAGGATGAGTTCCATGGTGCGCAGCATCGAGGTGGTATTGTACATCGAACTGTCGATGCGGCCTCCGCGCGTGTAGGGAGAAAGAACAAACGCCGGCGCGCGATGGCTGTCGACGTGATCGGGCCCGTTCTGGGCGTCATCCTCGAGCACGAAGATCGCCATCCGGGACCAGAAGCGGCTGCGCGAGCACGCGTCCACGATCTGGCCGAGCGCATAGTCATTGTCGGCCACCGCCGAGCGCGGGGCGATGCGGCCCGCCGTCGTCCCGGAGGTGTGGTCGTTGCCCAGCCGCAGGATCAGGAAGCGCGGCATGTCGCCGCCGCGTTCCCACTCCGCCAGGTCCTGCAGGAACATCCTGGCGCGGTCCACGTCGGGATAGTCCAGATCGAAGCCGCGGAACTTCTGATTGGTGACTCGCGCCAGCACCGCATCGCGGACCGAAGTGATCTGGGATTCTCCGGTCGCCGCGGCCTGCTTGGAGTTGTCCACGAAGTAGCCATAGTTGCGCAGCGAAACGCCGGCGGCGGCCGCGTTGGTCCAGATGTATCCCGCCGGCGGCGTCGCGGCCGGCTCCTGGCCCTCGTAGTCGTAATGGCGGCGCCGGCTGGCGTAACTGTTGGGCCACATCCGCTGCACGTAGGCGTTGGCAATCGCCGCGCTGGACCAGTTGTGGCCGTCGGCGCTGACATCAGCGTTCACGTAGAAGTTATCCAGCAGCACGAAGTCGCGCGCCAGTTTGTGGTGGTTGGGCGTGACCTCCTCTCCAAACAGGACCAGGGAAGGGTCGCCATTGCCCTTGCCCAGCGCTCCGAAGATCTGGTCGTAGGTGCGGTTCTCCTTGACGATGTAGAGCACGTGCTGGATGGGCGAAGGCGCGCCCGGACGCGACGGCACCGGATTGCCCGCGCCGGTCTCGACGTGATCCAGCAGGGCGTCGCGATACGGTGAATTCTCTACGACCGTGCGCGAGTATCGGGACAATTGCTCTTCGTCGAACGCATCGATCACCGAGGCCGATCCGCGCTGCAACCGGCCGACATACTGCACCGCTTGCGGCCCCAGGTGCACCGGCGAGGGGCGCACCGAAGGGTTGGGCCCTCGCGGATTGGGGAAACTGCGCGGGCCGCGGCCATTGAACACGAACAGCCGGCCGTCGGGCAGCGACCGCGCCGCGATCGGATACCAACCCGTGGGCAGGAATCCCAGCACGCGGCTCGCTTTGCCGGACACATCGGCCACCGCCACCGCGTTGGCATCCGAGCAGACCACAAACAGCCGGGTTTGGTCTTCGTTGAGCGCCAGCGCGCTCGGTGTCATCCCCAGCGGCTGCCGCGGCGTCATGGCGACGTTGATGGTCTCCACCTGCCGCAATTCCTTGGCCTCGGTGACGCCGACGACGTACACCTTGTTGGTGTTGGCCGCAGTCACGAAGAGGCGCGCCTTCCACGGCATTTCCTCGCCTTCCTCGACGATGGTCTTCTTATCGCGCCAGACCATGTCGGTGGGATGCGGGCCCAGCCGCAGTCGCGACAGCTCGGCCCCGTTGTCGGTCTGATGATGATAGAGTGCGCCGTCCACCCAACTGGTGACGAAGTAGGACTTGCCGTCGGGATGAAACAGAATGCGGTAGGGTCGGCGTCCGGTCTTGAACTTGTCGATCACGCGGCCCGAGGAGGGGTTGATCACCAGGACCTGATCCTGAAACAGGTCCGCGGCGTAAATGAGCCGCCCGTCCGGGGTGAGAGCGACGTCGCCGATGAAATTCCGGTGCGTGCGCTCGCCTTCCGGCACGCAGACGAAGGTGCGCGCCGCGGCGATCTGGCCTTCCGGCGACAAAGTGAACTCGAAGACGCTGGCCCGCGAACCACCGCCGGCGTAGACCACGCGGCCGTTGGGAGAGATCGCCAGTCCCAGCCAGCCGTCGGCCGCCGGCGCGCGGCTGATCTCCTTCTCCGTCCTGGCATCGAGCACCGCCACCGAAGGCGGATTGTAGCCGCCGTGCAGCACCACCAGGTGCTTGCCGTCGGGCGAAAGCACGGAGGCCATCGGGAAGGTGTCCAGCGGAATCTGCCGCCCGGCCGGCCGCACACGCCAGCCGGTGGGCAGCAGCACGCTGCCGTCTCGCTGCGCGCCCACCCGTTCCAGCGGAGACGGCTGAGACACTACCAGTGCGGCCAGCGCCAGCAGAACAACCACGAACAGAATCTTCATTCGGAGAACCTCTGAGCAATGGGAATGCGCCGGCCCATGCCGAACGCTTTGGTCGTGACTTTCAGTCCGGGCGCCGCCTGCTGGCGTTTGTACTCGTTGCGGTCCACTTTGTTGACGACATCGCGCACTTGCTCGATCGGCAGGCCGAGCCGGGCCGCGATTTCCTGCGGCGTCAGGAACTCTTCGACATAGCCGCGCAGGATCGGGTCCAGAACCTCGTAGGGCGGCAGCGAATCGCTGTCCTTCTGATTGGGGCGGAGCTCGGCCGATGGCGGCTTTTCGAAAACGCGCTCGGGAATGGCGCCGGGATGGCGGCGGTTGGCGACGCGGGCCAGTTGGAACACCAGCGTCTTGGGCACATCGCTGATCACCGCCAGACCGCCGCACATGTCGCCGTAGAGCGTGCAGTACCCCATCGCCAGCTCGCTCTTGTTGCCGGTGGTGAGCACCAGCGATCCCCACTTGTTCGACAACGCCATGAGCGTGACGCCGCGGAGGCGGGCCTGGAGATTCTCCTCGGTGACATCGCGCGGCGCCCCGCGGAACACCGGATCGAGCACGCGCAGAAACTCGTCATAAGAGGCGCTGATGGGCGCCACCTCGAAACGGATGCCGAGACGTTCGGCCAGCGCGCGCGCGTCCTCCAAGCTGTGATCGGAGGAGAACGGGCCCGGCATGGCGACGCCCACCACGTTCTCCGGTCCCACGGCGTCAGCGGCCACCACGGCGGTGAGCGAGCTGTCGATGCCGCCGCTCAGCCCCAGCAGCACGCGCCGGAACCCGCATTTCTGGATGTAGTCGCGCGTGCCCATCACCAGCGCTTCGTAGACCGCCTCGCATTCGTCGCGCAGATTCTCGCGAATGTCCCCCAGGCCGGTGTCGAGGTCCACCAGCACCAGATCTTCTCGGAAGGAAGCGGCGGCGGCGGTGACGTTCCCTTCCCCATCCATGGCAAAGCTGCTGCCGTCAAAGACAAGCTGATCGTTGCCGCCGGCCAGGTTCACGTAAACGACCGGGACATGGTGCCGCCGCGCCGTGGCCGCGAAGATTTCCCTCCGCAGAGCGCGCTTGCCCATGTGGTAGGGGGAGGCGTTGATGCTGATGAGCAGCCGCGCGCCGGCAGCCACCAGTTCCTCGACCGGATCCCGCTGGTAGAGCCGCCGCTCCCAGTACTGCTTGTCGTTCCAGCAATCCTCGCACACGGTCAGAGCGGTGGCGGCGCCAGCCACCTCACAGGGATACTGCCGCTCGGCGGGCACGAAGTATCGGCCCTCATCAAACACGTCGTAGGTCGGCAGCAGCATCTTCACCTGCTGGAAGACCAATTGGCCGCGCTCGAGAACCGCCGCCAGATTCAGAACCCGCTTGCCGGTGGTGGATTCCGACGGGGCGATGGTCCCGCAGATGATCGACAGCGGCAGCCCGGCGGTCTCAGCCGCCAGCCGGTTCAGTTGCTGCTGCGCGCGTTCGACGAAGCTGGGCTTCTCCACCAGATCGCGGGGCGGATAGCCGGTGAGCGCCAGCTCGGGAAACACCACCACGTCAGCGCTGCCCTCGGAGGCCTGGCGCGCCGTGCGGACCATCAGGTCCACATTCCCAGCCAGGTCACCGACAGTGGTGTTGATCTGCCCCAGGGCGATCCGCATAAGCCCAATTCTATCGTGGCACAGCGGACCTGGGCCTTGATGAGGCTGCCTACCGTTTCAGCGTAACGTGGCTGGCGCCCGCAGCTTGAAGCTGAGCACGCTTTCCGAAGCCAGCACCGCCGGATCGCCGTGAGTCGCCGCCACCACTCCGGCGCCTGCCGCGCCACCGGCGGCAGCACCGATGGCCGCGCCCTTGCCGCCTCCGGCGATCGCGCCGATGGCCGCGCCCGCGCCGGAGCCGATTCCGATCTTGAGAGCGTCCCGGCGCCTGGTGCTGGGGGCCAGTCTTTCCACGCTGCTCGATGCCAGCTCGACGGACTGGCCGTCGGGCAGATGCAATCTCGTGATCTTCACGATGAGCTGGGCCCGTCCCTGCACCCGGCCGCCGGGGTCAGATTCGGCGATGATCCCGTCCACTCGCGAGCCCTTGGGAGCGATCACCCGATCGCCCTGCGCCAGCGGCTGCTCCAATGTCGCGGTGAAAGCATCGCCGGTCTTGTGAGTCTCGGTCGAGATCGCCGTGGTCGTGCGAATTTTCAACGCCGACCCTTCCGCCAGGGTGATGGGCGGGACGGCGGCGGGAGGTGGTGGTGGTGGCGGGGCCGGATCGGCAGCGGCCGCGGGAACGGAGCCAGGGGCGCCGCCCATTGAGGCTGTGTCGGTTTTGGAGCAACCGGCTTGCGCGAAGAGAGCGGCGAAAGCGACACCTCCTACGGCAGCCAGCAAGTGAGTTCTCATGACCATCCCTCCATGCTACAAGCTGAGCGGCCGGTCCAACTGGACCTCAATCCGCGTCCCTTTTTCCAGCACCAGGTCGCGGCCACCTGAGGCCGCTCCGATCATAGCGCCGGTGGCAGCGCCGGCGCCAGCGCCTATGCCCGCGCCTTTGCCGCCGCCTTTCGCTCCGCCCACGGCAGCGCCAATCCCTCCAAGGACTGCCGCGCCGATGGCCGCGTTGCGGCCGCGGCTGCCTTCCGCCTGGATCTCTCCTTCGTTGGTCGAACTCCGTTTGACGTCCTTTTCGCCGACCACTCCGGCGACCGTTGCTACGATGGGGCGCTTGCCACGGCCGGTCTCGATTTCCTCGAAGCGCAGTAGCAGCTTGTTGTGCTCGACGTGAGTGACCCGGCCTTTCAGCTTCGCACCGGCCGCGATGACACCACCGTCGCTGGTCCGCAGGACCTCCAGGGTCCGCGCCTCGAATCTCTTGCCGCGCTTGACCTTGTTTGCCTCCAGTTTGTCGCGCAACTCGACAAGGAACCGGGTCCCGGCCGGAACGTCGGAACCGGCAGGCGCGCTCCAGGCCGCCGAACCAGCCAACGCCGCCAGAGTAATCAAGTGTGGAATGATTCTTCGCATCCTGTCAGTCCTCCTTGGATCATATGAAGAGCACGGAGGTGGCCAAAGTCAGGTCTATTGTTTGCAGCAGGTTGATCCGATTGGAAGCTCCCCCTCCGGTAATTTTTCCCCGGACCGGACGGCGCTCAAGCCAGAATCTCCCGGATCAGTTCTCCGTGCACATCGGTGAGCCGCATGTCGCGGCCGTTGGAGTGATACGTCAGCTTGGTGTGCTCCAGCCCCATCAGATGCAGGATGGTCGCGTGCAGATCGTACACCGATTTCCGGTTCTCCACCGCCTTGTAGCCGAACTGATCGGTGGCCCCCACCAGCGTGCCGCCCTTGACCCCGCCGCCGGCCAGCCACACGGTGAACCCGTACGGATTATGATCGCGCCCGTCCATGCGCTGCGAGATCGGCATACGGCCGAACTCACCGTGCCAGATGACCAGGGTCGAGTCGAACAGGCCGCGGCTTTTGAGATCGGCGATCAGCCCTGCCAGCGGCTTGTCGGTCTCGGCGCAGTGCATCTCGTGATTAGTACGGATGTCCCAGTGAGCGTCCCAGCTCTCCTGAAAATTCCCTCCGCCAGAGTAGATCTGCACGAAACGGACGCCGCGCTCCACCAGTCGCCGCGCCATCAGCGCCTGGCGGCCGAAGTACTGAGTGGGCTTGTCGTCCAGGCCATACAAGCGCCGCGTGGCTTCGGTCTCTTTGCCGATATCAATCGCCTCGGTGGCGTGTGACTGCATGCGATAGGCGAGCTCGTAGGAGGCGATGCGGGCGGACAGCTCGGAATCTTCGGGATTCTTCTCCAGGTGCCTCTGGTTCCACTTCGCCAGCAGGTCCAGCCAGCGGCGCTGGCGGTCGCGCCCGATCTCGGCCGGCGGAGTCAGATCGACAATCGGATCGCCAGTGGAGCGGAACTGGGTTCCCTGAAACGCGGCCGGCATGTAGCCGTTGCCCCAGTTCGGGGCGCCGCCGATGGGCCCGCCGCGATGATCGGTGAAAACGATGAAGCCCGGCAGGTTCTCGTTCTCCGTTCCCAGTCCATAAGTCAGCCAGCTTCCGACGCTGGGATGGCCGGCCAGCACGGTGCCGGTGTTCATCTGATAGAGCGCCGGACCGTGGTCGTTGCTCAAGCAGTACATCGAGCGGATGACCGCCAGATCATCCACGTAGCGGGCGACGTGCGGGAACAGCGAAGAAACTTCGCGACCGCACTGGCCGTGTTTCTGGAACGGCCACAGCGACGGCATCAGACCGCCGGGGGTGCCCTGCGATACCACCACGTCGCCGACGCCCGTCAGCGCCTCGCCTTGGCGACGCAGCAGCTCGGGCTTGGGATCGAAAGTGTCCATGTGGCTGACGCCGCCGTAGCAGAATACCGAGATCACAGCTTTGGCGCGACCGGGGAAATGCGGCTGCCGAGGAGCCAGCGGGCTGCGCGCGGCCGCCAGCAGGTTCTGGCGCGCCAGCAGGTCGGTGAAAGCGACGCTTGCCACGCCGCCCCCCAGCGACCCGAGCAACTCTCTACGGGAAAGGAATCTTGGGGTCATGGCACGTAAGCGAATTCGTTCAGGTTGAACAGCGTCTGCGAAAAATCGACTAGGCCTTGCGGACCTGAGGGAATAAACTCCAGCGCCTGGCGGCGCTCGTCTGCATTCGGCGGCCGCGACAGCGCCAACCAGAAAGCGCGCTCCACTTGCGCCGCCGGATCCGGGCCCGCTTCGCGTTCCAGCCTCGCGGCGAAGGCCTTGGCCTGCATCAAAACCACGGCGTTGTTCATCAGCAGCAGCGCTTGCGGCGCCGTGGTCGAGCGCGTCCGGCGGTCGCAGGAGGCGATCATGTCGGGCTGATCGAAAGCTTCAAACATCGGATAGCGGATGCTCCGTTTGGCGAACACGTAGATGCTGCGGCGCCAGGTGGAGCGGTCTTCATCCGGCTTGCCCGCCCAGGTGCGTTTGGAAGAGGACTGGAACAGGTCGGGATCGATGTAAGGGAGAACGGGTTCGCCGCCGACCGTGCGGTCCAGCGTGCCGGCTACGGCGAAGATGGCATCGCGCAGCGCCTCCGCCTCCAGTCGCCGGCGCGGCATGCGCCACAGCCAGCGGTTGTCGGGATCCTTCGACAGGTTCGCGGGCAGATCGTCTCCGGCCATCTGGTAACCGCTGGAGTTCATGATGAGGCGGTGCATCGCCTTGATGCTCCAACCGGATCGGACGAACTCGACCGCCAGCCAGTCCAGCAGCTCCGGATGCGTGGGAGCCTGGCCGGTCTTGCCGAAATTGCTGGGCGTGGCCACGATCCCCCGTCCGAAATGGTGCTGCCAGACGCGGTTCACGAGAACGCGCGCGGTCAATGGATTCTCCGCCGACGCAATCCAGTTGGCGAAGGCGCGGCGTCGCCCGCTGGAGTAGGCGTCTTTCGCCGGCTCCGGGAACGGGGCGTCGGCGCGCGCCGCCACCGTCAGCACACCGGGATTCATCCGCGATCCCTTCGACGAAGGATCGCCACGGTGCAGGAAATACGAAGCCTCCGGACTGGCGCTTCGCTCTCGAACCGCCATCGCCGTCGCATACGGCTCGGGACGTTCCTTGTCCAGAGCGCCGATCTGGTCGATCAGCCGTTGACGCTCCAGCTTGCCGGACTCCGGCAGGATGGCGAGAATCTCCTCGTCGGTGATCTGCATGGTGCGCTCGATCTGCCGCGCGTTGAGTTTCTGGCCGTCGGTGCGCTTCTCCTGCGGCGTGTGCCAGGCGGTCTGCATGTAT
>Ga0247727_10020542_pt1 | contig 10080 bp, 11 predicted proteins | sample WisWelCaveWW1625_FD_202498 | JGI IMG/M metagenome (GOLD analysis project Ga0247727, IMG submission 202498) | Biofilm microbial communities from Wishing Well Cave, Virginia, United States - WW16-25 | ecosystem: Environmental > Aquatic > Deep subsurface > Groundwater > Cave microbial mat | place...
GCGGATCCGTGGGACCAGGCCCTCGCTGAGGTACGGTGACTCGGTCCACACCAGCGTGTAGCGCGAAGGGGAGTGGCTGCGGATCACCCCGAAGGCGTGCTCGATGCTGAACACGAGGGGTCGGGGCTTCCTAGCGAACAGCGCCACGTGCGGCTCGGTCCAGAAGCCCTGCGTCACCGGACGTCGCCGCGGCCGTGCATCGGAGGCACGCCCTTGCGGGCGAACTCCACCCACTGCCCGTGCCAGGGTTCGCGGGCGAACCGTCGCACCTGCAAGGCGCCGTACCCGGTGGCTTCGATGCGGCCCTGGAGCACCCACGGCGCCGGCTTCGGGTTCTCCTGCACGAAGTAACGCTCGAGCGCCATCAAGATGGCACGCTCCTCCTCGGGCGTGAGCCCGTCCGGGAACTCGAAGCGCCGGCCGCCCTCGTGCTCGAACATGGTCTTAGAGGGGGATGTTCCCGTGCTTGCGGGCGGGGATCGCTTCGCGCTTCGTCGAGAGCATGCGGAGCGCCCTGATGAGGCGGGGCCGGGTCTCGGCCGGCTCGATCACGTCATCGATGAACCCGCGTTCGGCCGCTGCATATGGGGTCGAGAACTTATCGCGGTACTCGGTGATGAGCGCGGCGCGTTTGGCTTCGGGGTCGGAGGCTTTGTCGATCTCCTTGCGGAACACGATGTTGACCGCACCCTCGGCGCCCATCACGGCTATCTCGGCGGTCGGCCAGGCGAACGACACGTCGGCTCGGAGGTGCTTGGAGTTCATGACCAGGTATGCACCGCCGTAGGCCTTGCGGGTGATCACGGTCATACGCGGCACGGTGGCCTCAGCGTAGGCGTAGAGCAGTTTGGCCCCATGACGGATGATCCCGTTGTATTCCTGCTGGGTGCCGGGCAGGAACCCGGGCACGTCCACGACCGTGAGGATCGGCACGTTGAACGCGTCGCAGAACCGCACGAAGCGGCTGGCTTTCTCGCTGGCGTCGATGTCGAGCGTGCCCGCCAGGACCTTCGGCTGGTTGGCGATAACCCCGATCGAGCGGCCGTCCAGGCGAGAGAACCCGGTAACGATGTTCATGGCCCAGTAGGGGAAGACCTCGAGGAACTCGCCGTCGTCGACGACGCGGCGGATCACCTCGTGCATGTCGTAGGGCTCCTGGGCTCGGTCGGGCACCAGGTGGGTGAGTCCGTCATCGGTGCGCTCGGGGTCGTCGGTGGTCGCATAGGCGGGCGGGTCTTCCAGGTTGTTGGAGGGCAGGAAGGACAGCAGGTGGCGCACCCGCATCAGCACGTCCTCGTCGTCCTCGCCGACGAACCCTGCGACCCCGGACTTGCCGGCGTGCGTCATGGCGCCGCCGAGCTCTTCCATGGTCACGTCCTCGCCGGTGACCGTCTTGATCACGTCGGGGCCTGTGATGAACATGTGCGAGGTCTCCTTCACCATGAAGGTGAAGTCGGTGATCGCGGGGGAGTAGACCGCGCCGCCGGCGCACGGGCCCATGATCACGCTGATCTGCGGGATCACGCCTGAGGCGCGCACGTTGCGCTCGAAGATGTAGCCGTAGCCGGCGAGACTGGCGGCACCCTCCTGGATCCTCGCGCCGCCGGAGTCGTTGATCTGGATGAACGGCGCCCCGGTCTGCAGCGCCAGGTCCATCACCTTGCAGACCTTCTGCGCGTGGACCTCGCCCATCGAGCCGCCGAAGACCCCGAAGTCTTGGGAGGCCACGAACACCTTGCGGCCGTCGACCGTGCCGTAGCCGGTGATCGCACCGTCGCCGGGCGGACGCTTCTTGTCCATCCCGAAGTCGTGGGCGCGGTGCACCGCGAACGGATCGGTTTCCACGAACGAGCCCTGGTCCATGAGGATGTCGAGCCGCTCGCGAGCGGTGAGCTTGCCGCGCTCGTGTTGCTTCTGCGCCGCGTCGCGCCCGCCCGGCGTCAGCGCGGCCTTGCGGCGCCGCCGCAGCTCCGCGATCCGGTCTTCGACGGTGCGTTCCTCGGAGCCGGCGTCTTTCTCGGTCTTCGCCATGTGCGGGAGTCTAGCGAGGTGGCTCCAGGCGGGCGAAGCGGTTAGCAGTCACCGCGGGGCCAGCCCGCGGCCGGCCATGTTCCGGCCTCGAAGACCATGCGGATCGTGACGATCGCGTTCGTCCTGCCCCTGAGGGCCGATGCCGGCAGTTCCCACCCCGCTCGCGTGTACGTGTCGTAGCGCCAGTCCCAGTACTCGGCCGCGTGTTGGTAGAGGCCCAGGTACTGCCCTGTAAGGCTCTCGGCCGCCGGCTGCAGCCCGCTCTCACGATCGGCGATGCAGATCGCGCGCTCCGCGCCGCCCCGCACGGGCCCGAACTCCGCGACCGCGCAGCGGATCTGCCGGATCGAGAAGTGCCGTGTGGACTCGTCGGCCTCCTGGTGGAAGTCGCACGGGCCCTCGCGGTGATCGGCCAGCGCCGCGGGGATCGCCGTAGCCAGCAGGAGGGAAGCCGCGAGGAGCAGGGATCGCGCTCGCACGAGGCCCGACCCTAGCAGCGAGCTCGCTACGGGTCCACGTCGACCCGGCCGCCGGCGCGCCAGTACACACCGTGATCGCGATCGAGGAACCCTTCGTCCACCAGGTAGCGCCGCAGCGCGGCGAAGTCGTTGAAGAACCGCCCGACCTCGGCGTTAACCTCCTTCTCTTCGTAGCGCCGGCCGGGTTCGAACTCGAGCGCGATCCGCTCCAGCACGACTAGGCGCTTGGATCGCTTGGTCGGGATCTCGGTGAGACGGCCGCTCCGGAAGAAGGTTCGCAGCACCGCTTCCTCGTCCTCGGTCGCCGCGCCCAGGGCCATGCCCGCTTCACGCGGTGGTCCCACCTGCCCAGCTGCCCACCGGAGGGTCTCGGGGTCGAGTCTGTAGACCTGTCGGTCCTGGGCCAGGCGCACCACGCCCGCCGCCGTGAGCCGCGTGAGGTGCTGACGCAGGCGCTTCACCGGGAGCTCTAGCTGGTCGGCGAGCGCGGCCGCGGTGCGGTCGCCGCGCGCCAACAGCCCGGCGATCGCCAGCCGTTCGGGGTCGGCGAGGGCGCGAAGGATGTCGTCGGGCGTCTCAGGCATGTCGGCGATCCCCTCTAGCATGCTGCCATGCAGCTCACCGATCCGCAGCGCCGAACGCTGGACGACCTGATCGGCACGGGGGAGCGCCCGGTGTTCACCGTCGACCTCGTCCAGCGCCTGCGTGACCGGATCGAGGACGCCGTCCGCGAGCTCGAAGGCCGTGAGCCGCTCTGGCTCGGGAAGGAGAAGTTGAACGACCTCGCACGCTGCGAGGGCTCGTTCCACGCCAAGATCCTCGGCGAGGCTCCGCCCTTCGAACACTCAGCCGCGTCGGCGGCTGGGGTGCTGCTCCACAAGGCCATCGAGGTCGAGGTGGGCGCGCGCGAAGGGGCCGATCCTCACGCCCTCGCCGCGGCCGCCGCAGATCGCCTCGTCGAGAAGGAGGAGAGGTTCGCCGAGTTCTGGCGCGAGCGGACGGCACTGGACCAGGACGATCTGCTGATGCAGGCGGTCCGCGGCCTCACCCTGTTCCAGGGCTCGTTCCCACCGCTGCGCGACCTGCGCCGTGAACTGGCGCCGGCCACCGAGGCAGGGATGCGGGCCGAGCTGCTCGGTGGCGCGCTGGTGCTCTCGGGCAAGATCGACCTGCTGCTCGGTGTGCAGGATCGGATCACGCCCATGCGCGGCACCCGCCTGGCGATCGACCTGAAGACGGGCGGCGCCTACCCGAATTACGTCGAGGACAACCGCTTCTACGCCCTGTTGCTGACCCTGCGTTTCGGCGTGCCTCCCTACCGGGTCGCTTCGTTCTTCCTCGAGGGCGGAACGTGGCAGCCCGAGGACGTCACGGAGGAGATCCTGTTCCATGCTGCCGACCGGGTCGTTGCCGCGGCGCGTGCCGCGCAGGCGCTCCAGGCCGGCCGGGAGCCAGCGCTCACACCGGGCATCTGGTGCCGCTGGTGTCCTCGGGCCGCGACCTGCCCGAGCGCCGAGCTGTCCTGACGCTTGTCGAGCCTCCGCGAGGCTCGCTAGGGTGCGCGCACCTGTCGCCTCGACCTGCGGAGAAGGATGAAACGGATGGGCAAAGACGTGAACGACATCGGTGAACTGCCTCCGATCGGAGAGGTGCCCGCACAGATGCACGCGATGCTGGTGCGCCCCGACCGGTTCGGCGAGCCTGAAGCGGCTATCCAGGACGAGGTCATCGATGTGCCCGAGCTCGGACCACGCGACGTGCTCATCGCCACGATGGCCGCCGGGGTGAACTTCAACAACGTCTGGGCTGCACGCGGCATCCCGGTCGACGTCACCAGGTCGCAAGCCCGATGGGGTGAGCCGACGGACTTCCACATCGTGGGCTCGGACGCGAGCGGGATCGTCTACGCGGTCGGTGCCGACGTGAAGAACGTGGCCGTAGGCGACCACGTGGTCGTGCACCCGGGGCAGTGGGATCTGGATGACCCGTGGGTGCTCGCCGGGAAGGATCCGGGGCTGGCGGGCTCGTTCCGCGTCTGGGGCTACGACTCGTGCTGGGGCTCGATGGCCCAGTTCACGAAGGTGCAGGATCATCAGTGTCTTCCGAAGGCGCACCACCTGACCTGGGAGGAGGCGGCGGCTCCCACGCTGACCGGCGGCACCGCCTATCGCATGCTCTTCGGCTGGGCGCCCCACACCGTGCAGCCGGGCGACGTGGTGCTGGTGTGGGGCGGCTCCGGTGGCCTGGGCTCGCTCGCGATCCAGCTGGTCGCTAACGCGGGCGGTCGGGCGGTCGCGGTCGTGTCCTCCGACGAGAAGGGCGAGTACTGCGAAGGTTTGGGAGCGGTCGGGTACGTGAACCGCAAGGACTTCGACCACTGGGGCGTCCCGCCCGCGTGGGACTCGCCCGAGTGGAAGGGCTGGTTCGACGGCGCCAAGGCGTTCGGCAAGGCGATCTGGGAGGCACTCGGGGAGAAGGTCAGCCCTCGCATCGTGTTCGAACACCCCGGGCAAGACACCATCCCGACGTCGAACTTCGTGTGCGACCGCGGTGGCATGATCGTGATCTGCGCCGGCACCAGCGGCTACGACACCATGATCGACGTCCGCTACCTCTGGTACATGCAGAAGCGTTACCAGGGCTCGCACCTGATGAACGAGGAGCAGGCCACCGCGTTCAACGACCTCGTCTGCGAGGGCAAGATCACGGCGACGCTCGGTCGCACTTACGGCTATGACGAGATCCCTCTGGCGCACCAGTTGATGGGCGACGGGAAGCTCCCGGAGGGCAACGTGTCCTGCCTCGTGAACGCCCCGACTCCAGGGCTCAGGGGTCTCCCCGAGTAAGCACCGTTCGGGGTGTCGGACCCGGAGCGTAAGGTCACATGCCTCTCCCGTTGCGCATGCGATGCGCATGTGGCACCCTGGGGAGGTGGCGAAGATGATCCAGGTCCGAGGCGTGCGCCCCGAGCTCCACGCCGAGCTGGTACGTCGGGCGAAGCGCCGGGGGATGACCCTCACCGATTACGTCGAGGAGATACTCGAGCGCGAGATCGCCAAGCCGTCGATCGCGGAGTGGCTCGAGCAGGTGGCGAAGGACGAGCCGGTAGAGTTGGACCGTCCGTCGTGGGAGATCATCCGCGAGATGCGCGAGGCCGGAGGTTGACCGGCGACGAGCGGATCCCCGAACGGGTCGTCGTCGATGCGTCCGCCCTGGTCGCCGTGATACTCGGTGAGGCCGCGGCGCCGACGGTCACATCGATCCTGGCTCGGTCCGAGGCGCGGATGGCGCCCAGCGTGCTGGATCTAGAGGTGACCAGCGTGCTGAGGCGTCACCTCCTGCAAGATCGCGTGACGGAGCGCCGCGCGGTGCGCGCGCTCGCGAGGCTCGTGTCCTTCCCCCTCAGACGCGAAGAGACGATCCCGCTCTTGCTCCGGGTCCTCCAGCTCCGGGACAACTTCTCGACGGCCGACGCGGCCTACGTGGCGCTGGCGGAACTCTTCGACGCGACGCTCGTGACGATCGACCTTCGGCTCGCCCGCGCGGTGCGGCGTCACACGTCCGTGCCGGTGCTCCCTTGACGTCCCTGCACCAGTTCCACGAGCGCGCCGCCCAACGTCGCCGGGTGGACGAATGCGATCAGCGTGTCGCGCGATCCTCGACGTGGTGCGTCGTCGATCAGCCGCGCACCTTCGGAGCGCAGGTGCTCGAGCGCGGCCTCGATGTCGTCCACGCGGTAGGCCACGTGGTGTATGCCGGGGCCGCGCCTGGCGAGTGACCTGCCGACCGGCGTGTCAGGTCCCAGCGCCCCGAGCAGCTGGATGTATGAGGACCCGACGGCGAAGAGAACCTCCTCGACCCCTTGATCCTGCACACGCTCGCGGTGTGCCGGCTCGACGCCGAGCATGTGGTGGTACTCGGCGATGGAGGCCTCGAGGTCGGCGACTGCGATGCCGACGTGGTCGATGTCGGTGAGCTTCATCGCGCCCTGCCGTTCCCGGGCTGCATCTGGGCCATCAGCGCCCTCGCCGGAGCCACGTGATAGGCGGGCAGCTCCAATACCCGCACGACCGCTGCCACCCCGAGCGCCCGCAGGTCGGGCTCGGCCTTGGCGCCCTCACCGCCGGCCGGCGCCGTCAGCACGAAGAACTCGGTCAGTTCGAGGAACTGAGCCAGCGAAGGGGTGAGGCCTCCCCGCTCGTACTGGTAGATGGTCTGACGCGAGGCAGGGCATCCGGCGGTCGTAGCGGCCGCTTCGACCGATCGATATCCGGAGCTCCGACGCAGGCCGCGAAGCAGCGAGCCGATCACCTTGCGGTCTTCGGTGCTGATCGATGCCTTCTTGGTCCGGGCCATGGATGACCGAGCCTATCGCAGGCGCTCGGGTGCCCAAGGGATCGGGGCGGTTGGCAACCGAAGGCGCGACCTGTGGCCCCGAGGACGGGGCCGAACGGCCGATTGCCCGGGTGAGGTCATCCGGCGTACGGTGATCACCCCAACCCGGAGCGCGCCCATCGTGACCCAGAAGGACCACAGCAGCCCTGCCGCCATCCTCGAGGGCTCCCTTCTGGTGCGCAAGGGCAGGGCGGACGTGTTCCGTCAGCGCGAGCGCACCCGATTCAAGCGCGTGCTCCGCGCGTTGATCATCGTGGGACTGCTCGACCTGCTGCTATGGCGGTGGTATGAGGCCGGCAACACCCTGGGCCTTCCCTCTCTCGGTCCTGACGCGATCTTCTACATCCCGCCGTTCGCCATCCTCCTGGCCATACTGGGCATGCCGCTGATCATGATGCTGAACGGCCGGTCGCCGCACATCACGGTCTACCCCGAACAGGTCGAGCTCGGGCTCACGGACATCAAGGGGCTCGACACGCAGGTCGACGAGGTGATCCGTACCCTCGACGTGTTCCTGGGCTACGCCACCTTCAAGGAGGAGATGGGCGGGACGCCCCGGCGCGGGGTGCTGTTCGAGGGGGCCCCGGGCACCGGCAAGACGTTCCTGGCGAAGGCGATGGCCAAGCAGGCGGGGGTGCCGTTCCTCTTCATCCCGGCGCCGGCGTTCCAGTCGATGTGGCAGGGGATGTCGGCGTTCAGGATCCGGTCGTTCTTCCGCAAGCTCCGCAAGACCGCGCGCAAGGAAGGGGGTGCGATCGGGTTCATCGAAGAGATCGACGCGGTCGCGCAGAGCCGCGGAGGAGTGGCGCCGGCAGGGCCTGCGCCCGACGGGGGCCTGTCGCGGACCACGTCGCTGTTCTTCGGTGGAGGGGACTCCTCCAACATGGTCAACGAGCTGCTCATCCAGATGCAGTCGTTCGATCAGCCGCCGTTCGGTCAGCGTTTCCGTGCCCGGATCATCTCCTGGGTGAACAGCTATCTGCCGGAGAACCGGCGGTTCCCGGTGATCCGGTCGATGTACTCCAACATCCTGCTGATCGCAGCCACGAACCGGGCCGATTCCCTGGATCCGGCGCTCCTTCGGCAGGGTCGCTTCGACCGCCGCCTGTACTTCGACGCGCCTACCAAGCAGGAGCGCCGCGAGCTGATCGACTACTTCATGGAGCGTAAGGCGCACCACGAGCAGCTGGACGATGACGCGACGCGCGAGCGCATCGCGCACGAGACCTTCGGCTACACGCCCGTGATGATCGAGCACCTGTTCGACGAGTCGCTGCTGGTGGCGCTCCGCGAAGGACGGCATGCGTTCAACTTCGACGACGTGATGGAGGCCAAGTTCACCGAGGAGGTCGGGTCCAAGCAGCCGACGGTATACACGGACACCGACCGCGAGGCGGTGGCCACGCACGAGGCGGGACACGCGACGATCGCCTCGATCCTCGGTACGGGTCGGCGCCTGGAGATGCTCTCGATCATCAAACGGAGAGGCTCGTTGGGCCTGCTCGCCCACAGCGACGAGGAGGAGCGGCTCACGCGCACGAAGTCCGAGCTGGAGACCGCTATCGCCATCGCGTTGGGGGGGCTCGTGGCCGAGGAGATGTTGCTCGGTGAGTCGGGCACCGGCCCAGGGGCGGACCTGGCGCACGCGACCTCCTTGGCCGCTCAGATGGTGGGCTCGTTCGGCATGGCCGGGTCGCTCGTGTCCTACGAAGCCGTGGCCGACGGTCCCCTGGCGCGCTCCAACCTGGTCGGCAAGGTCCTGGGGAACCTCGAGACGAAGCAGAAGGTCGAGGACATACTGGAGACGCAGCGCGTGCGCGTGCGCGAGGTCCTGGAGGGAAACCGTGACATCCACGCCGCGCTCCGCGACGCGCTGATCGAGCGCGACGAGCTGGTCCGTGACGAGATCGTGGCCGTGATCGACCGGGCGCTAGCCGCCCGGCCGTAGCCGGTCCTGGCATCGGTCGTCGCAGGGGGCAGGCTCGGGATCGGGGAACCCCGTCTAGACTCGCTACATGACCCGGTCCTACCTAGTCGGCGGGGTGCGAACCCCGATCGGTCGCTTCCAGGGCGCCTTCGAAGGGTTGACCGCGGTCGACCTGGGCGCCATCGCGATCCGCGAGATGCTCGCGCGGGCCCGTGTGGCGCCGGAGTCAGTCGACTACACGATCATGGGGCACGTGCTCCAGGCGGGCCAGGGCCAGATCACCGCCCGTCAGGCGGCGATCGCGGCGGGCATCCCTATCTCGACGCCCGCGCTCACGGTCAACAAGGTTTGTCCGTCGGGGCTGGTCGCCATCGCGACCGCCGACCAGATGATCCGAGCCGGCGAGGTCGAGGTCGTGGTCGCGGGCGGCATGGAATCGATGACCAACGCGCCGTTCGTCCTGCCCGGCGCGCGCGCGGGCTCTCGCCTCGGGAACAGCCCCATGGTGGACACGATGCTGCGCGATGGGCTGTGGTGTGCGTTCGAGGGCCGCCACATGGGCGCAGGCACCGATCAGATGAACGAGGAGTACGGAGTCTCACGCGAGGACGCGGACGCATGGGCGGCTCGCTCGCACGCCCGCGCTGGCGCGGCCTGGGACTCGGGCGGGATGACGAGCGAGGTTGTGTCCGTCGACGTTGCCCAGCGGCGAGGCGATCCGATCACGATCGCGCGCGATGAGGGGATCCGGCCCGACACCTCCATCGATCGGCTCGCCGCGCTGCGGCCGGCGTTCACGCCGACCGGGACCGTCACGGCGGGTAACGCATCGCAGATCAGCGACGGTGCCGCCGCGGTGCTCGTGGCCAGCGAAGAGGCGGTCCGCCGGCTGGGCCTTCAACCGATCGCTGAGATCGTCGCCTACGGTATGTCGGCCGACCGGTACGCATCCCTGCACACCGTTCCGGCGCTGGCGATGGAGCGGGCTCTCAAGAAGGCCGGCGCATCTGCCGCCGACCTTGAGGTCGTCGAGATCAATGAGGCGTTCGCCGCGGTGGCCGTGCACGCCACTCGCATGCTCGGGCTCGACGAAGCGGTGGTGAATCCGAACGGAGGTGCCGTGGCGATCGGGCATCCGATCGGGATGAGCGGTGCACGGATCACCATCGCGTTGGCTCATGAGCTCCGGCGCCGCGGGGCGACACTCGGTGGCGCGGCGATCTGTGGTGGCGGCGGCCAGGGCGATGC
>Ga0247727_10020543_pt1 | contig 10079 bp, 9 predicted proteins | sample WisWelCaveWW1625_FD_202498 | JGI IMG/M metagenome (GOLD analysis project Ga0247727, IMG submission 202498) | Biofilm microbial communities from Wishing Well Cave, Virginia, United States - WW16-25 | ecosystem: Environmental > Aquatic > Deep subsurface > Groundwater > Cave microbial mat | place...
GGCACCTCTTTGGAAGATGAAAAATCCCCAGTGTTGCGATTTTTTGTTGTTACTCAATATAACAGATTTTCAAAATTTTCAAAGAACTTTTTTAAAATTTTTTACCAACTTTTGGGAATTACACCCGATCAAAACCACTGTCGACGCGGTTCATGTGCGTTTGGAAGCGCTGGATTTGCCGCGTTACCGCGCCGCGCAAAAAGAATTTTGTGATTCCCTCAACCACCTCCAGGCGCGCTTGCCGAATGGCAAAATTTTGCAGTTTTCCGTCGGTCGCAAGCCGACGTAAGCCGCGCGCTTTCGCCCGGCGCGTGTCCAAAAAATAAAGAGGTTTTGGGCAAATTTGACGAGGTCTGAATATTTAAATTTCCAGATTTGCAATTTGGCTTTTCATCACGTCTCACTCTCCGGAGCGACAAAATTTGCGCCGCAAGCAGGACAGCGGAATTGGTGTTTCGCAGCGTCCACTTCAGAAAACCGCAAGCCCGTGTCAACTTCGGGCTCCGAAGCTTTCGACATGATCAGAAGGCCATGACAGGTTACATCTTCCTCGAGACCGCATTCGGGGCATGAAAGCAGGTCGCGATCTTCGACAAACATTCCCAATTGTTTGGCTTGCGCTTGCAGGTCTTGCACTTGTTGAGCCAATGCGAGAATTTCGTGAAACCGATCATCTTTTTTCATTCTACGCGATTCCCTCGAGCAATTTCGCCACCTGCTCCGGCGAGGGAAGCAGGCCTTTCAACTCTTCAGGCAATGTTGAAACGATGCGGTAAGTGGCCACGTCGATGGGCTTATTACTTTCCTTCAAAGCATATTCGACAATTGTTTTGTTCTTTGATTTACAAAGGATGATCCCAATCGGAGGTTTTTCATCAGATCGACAAAATATTCTTTATCGCCGATTTCCATCCGATAGTAGCTGTCAATGAAAGCAAACACGCCGCCCATTTCACGCAGAAAGTTTTCTATTTTTGAGAGCAGCGCTTGCTGTAATTGACGCTCACTGTACGCATCGCCCAGCTCGAGGAAGTCGAAAGTGTACTCGTCCTTAACAGCCAGTTTGGCTTGATGGCGAATCTCCTCTGGCAGGGTCTGATCGAAATTGGTTTGATTGAGCAGAGTCTTCTCGTAGGTCTGATTCTCGATTTGGTGAATTAACACAGGTTTTGTCCAGCCTAATTTCCTGGTCATGCGGATGTAGAACTCACGTTCGAGATCGTCTTTGCATTTGCTCATAATGATGAGGTTATGAGCCCAACCAATTTCTGCAACCAATGGTTGCAGTTTTTCGTTTCTGCCGTAAGCGAGATAGAAGTTTCGCATGTACCAAATGTTCCGGACAGAAAATCCTTGAATTCCAGGAAACTCCGCCTGTAAATCTTTTGCCAGTTGTTCCACTATCGATTTGCCCCAGGTATCGCCTTGCTGCCGCTCCACAATCATTGGTATTTATCGCACCATCGGCGCGAGTTTTTAGTCCGAATTCAAATTCTCCAATCGCTGGTTAGAGAATTGGCGTACTCAATTTCTCGCACCATTGGCGAGAGAAATACGTGCCGGTTCATTCTGCCTCACTCCACTTTCCTCTTCGGCTTATACGTTTCCTGCTCATCCGCCTGCGCATACAACATGTCCACCCGCAATTGCTCGATGCGGCAGATGCGGTTGAAATGGCAATTGGGGCAGATTTGATCTTTCATGCTGCAGATCGGCAGATGAAATCTGCCGCGCCGGATCAAGTCCACGATGTGCGCGACGCGGCGCTCGACATTTTGCAATTCCTGCTCGAAATTGGCCACGGGCAGAAAGCCGTATTTTCTTTGCCCGGAAAAAATCGGCGTTTGCTCACTCACATTCTCGCGGCGGCTCGCTTGCAAATCTTTCAGCGCAAAATAGCCGCCGCGCTTGAGGTCGCGATGGCTCTTCACGAGGCAAACACCGGCGCCGGCAACGGTTTGCTCGTTGTCCGATAAGTTTTGCCGCAACGCCAGAATTTGCAGCGGCAAATCGAAGCGCAAACCTTTGCCGATTTTTTCGACATCGCCGAGATCGGCGCTGCTGTAATTGAAAATGAGGAGATACTTGCCGTCATAAGTGCGGTCGACTCTGGCAATCGTAATGGGAATGTCGAAAGGCACACCCTTGAGTCGAAGCGCCGTTGCTGCATTCCGACTGAAGACGAGATCAGCCAGATGGGGCGAAAGTAGATCCGGCGCGGTCTGTTCAAAATTTAAAAAAGCGGCCAACACGCCCGGACGCCGTTTTTTGTCGCTCGCCGTATTTTGCAAACCGGTGAGCAAACCGTTTTTGAATCGACGGCTGAAAAGATTGTCCTTTTCCGTCAGCATTTCCGATGCCGCGGCGCTTGCGGCCTCGTGCAACACGGCAGCCGCATGGTCGGGTATTTTGCCGGACGCGGCGACGGCGCGGCTGTACGCCGTGAGAATCCGGCGCATCAACAGCCCGCGCTCGGTGGTGTCGGGATGATAATCCGTGATGAACTCCGGCTTCAAATGCATGAGATCGTCAAACAAAAAGCGCAACGAGCATCCGGCAAAACGCTCGAGCTGATCGACTTGCAGCGTCGCATGCTCTTGCAATTGCGCCGCAATCGCAGAGAGCGCCGCATTCGAATTGATCAAACCATCAAACTGCGAGAACGACGACACACTCGCGCGCCGACCGTCGCATTCGAGTATCGCGATGATCTGTTCAAAAGTATCCGGCGCGCTGTGTTTGAAGTCGCGCAACATCGACACGGCGCGATCCACGGAACGATCAATGTTTTGCGCCATGAAAGCGAGCTTCTCACGCGCGGTGTAAAACCGTTGCGAAGTTTCATTTTCAGTTGGAATCTCCGCCGCGAAACATTTTCGCATCTCCGTGACGAACGGCGAGACGAGCAGTTTTTTGTTTCCGGCTGAAATCGGATAAGAGATCAACACGTGTCGCGAGGTCGAAGCCAGAATCTGGTACAGCGCTTGACGATCCCGATCAACCGGAGCGAGATCGCCCGTTAGGCCGCGGCCTTCGCTTTTGGGCTGTAGAAAATTAAACGGTTGTTGCGTCGGAAAATCGCCGTCAATGAGTCCGCCGAGGAAAGTCGTCTCCCAATTTCCGAGCGGCGCTTCCAGCGGAGTGCAGACGAAGATCCCATCGGCTCGTTCATCGGGAAGGTAATACTCGGAATCGCGCATCATGGTCGTGAAGGCCTGCACCAGATCCACGAGCGGAAACTTTGGCGCAGCTTGGCCGCCGAGGGTTTCGAATTGTTCCTGCAAGCTCGCGAGGATTTGGCGGAGATGCGCCAGCACTTGCCGATCCTGCTGGATTATTTCCGCGGGCATCGGGGCGTTGAAGTTTTCTTCGATATTGAAACGCGCCAGAAGTTTTTCGACCGCTTGACAAAATTCGGCAGGCACCATAGCGCTGCGCCAAACATAGAGCGCTTTCTCCGCGCGCGCCAGCACGAAATATTTTACCGCGATATTGAAGACGGCGCGCTGCTGCTCCTCCGGATTATCGTGATGCCGCGCCTGGAGATAACGCGCCACCAGCCTGAGCGGATGCAGCGCCTCGCCGGAGCGAACCGCCTGTGCAGCGCGCCGGCGCAATTTCTGCAACTGCGCAAAATCCAGAGCAAACGTTTGCGGCTCCGGCAATAAAGCCGCCATGACTTTTTCGTCCGGCAAAAGTCCGGCTTCGATGTTGTTGGCAAACTCGCCGAGTTCTGCGCTATTCACTTCACAGGAGTAGGTGATATAAGGAGAGGAGAAGATCGTTTCGCGCAGCGCAAATGGGCTGGGCATAATCGCGTGATTGATCATGTTCAGCACGAGCTGCGCCGGCGGATAGAAAGCGAGCGGCGTGCCCGGCCCCAAGCGGTAAGTGATTTCATAAGCCGGAAAGATCTCAAGCAGCAAAGAAGCATAAATCTCATACGACGGAAAAATTAATCGCATGCGCTCGAACGGAATGCCTTCCGCGTGCAACCGGCGAATTTGCCGCGCGAGATTCGTGACTTCCACGCTGCGATTGTTGGCCTCGGTGATTTGCACCTCACGCTGCGGTTGCAGCAGCCGAGCGCTTTTGTCGTCGTGGAAAATGCTTTCCGCCAGTTGTTGCGGGAACGTCGTCTGCCCTCGCGCAATTTCCACCTCTCTGATTTCATGCGTGTTTTGCTGCTTGAGTTGAGCAATGAAATTTTCCAGCGAGATTTGTGAGCGGAAAACGGTTTCGGCGGCTGAGGCATTTCGGCAGATCGCCAAAATCGTTTGCGCGAAACGTTCCGACAGGCCGTTCAGCAATTTGGTTTCGAGAGCGGTGAGGTGATGGAAGCCAAACACGAGCAGCGTGCTCTTTTCAGGCGCGGGTATAATGGGCGAATTTGCATCCTGTAAAAATGCGGCGAGCGCGCCGCGAAAGTCGAAGAGGTTGCGACTCTGTAAAACACTTTCCAGCTCGTCATGAATGTCGATCAAATCACGCTCGCGCGCGGAAAGCGGCCTGGCCTTGCGCGCGCTCAATGCCGCCAGCAAGCTCTCGCCGCCGTTTTCGCGAAAATCAATAATGAATTCCGTGAGCGCCCGCACGTAACCCGGATAAGAAGTTTCGATATTCAAAAAGCGCGCCGCCACGGCCTTCTCCTCGCCGGTGGATTCGTAGATGATCGCGTTGAGCAGATGTGTCATCGCAGATTTGAAAAGCAATCGCTTCTGATTGAATTGGCCGGCGATGTAGCGTTCCAGCCATTCGACTATCGTCAGGGCCGTCCCGTTAGGAAATCGGAACTGCGGAAGTTGTGTCTTCCATTGTGACGGTGTGAGGATGAGCGTGTTGGCCGAATCTTCAGGCAACCACGACGGCAACGATTCATGCAATGCGGCCCATGAGATTTCGGAGCAGATGAGGATTTGAGACAAAGGGTACTCCTGCAAAGTAGATGATTGGCTCTAAAAACTATTGTAATCAAAAAGGTTTAAAAAAATTACACCAACGGATGAAAAGCTTACGGCCGTAGGCGGCCAACGGATTAAAAACAATCAATTATTTTTTTTCCGTATCATTTTCTTTATTCTCCTCGCTGCCAATTAAACCTTTCGCATCCATCAATTGCTCTTTGGCAGGAATTCCTTTGCGTGTTTTAATGGCTTCATTCCCCAGGCCACCGTACAGACCTTTGTAACCGGCGTCGTGAAAAACGCCGAACATTTTATTTTGCACACCGGCCTCGCGGGCCGTGCCGGAGAGCGCTTTAAATTCCTCGGAAGTTTGCTTGCGCAATTCCAGCCGCTCCAAATCTGAGGCCTGCGCATCGGACAATTCTTGCCGCCGCGTTTGAACGGCATCCCGCCTTGCGGGATTGGGCATTGGCAATTTCCGGCTTGCGTGGATCGCCGTTTTGGGCGATAAGATAACAGGCGAAACGCGAGAGTTGATAATCCGGCACTTCGCGTTGACTACCCGAGCCCAAATCAACCATTTTGCCGGCGCCGGCAAAATGGTTGGCAGATTGGTTGCCCGATTTTTCGCACGAGATCATCGCGCGCTTGATCGCGTCCTCAAAGCGACGCCATTGGCTGTAACCGAGCATGGGTTGCAGCTCGCGAGCATCCCAATATTCCGCGCCGTGCCGGTTGAAATGTTTCAAGTCTTCGAATGACTTTTCGCCCAAGACGGGCAGCTTGTTTTTGCTCATACGAACCTTTTAGTTAAGCTCCTTGTGTTGCGTGATCTCGTCACGCAATAACAAGCGGCGTTCGTCTTCGATGGTTTGATCGGAGAGCTCTTGACGTCGCGTTTGAACCGCAAAATAAGTTTGCCCCAAGGCGACAAAGTCTTTTTCCGGATCGGCGTTCTGGATTATCAAATAACAGGCGTAATATTGTAGCACACGAGCGAAATCGCGACTCGACCAATATTCTACGCCGGCATCGTTGGTGCGTCGGATTTGTTCAAAAGGCGAAACATGGCCGGAAGAAGCTTTTTGAATCTTGCTGTTCATCTAAATTCCTCTCACAGGTTGAGCTCATGAAATTTATAGAAATTTAGTCACCGAACTAAAGAAACAACTTTCGAAACCATTTCGGTGACGTCACCGAAATGGTCATCGAGTCAAAGATAAAACCTCTCCTCCACCGGCCGCAGCGGACGATTCAACCATAACGGCCGCCGTAATCCATTCGGCCCGGGCGCGGGGCGGGTCATCTTTAACCATTCCTGGTAAATCGCAAACGATTTCTGCGTATCTACAAACACGTCGCCATAGCGATCTTCGGCGTGCGCTTTCTCAATGCGCACTTTCTGATGCCAGCAATGCATGCCGCTGATGGGATCGGGATGTACCGGAAAGGTGATGTTCTGATGCACACCGCCATCGCTCCAGAAAATACGCGAGGAATCCGGATCGCTGCTTTTATAGGGTCGGATCGTGTCGAGGGTTTTCATGTGCCATTTTTGTCCGAGGTCCGAAGTCCGAGGTCCGATGTCGCTGGTTACTGATGACTGATCACTGACAACTGATAACTGATAACTGGTCACTGATAACTGATCACTGGTTACTGATAACTGATGACTGTTCACTGCTTTTACTTCCACCAGCGAGGTCGCCCACCGATTCCCGACAGCATCTTGCGGACGGCGCCAGCGGCCGAGGTGATGCGAGCACGCGACGACGCCGGGCTTGATGCCCTCGGTGACCCACACGCGATCAACGAAATAACCGATGTCCGTGGTGACGCGCAACAAATCGCCGGTTTGAATGCCGAGTTTTTTGGCATCGGAGGTGTGCATCCAAATCGGATTTCGGTTGGAAATTTCATAAAGCCATTTCGCATTGCCGGAGCGCGAGTGAATGAGCGTCGGCAAACGGAATGTCGGCACGAGCGGGAACTCGCCTTTGCTGCGGTCCAACGTGTCGGGATGAATGTGGCTTTTGATGTACGTCGGAATTGTGTATTCGGGCCAGCCCCAATCAATCATCGTCTGCGAAAAAAATTCCTGCTTGCGCGACGGCGTGGGGAAACCTTCGCAAGCGACGCCGTTGATTATCACGCCGAGGTTTTTTCCGGCTTTTTTAATGAGGCCCGTTGCGGAATCGGTTTCGGCGTCTTGCAAATCCGCCGCAGCGATGGGGCGCAGGTGTTTGTTATAAGAAGTCTGCTCCACTTCAAACGCGCCGAACTTGCGCATGTAGTCGAGCGGCGTCATTTTATGCTCCGCCGCCTTCTCCGGCAAGCCGGGCGTGCGCTCGAAGATATATTGATAGTATTCGTCAATCGTGATTTTCTCGCCGGGGCGATACGGCGAGATGAAATGCTTCTTGATGCCGAGACTGCCGTCGGGATCGATGCGCCACGAGAGCTCGATCCAAAATTCGTCTTCTTCCCACACTTCGCCGGGATTGGATTCATACGTGAATTGCACGGGCTTGCCCATTTTGCGGCGCGCTTCGCGGAGCACGGGCTGGCGAAACGCAATCCACAAACCGGAATGCGTTTCGTAACTGATGATGTCGTGCCGCTCGCTCGCGTGGCCCATCGGCAAAACATAATCGGCGAAATATGCCGTCTCGTTCCACGTCGGCGTCAGCGCGGCGTGCAAGCCGACTTTGCTCTCGTCCGACAGCGCCTCAATCCACGAGAAGCCGTCGGGATAAGTCCACACCGGATTGAACACACGCGTGAAATACGTATCGAGCTTGCCGCGGCCTTCTTTGAGAAAGTGAGGGAGCAGGAAGCTCATCTCATAATGCGCGAGCGGATATTCGTTGGGAAAGTGCAGCTCGTTCCAAAATTTTTGAGCTGGCGGTTTGTGCGGCACCGTCGGTTTGAATTTGCTCCACGCGCTCGGCGAGGTGCCGCCGACGGTTCCAACACTTCCGGTCAGCACGTTGAGAAAATGCAAACACCGCGCCACGGCCCAACCGCCGAGATTGCCGCTGCCCGCACTGCGCCAATTGTGCGTTGCGAAACGCGTTCCGGCGCGACCGATTTGCCGCGCGACTTCGACAATCGTTTTCGCCGGCACACCGCTTTCTTTTTCGGCAAATTCCGGCGTGTACTCTTTATACGTCGCTTTCAAAGCTAAAATAAAATTGTCGAATGTGATTTCATCATTTGGTCGTTCGTGTTGGAGATATTGCTGCCAGTTCACCCAATCACACAAATACGCGCGATTGTAAAAATTTTCATCAATGATCACTTTCGCGATTGCGAGCAACACCGCGGCTTCGCTGCCGGGATAGGTCGGCATCCAATAATCGGCCATGCTTGCCGTGTTGGAAAGACGCGGATCCATCACCGCTAACTTTGCGCCGTTCATCATGCCTTCGATGATGCGCTGCGCGTGCGGATTGAAATAATGCCCGGACTCGAGATGGGCGCTGATGAGCAAAATGAAATTCGCATTCGCATGATCCGGCGAGGGCCGATCATACATTTGCCAGATCGCATAACCAAAACGCGCGCCCGCCGAGCAAATGTTCGTGTGGCTGTTGTGGCCGTCGACGCCCCACGATTGCAGAATGCGATCCATGTAGCCCTCGTGTCCGGGGCGACCGACGTGATACACGACTTCGTTGTTCCGCTTTTCCTGCAACGCCGTGCGAATGCGTCCGGCAATATCGTCGAGCGCGCTATCCCACGACACCCGCGCCCATCGCCCATCGCCCCTTCGCCCTTCGCGTTTCAAAGGATAAAGAATGCGATCCGTGTCATTAATCTGATTGATCGTCGCCGGCCCTTTCGCACAATTGCGGCCGCGACTACCGGGATGATACGGATTGCCCTCGAACTTGCGCACTTGCAGCGTCGATTTTTCAATATAACTCAAAAGCCCGCAGCCCGCTTCGCAATTGAAGCAAGTTGTTGGCACGATCATGTAATGCTTGGCATGGCGTCGCGGCCAGCTCTTGGCTTCGTATTCCACCCAATCATCCCATTTTTTCGGCGGCGGATAGTCGGTCAAATTTCCCGGCTCGGTGAGACGCGGCACTTCGCTGCCGAGATCGCCGTGCAGGTTTGGAATGAGATGGAGTTTTTCGGCTATTTTTTCGATGAGGGAGGGGGAGGGCGGCATAGACAGTGCTCCAGTGATAAGTTTGAAATTGTAAGTGATGCGGCAAGAAATTCAACCCCGCCTGTGAAGCGTAACTACCACAAGCGCTGCACGCCGTATGAATCAAAAATCGAATCGATACTGACGATGGGAATCTGCTCCACCAGACTTTGCGAGATTAGCAAACGATCAAAGGGATCGCGGTGGTGAAGGGGAAGGCTGATAATTTTGGCGATGTGATCAAACCTAATGTCAAACATCTCAAATCCATTAATGCGGAGTTGACGATGAATGAATTCTTCAAAAGGCGCATCGATCTTGAGCTTACCAAGACTGATTTTGATCGCCATCTCCCAAAGGCTCGCCAGGCTTAAAAACTTATCATTAGCGGGATCTTCGATAAGCGCTCTGGCTTTCGCACTCATTTGGGAACTACCGGCGGCAAACCAAAGGAAACTGTGGGTGTCCAGCAATAGAGTCATTACATGTACTCCTTAAAATCCTCGAGCGGAGCATCAAAATCATCGGATATCGTAATCAAACCTTTGGCGCTGCCGAATTGGGCGCGTGGTTTAGGTTTAGAAATAGATACTAACTTAACGACCGGAATGTTGTGTTGCATGATCACAATTTCCTGGCCGTTCATCGCCTGCTGAATGAGCAGTGGAAATTGTGTTTGGGCTTGTTCAAGACTGACTTGTTGCTGCATAATAAAATCTCCTTAATAAGCTCGACGATGAATAAGATAGACAATCATCTTTTGCCCCGCAAGTGTTTTTTCATTAACTTCAAAAACAGTGGTTGCATCAGGGAATATTATTTTCGTGATCTCGCCGAAGATGAAGAAGCTGGAATACGCGTTTATGGCCTTTTTGATTTGTCCACAGGGACGCTGAAGCGGGTGGAAAAAATATTGCCCCGGAAATATCCGATTTGGGAATTTGATTCGGGCGTCGCAAAGAGAGCCGCCGACGAAGCCATTCAAAAGCTCAGAGACGAGGTCAAAGAACTGTCATGGG
>Ga0247727_10020544_pt1 | contig 10079 bp, 8 predicted proteins | sample WisWelCaveWW1625_FD_202498 | JGI IMG/M metagenome (GOLD analysis project Ga0247727, IMG submission 202498) | Biofilm microbial communities from Wishing Well Cave, Virginia, United States - WW16-25 | ecosystem: Environmental > Aquatic > Deep subsurface > Groundwater > Cave microbial mat | place...
GACGATCTTGTGCGTCAATCGGCAGGACGGACGCGCCCATTGGCTCGGATTCAATAGCAGGTATTGCCTTCTGTCAAGCTCAAATCACACTTTGCGGGGACCCTGTGCTTGCCGCCACTGCAGACTTTCTACAATCGCCCGACGCGCTGCGTTTCGGAAAGCCGCCGACGGTAGGCGCTTGGGGTGCCAAAGCCTTTCCAGATCGCTGGCGTGTTCACCTGAACTTCTCTGACGCGAAACCGATCTTTCTCCACTACCTCGCGAGCGGATCTAGCCCACGTAAACTCGCTGCGGATAGCATGGGAGAAAATCACAGGATGGCCTCTTCGCCGGCGGTTCACCGGCAGGACGATCTCCTCCCCGTCCCGCCGCCGCCGGAATGCCGCGACGAGTCGATGGACCAGGCGCCTTGTCAGCAGCGGATAATCCACCGGATACAGAATAAATGGGCTTTTCCTCGGCACGAGCTTGAGCCCCGCCCGCAACGAGCTCAGTTGCCCTGCTTGCCACCCTCGATGCACCACCACTCGAGCTCCCCGCGGCACCGCAGGAAGGATTCGTCTCGCGGCATGTCCCAGCACGACAATCGGGCTGCCCAACCCCGCGCAGTTTTCAATCGCGATGCTCAATGCCGTGCGATCACCGAATTTCGCCAACGCCTGTGGGAAGCCCAGGCGACGGGCACTTCCGGCCGCCAAAATAATCGGAGACACAATACGCCCCGACTGGTTCTCCTTACGCCTCCTGCGTTGCCGTGCTTTCGAGCCTCCTCGCATGATGCTTGACTTTGTTCTCGCCTCCGGGTAAGAGTGAGCGCGGCGCTCAACATTCCGCCTCAGGGATTCCTTCGATACCTGAATGATCAGCCAGGCCGAAGTCGCACGAAGATACCAGAATCTCCGCGCCCGCATGCAAGCGGAGTCGGTCGATGCCTTGGTGGTCTGCGGAAATCAATACACTGGATTCGAAGGAGCCGTCCGGTACATCAGTGGATTCGAGATCGTCCATCGGTATGTGTATGTGCTGCTCCCCCTCGACGCCGAGCCCACCCTGATCTTTCCTGCCGAGGCCCGCTGGATCGGCGATAAGAGCAAACCCTGGGTTCGGGATCACGTCTGGGCCGACATCCCTGGCAGATGGCTGCGCCAGCACGCCCAGGAAAAACACTGGAAGCGTCTGGCGGTGTACGGTCTCGATTACATTATGACGGTTCGCGACTACCGCGAGCTCGCCCAAGGTTCCTTTGAACTTATTCCTTTTGACTTTCACTTCGATATGGCCCGCGCTGTAAAAAGCCAGGAAGAGATGCTTCACATCGCCGAAAGCACAGACATCATCCTGGATGGCTTCACCGCTTTGCTCAAGGCTTACGAGCCTGGGCGGACCGAAGCCGAAATCATGGCACCCGCCGTTGAGCGCTTCTTCGCCCGCGGCGCTGGCCCCCGGATGATGAACATCGTCCTCTCCGGTACCAATGGCGAAGCCGAGGCCCACTTCAAAGTTCCGGGTACTCGTGTCGTTCAAGCCGACGATTTGTTGCAATACTCGCTGGAGATTGCGGGCCCTGAGGGCTACTGGGTGGAGTTTTCACGGCCTCTCATCCGTGGCCCCATTAGCCCTCGCACCGCCGCGATGAAGGAGGTTTACCCCGAGGCACTCGAGGCGGCGCGCCGCTGCATGCGTGAAGGCGAACTTGCCAGCACGGTCCACCGTGCCGCCGCGGAGACATTTGCCCGGCGTGGCTTTTCGCTGGGGCACCTTTCCGGCCATTCGATCGGCGTCACGATGATTGAGCATCCTGCGATCGGCGCCAAAAACCAGACCGAGCTGCGAGAAAACATGACTTTCTCTTTTCATCCTCAGGTCGTGGATCAGGAAGGCCGGGTGTGCCTCTACACGCAGGATATGTATCGGGTGAGGAAAAAAGAGGGAGAGTGCCTCACCCCGGTCCCCTGGCGTTTCTACTCGAGCCAGGAAGATTATCAGCCGGTCAAAACATCATTCGGCTACTCGAGCTGAATTATGGGCCTTGCTCTGCTTTCCCAACTGCGGGACAAGATCAGTTTCCTGACAAAGTGAACGCACTCTCAAAGCCGCTAAATCCTTCATCCATCCCAGTAGAATCACGCACGGACTCCGCGTGGGGCTCGAGTGCGCCCTCTGGGGATCGTGCCATTGCTTCTATCCTTGCTGAAGTGCGCGACGGCGGCCCCATTTCGCGCTCATTGGCTTACCGCTTGATTCGCGCCGCCGATCACGAATTGCCGCTGTTGCTCGACACCGCGTCTGGAGTTCGAGAGCAGTTCAAGCCCGGCGTCGTCACCTACTCGCGAAAAGTCTTCCTCCCATTGACTAACCTTTGCCGAGATTATTGCGGGTACTGCACGTTTCGCCGGAGCCCCGGGGACGCTGGTGCCCATACCATGACTCCCGATGAAGTGCTCGCCGTCGCCTCAGCGGGGGAAAGGTTGGGTTGCACGGAGGCGCTCTTCAGCTTGGGCGACAAGCCGGAGCTCGCCTTTCCAGAAATGCGAGCGCAGTTAAAGAAGCTTGGCTACAAGTCCACCCTGCACTACTTGGAGGCCATGTGCGAGCTCGTTCTGCGACACACTCGTTTGCTTCCTCACGCCAATCCCGGCTTGATGAGCCGCGAATGGGTGAAGCGCCTCGGCACGTTTTGTCCCAGCTTGGGGTTGATGTTGGAAACCACCAGCACCGTTCTGCTTCGTCCCGGAGCGGCGCATGACCGCGCGCTCGACAAGATTCCGTCCCGGCGCATTGCTACCATTGAAGCCGCCGGAGAGGAAGGGGTCCCGTTCACTACTGGCCTCTTGATCGGCATTGGAGAGACTCCCGAAGATCGCGTGGACACGCTTTTCGCGATTCGCGAGCTACATCGCCGCTACGGGCATATCCAGGAAGTCATTATTCAGAACTTCCGCGCGAAGCCCACGATCCCGATGCGCGATTCCCTAGAACCTTCGCGAGGCGAGATGCTGCGAACCATCGCCGTCGCTCGTTTGCTCTTGAAAGACATGAACATTCAGGCTCCACCGAATCTTTCCGCTCCGAATTATGAAGAGCTGCTCGCCGCGGGGATCAACGATTGGGGAGGAATCTCGCCTCTCACACCGGACTACATCAATCCGGAGGCGCCTTGGCCCCACTTGGAGGACCTTGCGCGGCGGACATCGTCTGCGGGATTTCGCCTGGTGCAACGCTTGCCGGTGTACCCCGAGTTTCTGCCGGTGTTTGAAAATCGCTCGGACCTTCTCGGGGAAAAAGTTCGCGCCGCTTCCGATGCACATGGTTTCGCGAAGAGGGCAGCATGATCACGGCACTCACCGGCGGCACCGGAGGGGCAAAGTTCCTGCAAGGGCTCCAGGAGGTTGCTTCGCCAGGCGACCTGACAGCGATCGTGAATACGGGAGACGATTTGCGGTGGTGGGGTCTGCACGTTTCGCCGGACCTGGATTCCGTCACTTATGCCCTGGCCGGAATGTTGAGCCGCGACCGCGGCTGGGGCATCGAAGCAGACACCTTCCAATGCCTCGATTTGATGCGTCGCCTCGGTGCACCTTCCTGGTTTCAGTTGGGTGATCGTGATCTCGCCACCCACCTCTATCGCACCGAGCTCCTCACGCAGGGCAAAAGTTTGGCGGAGGCCACAGAGCAGATTGCTCGCAGACTCGGCGTTGGAGCTTGCATCCTGCCGATGACCAACGACCGCGTCGAAACGCGCGTACTGACCACCGCCGGCGAGCTCTCCTTTCAGGAGTACTTTGTGCGCGAGCGCTATCAGGTTCCGGTGCAGGCAGTGCGATTCGACAGAGCTGCCCAGGCTTCGCCCGCCCCGGGTGTCGTCGAATCCATTCTCGCTGCTCGGACGATCCTCATTGCCCCGAGCAATCCGGTGACGAGTATCGGCCCGATCCTCGCCGTACCTGGCGTGCGCGAGGCGCTCCAAAATACACGCGCGCCCGTCGTTGCCGTCACACCCATCATCGCGGGCGCTGCGGTGTCCGGTCCCGCGGCTGCATTGATGCAGGCCAATGGATTGCCTGTTTCGATCGAAGGGGTGGCCCGCGCCTATGCCGATTTTCTAGACACACTAATTGTGGACGAGTGCGACACCGCGTATGCCGCCAACGTTGAGCGCCTTGGCATTCGCACGCGTTGCGCGCAAATCTTGATGACCTCGACCGCCGACAAAAGTTCTCTTGCTTCGGCCGTGCTCCAAGCGGCCGACGAATTGCGCGCAGTGAGCGCTTCCGCATAATCTCCGGAGCCGGGCATGATCCTCGTTCCATTCAAAAATCTCCGAGAGGCCAAGCAGCGCCTAGCTGGAGTGCTTGACGCCAAGCAGCGCGCCGCACTCGCCGCTGCCATGCTCGAGGATGTGCTAAATATGCTGGCCGCTTGGCCCGCGTGTCCTCCCCTGTCGGTTGTGACAGGTGATCCTTGGGCTATGGCGACCGCGCACGGGTACGGCTTTGATGTGATGCGAGATGACGAGAACAGCGGGGAAACGAACGCGATTGAAATGGCCACGAGCCACTGCGCCGCCGCTGAAATCGCCTGGACGCTTGTGCTGCCTGCCGATATCCCATTGATAAGGCCAGACGAAGTGCAGGAGATTCTTGCAGCTTCGCCGGACGAGGGCAGCGTCCTCGTCCCTGCGGCCGACGGCCGCGGCACCAACGCAGCGTTTCGACGGCCGGCTGGACTTTTTCCTTTGTCCTTTGGAGACGATAGCTTTCTGCCGCATCAGGCTGCTGCACGAGCGACAGGCAAGCCCTGTATCGTGCTCAAACTGGCAGGCATCGCGCTCGACGTTGACCGGCCTTCAGACATCGCTGCGGTCGTGGAACGCGAAGGCCAGACGCGCGCGCAAAGATTGCTGCACAGTTGGAGATTGAGCGAGCGGCTCCCGTTGGTGCATTGCCGGTGAGGCATGTGGACTTTGCAGGCCATTCCGGTCCGCGGCCTTGAGGAAATCCGGCCAGGTGACTCGCTCGCCGACAAATTTCTCAAGGCCTTGCGCAAGCAGCGCGTTCGCCTGCAGCGCGGTGATATTTTGGTTGTGACCCACAAAATCGTGTCAAAGTCGGAGCGGCGGATTGTCCCGCTCTCCCGAGTGAAGCCCTCGGCTGCCGCCCGCCGCTGGGCGCGGCGATATGGCCATGATCCTCGCGTGGTCGAGCTGGCTCTGGCCGAGAGTCGTCGCATTGTGCGGCAGCGCCGGGGAATCCTCATCACAGAAACGCACCACGGACTTGTCTGCGCAAACAGTGGAGTGGACCTTTCCAACGTGGATGGCGGCAAGAGCGCCGTCTTGCTGCCGAAACACCCCGATCGCTCTGCCGCCGCGTTGCATCGAGCGCTTCGCCGCAGGTTGGGCATTCCCATCCCAGTGATCATCTCTGATAGTTTCGGGCGACCCTGGCGCGAAGGCCTGTGCGATATTGCCATCGGTGCTGCCGGCTTGAAAGTGTTCCGCGACTTTCGCGGACGCCGCGATCCTCATGGCTATAAGCTGCGGGTGACGCGGGAAGCCGTCGCGGACGAGTTGGCTGCCATGGCAGGGCTGGCCTGTCCTAAACTTTCTCGTTCTCCGGTGTGTATCATTCGGGGATTTCCCTTCGCGCCCGGCCGAGGCCGCGCCCGCGAGCTGGTACGCCCGAAACGGCTCGACCTATTTCGTTGAAATGAGCTGCATCTCGCAATTCGTGCTTCCAGCCGAACTCGCGGAGGTCGGGCTGCTCGAGTGGCCTGATGTCTCGAAGCGGGTATCCGGTGATGTGCGCGCCGCGCTCGAGAAAGTTCTCGAGACTCTCGACGGCGGCGCACTCACCCGCGAGCAGTCTCAGCTCCTGGCGGAGGCGCGTGGTGACGACCTCCTCGGGCTCCTCGCGGCCGCGAATCACCTGCGTCGCGCGCTTGCAGGGGATGTGGTCACTTACGTCGTCAACCGCAACATCAATTTCACCAACATCTGTTTTGTCGGCTGCAAGTTTTGTGCGTTCAGCAGGGGCCCGGAGCAGCCGGATGCCTACTTTCTTTCGCTGGAGGAAGTCGCGCGCAAGGCGGTTGAGGCCGCCGAACGCGGCGCAACCGAAGTATGCATCCAGGGCGGTTTGCCTAAGGGCCTCCTACCCTTTTTCTATCGCGATATTTTGCGCACCGTGAAGCAGGCCGTTCCTGAGATTCACACACATGCCTTCTCGCCCATGGAAATCGTCTATGGCGTCGAACTGACCGGCATGCCCCTGGAGAGTTATCTCCGTATGCTGAAAGATGAAGGTCTGGGCACTCTCCCCGGAACCGCCGCAGAGATTCTGGACGACGACGTGCGCGTGGTTCTGTCGCGGAATAAGCTCTCTACACAGAGGTGGACTGACGTCATTCGTACTGCGCACCGCTGCGGCATTCGCTCGACTTCCACTCTGATGTATGGCCACCGCGAAACTCCCACTCACTGGGTGAACCAGCTTCTGCTCTTTCGGGAGATCCAAAGCGAAACAGGTGGGTTCACCGAATTTGTTCCTCTCGGATTCGTTCACCAGAATACGCTTCTGTTCCACCAAGGTTTGGCCCGCGCAGGCCCCACCCTGGAGGAGCATCTGAAGATTCACGCGCTGGCCCGCGTTCTGCTGGCCGGTTCGATTCGCAATATCCAGGTTTCCTGGGTCAAACTGGGGCGCGAAGTCTCGCAGCTCTGCCTGCAAGTCGGCGCAAATGATTATGGTGGGACGCTGATGGAAGAGAATATTTCGCGTCTGGCCGGTGCAACGGCCGGCCAGTATCTGACCCCGGAAGAGTTCCAACAGCGCATTTGCGCGCTGGGTCGCATTCCCGCCGAACGGAATACGCTTTACACCCGGTTGCAAATCCCTGCGGGTCTGTCGGCAGAACGCGCCGAAAGCGCGGCGATGTCCCGATGAGCCGCCCGATTGCTATCGTGGGCGGCACCGGACCCACCGGAAAGGGTTTGGCGCTGCGTTGGGTGCGCGCCGGAGAGAGCGTCATCATCGGCTCGCGCGATGCGGAGCGGGCGCGGACCGCGACGGCGGAAATTAACCGTAAAGTGGGTGGAACCGACCGCGCGCGTGGTGCCGAAAACACCGAGGCCGTCGCTGCAACAGATCTAGTTGTCTTGACCGTTCCGTTGAGTGGCCACGTGGCCTTGCTCAAGCAGCTTAAACCATCCTTCCGGCGGGGGACGATCCTGATTGACGCAACTGTGCCCCTGGCCACCAGTTTGGGCGGACGCGCGACACGCGTCGTCCATCTCTGGCAAGGGTCAGCAGCCGAACAGGCCGCGGAGCTCGTTCCCGCCGGGGTGAGGGTTGTGGCCGCGTTTCAAAACCTTTCGGCTGAGCTGCTTCACAGCGAAGCTAGCGTGGATTGCGATGTCATCGTATGTAGTGACGACCCGCAGGCGCGTCAAACGGCGGCGGCCCTGGCGGAGAAGATCCCGGGCGTCCGCGCGCTCGACGGGGGCAACCTCGAGAACGCGCGCATCGTCGAGCAACTCACCGCCCTCTTGATCACTCTGAACATCAAATACAAAGCGCATCATGCCGGCATCCGCATCACCGGTTTGCCGGCTAAGCCCCCGCAGCCATCTTCGTGAAGTGGAGATTATTTCTGACTTCTTTGAGACGACATACGAGGTATCTCGCAATGCGATCCACGCAATTCATAAATAGGAAAACAATTCGGGTCGGCCTAGCCTCGTTTGCGGCCAGCGCCATCGTGGCCGCCCTGTCTCAAGCCGCAGCTGCGCAAGACTGGCCTCAGCTTAAGGAAGGGGACTTTGTCATACGGAATTTCCTGTTTCGCACCGGCGAGACGTTACCCGAGCTGCGTCTGCATTACGCCACGCTGGGCTCACCTCAGCGTGACGCGGCCGGTCGGGTGAGCAATGCCGTGCTCATTCTGCACGGCACCGGCGGCAGCGGCCGCCAGTTCCTCCGGCAGGAATTTGCCGCAGAGCTGTTTGGCCCCAGGCAATTGCTCGACGCGTCGCGCTACTTCATCATCCTGCCTGACAACATCGGCCACGGCCGCTCGTCGAAGCCGAGCGACGGCCTGCGCACCCGCTTCCCGCGCTATGACTACGACGAAATGGTCGCCTTGCAGCATCGCCTGGTTACCGAAGGCCTTGGCGTAAGCCACCTTCGTCTCATCCTGGGCACTTCGATGGGCTGCATGCACTCTTGGGTCTGGGGTGAGACATTCCCCGACTTCATGGACGCGCTCATGCCGCTGGCCTGTCTGCCCGCCGAAATCGCCGGTCGCAACCGCATCATGCGCAGGATGATTCTCGACTCGATCCGCACCGACCCGTCCTGGAAAGCCGGATTCTACGGCGAGCAACCTCGCGGCCTCCGCGCCGCCCTCTACATTCTGCTGATCATGAGCAGCAGTCCCCTGCAAATGCAGAAGACCTCGCCCACTCGAGATGCCGCGGATCGGTATCTGGACGACTGGCTGAATCAGCGACTGCGTTCCACTGATGCCAACGACATGCTCTATCAATTTGACGCCTCGCGGAACTACAACCCAGCGCCCAACCTTGAAAAGATCATCGCCCACGTCATGTTCATTAACACGGCCGATGATTTGATCAACCCGCCCGAGCTTGGCATCGCTGAGCACGAGATCAAACGCGTCAAGAATGGACGCTTGATCCTCCTGCCCACCTCTGAGCAGACCCGCGGCCACGGCTCGCACACCCTTGCCTCGCTTTGGAAACACCTCCTCGCCGAATTGATCGAAGCCTCAAAGCGGTAGGACGTTAAAGATCACGCAGAAGCATCCGGGGAGGGAACGTGCACGTCAGAATGAAGGAGTGTCCGGTTCCGAAGAAGAATCCGGCGCGGCTGCCTGCGAAGAATCAACGGGTTCTTCAGAAGCAGCCGGTGCAGATTCGTGTGCTGCGGGTTCAACAGCAGATGCGGTAGCCGGCACAGTTGAATTTGCCGCGGCTGCCGCCGCAGAAGCGGCAGGTTCCGGCCCGCGCCCAATTCCCGTGGGTAGCACAGCATCTGTCGGGGCAACGGCGGGTTCTTCGGCGGCGAGCGCTTCGAGGCGTTTGGCGAACGCCGTGGCCAGCAGCTCAATCAGCAGCTTGGCGCCGCTGCCATCCGGGTCGAGTGCCGGGTTATAAACTGTCACTTCCACCGCGGCCAGGTTCTTCTGCCGGAGGAACACTTCTAGGGCTTCCCGCACATCATCCAGCCGCAGGCCACCCACCCCCGCGTAGGTGGTAGCTCGAAAATCCTCGGACGAAATCACGTCCACATCGAAATGCAACACAAACTCGTGGCTAGCCACATGCACTCTTTCGAGCGCCGCATTCGCGGAAGCCGCAGCACCCTGTCGTATCACGTCGGCAGCCATGTATCGCCGTATCGGCGAGCGCGCCAGCACCGCGTCCTCCGGCGGGTCGAGACGCTCCAAACCAAACAGCACCACATCCGGCTCTCGGACCAGCGGCGGTTCCCCCCAGAAGCGCACCAGCTCTGGCGCGCCGCGGCCAACGATGTGCGAGACCACCATGCCATCTATGCAGCCCGAGGGTGTCGTCGCAGGGATGTTCATGTCCGCATCCCGATCCACCCAAATGAGACTGACATTGCGGTAGTAGCGGTGTACCGCCGAAAGGGTCGCCAGGGCGATGGCGCAATCGCCGCCAATCACGAGCGGGAGCGCCCCTGACTTCACTGCCTGTTCAACCCGCGGGCGCAGATCGTTCAATGCGCTCAGCACGGCCACCAAGTTTCGGGCGCGGGGATGGTCGTCATCGGGCTGGAAGACTTGCGTTTTCGAGTCGCCGAGGTCAGTCACCTCGTAACCCGCTTCCTGCAGCCGCGTCACGAGGCCGGCCTCACGCAAGGCCGAAGGGGCACGCTCATGACCTGCGGCCATCGCTGCCGCGCTCGTAGGCGCTCCAATCAGGGCAATCCTCTTCGGTTGACGGATGATCTTAACCGCCAAGTAGCTGCCCTCCCATTTTCGCTTCAGGCGTCCCGCCCGGGCACCGGGGACCCCGTGCCGCGAGCCCCCTAACT
>Ga0247727_10020545_pt1 | contig 10079 bp, 7 predicted proteins | sample WisWelCaveWW1625_FD_202498 | JGI IMG/M metagenome (GOLD analysis project Ga0247727, IMG submission 202498) | Biofilm microbial communities from Wishing Well Cave, Virginia, United States - WW16-25 | ecosystem: Environmental > Aquatic > Deep subsurface > Groundwater > Cave microbial mat | place...
ACCCCTTTGGCAATGCAGTTGGGATCGGCCGGGATCCCCAGCGGCGCCACTCCGTCGTAGACGTGGACATGAATGTCGATCAGCCCCGGGGTGACGATCTTGCCGCGGGCGTCCAGGATCTGGCGGGCGTCGGCCTCCGCCAGACGCGGTTCCAGGCGGGCGATCCGGCCATCCGAAATGGCGACATCCCGCTCGCCCGACAATCCCTGCGACGGGTCGATCACCCGCCCGCCCCTAACCAGCAGCTCGTAGCGCGCCCCCGGACGCGCCTGGGCGCCCAGCAGCGTCTGGAATTCTTCGGCCAGCGAGCAGACCAGCGACGAGCCGATCGCACAGCGGCGGAGGAAGTCGCGGCGGCTGTAACCGGGAAGGGTGTTCATGGCGGCGGATCCCCCGCGGCGCCAGTATAGCAGGGGATTGTGGTATGAATTGAACGGCAGGACGATGTGTCCAAGGGGAGCGCATGAAACGCCGGGACTTCCTCCGCGCCGCGGCGGCCACGGCGGCCCCCTGGATTCCGCCCCGCGCGCGCGGCGCCGGCGAGCGGCCTAACATTCTGCTCATCCTCGCCGACGACCTGGCCGCCTGGATGCTCGGCTGCTACGGCAATAGCGAGATCCACACCCCGCTGATCGACCGAATGGCCGCCCAGGGAGTCCGCTTCCAGAATTCCTTCGTCTGCACGCCGATCTGCTCGGCCAGCCGCGCCACGCTGTTCACCGGCCGGACGCCGCAGCAACACGGCGTCCACGACTTTCTGTCAGCGCGGCCCATCGAGCAGCCGCCGCAGGGGCAGGCCGCGCCCCCGGAGAGCTTCCGCCGCGAGGTGTTCCTGAGCGATCTGTTGGCCGGCCACGGCTACACCTGCGGCTACAGCGGCAAGTGGCACCTGAGCGGCGAGGACCGCCCGCAGCACGGCTTTCGCTTTTGGTACGCCATGGGTGGCGCGGGCTCCTCCCGCTACCAGGATCCGGCCATGTTCCTGTCGACCGACGGAGGCGACGCCCGCCGGATCGAGGAGAAAGGCTACCTGGCCGATCGGATTCACCAGCGCGCCGTCGAGTTCATCGAGCAGGCGAGGAAGAAACCCGAGCCCTGGTTCGCCGTCGTGTCGCACTTCAACCCCCACACCCCGCTCGACGGGCATCCTCAGCAGTACTACGACCTGTACGGGGAGGCCGACTTTCAAACCGTTCCCCTGGAGCCCGCCAAGCCCAACGCCCTGCGCGAGCGAAACCTGCTGGCCGATCCGATCGGCAACCTGCGCAAGACCGCCGCCGCCACCACCGCGCTCGACGACCGCGTGGGAGCGATGATCGACTACCTGGACCAGGCGCGCCTGTCGGAAAGCACCCTGGTGGTGTTTGTCGCCGACAACGGCTTTCTGCTCGGCCGCCACGGCTACTGGAGCAAAGGCCTGGCCTCGGATCCCATCAACATGTACGAGGAGGTCATGGGGGTGCCGCTGATCGCCCGCTGGCTGGGACGGATTCCCGCCGGAAGGGTGCGCCGGGAGCTGGTCAGCATGTATGACTTTGTCCCCACCATCCTGGACCTGCTCGGGTTGGCGGCGCCCAAGGGACGCAATCTCTGCGGCCGCAGCTACTGGCCGCTTCTGGCAGGCCGCAATCTGGGCCTCTGGGAGGACCGCATCTTCGGCTACTTCCGCAATACGGCCATGATCCGCGAGCGCCGCTACAAGCTGGTTTGGCGGAACCAGGGACGCGGCCCGAGCGAGCTCTGGGATCTGGAGACGGATCCGACCGAGCACTCGAACCGCATCGATGATCCCGCCTTGGCCTCCCAGCGCCGGCGGCTGGAGCGGGACCTGAAGGTCTGGCTTCGGCGCTACAGTTCCTGAGCCCGTCCCTCATTCGATCTTGGCCAGCGTGTCCTCGTTGAGATTCAGCGAAAGCTTCTCCGGCTTCATGGGCAGCTCGAAGTTCACCGGCGTCTCCGGGCCGGCGCTGCGGATCCAGCCGGCCGGCACCGGGCGTCCCGAGACGTGAACGTAGAGGCGCACCAGATCCTTCCACTCCGCGGGCACACCCTTGCGCGCCAGCACGCCCTGCACCTTCCACTTGTTCCCTTCGCCATCCACCTTGTAGCGAAGCTGATACTCCGGGATCCCGGTCCCGTAAACGTACTGGCGGAAGAACCAGTCCAGGCGCCCGTTTCCGTCCAGATCCATCATCGGGAACATGTGCTTTTCGACCACCGCCTGGAAGTCCTCAGTCGAAGCCGGGCGGTTGTGGAACGTCTGGCAGAAATCCCGCATCAGGGTAATGAAGCGCGCGTCCGGCGGCTGCGCCTTGGGATCGAACAGAAGCGAGCGCAGCATGTTCAGGATCAGGCCCCCCTTGTTGTAAACCACGGTGTGGTAGCCGTCGGGAGACTCCGAGGAAGCCAGACGGTGTCCCATCCACACCGGTCCCAGGGATTCGTAGACGCGGCTCCGCTGGTCCCGCGCCAGCAGTTCCTGCTTGTCCTGGCGAAGGCGGCTGACGAATTCCTTCTCGTTCTGGCGGAACAGCACGTAGAGGTTCCCGGAGAACTGCGCGAACCCTTCGGAAAGCCACTGATCGTGGTAGCTCTTCCAGCCTACCCGGTGGCCCCACCATTGGTGCGAAGCCTCGTGCGCCCGGAAGAAGTCGGTGATTTCGGTGTGCTTGCGCATCCCCAACGCCTGCCGCTGGGTGGAGTCGAGGAAGGAGAAGGCGGAGAGATAAATCAGCATCGGCCAGCCCTGCCCGTAGGTGTAAGGGATGTTGGTCACCGCCAGCCGCTTGTAGGGGTAAGGTCCAAAGTACCTCTCGAACAGCTTGATGGTGTTGCCGATCTCGATTCCCACCGTGCGGGCCATGGCCGCCGGGGTCAGCCTGCCGATCGGCATCCGTCCCGCCCCGGTCGCTCCTAACTGGGGCAGATCGTCTTCCGCGGACCGCTCCAGACTCTGCAGCATGTCGTCGCCCTCGCGGTTCGCGTACACCTCGATGGCCACTTCTCCAGCCTTCTCGCTGTGGACCTTGTACTGGCCGAAGGCGAAACCAGCAACCGCCAGCGGCAGGTCGCTCTTCCAGACGCTGATCACGGTGTCGCCGTCGGTCGTCTCGCTGACTTTGTTCCCCGTCGCCACCAGCACCAGCCCCTTGGGATTCTTGAAAGTCATTTCGAAATCGGCCCGGGCGGCGAAATGGTTCGGCCGCGCCGGATACCAACCGTAGCTCTGGCAGAAGAAGTTCCCGCTGCCCTCCTTGCGGATCACCCGTTTGCCCGCGTATCGAAACTCCAGGGTCAGGCCGGCCCCGGCCGCCGTCGGCTCGGGCAGGACCACCGCGACGTAGTCTCCGTAGGCCTGCGGGCGGTCCTTCGGGTCGCGCGGCTGGAAAAACGCCAGCGCCCGTCCCTGGCCGTCCTTGACCGATTCCACCCGCAGATTGGAGTCCAGCTCAAACAGCAGAACCCGCTCGCCCGCGACTAGCTTCTCGATCGTCACCTGCGCCGAGGCGCGGAGCTCGGCGCCTCTGGTGACCGCGGCGTCGATCCGATATCCGCGGATCCGGAAATCCTCTTTGGCCAGCGGCTCTCGATGCGCTTCTGCGGCGGCCCGGTCGCCGGCCGGAAAGCTGAGCCAGCTATCGAATTCCGTGACCTGACCCCAGTTGGTCCACCGCCCGACGCTCACCTCCTCCAGATCAAGCGCGTCGTGGCGGACCGCTATCCAACCCTTCTCGTTGGTCTTCAGGTCCGCGGCGAACAGCGCGGTCCGCCGGCGATCCCCGGACAGGACGCTCTTGAACAGCCGCGGCAGCAGCTCTTCGCCCACGTCTTCGCGCGCCTGATGCCGGTTTAAGAAGAGGCGGCCGGTTTGCGCGCCCGACGCGGCGCCCCACTGGACTTTCCCGCCCAGCTCCTCGGCGGTCCCGTCAGCGAAGACGAACACCGCTTCACTGAACTCCATGTCCAGGGCTTCTTTGCCGGTCAGCGACCGTAACTGGCGCTTCTCGGTGTCGTTGGGGGGCGAGACCTGCACTCGTCCCCGGCCCTCGAACGCCGCGCCGTACACCACCCCTGCGGCTGGCCGGACAAGCTGGATCCGTCCCTCGGTGAGCGTGATCCGAATCCGGTCCCGCGACAGCGTCAGGTCGCGGACGGTCCCCGACTTTTCCGCATCCGGCGCAGGCTGCGACAGGCTCTGCCACACCTCCGTTGTCTCTTGTCCGGCCAGCCCGAAGCAGGCCAGCATCCAGATGGCCCCTGCCAGGTGTCTCCCAGGCATAACGGTCTCCTAATCCCTCACTATCATACGCGCCATTTGCGCCCGGTGTGGGTCAATCCGGCGCCGGACCGGTGGTTTACAAATATTTACTTTCCTTTTACAGAGCTGCTGCAACCGGTTTCGGGCCGGCTGCACCTAACCCGGTGTGATCGCCACAAATGTAAACGAGCGACACCCAGGAGGCAACACCATGAGGACCATTCAGATTCTTTCGGCAGCGACGATTCTATGGGCCGCGCCGGCGGGGGCCGCTACCACCCGTGTGCCCGATGCCGGCCTGGAGGCACGCGTCACCCAGCGGTTGCGCGACGCCAACTTCGATTCCATCTACGTGAAGGTCAGCAACGGTACAGTCGCCCTGACCGGGGCCGTGGACCGGCTCTCCAAGGCCGAGCGCGCCCGCAAGATCGCCGACCGGACCGGCGGCGTCGAGGCGGTGGACAACCGCATCGAGGTCGTCTCCGAGCGCACCGATGAGCAGATCGCGCGCGACCTGACCCACGAGATCCGCGTCTTCCCCTTCTACGACATCTTTGATCAGGTCGAGGGGGAGGTCGGGGAGGGCGTGGTTACCCTGCGGGGCGCGGTGCGGCTGCCGCAGCGGTTTCATGACTACGCCAACCTGGCCAAGCAGGTCGGCGGCGTCAAGACCGTGGTCAACCAACTGGAGGTTCTCCCCACCTCCAGCTACGATGACCAGATCCGGCTGCGCGTGGCCCGGGCCATCTACGGCTCATCGGCCCTGGGGACCCGCTACGGCAACCAGGCCCGGCCCCCGATTCACATCCTGGTGAAGAATGGCAACGTGCGGCTGGAAGGCGTGGTCCTGAACCAACTCGACAAACAACTGGTGGAGCGGGCGGCCCGCTTCGCAGCCACCTACTTCGCCTTGGAGAACAATCTGAAGGTGGAAAGAAGCTAGTCCTCCAGTCGTCCCCAGGGGACGGGCTATCCAGCCCGTCCCCCTTTTCCTCTTACAACTTCCGTACTCTTGCATTCCCTCCCTCGCCTGGTCGATAGTAGTATCGATGCCTCAGAAACCGGTTTCCATTACCTACCACCTGCTGCAGGAGGATCAAGTCGCGACCAAGGAGCACTTGGAATTCAGCCGCCTGTTGACGCAGATCACCATGGCGGCGCGCATCATCACTCAGGAATTGCGCCGCGCCAGCCTGGCCGGAATGCTGGGCAAGACGGGCGGGGTCAACATCCAGGACGAGGAGGTCAAGAAGCTGGACGAGTTTGCCAACGAGGTCTTGATTTCGGCCTGCGAGGAGACCGGCCTGGTCTTCGGCGCGGCATCCGAGGAGTTGGGCGCGGCGACCCATTTCCCGCTGCATGGCCGGAGCGGAGCCGCCTATGCCGTCCTGTTCGACCCCCTGGATGGCTCGTCGAACACCGACGTCAACGGGGTGCTGGGGTCGATCTTCTCGATCTTCCGCCGGCGCTACCTCCAGGGCCCGGGGACCGACTCGGACCTGCTGCGGGCCGGCCGGGAGCTCTTCGCGGCCGGCTACATTCTTTACGGTCCCAGCACGACCCTGGTCTACAGCCGCGGACTGGGGGTTCACGCCTTCACCCTGGATCCCGGGGTGGGCCAGTTTTTCCAGAGCCACTCCCACCTCCGCATGCCGGCCCACGGTTCGATCTACAGCATCAACGAAGGCAACCGGCGGCGATGGCAGCCCGGCGTCAGCGAGTTTCTGGACCGCTTGCAGTCGGACGACTCGCCGGCCGCCAAGCCCTATTCGACGCGTTACACCGGATGCCTCACCGGCGACTTTCACCGAATTCTGCTCGAAGGCGGCGTCTTCCTCTACCCCGAGGTGTTGGGCCGCGACGGGCAGTATTCGGGCAAGCTGCGTCTGCTTTACGAGGCGATGCCGCTGGCTTACATCGCCCATCAGGCCGGCGGCCGGGGCAGCAACGGGATGGAGGCGATTCTGGACATCCAGCCCGAGTCGCTTCATCAACGCGTCGGGCTGATCCTGGGAAGCCAGGCGGAAGTGCATCTGGCCGAGCAGTTCATTTCGGCCGAGGTGGCCGCGTAGGATGGACCGGAAGATCACGCGCCGCGGTTTCGCGGCCGGTCTGGCGGGCGCGGGTCTGGCCCGCGCCTCGAACGGCTGGCCTAACATCCTGCTGATACTCTCGGACGATCACAGCGTCCCCCATCTGGGCGCTTACGGCGATCCCGTGATCCGGACCCCGAACCTGGACCGCTTCGCCTCCCAGGGGATGCGCTTCGACCGGGCCTTCCAGGCCGCGCCGCAGTGCGTTCCCTCGCGAACGGCCCTGATGACGGGTCGCTCGCCCGTCGCCGTCCGCATGGGACGATTCACCTCGCCGCTGCCGCCGGAGGCGGTGACCCTGCCGGAGGCGCTTCGTGGCCAGGGCGGATACTTCACCGGGATCTGCCGGCGGCAGTCCCTACGGCCCGGCGACCAGAGCCAATACGTTTGACCTTTCCCGCTGCGTCCGCTCGTGGAGATTCAAGCTGATCTACAATTGCACCCCACAGCAGGTCTATGCGCCGGTCGACAGCGCCAATGATCCCGGCTGGCGGCAAATGGTCGAGGCGCACCAGGCCGGAAAGCTGGCGCCCGCCCTGTCGCGGGTCTATTTCACCCAACCCCGGCCGGTCCTGGAGCTGTACGACCTGGAGGCGGACCCCAGCGAATTGAACAATCTGGCCGGACGGCCGGAACACGCCGCCGTCGAGCGGGAGCTGAAGATCGCGCTCCAGGAGAAGATGATTCTGGATTACGATTTCCTGCCGCTGCCGTTGAACGAGTAGCCGCTTCCTTATAATAGAAGCGGAGGGAGATCGTGAGGCAGCCGTTTCCAGCGCGCCGGCTCTTGCTGATCGGGGTTTTCGCCGGCCTGGCCCAGGCTCACGAGCCCATCACCACCAAGCTCACCTGGACCCGCGAGATCTCCCGCATCTTCTACCGGCGATGCGTCTCCTGCCACCGCGAGGGCGGCGCGGCCCCCATGTCGCTGGCGACTTACGATGAAGCTCGCCCGTGGGCCAAGGCCATCAAGGAGGAGGTTCTCGAGCGGCGCATGCCGCCCTGGGGCGCGGTCAAGGGATTCGGAGACTTCCGCAACGATCCCAGTCTTTCCGAGCCGGAAATCGAGCGCATCGTCAATTGGGTGGAAGGCGGCGCGCCCAAAGGCGAGGAGATCCACCTGCCAGCGGCTCCCGTCATGCCGGCGGCCACCGTCGGGGCGGCCCCGCGGGGCCCGGCCCTGGCCCTGCGCGGCGGCGTCAGCTTGAGCCGCACGGTGATCGCTCGCGGCCTGCGGCTGCGAGGGATTCCTCCGGGGGGCGAGACGAGAATCACCGCCCGGCGTCCCGACGGGACCGTCGAACCGCTGCTGTGGCTTCGCAACCGCCGCCCGAACCACCCCGACGCCTACTACTTCCGTGAGCCGCTGACCCTCCCCCGGGGCACGCGGATCCAAGTCGAGGGATCGCCGGCGGACTTGCTGATAGACGACGGCTAGTTGCTCCCGCCCGGCGACCGTTGCGCCAGCCGGGCAGTCAAGCGCGTCAGGTTGGCCCGCGCGTCGGCGTGCGACGGATTCAGCCGCAGCGCGTGCCGGTAGTGAGCCAGGGCCTGGGGGCCTTCGCCGCCCGCCTCCAGGCTGACCCCCAGGTTGTTGTGGGCGTCTGCATTACCAGGATCGAGCGCCAGCGCCTGCCGGTAATGCTCGATGGCCTCGGCGGAGCGGCCCAGCGCGTCGAGCGCCACGCCCCAGTTGTTGTGCGCGTCGGGGTAGGAGGGCTTCAGCCGCAGCGCCTCGCGGTAGTGGGAGATGGCCTGATCGAGCTGGCCCTGCCGGTGCAGCAGGCTTCCCAGATTGTAGTGCGCGTCGGGGAAGTCGGGCCGAGCAGACAGGGCCCGGCGGTAGTGATCGAGCGCTTCCTGGCTGCGTCCCAGCGCGGCGTAGCAGTTGGCCAGATCGTTGTGGGCGGCGGCGAAGGCGGGCTCGATCCTGGCCGCCTCGCGCAAGGGCGCGACCGCCGCCTCCGTCCGCCCCAGCCTCTGGTAGGCGCGGCCGAGGTTGTAGTGGGCGTGCGCGTGCCGCGGCCGAATCTGGATGGCGCGCTGGAAGTGCGGGACGGCCTCCTCCAGCCGGTTCTCCGCGGCCAGGACCTCCCCCAGGTTGTTGCGCGCTACCACCGAGTCGGGGGCGCCGGCCACCGCATGGCGCCAAAGCGTCGTCGAATCGCGCCACACCCCGATCTGGCGGCGGGTCAACACCGCCAGCGGGATCAACAGCGCCGCGGCCATCCAGGGGCCCCACCGCCGCGGGAGAGCCGCCATCCCGGCCGACGCCAGCAGGGCCAGTCCCAGGGTGGCCAGGTAGGCGTGATGATCGGCCGCGAACTGCTGCAAGTCCACCCGCGCGATGGAAAGAACCGGCAGCAGGCCGGCGACGTAGCAGGCCCAGACCGCCGCCACCGCCGGCCGCCGGCGCCACAGCAGCGCCGCCAAAGCCGTGCCGGCCACGACCACCGCCGCCCCGGCAGCCAGGCGCGGATCGAGCGGCGACAGATCCGCCGGTAATACGTACTGTGGATATAATCCAACCGGCGCCACGGTCTTCCAGAGGTAGAAGGCTAGGCCGTAAAGCGACAGTCCCGCGCGTAGTCCGGCCAGGGCGCCCACATGCTCGGCGAATCCGGCCAGCCCGGTTCTCTGGACCGCCAGGGCGGCGAAACCCGCCGCCGCGGCCAGCGCCAGATAGGGAATCTTTTCCAGGCAGGCCCGCCGGAACTCCTTGGAAAACCGCCGCAGCGGGTAATAGTCCAGCGCCAGCAGAACCACCGGCAGGCTGACCGCGATCACCTTGGAGAGAAGCGCCGCCGCGAACGAGATCAGGGACAGCGCCAGCCAGCGTCCTCGCGGCCCCTGCTGCTGCGCGCGCAAGTAAGCCAGGATCGACAGCAGGAAGAACAAGCCCGACAGCAGGTCCCGGCGCTCGCTGACCCAGGCCACCGATTCCACCCTCAGCGGATGCAGCGAAAAAAGCAGCGCCGCCAGAAGCGCCGCCCCCCTGCGCCCGCCCAGCAGGCGCAGGCTCACCAGGTAGAAAAGCGCCGCGTTGGCCGCGTGCAGAATCAGGTTGCTCAGATGATAACCGGAGGAATCCAGGCCCCACAGCGCGTAGTCGAGCCCCAAGCTCATCCAGGTCAGCGGATGATAGTGGCCCAGGTGCGAGGTGGTCCACATCCAGCGCAACTGGGGCGGCCCCAGGCCGCGGTAATGGGGATTGTTCAGGAAGTTCCGGTCGTCGTCCCAGTTGACGAACTGGTTATCGAGAACCGGCCAGAAGACCAGCACGGTGACGGCCGAAACCAGCAGCGCCGCCGCCCATCGACGGCGCTCGGGCGGCGCCCCCGCCCCGCCCCGGGATTCCCTGGCGCCGCTGCCAGCCACTTTCGTATTGTAGCCGCTCGCCCCTCCAGGCGGGGCCTTGTACAATCGGAAGGACCCATGAAATGCGCGGTATTCCACGGCCCAGGGGACCTGCGGGTCGAGACGCGCCCGGCTCCGCGAGTCGGGCGGCCCGACGATGTGCTGCTGCGCGTGGAGGTGGCCAGCATCTGCGGGACCGACCTGCACATCCTGTCGGATCCACCCGGGCATCCGGCCACGCCGGGCAGCATTCTGGGACATGAGTACATCGGCGAGGTAGTGGAGGCGGGCGACGGCGTCGAGGGCCTCCGGCCGGGCGACCGGGTGGTAGTGGACCCGAATATCCCCTGTGCGCGATGCGCATTCTGCCG
>Ga0247727_10020546_pt1 | contig 10079 bp, 8 predicted proteins | sample WisWelCaveWW1625_FD_202498 | JGI IMG/M metagenome (GOLD analysis project Ga0247727, IMG submission 202498) | Biofilm microbial communities from Wishing Well Cave, Virginia, United States - WW16-25 | ecosystem: Environmental > Aquatic > Deep subsurface > Groundwater > Cave microbial mat | place...
ACCAGCTACCGGACCGGGTAGGGGAATTAGATCACATCGTAACACTCCAGACAATCCTCTGCGCACTCTGCGCCTCCGCGGTTGATCCGACTTAGCGACCTCCCCCTGGATTGACTCGCGCACTGAACCTCGATATAACAACTGCTGACAGGGAGGACCTCCATGAAGAAATCGATCGTCGTTGCATCGATCACAGCGCTGGCGGGCAGCCTGCTCTACGTCTCCGCGCAAAGCGGGCCGGCCTACAAGCCCAAGCGCATCAACCGGGCCATCGAGTTGCTCGAGTCGGGCCAGCCGATCTACTACACCGGCGGCGGCGGCGGCTTCGACGAAGGCGTGAAACTCGCCAACACCTGGGCGGACTACATCAACTACGAAATGGAGCACGGCGCCTTCGACATCACGCGCCTGCGCGACTTCATGCGCGGGCTGGTGAAGGGCGGCCCGACCAGGAGCGGCCATCGCACGCCGGCCGTGATCGTCACCATGCCGGTGGGCGGCATCGACCCGGCGGTGATGTACGCCAACTACTGGATGGTCGATCAGATCCTGTCGTCCGGCGTGCACGGGATTCTGTTGTGCCATGCACGCGACCCGGAGGCGGTGAAGACCTTCGTGCGTTCGTCGCGCTATCCGACAGCCAAGAACGCCGTGGGCCCGGGAAAGCTGGGCGAGGGGCTGCGCGGCAGCGGCAGCCAGGGCTTCGCCTCGCAGATCTGGGGTATCTCCGCCACCGAGTACCAGGCCAAAGCCGGGACTTGGCCGTTGGATCCCGACGGCGAGATCCTGCTGGGACTGAAGATCGAGGATAAGTACGCGCTGGCCAACTCCGAGAAGGTGGCCTCTGTCCCCGGTATCGCGTTCGCCGAATGGGGTCCGGGCGACATGGGCATGTCGCTGGGACTGCCAGACGGTCACCGCCCGCCGCTGCATCCGGAGATGGCCAAGGCTCGGGCGCGGGTGCTGGCGGCCTGCAAGGCGAACAAGCTGGCGTTCCTGAACACGGTGACGCCGGAGGATGTCGAAGCCATGATCGCCGAAGGCGTGCGGATCGGTTCCGGCGGCCAGGCGGCGGCGGAGAAGGGCCGCAAGCACACCAAGCGCGCGATGCCTTGGTAGTCGATCGTCACAGATCCCGCACGACACGAAAGCCGTAGTCGGCGTACTGAAACTGTGGTGGGATCGACGACCGCGCCGCGCAGCGGCTCACCTTGATCTGATGCCGCCAGGAGCCGCCGCGCGAGGCCCGGCGCTCGCCGGCGTCCGGCCCGGTTGGATTCCGCTCCGGCGAGCGCGCGTAGTAGTTCTTCGCGAACCAGTCGGCGCACCACTCGTGGACATTCTCTCCGATGTCGAAAAGCCCGTAGGGGTTCGGCTCCGCCCGGGCCACCGGCAGCGGACCGGTGACTGTTCCACCCCAGCGGCGGCGGTATTCGGCGTGCGCGCCAGGCGGCTCGTCGCCCCACACGTAGAGATCGCTCTCGCGGCCGCCGCGCGCGGCCCGTTCCCATTCGGCTTCCGTCGGCAGCCGGTAGCGGCGTCCGCTCTGGCGGCTGAGCCATTCGCAATACTTCGACGACTCCACCCAACTCACGGCCACCACGGGCTGCTCGGGATCGGAGAAATCGGCGTCGCGCCAATGCGGCGGAGGCGGGTGGCCGGAGGATTCCAGGAACGCTTCGTAGTCGCGATGGCGCACCTGGCAGGCGGCCATTTCGAAAGCGTCGACCCAGACGCGATGGATGGGACGCTCCTCGTCCTGGCCGATCTCGCAGCCCATCAGGAACCAGCCGGCGGGAATCGGGACGCAGCGCGGCTCTTCCATGACCATCGTCAATTGTAGCGAGAGCTACCGCGCAGGTTGGCGGACGAAACCGCCGCGGATCCCCAACTTGGGCCGCCGCAGCCGGACCTCCGGGAACAGCGGATAGGCGGAGCACGGCAGAGGCGCGGCCCAGCATTGCTCCGTGAGGGGTCGGCAGAGCGTGAGATCGTTGTGCCGCGCCGGCGTGCACCTCACCGCATCGAAGCCGTTGTCGCCGATCCTGGGCGGCAGAAGGAGCATCGCCGCCGGCGCCAGCGCCCCCTCCCGAAACCGCATCACCAGTTTCGCTCCGTCGACCGCGCCCAGCGCCGCGAGCAACGCCAGCCCAGGGAGCCACCTCGGGGCTGCCGGCGGCAAAGGATGACGCCAGCGTCCGGCCCAGGCCGCCAGCGCGATCCCCGGCAGGATCGCCAGGTAGCCCATAGCGAAACGCACATCCGGCGCCAGGGCGAAGCAGTAGACAACCCCTACGACGGAAATGACCGCGGGAAGAGGGTCGGCTCGGGCTTGGCGGAACGCCCTGGGAACAAGCATGAAAACAAACGAGAGTGCGGAAACCAACAGGGCGAGTTTGCCGGTCGACGGGATGCCTTGCCAAAACGTGGGCAGCCAGCGCAGATCCCAAAAGGAGGCGTCAGCGGGAAAGGTCACCTCCGCGGGGTCCGCCCAGATCATGTCCCATCGGCTTCCCTGGGAACGCGATTCGGTTTTCGGGAAACCTTCCCAACGGTTGAAATGAAGGTGAAAGAATGAGAACTCCTTCGCGACGGCCGCGCCCACCGACCACGGCTGGTCCTGGCAAAACCACGAACCGGGAAACAGCGGGCAGCCCGTGGTCGCCAGGCGCGACAGCGGCGCCGGGAGAACGACGGCCCCGAAGAGCAGCGCCGCGGTCAGCAGAGCCGGCCGGGACCTGGCGCCACGGAAGAGAAACGACAGAAAGGGCAGGCACGCGATGGCCAGAGGGATCGCATTCATCTTCGTTGCGGCGGCCCCGGCGCCGAGCACGAGCAGCAAGGTTCTCTCCGCCGTGGATCCGGTGCGCAGGACCATCATGCTCCAGGCGACGACGATGACCAGTGCGCAGACGACCGGATCAGTGGACGCGGAATTATGGAGGCGTCCGTTCCAGGATGCGTGCAGCGCCAGCGGGTAGGCGCCAATGCAGAACCAATCCGGTCGCGTGGCGGCGCCACCTGCGATGCGGCTCAGCGCCAGCAGGAAATGCAGAATGGATACAGCAAAGACTAGGCCATTGGGCAGCGCGGCGGCCCGGCCCTGGAGAGGAACACCATCGAGGACAGCAGGCAGGGCGAACCAGGTGGAACCCAGCCCCAGCCGTTGGTGGATGAAAGCCAATCCCGGAACCGAACCGGCTTCGGTGAGCCAGCGGATGGCGGGGTAGTGATAGAGTCCGGTATCCCACAATCGAATCGGCTGCGTCATGTCGATGGAGACGAAGGTCATCACACCGAGTCCCAGGCCGATGGCCGCGAGGCTGGCGCCGCCGACGTTATTCGAGAGTCTGCTCCTGGCGGGGCGAAACAGGAGAGCACCGATGGCCGGCGCCAGAAGCGTGGCTTTTCCGGCGGGGCCGCCCAGCGGGAATGCCAAGGACACGCTCAGCAACAAGGAAGCGGACAAGAGCAGCCCGGCCCAGAATGAGAGCAGGAGCGCGTCGCCACGGCGCAGATTGCCGGCTAGCCCGCACACCGCCAGGATGCCGGCGCCGGCGACGACGAACACCGCCGACAGCAGCAGCCACACGATCAGGGCGGCGAGCAAGCCAGTTCCTCCAGCAACCGCCGCCACGCAGTTCTCTCCCGCTCGGGATGGAACAGGCGCGCCAGGCGGGCACAACGCGATTTCAGATCGCGATAAAAGCGCGGGTCCGCTTCAGCACGCAGCATCAGGGTCCGCAGCGCGACCGTGTCACCCACGGGGAAATACCCCGGATAATCCTCGCCCAGCAGGCCGATCGAGCCGGCGATGCGCGAGGCCAGCACGGGCACGCCGTCCACCGCGGCTTCCGAAATGACATTGGCGCCGCCTTCCATGCGCGAAGCCAACACCATCAACTGGCTGCCGGCTAGCAGGCGCCGCAGCTTGGCGCGCGGAATCTCGCCCCGCCACTGATAGCGCGGGTTGCGATCCTGCTCGGCGCGCGCCAGCTTGGCGTAGCGATCTTCGATGGCGCCGCCGAACTGGATCACTTGGATCTTCGAATCCGCCGGCAGCGAGCGGCTGGCGTAGGCGGCGCGCAGCGGGTCCTTGACGCGCCGCAGATGTCCCACAACGCAAACGGCGAACGCACCGGGCAGCGGGGAGAGCGGCCGGCTCGTCGTCGGGACGGACTGGTGGATCACGCGGACCTTGCCGCGTATTGCCTCGGGAAGTTCCTGCCGTGCCAGCGGCTGGAGGCTCACCAGCCGGTCGGCGGCGTCCAGCGCCCGTTGCGCGCGCCGGTAGCGATGGATGTCGCGATAGACGTCGGTGCCGGTCAGCGCCACCACGATGGGCTGGTCCGGATGCGCGCGGCGGAAGCGCAGCACCGCGGCGCTGGAGCGCCAGGCGTGCAGGGCGATGAGCAGGTCACAGGGCTCGCCATTCCAGTCGCGATCGATGCCGATCGGATGGCCGAGGGCGCGCAGGATTCCCGCCCAGCGGACCGCAGTGATCCTGTTACCATAAAGGCTATTCGGCGGCGCCGGGCAGATCATCCGGATGCGCATGGATCACGCCGAAGCATAGCATATGCAGTCCTCGACCCTGGTCTCCATGCTGCTGGACGCACGCCGGCGCACGCTGGATCTGGTGGCCGACCTCACGCCCGAACAGTTGCGGGCGCCGATGCTCGACATCCTCAACCCGCCCATCTGGGAACTGGGCCACGTCGGCTGGTTCCAGGAAACCTGGGCGCGGCGACGATTGCGCGGCGTGCCGTCCATCCGCGAGGACTCCGATGCGCTGTGGGATTCAATAGCCGTCGCCCACGACACGCGCTGGGATCTGTCGCTGCCCTCGCTGGAGGGGACCAAGCAGTATCTGAAGGAGACGCTGGATAGCATCATCGACCGCCTGCCGCCGGGTGAGGTCTCCGACAACGACGCCTACTTTCACTGGCTGGTGGTGATGCACGAGGACATGCACGGCGAAGCGTTCGCCTACACGCGCCAGACGCTGGGGCTGCCGGCGCCGGCGATCAGCTCCGCCGATGGCTCCTATCAGCCGGTCGGCGATGGCGATGGCACGGGCGACGTGTTCGTCCCCGGTGGCCGTTTCGAGCTTGGCGCTCGGCCCGGCGGCGGTTTCATTTTCGACAACGAGAAGTGGGCCCATGAAATTGAAGTGGCGCCTTTCTCGATCGCGCGGACGACGGTGACCAACGGTCAGTTCGCCGAGTTCGTCAACGACGGCGGCTACCAGCGCCGCGAATGGTGGAGCGAGGAGGGCTGGCAGTGGCGTGAGCAGGCCGGCGCCGCGCATCCGGTGTACTGGATCCCCGATGGCCCGCAGCGCTGGCTGCGGCGGCATTACGACCAGGTCGGGGCGCTCGGGGACGAACTGGCGATCATTCACGTCAACTGGTACGAAGCCGAGGCCTGGTGCCGCTGGGCCGGCCGGCGGCTGCCGACTGAAGCGGAGTGGGAACTGGCCGCTTCCACCGCCCAGAAGCGCAGCTTCCCGTGGGGCGAGGAGCCGCCGGAAGCACCGCGCGCGCACCTGGATTCACGGGCGATCGGCTGCATCGACGCCGGCGCTCTGCCGCAGAGCGACAGCGCTTATGGCTGCCGGCAGATGATCGGCAACGTGTGGGAATGGACGGCCACGGACTTCCTGCCGTTTCCCGGATTCGTCGCCGATCCCTACAAGGAGTACTCCGAGCCGTGGTTCGGGCCCCAGCGCAAAGTGCTCCGCGGCGGCTGCTGGTTCACCGCGTCCCGGCTGATCCGCAACACCTGGCGGAATTTCTACACCAAGGACCGCCGCGACGTCTTCGGCGGTTTCCGTACCTGCGCGGCAGGCTGAGCCAATCACTCCCGCCTGGCTTCGCGGCGGATCCCTTCGGCAATCCACATACGGAGTTGTGTTTGGTACCCGACGGACTTCCTCGCGGCGATTCTCTTTGCCGCCTCAATCTGGTCGGGAACCAACCGAATGGAAATAGGAGACTTCGCGCCTGCGTGCCGCTCGCGAATCGACTTTGTCAGCGCTTTCGACGGCCTGGCGGGCCGGGCCGCTGGCAATTGATCCCATAGTTCCGCGACAGAATGCGTTTCGAAGTACGCGGCGGCCTCCTTGTCCGAGCGGAACTTCGGAAGAGGCAGCTTGGCAGCAGCGAGTTGTTTCTTCATTCGACCACCTAACTGCGGCGGAATAGCCGCCGCTCACTGTCGTCCATGTCACGAGCCGTGATCACCCGAATCGAGCCACCAGCCAAGCGCAGAAAAACCACGAAAGCCAACCGGCCGTCCAAAGTCGTACCCAAAGCAATGTACCGTTTCTGGCGGGCTCGTCTGACTCTGTAATCTCCGTCAAAGACTTCTTCGACTTCTTCCGGTGTGAACCGGTGTCTCTCGATATGGGGTATGTTTTCATCGTCCCACTCAAATCTCGAAATGACCACACACTAAGTGTAGCCGATTGTATATACAAAGGGAGACCGGTACTCGTCAGAGCGAATTGCCCACGGAGGCCGAGTCGGAACTGGCCGCTAGCCACCGAGGACTCATAGTAGTCAGATGATCGGCAACGTGTGGGAGTGGACGGCCACGGACTTCCTGCCGTATCCCGGATTCGTCGTCGATCCCTACAAGGAGTACTCGGAGCCGTGGTTCGGCCCGTAGCGTAAAGTGCTGCGCGGCGGCTGCTGGTTCACCGCGTCCCGGCTGATTCGCAACACCTGGCGGAATTTTTACACCAAGGACATCTCCTCAAAGAATGCGAGCACCATGACCAGGGTCGCCAGCCGCTCCGGCTGGTCCTAAAATGGATTTTCCTTGTCCCTGTTCTCCGGCTTCTTGAGTTCGGTCAGCAGGTCTCTCAGCCCGCGCATCAATTGCTGAAACTGCGGCTCGTTCCAGCGCTCGATAAACCAAGCGCGTCCGAGATCCGCTTCTCCTCAAGCCGTGCTTCCCATTCACCGGTGCGTAGCCCCGGCGGTTTCCGGCAGCACCTCCAACGTCTCCTTCGCCTCCACTTGCCGGAACTGCATCGGGAAGCTGCGGCCGTCGAAGTACGCTTGCCACTGGTCCTTGTAATGCGATGACAGCGGCTGGCCGGACTGGCCGGTGGTGATATTCATCAGCGACCGGTCCCAGTCGGCCAGATCGGCGACGAAGCGCATCGAGGGGCCCAGGCGCGGCGTGGTCTGTTTCACCGTTGTGGGTGAGCCGCTCATGCCGATCGGCCCGATGCGGAACCATCCTCCCACCACCGGGACTCCACCCAGGATGGGATGCGCCAGCCGCAGTTGGTTGACGCGCCCGTAGTCCCATCCATCCGAACGACGGCCTTGCATGCGGGCGCCTTCCTCGACGGCATCCTGGAAAGCCTTCCGCAGCAGGTCGTGGTAATCGTCGAACCAGCCGGCAGGGCGGTGTCGCAGCAGATCCTCAATCACCGCGGGGGCCATCTGCGTTTCGTAGATCAGTCCGCCGCCCGGCGAGGCCTTCTCCGCCACTGCTTTGCGGAGGTGCTGGAACACCAGCGTGATCAGCAACGGCGCGGGGGCGCCGGCGCGCATCTGGCCATCCCAGGCGGTGAGTAGCGCGACCGCCTCCGCCTGCGCGGGATCGGCGCATCCGCCCATCCGGCAGGCGGCCACCACCTGCCGCGCCAGGAAATGCGAGAAGCCCGAGTAGATGTCGGTCTGGACCGATACAAGATCCGGTGCGCGCCAGCCAGTCCGGGCCGACAGCCGCGCCTGAATCTGGCGTGAGCGGTAGTGCGAAGCGAAGTTCCCATTCACTCGATACCGGTAGTCCGGCGGAAACGGATTCTGGTTGGCGGTGATAATCATGCCCGACGGCGGATTGTAAGCCGACGGCAGGTCGTTGAAAGGGATGGTCCCTTCCCACTCGAAGTTGCCGGAAGCGCCGTCGGCCGGCACGTCGCCGTCGTGGTGCGGGCGGATCGGGAGGCGCCCTCCCACCTGGTAGCCGATGTTGCCGTCGATGTCGGCATAGACGAAATTCTGCCCGGGTCCGGGAAAGCGCGCCAGCGCTGAACGAAACTCGCTCCAGTTTGCGGCACGGTTCAGCTCCGGGAACGGGAAATCGAAGCCGGGTTCGGCGGCGGCCCACCGCAGCGCCATGGGCTGGTTGTTATCGGTGACGAACACGGGGCCATGCACGGTCACCTGGAGCTGAGCCGGCACGGGCGCCTCGCCGCGGATTCGCACCACGTCGCGCTCCAGGACGGCCTGTGCCGGCTGGCCGCGAAACACGTAGCGCCCCGTCTGCACATCGAGCTTCTCGATGTAGAGGTCCTGCGCATCGTAATGAAGATTCGTCATGCCCCAGGCGATGCGCTCGTTGTGCCCGATGATCACGCCGGGCAGGCCGGGCAGCGAAACACCGGCGACATTCAGTCCCGGCGCCTGGAGATGCACCTGATACCAGACTCCGGGCAGCGAGAATTGCAGGTGCGGATCATTGGCGAGCAGCGGCCGCCCGGAACTGGTGAGGCGCCCGGCCAGCGCCCAGGCGTTGGAGCCGGGCTGCACCTCGCCGCCGGTGCGCACCGGGAAGAGTGCATCGACCCTGCCGCGGTCGCCCTTGGCCAGCAGCGAGCGCTTCACGATCTCATCGCGCCACGTAGTGGTGAGGCTGCGGTACATTTGCAGGCCACACAGGATGGAATCAACCAGGCTCCAGGGGCGCGGATCGAACCGGAGCAGCGCGAACTCCACCGGGAGGCTGCCGCGACGCGTCTCCAGAAAATGGTTTACGCCGCGGGCATAGGCGGCCATCGCGGCGCGGTCGCCCGGAGGGAGCCGGCGGGCGTGATCCTCCGCGATCCGGCGCAGGCGCAGGCGGCGCGACTCGAGATCGGATTCCAGGGCCGTGCGGCCGAAGATCTCCGCCAGCTCCCCGCCGGCTTGCCGGCGCATGAACTCCATCTGAAAGAAACGATCCTGCGCGGTGATGAAGCCGTGCAGAAAATGCGCGTCCTCGATGGAAGCGGCGCGGATGTGAGGTACGCCCAGCCCGTCGCGGGCCACGCTGGCGCGGGCGGAAACCGGGGCTGTGAGAGTCCCGCCGGCTTCTGGCAACACGCGCAGCAGGAACCAGTACACCGCCGCCGCGCCCAGCGCGCATAGGAAGGCGATGGTGATATTGATATATTTGAGTAGCCGGTTGCGGAGCACCTCGGACGATTTTACCTGGACGCCGCGGTCGGCCGCCCGGCAGTGCTGCTTCCATGCCCGACATTTCCTACGGCTACCGATTCCTGCTGGTCGTTTTCCTGATCGTGCTGAACGCCTTCTTCGCCGGGGCCGAGGTGGCGCTGATCACCGTGCGGCAGTCCCGGCTGAAGCAGTTGGCCGAGGAAGGGCAAGCCGGCGCGCAGGCGGCCCTGAGCCTGCTCGCAAACCCCGAGCGGCTGCTTTCGGTGGTACAGGTCGGAGTCACGCTGGCGAGCCTGGGACTGGGATGGGCCGGCGAGCAGACGCTCTACACTTTCCTGACCCGCCTGTTCCCGGGTCCGTGGACGCCCACTACCACCACGCTGGTGCACGGCGCCTGCTTCGCCGTTTCGTTACTGGCGATCACCTACGCACATGTGGTTTTCGGCGAAGTCATCCCGAAGAATCTGGCGATCGAGAAAGCCGACCGGCTGGCGGTGCTGGTCGCGCCGCCGCTGCTGGTGTTTTTCCGGGTGTCGGAACCGTTTGTGTACGTGATCGAACGGTCGGCCAGCCTGGTGTCGAAAGCGTTGGGACTCAAGGGAGAGACACTGGGCGGCGGCCACTCGGCCGAGGAGCTGAAGTTCATCGTCAGCGCCAGCCGCCGTCACGGGCAACTGGACGCCTTCGAGCAGAGCGCCATCGAGCGGCTGTTGGATCTGAAGGAATACTCGGCGCGAGAGATCATGGTGTCGCGCAACAGCATGGTGTCGATCTCGGTGGACGCCACTCTGGACGACGCGCTCAAGCTGGCCGCCGAGCAGGAGTACTCGCGTATTCCGGTATACGAGCGCGCGCCGGAGCACATCGTCGGCATCGTGCACGTCAAGGATCTCATGGAGG
>Ga0247727_10020547_pt1 | contig 10079 bp, 8 predicted proteins | sample WisWelCaveWW1625_FD_202498 | JGI IMG/M metagenome (GOLD analysis project Ga0247727, IMG submission 202498) | Biofilm microbial communities from Wishing Well Cave, Virginia, United States - WW16-25 | ecosystem: Environmental > Aquatic > Deep subsurface > Groundwater > Cave microbial mat | place...
TCGAAGACCGCTTCGCCTACGGCCGCATGCGGCGGTATTGCGCCGACCGCCTGGCGATGGCGCCGCCGGTGGTGGAGATGCCGCTTGGCTTCGCGCCGATGCTCGGGATCGATGGCATCTTTGTCAAAGCGGCACCGGGCATCAGCTCGGCTCCGCCGCCGCTTCCGCCCGTCGTCGCCGCCCCGCCGTCTGACAGGGCCGCAGGCGTCGAGCCGCCGCAGCAGATTCCGCTGGCCGAGGCTCTGCCGTGGCGGGCGCAGCCGTCGCGCGAAGCGCCTGCAAGGGAGGCTCCCGCACAATCTCCGCCCCCGCCGGCCTCACCTCAGGTCGCCACTCAACCCCTAACCAAGGCGGAACCCGTTGATCAACCGCCGCCCGCCGCGCAGGTCCCGAAGGCGGCAGCGCCCGAGCCGAAACCTGCGCCAAAGGTTGCAGCAAGCGCGCCAGCGCCCGCAAAAGAAGCCGCGCGGCAAACCCCGCCACCAACTAAGACGACGCCAGAGCCTGAAGACAAGGCGATCACGCACAACCTTTTCAGCGTCCTGCGCACCACGACGACCGGCGCCATCGTTGCCTTCGCGGGGCTGGCGCTGGGCCTGCTGACCGCTTTCGCGATGGCGCGCCGGCGGGAGCGCGTGCGCCACCCCGGCCTGCGTCCGCGCGATATTGCCTCCGTATCGCTCGATGGACGGCGCGTGAAGCCCCCGGTCCGACTTGGCTTCGCCCGCGGCCGGGTGCCGCCCAACGCCGCGGCGTCGGCCATGGGCCGGGTACCCGGCGCAAGCCACATGGCGACCGGACGGGGGCCACTCGCGGATTTGGGCGATCGCATGCCGGAAACCAGAATTGACGCCTTCCAGGTGCTGGGCATCGGCGTCATGCCGGATACCAACGAGGCGGCGATCAAGAAGATCGTCGACGGGCTGCGCATGAGCTGGCACCCCGACCTGGCCAAGGACGAGGCCGACAGGGTGTTGCGCGAGTTGCGCTCAAAGCAGATCAACGTGGCGTGGGACCTCCTGCAAGGCCAGCGCGCCGAGGCGTGAAGCGCAGATCGGCTCCTGGTTGTACATCGATCTGGATCTGGAGGCGGCTGGAGCATGGTTGTAGCTGCCTCGCGAGTTTCTAGCGCGGGACGGCCCTTTTTTTGCCGTCTCGGGTCTGGGTACCCCAGATACCGGCCGAGCGCGCAAGGCCACTAAAAGCCCCGCCCCGCGATGCGGGATAGGCCATCTGCAGGCTACCCTCGCCCGTCGATCGCCGCGCAAAGAGTTGTAGGTCTATCCAGATCAAGGCACCGCACGCCGCCCCGACCGCGATTGCATCAAGCGGAACTGAAGCAGCAGCAGGCACCGCCCCCGCGCCCGAGAGGATACGGCCGACCATCAGCGCCGCGGGGCTCTCGGCGGCAGCCATCAGCCCGCCGCCGATGCCCATGGCCGCCAGGCCGAAACAGACAACGCTTTTGTCGCCGAAGCGCTGCGCCAGCATGCCGCCCGGCAGAGCCACCGCGACACCCGGAAGCAGATAGAGACCAACGAGCATGCCGAGCGCCGCGTAGCTCAGCTCGAACTGGTCGACAAGAAAGGGAGATACCGCTGCAACGGATTGGAACTGAAACCCCATGGCGGTCCGCGCAAGCGTGAGTACCGCCAGAACGAGCCACCGCTCGTGCATCTGCCCCTCCCGCTAGAATTTCCCGGTCACGAAATACATGGCGATCCAGGGCTGCCAAATAACAATCACCAGGCACACCAGCATGATCAGGATGAACGGCACGGCCGCCTTGCAGAGCAGGCCGAAGCTCTGCTTGAAGGCGCCCATGGCGACGATCAGGTTGAGGCCGACGGGCGGCGTCAGGTAGCCGATCTCCAGGTTGAGGATCATGATCAGGCCGAACAGCACCTTGTTGTAGCCGTAGGATTCGGCGAGCGGCGCCAGCAGCGGGGCCAGCACCAGGATCGCCTCGCCCGTGGTCATCAGGCAGCCGACGATCAACAAGAGGATGTTGACCAGGATCATGAACATCAGCGGGCTCGAGATGTAGCCCTGCATGAAATCGACGAGCGACTGCGGCACGCGGTGCTCGATCAAGATGATGTTGAGGCTGAGCGCCACTGCGATCAGGGGAAAGAGCGAGCCGCCGAGCTTCGACGTCTCGAGCACGACGTTGTAGAAGTCGCCCGGCTTCAATTCCTTGTGGATGAAGATCTCGACCGCCAGTGCGTAGGCGAGCGCCACCGCTGCCGCCTCCGTAGCCGTGAAATAGCCCGAGTAGATGCCCCCCAGCAGGATGACCGGCATCAGCGCCGCCCAGATGCCGTGCTTGAATGCGAGCCAGAACTCGCCGAGGTCGAAGGCCGCGGTCCGCATGCCCCAATTGAACCAGACGGAATAGGCGGAGAGGGCGAGGGTGAGGAGAATGCCGGGACCGAAGCCGGCCGCGAACAGGTCCGTCACCGACGTCTCCGTCACCAGCCCGTAGATGATCATCGGGATCGACGGCGGGATGATGATGCCGAGCGTGCCGCCCGACATGACGGCGCCCAGCGAGAACTTGTTGTCGTAGCCGGCCTGGCGCATGGCCGGATACATGATCGAGCCGATCGCCAGCATGGTCACGATCGAGGAGCCGGAGATGGCGGCGAATACCGCGCAGGAGAGGATGGTGGCCACCGCCAGCCCACCCGGCAGCGGCTTGGTCACTGCTGCCAGGATGCGGATCAGCCGCTGCGCGATGGAGCCCCGCGTCATCACGCTACCGCACAGGATGAAGAGCGGGATCGACAGGATGACCTCCTTGTCCAGCCCGACCCACACGTCCTCGATGATGTCCTCGAGGTTGCCCCGGCCCCAGAACAGGTTCACGCAGCCGGCGGCGGCGAGCAGGATCACGAGGAGAGGCTGGCGCAGCGCCAGCGATGCCGCCACGGCAGCGACGAGAGCGAGCGCCTTCATTCCTGGAACTCAGGTGGCGCCGGCTTGAGCGCCGGCCAGGCGGCGTAGACGAAGTAGCGCCCCGCCGCCGACAGGAACCCCAGCGGAATGGCGAGCTGGATCGGCCACACCGGCCAATCGAGCACCGGCGCCCTCAAATCGGTCTTGAACGAGGAGCCGACGAACTTGAGCCCGAACCAGGTGACGCCAAGAAGAAACAGCCCGGTCAGCAGGTCGGCGGCACGGTCGTAGATCGGCTTCCACTCCGGCGGCACCCAGCCCGAGGCGAAGCCGGGCACGATGTGGGCGCCCGTGGCGGTGGCGATGCCGATGCCGGCGAAGCTGCCGATCACCAGGGCGAAGATCGACAGTTTCTGCGAGGTAAAAATTCCAGTGGCGCCTGGCTCCAGGCCGATCAAGCGCAGGAACGGCCCGAGGAATTCGCGACCCAGCACGTCAAGGATCAGGATGCCGGCGATGAAGCCGAAGCATACAACGGCGACCCAGCATTCCCCGCTGTGCCAGGCGTCGACGATCCGGCGGGCCGCGAGAGGCGGCTCCGGTCCAGGCCACCAGGCCGGCAGGCCTTGCGGCAATCTCTGCCGTATCGGCTCCCATACCCGTTGCAGCAGTCTCTCGGATCGCTGCAAGCCCTGCCGCAGCTTCGGCTGCAAGAGGCTCCAACTCTGCTGAAAGTTGTTCCCAGCTGCCCGAAACCCCTGCCGCAGCCTCTGTTGCCACGGCCCCCAATCAATACGCTGCAGCCAGCTCACGCTCTGCTGCCACCAATGCAGCAGTCTCTGCTGCAACGACGTCCAGTCCATGCGCCTCCGTCCCGGGGCCACGGCCCGCTCGCGACATCAGCCGCGAGCCGGGGCCTTGTGCGGGTCGAACGTTGGGCTACGGCGAGCAGGCCCTGATGCCGTCCTGGATGGCCTTCCAGTAGGCGTTGGCCTCGCCGCCGACGGCCGCCACCATCTTCGGCCACGCCGACTCGATGCCCTTGCGCCAGGCTGCGCGCTGCTCGGCGGTGAGCTCGACGATGGTGCCGCCCGCCGCTTTGTGCATGTCGCGGATCTTGCCTTCGAAGCCGCGCACCTCGGCGCGCAGTTGCGCGTCGGGAACCATCGTTCTGGTGGCGGTCAACACCTTTTTGTGCTCGTCCGACAGCTTGTCGTAGGCACCCTTGTTGATGAGGACGACGCCGCCTTGATCCTGGTGCTGCGTGAGGGTCACTACCGGCGCGAGCTTGGCCAGGCCCGAGAAGAGGTAGAAGGTCGGCGCCGAGTCGGCCACGTCGATCAGCCCGGTCTGGAAGGCGGAGTTCCACTCGGTTACGGGCAACGGGTTGGGGTTCGCCCCGAACTGGCTCCACATGAACGCCGCAACCTTGTTGGGCGCCGACCGCGCCTTCAGGCCTTTGAGATCATCGGGCGAGACGAACGCCTTCTTGCCGATGATGTCGGCGACGCCCACCTCGCTCCAACTTAGCATCACGACCCCCTTCTTCAGGAACATGTCCTCGGTCAGCTTGGTGACGTGGTTGTCGAAGACGCAGTCCTGCTCCTTCTGGTCCTTGAACAGGAAGGGGATGTTGAGGAGCGAGATTTCCGGCACCAGCAGCGAGCCGGCGGTGACGGAGTAGCCGCCCATGTCGATGCGGCCGCGGGCAACCTGCGCGACCGTGTCCTGCTCGCTGCCGAGCTGCGAGTTCAGGAACGCGTTGATCTTGAGCGTGCCCTTGCTTGCTTCCTCGACCTGCTTCTGGAAGCGCAATACCTGCATCTCCCAGACCGTCTTGGACGGTGCGCTGGTGGCGTAGCGCAACTCGACGGGTGCAGACTGGGCCAATGCACCGGTCGTCCACGCGCCGATGGCGATCCCGGCCATGCTCAAGATGCTTCGCGAAAGTCGCATCATAGTGCTGTCCTCCCAGACACGGGCGCCGTTTCAGCGCCCTCTTGGTTCTTATGACGCACGAAGAGTGACGCAGGCGGGCGCGGAAGGCCAGAAAAAACGCAGCTCCCCATTCGTCATCCCGGCCGCAGCGATGCGAGCGGCACGCGAGCAGCGCTCCGCGAGCCCTCCACCCGTCATCCCGGCCAAGCGGTCGCGCAGGATGCGCGAGCGCGGAGAGCCGGGATCTGGGGCAGGTTCCCCGGATAGCCTCGGGCTTGGCCCGCGGCTTCCGGGATGACGGGTGGGAATCCGTGACCCGCGGCCTACTCCGCCGCCTCGGCGTGGACCTCGAAGGGCAGGGCCAGCTCGCGCCACAGCGCCGACAGCGCCGCCGCCAGCCGATCGATGTCGGCATCGGTGTGCTGGGGCTGGGGCGTGATGCGCAGCCGCTCGGTGCTGCGCGGCACGGTCGGGTAGTTGATCGGCTGCACGTAGATGGCAAAGCGATCGAGGAGCGCGTCGGTGATGCGCTTGGTGAGGACGGGGTCGCCCACCAGGATCGGCACGATGTGGCTTGGGTTCTCCATCACCGGCAGCCCGGCCGCCTTCAGCCGCGCCTTCAGGGCACGCACCCGCTCCTGATGGCGCTCGCGCTCGGCGCCGCTCACCTTCAGGTGCCTGATGCTGACGATGGCGCCGGCCGCAATTACGGGGGCCAGCGAGGTGGTGAAGATGAAGCCCGGCGCATAGGAGCGGATGGCATCGCACAGATCGCGCGTGCCGGCGATGTAGCCGCCCATGATGCCGAAGCCCTTGGCCAGCGTGCCGTTGACGATGTCGACGCGGTGCATGACGCCCTGCAGCTCGGCGAGGCCGCCGCCGCGCGGCCCGTAGAGGCCGACCGCGTGCACCTCGTCGACGTAGGTCAGCGCACCGTACTTCTCGGCGAGGTCGCAGATGGCGCCGATCGGCGCCATCAGCCCGTCCATGGAATAGACCGACTCGAACACGATCACCTTGGGCCGCGCCCGATCGACCGACCTCAGCTTGGCCTCGAGGTCGGCGAGGTCGTTGTTGCGCCAGATGTGCTTCTCGCCGCCGCCGTTGCGGATGCCGGCGATCATGGAGGCGTGGTTCTTGGCGTCGGAGAACACGACGAGCCCCGGCAGCAGCTTGCGCAAGGTCGCCAGCGTGGTGTCGTTGGCCACATAGGCGGAGGTGAAGAGGAGCGCCGCCTCCTTGCCATGCAGATCGGCAAGCTCGGCTTCCAGCTCCACGTGATAGTGCGTGGTGCCGGAGATGTTGCGCGTGCCGCCGGAACCGGCGCCGGCCGCATCGATCGCCTCGTGCATGGCCGCAAGCACGGCCGGGTGCTGCCCCATGCCGAGGTAGTCGTTGGAGCACCACACGGTGATCGGGCGCGAAGCACCGCCCCGGTAATGGCGCGCGGCCGGAAAGCGGCCCCGTTCGCGCCTGATGTCGGCGAAAACCCGGTAGCGCCCTTCGTCCTTCAGCGCCTGCAGCGCCCCGGCAAATGCCTTCGCATAATCCATGGATCACCCTCGCCACCTAGGGCGCAACCGGCCACTTCCCTGGAGCCATTCTAAACCACCGCCGCAGAACGGAAAGCCCCCGCGCATTGTCGCATGCAGACCGTTAAACATCACCTCACCGTGGCAGTCTCGGCCCGGCCGCGCCTCAACCGCCGCACCCGTGCTTCCCGTCGGCAGCCGCGGCGTCGGCAGGTCCTTTACGGCTTCGGTTACGACCTCCGGACGATGTCTTTGCGCATCGGTCCGAGGAGAGCCAGGAGCTCACGCTGCTCGCGCGGCCTGACCCCGAACTTGTTGAGCGACAGCACCAGATCCTCGACCAGCGCATCGAAATCCCGATTGCCGACGCCCAGGCCCCGGTGCGCTTCGCGCATGCTGCGGCCTTCGTACTTGCATGGGCCACCCGAGCCAGCGCAAATCTGCTGCACAAGCAGCCGCTTGAGCCGCGGAATGTCGGTGTCGGCAAAGAAACCGTTGATGCGCTTGTCGCGGGCAACGTTGCCGACAAAATCGTTGACGACGGCGACGATCGCCGGCCGGCCGCCGAGGCGGTCGTAGAGCGACCGCTGGTAGAAGGTGGCGTGGGCGAGCGTCGTGGTCATGACAAGGGCAAGCAGGATGCCAGCTAGGCGCATGGGGGTGTCTCCCTTCGCTTCAATCCAGGTTTCAGTGTGCTCGCACCCAGTGCGTCCCACGGCCTGAGCCGGGACGACCGAGGAAACGGAACGGCGAGCAGGTCAGGTACGGGGCGAGCAGGGGATTGGAGGCATCACCTGCCTCTCAACTCCTCGTGATGTGGCCGGTGTGAGGCTCGCGATGCGATTGATCCGTCCCGGTAGGACTGGAAACCCGCGTAGGCCCGTTCGTCGAACTCGCTGAGCCAGGAAGCCCGCGGCACGAGCGCAATCCGAATGGACGAAGACGCCGGCGCTCCGGCGAGGGAGTTCCGTCGCGCGGCCAACCGGGCCCTGCGATAGGGTCGCCAAAAAAGGCGAGGTCCGTCTGCTACGCCGTCGATTGCTGCCGCAATTGTTGCAGCGTCGTGACACGGGGAAAGTGTGCCAGAATCGGAAGTAGCTTAGCTACGAGGACTCATAGGCCGGCTTTTTGCAGCCTCGCCACCAGGTACTGACGGTGCTGTTCGACTGCGAATAGCGTTCCGAACGACGACGCGGCGAAGAACGGGTCGAGGCGGCGCACCGTGGCCGCGGCCTCCCTTGCCTCCAGCGGCTTGCCTAGCTCGGCGTAGGTCGCGGCGAGACCGATGTGGCCCAATACGAACTCGGGGTTGCGGCCGATGCTGCTCTGGAACGCCCGCACGGCATCCTCGTGCCGTCCGACGAGGTGATAAGCCAGTCCCATGTGCGCGAGGCTGCGCGGCGGCGATTGGCCAGGATCGAACCGTGTCGCAGTCTCGAATGCTGCGATCGCTTCGTCGGGACGGCCCATCCAAACCAGTGTGATGCCGCGGACCACATGGCCGTCGGCGTCGTTGGGGTTGAGCTCGATTGCCCGATCCGCTTCGGCGAGACCCAGTCCGTGCTCCTTCTTCAGGAGATGCACGGTCGCCAGGAGCCGGTGGCCGGCCGGGTCGCTCTCGTTGAGCTGGAGGGCTCGATGGGCGAGCGCGTGGGCGCGACTTGAAGCCTCGTGCGGCCGCTCGGTCCACCCCTCAACGAGGTCGTACTGGTACGTCCAGCCGAGACCGACCAAGGCCGAGGCGTAACGGGAATCCAGCTCAACGGCCTTCTGAAACAAGCGGCGGGCCTCGAGATTGTCGGCCCGCGTGATCCTGGCGAGCTTGTCGCGGCCGCGCAGGACGTAGTCGTAGGCCTCCATGCTGTCGGTCGGTTTCGCGGCGGCACGCTTGTGCTCGATATGGCTGATGCGCACGGCGAGGCGGCCGACAATGCTGCGGGCGAGACGGTCCTGGACGGCGAAAACATCGTTGAGCTCCTCGTTGTAGCTTTCCGACCAGAGCAGCGTACGCTGTGCCGCATCCGTCAATCTGGCGCGGACGCGCAGCCTGTTGCCGGTGCGGTTGACGCTGCCGTCGACTACGTATCGTACCTTGAGTTCCCGCCAGAGCCGGTCCGGCTCCCATGCCTTGCCCTTGTATCCGCTCAGTGAGGCGCGCGAGAGAACCCGCAAATTGCTGAATCGCCCAAGGGCTGCGATCACGTCGTCGGTGAGACCATCGCTGAAGTAGTTGTGGTTCATCTCGCTGCCCTCGGCGAGGTCCATGTCGAACAGCAGAACCGCAACAGAAGGCGGCCCTTCTGCTGCCACCTGAACCAGGTGATGCGCACCGCGTGGCCATGCCGCGACGGCGACGAGGGCGAGCAGCGCCAGGAGGCCGGCGATCGGGGCACCCCAACGCCACCAATCAGGATGCGCGGCGGCTGGGCGAGGAGGCGGCGACACCGGCGTCGCCCCGGCCGGAGCCGCGGGAGAATCGCTCGCTGCCGTAGTCTCGAGGCGCGTGACCGCTGGCTCGAACAGATACCCCCGGCGCGGGATCGTCCTGATGAGGCGCTGCCCGTCGTCAGCGAGGGCCTGGCGGATCTCGCGCACGCACAGGGTGAGCGAGTCATCCGTGACGAACACGTTCTTCCAGACGGCTGCGATCAGTTCATCCTTGGCGACCACGCGACCGGCGTTCTCGACCAGGTAGCACAGCACGTCGAAGGATTTCGGGCGCAGCGGAACCTCGTCGTCCCCGCGCCGCAGCGATGCCCGGGCGAGGTCGACGACATAGCGCTCGAAGCGGAATCCGCTCGGGCTCATATCCGGTCGCACCCCACCCTCCAACCGATTGCCCGGCGCGCGAGGACCCGCAGCCCGAGCGAAGCTTACGCCGTCTTGCGCAAACTGGAAAGCGCGAATGCGGACCTTTACTGACCCGGCTGGATTGCGATAGTGTTACTCCGAGCAGCTTGGTTTGGGTGATGTGTCATGGCCGCATGTACCTTCAGACCTCTCACGATGGCTGCCTTCGTTGTGGCGATCTGCGTTTTTGCCCCGCCTGCCGCCGCGCAGGGCATCAAGATCAATGTCGATGCCGATCGGATCGCCATCCGCGGATACGATCCGGTCGCCTACTTCACGTTCGGAAAAGCGACGAAGGGGGACCCTCGCTTCGAGGCCGTATGGCAGGAAGCGCGATGGCATTTCGCCAATGCGAAGCACCGCGACATGTTCTCGGCGGAACCTGACCGCTACGCTCCGCGCTACGGGGGTCACTGCACGGTGGGGTTGTCGCGCGGCTATCTTAATACCGTTGATCCGGAGGCCTGGAAGATCGTTGAGGGCAGGCTCTATCTCAACTTTAGCAAGAAGGCGCTGGACATTATGCTGGAGGACACACCCGGCATCGTCGCCAAGGCCGAGAAGAACTGGCCTGCCGTTGGACGGCGGTAGACCGAGTTCATCCAAATCTCACGGATCTTTCAGCGTTCTCTCGGCGCACTTTCGGTACGCACCCGCGCCTTGCAGACCACATCCGATATGCAGCGGTGGTCTCCGGGTCGGAGACCGCGGACGCCGCATAGGGAGGTCGACATGTACAAAGTGAGGAAATGCGCGCGCACGTGCGTCACTCTTGCAGTCCTGGCCGTGGTTGCAATGCCGCGGGCCGCGGCGGCGGACGAGGTATTGGATTGGAACATCAAGGCCTTCGAGGTCATCTCC
>Ga0247727_10020548_pt1 | contig 10078 bp, 9 predicted proteins | sample WisWelCaveWW1625_FD_202498 | JGI IMG/M metagenome (GOLD analysis project Ga0247727, IMG submission 202498) | Biofilm microbial communities from Wishing Well Cave, Virginia, United States - WW16-25 | ecosystem: Environmental > Aquatic > Deep subsurface > Groundwater > Cave microbial mat | place...
ACCGCGGACGTCATGGCCGGGAGCCGCCAGAGCCGTGTCCTCAAACACGGCTCTTTTTTTTCAAGTCGCCAAATTGGTAAACGAATCCAAGAAAATTATGGTCAAATAATCTGAGCGACAACAGGATGCTTTTTAAAATGGGGGTAAACGTTCGGACTGGCACTCACGTTCGCGAAGCCATCACGAACTTATCGTTAGGCCACCTGACCTTATTGCATCAAAGTCATTTTCCTAGTTGCACTGTATTTGCCCGCCGTCACTTTATAATAGTAAACTCCGCTGCTCACTCTCTCTCCTGAGTTGCCAGTGCCATCCCAAACTATTGTATGGTAGCCGGGTCCCTGAAATTCAGACAGGAGTGTTCTTACTCGCTGACCATACATATTATAAACCACGATTTCAACTTTCTCAGCTTTTGGCAATGCATAGCTTATTTGCGTCGTAGGATTAAAGGGATTGGGATAGTTCTGATGCAGGATAAACTTATCTAGTATGGCTGGGTCTTCTGCTTTTACGTTCACGACAATCGTCTGGGAAACCACTTTCAGCTTGCCTCCCCGAATAATGAACAACCCACCCTTTAAGGCAACTGCAGGCGCACTTAAAGTCGCATCGCCGCTGCTGGCAATAGTAAAATTGGGACCGGCAGTGATGGAATTGGTGGCAGTAAAAACAGACGTCGTGGTAATGATGGTATTCTGCAAAACCAAATCCATGGGTTGGGCATGCGCACGCGACCCCAGAATCACTACCAGTAACAGTATCATGCCTAGCAAGCGCTTCAACAGTGCTTCCGTGACAAGCTCTGGACAAACATGCTGAATGATCTTTGTAGACATTTTTGACTCCTTTGATTTCTGTTTGAGCCACTCTTTCTACCTGCTCTCTTTGACAATAATTTTGCCTCCCCAACCACCGGGGTCAACCACCACAGATGAGGCAGAACCTGATGGCTGAGCTTGACCCCATATACTTACGGTATGGGAGCCGGCCGGTATATTTTGAAAAACAGCATAAAGAGACTGGAAATCCGAAGTATTGCTCGTTAGAATAGAGCCCCGAGTCTCATAGGCAGCTGGAGTCAGATCAATTCTTATATAGAACTCGACTCCACTGGCGCCGCTAATAGTACCGACACTAAACCGTGAGTTAACATATACCTCAAGTTTAGTGTCATTGTGGCTCTTTGTAAAAGAATGTGTTCCTGCTGTTGTATTTAATCTGGTCCCTGTTGAGCTGACAGTAGCAGGACCGAAATTAAGATCTCCAAACTGAAAATAGTTGGATCGATGGTTATCATAATCCGCTTTAAAGCCGGATACATCTACCCCATCTACAGTACCACTGACAGCAATACTCCCCACCACGTCCAACTTCTGACTCGGGTTCGTTGTGCCGATGCCGACGTTACCAACGGCTGTAACAGTCAATGTAGTGTCCTGCGCAAAGACCAAGCCGTTCATCAGAACGATGGTTGGCAGGGTTGCGAAAAAGAGGTTGATGCGTTTCATTTTGTCCTCCTGTCTGGTGGTTGTTGTGAGTGTCTTACCCAGTACATTATTTTTTGTCAAGAAGCTTATCGTGTGGTTCATGCACGATATTTTATTTTTGTTTCCGCACGTATCGTTCGATCCGTGCACGATACTTTTGCTTGCAAGCATCTAACACCTTGCTGTCTCAAGCCTAGCTCACACTGCCCATTATACAACCTCTGTCAAAATCTATTATCCCTGGCATCCGCTCTACCGCCAGGAAGTCAAAGTTTGTGGGCAACATGAATATCTTTGCGAATCCTACCATCTTATCGCGCTTCCGGATAATTCTCGCGTGCTCATGCCCGTGTGGATGGCCGATGAAAATTATTGTCGCCAATTCACTCACCAAGACTCGTCTGTCGTTTCACTTGAGGCGTTGCGAGAATTAACGCATTTGCTCAAAGCCGTTGCGCCTTAGCAATTTTTGTTTATCATCTTCCCATGAGAACATAACCACGGAGGTGCTCATGGGATTTTCACGACCTCACCGGCGACAAGCGGAGCTCTTCAATCAGTGCGATGATCGAATATGGGCTTCGCTGTCGCCGGATCAGCAACAGCAAGCACGCGCCATGCTCAGCGCCTTGCTTGCGGAAATCACTCACAACACGACATCACCAACGAACACGGAGAACAACAATGCCCGCGGAAATCACGCCCCAACATCAACAAAAAACCGCCTACGTTTATGTGCGCCAGTCGACTCCTTATCAAGTCAAGCACAACCTGCAGAGCCAGCAACTGCAATATGAGCTCGTCGACTTAGCCAAAGCCAAAGGTTGGCCGCCGGAGAAAATCATCGTTGTCGATGAAGATCTCGGCAAATCTGCTTCCGGCACGACTCACCGCGAAGGCCTCGAGAAAATGCTCGCGCATCTTTGCCTCGGCGAAGTCGGCGTGCTGTTTTGCGCCGAAGCTTCGCGACTTGCTCGCAATGGTCGCGAATGGCATCAGATCATCGACTTCTGTTCCATCGTCGGTGCGCTCATCATCGACTATGAGGGCGCTTATGATCCACGTCTGCCCTCCGATCGTCTCTTGCTCGGCGTCAAAGGCACCGTCAGTCAATTCGAGGTCGATCTTTTTCGCAAACGCGCGCAAGACGCGATTCGCAAAAAAGCCCACACCGGTGAGCTCTGGACGAATGTCCCCGCCTCCTTCAACATCACCGAAGACCACCGTTGTGAGATCAATCCCGATCTCCGCATTCAACAAGCCACCAATCTCATCTTTCAAAAATTTCGCGAGCTGGGCGGCATTCGGCAAGTTTACATTTGGTGCATCCGCGAAAAAATCGAACTGCCGGTGCGCGATTTCTGCCTCAATAATCGCATCGTTTGGCGCTTGCCGCGACTGAGCACCATTCGCACTTTTCTCACCAATCCGCTTTTTGCCGGCGCTTACATCTACCCGCGCACGCAAACCGTGACGCGCATCATCGAGGGCAGGCCGGTCAAAATCAAAGGCATCGTGACGCCGCCGGAACAATATCAGGTCTTGATTCGTGACCTGTTTCCGAGTTATATTACTTGGGATGAATTTGAGCGAAACCAAAAACTCATCGCCAGTAACGCCGCGATGAAAGGTAACATGACACCTGGACCCGTGAGAAGAGGCGAAGCCTTGCCCGTCGGTTTGGTGCGATGTCAACGTTGCAGCCGGCGCATGCATGTGCGTTATCGTTCATCCACCGCTTCGCCGACTTATACTTGCCGCTCGGCGATTATGGGCGGCGACGTGAAGCCCTGTCCGTCGTTTCAATCGCTTCGACTCGAGCAAGCGCTGGTCAAAGAAGCGCTCGCCGTTTTACAACCACATGCCATCGAAGCCGCACTCTTGGCCGAAGAAAAAATTCAACAGGCGGCGCAGCAGAAACGCCAGACCATGGCGTTGGCGCTCGAACAAGCGCGTTACGAAGCCGACCGGATCAAACGCCAACTCGATGCCGTTGAGCCGGAAAAGGGCTTTGTCTTCCGCGAGCTGACAACACGATGGGAACAAGCTCTGGCCGATTGTGCACAACAAAAACAACGTTACGAACAAACTCGCGCGCAGCAACAATCAATCACCGAGCAAGAGCACAATCAGCTTTTCCAACTCGCGCAGGATTTGCATCGCGTGTGGAATCATCCCGTCACCACGCCGCAAACCAAGAAGCGTCTCTTGCGCGTGTTGATCAAAGAAATTTGGATGCACCTGCGTGAAGATCGTTCGCTCGTTGCGACAGTGCATTGGCAAGGCGGCGTGCATACCGAGCTTTTTATCCCACGCGTTCAACGACCACGAGTCGCCACAAAAAAGACCACCAAGCTCGAGCTCGTTCAGTTGATTAAAAAATTGGTCAATTGCGCCAACGATACGCAAATCGCCCGCGTGCTCAATCGCCTGCAACGCAAGACCACCGAGGGCCGGACGTGGACGAAATATGAAGTCATGCAATTTCGTCAAGCCCATAACATTCCGGCCTTTTCACCGGCGGAATATAATAAGCGCGGCTGGCGTGATCTCAGTACTGCTGCCAAAGAACTGGGGATCAACATCATGACGGTGAAAAAACTGATCCAACGAAAGATCATCACCGCGGAGCAGGTCGTACCTTATGCGCCGTGGATGATTGCGAAATCCGAATTAACCAAACCCGCGATTCGCCGCTTGGTGGAAAAAATCAAACAGCGCAGCAAGAAAATTCCGTTATACAAAGACCCGAACCAATTAACCCTTGAATAATCAATCCCACTAAAAAAGGTGCATTATGTCACAGCCTCGCTGGCGGGGCGATTGCGAGTACGGTGTTGAAAATCTATGCCACACTCGCCCCGTCCAGACCAGCCAAGTGTTATAAATAGTTTGTCATTACCACATAATTATGTTTGTGTTAAATTACAATTTTGTGTTTAAACATAAATCTTATTCTCCCATTAACTTTACATGACCTTCCCGCCCCGCCATTGGGTTACGTACCCCGCAGGCAGGGCTTGCCAATTTAATGGCTGGGAAGGGCGTACCCGCCACACGCTGCGGCAGGGCAGGCAAAGACCCGCATCGTTATTTAGAAAATCTGAGGCATTACTGCAACGGGCTGCAACAGGCGGGTGGCGGCGGCCTCCTGGCGGCAATGGCGCCGGCGGCACCCGAGGAGCAAATCAGCGCTCGGCAACTGGCCGGGGCCCGGCATGCGCCTGCAAAAACGCCCAATCATCCTCGCTCAATTCTGCGGCATAGTCAGCTTTAATGCGCGCCTCATACCGCACGGCGGCCCATAGCGCGAACGGCGCCAAAGCCGGATCATTCGTTTTATAATAGCGATAGAGCAAAAAATAGCCTTCCGCTAAATGGCGGCGATCTTCACTGGTCAACTGCTCCGGCGGGCCATGCAAAATCGGAACCGCGAGTTGTTGATCGAGCTCCAATAGGTTGGGATTTTTGATGGCGTCGATATTGGCGCGATAAATGTTCGGCCACAGGTAATGATGGCGATAATAATTCCCCGATATCCGCCAGAGATTGTCTTCGCGAACCACGCGATGCGTGGCGCCGGCAAAGAACGGCGGCGGTTTCGCCGGGGCTTTCGGCTCCGGCGCGCCCGGAGAATGGCCGTTGTTTATTTTATCTGGCGCGTTGATAATCGCCGTCCTGGCCGCCGGTTGCGGCGGCGTGCTGCCGGAAATGGGCTCCGATTTTTCGGCGAGGCGCCCGGGCAATAAAAAAAGAAGCAACAGGGTGAGCGCGGCGACCGCGCCGGCATACCAGACAAAATGTCGCCGGCGAGATGGAACCATCGGATTCCGGAGAAAACGCTCCGGTTCTGTTTCTTCGGCAACCGTCGCCGCCAAAGTCAATCGCGGCGGCAGCGCCTCGGGCAAGTCGGGAAGCGCCTCGGCAATATCAAATTCTTCAAACGCGGATTCCGCCTCGGCGTGTTTTTCTGCAACGGGGGGCGCCAAAGCCCCGGTTGGTCGGGGCGGCGAAAAAATTTCGAGATGCTTTTCGAGCAACGCCGGCAATGAGACGCGGCTTCCGGTCTGCACCGTCGGGCCGAACGCGCGGAGGATCAGCGCGCGAATATTTTTTGCCGGTTGAAAAACGACCTGCGGCGCGGAGGAATTTGCCGCGGCCGCCAGCCGGAACGTCCCGAAGTTGTGAATTTTGACGACGCCGTCGCGCCACAGCCCGGCTTCGATGATCGCGATGGTTGTGCGCACAAATTTGCGCATGAACGTCGTGGTGACGCCGCCCATCTGCGCGAGATGGGCCCGGATGGATTCTTCGGTGAGCGCTTTTCCGGTTAAAATTGTTTTGCGATTAGAGTTGCTCATGTTGCCCTCCATTTCGCCAAGCGCGCTTTGAGGCGTTTATACGGCTTGAAAAAAAACTCGACTTTCGCCGGCAGTGGAATGAATTCCTGCGTGGCGGCGTCGAACGTGCGCCGCGGTTTCCCCGGAGCCGCGGTGAGCCCGCCAAAGTCCGGCAGGCTCACGGTCTCGCCTTTTTGCAAACGCTCGGAAATGGCGGCCAGCAAGTGGCGCAGGTGCAATCGCGCTTCTCGTGGCGTGATTTTCAACCGCGCCGCCAGCGTTTTGATGACTTCGTTGGTGGTCATGCTCCACCGGCTCCTTTCCATAATTAAAGATAGGAAAAGCGCGCAGAATGTCAATTAAAATTAAAAAAATCCTTGCGCTTTACGCTTGAACTTCTTATTTTATCGCACTTTTTTCCCATGACGCAAGCGCGAATCTCAGGAGCGTAAAGAGCATGAATACGAGCTACATTATTATCAATATTTTGTTGATCGTGCTGATTTTGGTTGGCGGCGGTTATCTGGCGCGCAGCCGGTTCAGAGTCATGCCGAAGAAGGACGAAAAAGAAATCTGGAAAAAGAATGCCGGAAACTACAACAAACAACTGGACGAGGCCTTTGCAAAAAAGAAGGAAGAGGATTACAAAAATCTTCTGCACAACGATATGTCGCGCTATCAGCCCAGACTGCCGTATCGCATCAAAGGCCCGGGCGAAGTTATCAAATGGGTTAAAGCGGATATGGAAGCCGCGGGGTCCGGCGCGACGAGCATTGTTGAGAAAGACGAAAAACTCTACGATCAGACGCTCGTCATTACTTATCATTTTATGACGCAAAGCAAAATCGGCGATTTGTACACGCAGGGCGTCGGTAAGGTGACGCGCGTCTGGGTGCGGGTTCCGGACGGCTGGAAAATGGTGCACGAACACATCAGCTCGGGATGACGGTTTAAAAAGCAAACGGGTAAGATTACTCAGTTGGAGGAGAACTATGCGACATCCCACTATTCTTGATCGCCGGCAAACCGCGTTGCTGGTGATCGATATTCAGGATCGCGTTCACGCCGTGATGCGCTATCGCGAAACCGTCGAGGCGAATGCGGTGAAACTGATTCGCGGCTGCCAGCTTTTGCGCGTGCCGATTTTTTTGACCGAGCAATATCCGAAAGGGCTGGGCCACACGATTTCCTCCATTCGCCAGGCGTTGCAGACAACGCTGCCGCTGCAGAAGATGACGTTCAGTTGCTGCGGCAGCGAAGAATTGATGAAAGTCCTGCCGGAAAAAAACCTCCAGCAGGCGGTGTTGGTGGGAATCGAGACGCATGTTTGCGTTCTGCAAACCGCGCTCGATTTGCTCGTGAACAATTATCAGGTGCACGTCGTGCGCGACGCGGTTTCCTCGCGGCATGAGCTCGATCATCAGACGGCGCTGCAACGATTGCAGCAGGCCGGCGCGATCATCACCACCGCGGAATCCGTGTTGTTTGAGTTGATGGCGCGCGCGGATTCGCCGGAATTTAAAGAAGTGTCGAAGTTGATCAAATGAACGGTCTCGAGCTTTTTCGCATCGCTTTTTTGCGGGTGACCTTGCTGGATCTGCTCGACATCCTGATCATCAGCTACGTGCTTTACCGGCTGTATCTGTTCATTCGCGGCTCGCGCGCGGCGCAGATGGCCGTCGGCCTCGTGGTGATTTTGCTCGTTTCGTGGCTGGCGCACCTTTCCAACATGAGCGGCATCAGTTGGATTTTTGGGAAGCTCGAAACCGTCTGGCTGATTGCGTTCGTGATTCTCTTCCAACCGGAATTGCGCCGCATGCTGGTTTATCTCGGCCAGAGTCCGCTCATTCGCTATTTCGTGAAAGTTTCCGGCACGCGCACGATTGATGAAATCGTCCGCGCCGCACAGGAGCTCTCGCGGCTGCGTTACGGCGGGTTGATCGTGCTGGTGCGCGACGACAGCCTGCGCGCGATCGTCGAAACCGGCATCAAGATTCAGGCGGAAGTTTCCGCGGCGCTGCTGGTGTCGTTGTTCAGCCCGAAATCGCCGCTGCACGACGGCGCGGTGATCATCGAAAACGACGTCATCGTCACCGCCAAATGCATTCTGCCGTTGACGCAGGACGATCGCATCGACAAGCGCCTCGGCACGCGCCATCGCGCCGCGCTGGGTTTATCCGAAGAATCCGATGCGGTGATTCTGATCGTTTCCGAAGAAACCGGCAAGCTCGCGATTGCGATGGAAGAACGCCTGCTGCCGGATTTGAGCCTCGAAGAAGTTGAAAATATTCTCAAAGCCTCGCTGCGTCCCACGCCGGGCGCATGAGTTCCCACTTTTTTGAAATTACAAACCCAGTTCGGGGCCATCCGGGGGAACGCATGACTCAATCGTATTTTCTGTCTCACCGCGAAACAAATTTCTCCATTCGCTCCCGCCATAAGTTCAGATTTTCACCACTTCCGCTTTCCGGTCTGGCTGGCATCAGATTTGATAAATTCAACGCACGAGTTTTTGCCATGATGAACTGCACTTACAGAAATGTTATTCGTGGACCGGAGCCGACGACGAACCATGCTGTGTGCAAAACAATTTTGCACACGAAAACGATATGAATTTCAGCACACCACCGCTTTATAACGAACCCGCTTTTTTGCCGAAACATTTTGTTTCCAATCTTCATGCGGAGGCAGAAAGTTTAAGCACGCCCGGCAGGCTGGAAACGGGCGCGTTTGCTTCGCCGCTCGCCGGGGCCTGGGCGCCGATGACGGCTTTTCTCGACACCATGCAGGAGGCCGTCAGCGGCGTGGATGAATATCTCTGCGTCAAATACTGGAACCAATCGATGGCGCGGTTGACCGGCGTGGCGATTGAAGAGGCGATGCACCGGCCGCTGTTCTCGCTGCTGCCGCGCGATTTCGAGAGCAATCTAGCCGCCGGGCTTGGCCATCTGTTCAAACAACGCGCGACCGGAAAAACCGAAGCCGCTGAGATCGTCGCCGGTGAGTTTTCCCAGCGTCATGGCAACAGCGAGTTTTTTGATTTTTCATATCGCATGCGCGTGTTGCCCACCAATGCGCAACGCGAGCTGGCGATTATCACGCTGTGTCCGGTACGCGAAGGCCAACGCCGGCGGCGCCGCAAAGAGCAGCCGGAATCATTCGGCCTGCTCGGCCAGTTGAGCGCCGGCATTGCGCAGGAGCTCGCCGGGCCGTTGAACACCATTTGCAGTCGCATTGACAATATCGTCGCGCTCGCCGGCAATCACTGGAACGCGCCGCTGGAAGAAGAACTGCACAGCATCATCACGGAAGTGTATCGCCTCAGCTACCTGATTAATAACATCCTGACGCTGTCCAGCCACGACGCGGCCGGCGCCGTGCAGGTGAATCTCAATCAACTGATTCCGGAAACCATCATTCTGCTGGAGCATACGCTTAATCGCCAGATTGCCTGCGTGACGGCGTTGCCGGAAGATTTGCCGCCGGTGCAGGGCGATCCGGTATTGCTGCAAAGCGTGTTGCAAAATATTTTGCGCTACGCCGTGGAAGCCGCCGGTGAAGACGCCGTGCCGCGCATTCAGGCCGGCTTGCATGTCTTATCGCCGGCGAATGGCCGCGCCGCCAAAGATAAAACCGCGTCGCCCTCACCATACGCCGTCATTCGCATCGAAGATCGCGGCGCGCTGATGACGCCGGCGGAGCTTGCCCAGCTTTTCGATCCGATTCCGTGCAGCCGGCGCTTGGGCATTGCCGTCGGCCTCGGCCTGTTCCTCAGCAAAAAAATCATCGAGTCACACGGCGGTCAAATTCAAGTGACCGGCGAGCGCGGTCGCGGCACGATTTTCACCATCGCTTTAAAAGCTTGATTCATGCTCATGCGGGAGGCCGCACGGGCGTAGCTTTATTGTTTCTCATCATGCACTGCATCACCGGCTACGCCCGTATGGCAATGATCAGCCCCGACTTTCGAGGAGAAAGATCGGGGCTTGTCGTTTGTGTCCCTGTCATTTCTCACATTATTTAACCAAAAATCTAGCGGAAAATCTCGAATTGCTTTTCCGAAATTTTTTTCTCATATTGCTTGGGTTGGCCTTGGTGTTTGTCGAAAATTTTTCCCAAGCGAGAATCAGCATGCTTTTTGTTGCCGTTGACAACTGCGATCGGTTTGTCCGTCTTTCTAAACAGGAACTTCGGGAATTGATCATTCTGCCGTGCTGCCAAGCGGCGTTTATTTTTTTGGGGCTCGTA
>Ga0247727_10020549_pt1 | contig 10077 bp, 7 predicted proteins | sample WisWelCaveWW1625_FD_202498 | JGI IMG/M metagenome (GOLD analysis project Ga0247727, IMG submission 202498) | Biofilm microbial communities from Wishing Well Cave, Virginia, United States - WW16-25 | ecosystem: Environmental > Aquatic > Deep subsurface > Groundwater > Cave microbial mat | place...
CGTCGGCTGCATTCGACGCTCGATTACGTCAGTCCGATGCAGTTCGAGCAGCACTGGCTTGCCAATCAGGAAAAGCAGGCCGCATGACGGACTCGGCTATGGGATACGGAAAACAGGGGCAAGATCAGTTTGATGATTTCCGGCGTACTAAGCCGTATGAGTCACTGGGTCGCTTCTTCGTATGACCCAAGTCGACCTCGCAATCCGTCGATAATTCCGCGGAATGCATAGCGTAACTTTGTCACTTTCGCATCTTCGTAGAGCAATATGAGAATGGGTGATTTGCAAATATTTAGAAGTAGGCGAACTATGAAAGCGAATTCACTTGTCCAGTATTCTTTCGCTAGAACTGTGCAGTTGCGAAAAATGTAATATCGCCTTACCGGTGGATGATTCGATGTCCTTGTCTTTGTGCCCAAAAAAGTGTGCACTGAACCAGTCCCGATAGAATGAATCATTAGCGGGGCAGTCGACACTATCACCTTGAGACCGTATTTCCGTGCGCGCAGGCAGAACTCGGTGTCCACATGATCAATGAAAAAGTCGTCTCTGAAGGGCCCGATACGTTGATACGCGGAAATTGACAGCAAGCTTCCCGAGGAAATTGAGCTGACTCTAGAAAACCAAGCGCCTGTAGTGCGCGCTGGTGGCTTGAACACAACCGCAGCGGTAACGGGATCAACGAAGTTCGCCGAAACAACGGCAAGGGTTTCACGGTTCGGATGGCCGCGCTCAATGTCTGACAACAGGTTTACGGTCCGCTCCCCAATCTGGGTATCTTGATCAAGCAGCAGAGCCCACTTATAGCCACGCTGGATAACCCACTCCATCCCCTGATTTAGGGCCGCTGCAATGCCAAGATTCCCCAAATTTGAGATCACGCAGCCATTGTGTTGGGCAGCTTCACGCTCAATCGCCATCAGGACATCCAGTCTCGATCCATTGTCGACCACAACAAACGAGGCAACCTGCTTGGCAAGATTGGCAAATCGTCCAACAATTGGGCCTTCCGGATTGAACGTCACTACGATGGCAGTCGAATTGCTCTCGGTAGGACTGTTGTTCATTGCATCACCGCCACTAGCGTTCCGTTCAGGACTTTGCATTGTGTTATCGCTTGGGTCTTCTCGCCGAGTAGTGCTCAGTATTACCTCATGCTACCGTGCTTCATGAGAACCCCCTATCCATCGCGCGGCTAGGCAGAACCTCTTGTGAAGAAGACTTCACCGTCGCTAACAGTGGTAATACCGAACTTCAATCACGGGCACGTGATTGAGAAGCAGCTCAATTCTGTATTTTCACAGTCAGTGCAACCTCAGAGGGTAATTGTCTTCGACGATGCCTCGACGGATGACAGCGTAGCGAAGATCGAGCGGTCGATCTCATCTCGTCTAGACGTGGAATTCATCAGAAAGGACAAGAACTCAGGTCCAATCGCGTTGATGAACGAGGGGCTGCGCCTTGCCGATTCGGAGTGTGTCTGCTTCCTGGCCGCGGACGACATCACGCTACCGGGCTTCTTCGAGAAGTCCTTATCGATGCTCCATCAGTATCCCAGTGCAGCGCTCTGCAGCGCAGTGAGCCGCGTCACATACCGCGGTGATGCAACTACCTGGCCCGAATGGATACATTACCCATCGAAAGCGCCAACGTATATTTCTCCAGCGCGGTCTCGGAAACTTCTGCTCGAGTTTGAAAACTGGATGGTAATTGCCATGTTTAGGCGCAGCCTGTTGCTGGAGGTTGGGGGATTTGATCCCAAGTTGAGGAATTTTACCGACGGATTTTTGTTCCGCGCCCTCGCATTGCGACATGGAGTGTGCTTCATCCCGGAAATTCTTACGGAGATGCGTCTTAGTGATTCGGGCCTCTCGATGTCTGACAGCCATAATGAGGAGCGATCCGCCGAGATCCTGACCTACTCGAGTACTCTTATGAACGGCCGGTTCTCGGAGCTTTTTCCGGCAGATCTCATAGCGCGCAACAATGCGCGAATGATGTATCGCCTGCTTGTACTCAAATTCAATAATTTCCAAGAGAGCAGCCGCAAACTGGTGGCTGCCGCTCAGCCAATGACGGGAGGGGCGCTAGCACTGCTTGTGATTACCTGGGGCTTGCGGGTATTGAGGATTGCACTATTTCTGGTCTTGCGAATTCGCGATACATCACAACGCGTTCGCTTGAAGTTGGGGCGGAAGGCGCCGGCGCCGCCTCACGTGCGCGGAAAGTAAGTTTCGCCGCTCTTGGCCGGCATATGCCACTCTCGTCTCTTGCGACGCCAGAGCAAGAGAATGAAAGGTGCGAGGGCCGCGGTTGTTGTTAGGTATGCCGCCGCAATTCCGTCGGCTGCGTATTTTTTCCCCAGAAAAACGAACGCCGCAGCACTTACCACGGCACCAACCAGCGACAACACCAATAGAGGCTCGCGCTTGTGGGCTCGAAGATAGATCGCAAAAGGTATCGTCGCCGAATTGATGGCCGAGGCCGCGAGCATAAGGGCGGTGGGCAAAGGCGGGAGCAGGCGCGCTGCGAAAGGGTTTGGGAATTGGCTCAATGCATACACAAGTAGCCAAATGACGAGGGCGCTTAGTGTCGTAACCCCGATTACTACCGAAGCAATGCGGAAGAAAAGCCGGTCGAGTTCTGCATACTTTTCACTCGCAATCAGGATTCCGAATGTTGGCGCTCTTGGCATGATCCAACTGTAGGTCAGCATTGTAAGGATACTGACAAGCGCCCACGTCATTCCCATTTGACCTGCGATGACTGCGCCGTGATAGTGAAACAGCACCGGAGTGAACAAGGAAAACATCAGGTAGCCGCTTATCCAGCTAAGGGCGAAGCGCCACTGCACGGGCAGGATGTCTCTGCGCCATCTCAGACGCGAGATGGTGGGCTGCGTCAGAAACACCGCCCGTAGAAGGGGGCCGTAGCGGCGGCTCACGAGCATGGCGGCGAATAGCAAGCCGACAAGACCGCTCAAGGACGAAGTCCACAAGCCTGCACCGAGAGTTATCGCAATCCATGCTGTGGCGCTCAATGCGACCGCCTGGATCAGTCTGTAGGCGTAAGTGTTTGATACCTGATTGCATCCTTCCAGCAATGCCCAAACGGGGGTCATGCAGAGGGTAATGCCCGTTACAGCACACAGCGCGAACCACGGCCGCTGCCAGGACACGTGCACCTCACCGGCGGCAGAGAAGAAAATCCAGCCCCCGGCGGCCACTCCCGTAACAACGAATGCAGCTGCTGCCGCATACCATTTGATGGCGAATTGGCCGAGTGATGACAATCGCGACATGGCATGCTCGTCACCGATCGGACGCCCCAACTGATTCAAGGAAAGCTTTGCCCATTCGTGACTCGCGTAGTAAGTCACGACGGTACCCAATCCCAGTTCACCAAACACCTGTAGCGCGACTACTGCCGCGAATGTGTAGTGAAATCCCTGCAGTTCTGGAGAGAAGAAAACGGCGATCAGCAGCGTTGTAACAATGCCGGCTGTCGAACTCCAAGTCTTGCTGAGTATTGAGAAGAAAACTGCACGATCGAGATGCAACCAGCGGGCAGCCCTACCGACGAGTGCTTTGCGCGCCGACAGGCTACTCAAGTGGGCTTACTTGCCCCAGAGGTAGCGACGCAGTAGGTCCAGCTGTCGAGTCTGTTTCGGGTCGATGCGTACCCGTTCACTAGCTTCCAGAAGGAACGCCAAAAGTACTGCGAGGAAACCGGCGGCGAACGCGGCCAAGATGACAATGAGGGCTCGCTTGGGCTTCGATTTCTTCTCTGGAACCGCAGCCTTGTCCAAAACCTGAATCAAGGTTGCGTCCTTCGCTTCGTCGATTCTGGCGATCTCATACTGCTTTGCCAACACTTCGAAAAGCGTCTCGTAATACTTCATGTCGCGATATCTGCGCACATATTCCAAACCGACTTCGGGCGCCTTGCCAAAGGGCACCATTACATCGCCCTTCCCGCTGGTAGCGTTCTTCTCCATCTTTCCCAGCTCCGCACGCAGGCCGCTGAGCTCTTGCAGCGAGCGTTGCAAGTCAGGATTGGCCTCTGTGGCGAACGATCGCATCGCCGACAATTGGATCTCTTTGGCGGTAATCTGCGCGCGCAATGCGGCGGCAGCAGCGACCGACAGTCCAATTTGCCCCTGGGGATTTACCAGGCCAGAGTCCTGAGTGAATTTCTTCAGTTCAATCTCTGCGGCCGTCAGGTCATTCTTCGCCTTATTGAGTTGACCCTCAAAAAAAAGCCGCCGTTGGCCAGCCTCGCTCACTGCAAGCTTCACAGTCAATCCACGAAGCTCTTCGACATATGCATTCGCCATGTCCGCCGCCTGCTTTGGGTCTTTGTCTTCAACCTCAATCGTGATGACCCCGTCCCGGCTAGCGGCGATTGTTGTATTTCCGGCGAGCTGCTTTTGCGCGTCAACCATCAACTTCTCGTCATAGACTCGCATCAGGTCAAATCGCTGAATCAGAAGATCCGCCAAGGTTCGGCTCTTGAGCATCGCAACGTAGATGTCGCTGGGATTCTTCAGGCCCAAGTATTGGCCTGCGCCACCAGCCAATGCACCGAGTTGGCCAAGGATTGCGACGGCGTTGGACTGCGACTGCTGCGGCGGAAGTATCTTCGCCGTTCCCATGTACCAATTCGGCATCAACAGCGAGAGGATCACGGCGACAATCACTGCTACCGCGGGGAGCCCAAGGACCAGCCTCTTGTGTTTCGCGAGTATGAGAAGCAGATCAAGAACCGAAAGCCCCTGTACGCTGCCCGCATCGGCGTCGGATGATTCGTCGGTACGAAGCGTGCCTTCGGCCACGGCCTAGTTGTTCTTGATTACAGTCAATGCAGCAGCGCCAAGACCAAACTGATAGAAGATCTGCGTCCAGTCCTTGAGATCTTTGACCAATGTGGTGCGGGTCAGATCCTCTGGCACAACGATAGCGTCACCCGGCATCGGCCGCATCCCATCCAGTGAGCCGAAGAATGTCCCGGTCCCGCGCTTGCTGATGACCGAGCCATCCGCGCGCAGCACGTAGATGCTCTTTTGATCCGCCTCTCGTCTCGGGCCGCCAGCCTGCGCAAGATAGTGCGAGACAGTCTTGTCAGGCCTGTGTATGAACGCCGACTCGTTGTACACCGTGCCAAACACGGCCACCATCGAGGGCTTCTGCGGAATCACCAGCCTGTCCCCATCCTCCAGCGGGATCTCCGGGAAATCCGCGACATTCGGGTTCTCCGGCAGCTCCAGCACAATCCTCCCCGACGGCCGGAGCGTCCGCAGGCGCACGATCATTGCCTGCTGCGCTTCCTGTTCCGCCTTGAGCGAAGCCGCATCCTCGGGGCTCGTCACGTTTCGCGCGCGGCTCGCGGCGGCGCGCTGAAGGTCCTGCTCATACTGGACGATGGCCGCACGCAGGCGCTCTTCCTGCGTCCGGCGGGTCGATTCCCTGGTGAATTCAGTACCGAACAGGTAGGCGTCCGGAGTTAGCCCACCCACCCGAACCAGGAGCTGGCGCAGCGTCTCCCCCGGCTTTGCCTGGTACACCCCCGCGAAATTGAACTCTCCCTCCAGGCTGACCACCACCGAGCGCCGCGTGGCCGGCGCGCCGATGTCGGTCTTCGAGAACACCGTCACCACATCGCCCGGCATCAGTGCAATATTGTTCGCCGGGTCGCTTTCGAGCACTGCCTTGCCGAGATTGAATGGAATAAGGACGGTAGAAAGGTTCTCGTAGTTGAGCCGCTCGACCACCGCGTAATCCCAGTTGATCTCGTCCGACAGCCGCCGCACGTTGGCGGCGAGGCTGCCCTGGGTCAGCGTGTCCACCCGCAGCGCCAGGTTCTGCCGCCGGTAATACTCCGGCGTGATGAGCGCTTCCTTCTCCGGGATCAGGTCGCGGATCCGCATGCCGGGCTTGTGCGGATAGCGCAGCGGCGTGGCGACATTGCCGCGCAGGGTCACGGCGTTCTCGAAGCGCGGCAGGATGGCGAGCACCGACACGAGGTCGCCGTCTTTCACCTCGCGCTTGGAGGATTCGGCGTCGAAGTCGAACTGGTCGACCACGCGCGTCTTGCGGTCGTCGATGCGTTCGATGGTGACACGGCGCGACTGGGCCGTGGTGGCAAGGCCGCCCGCGTACAGCATGAGCGAACCCACCGAAGCGCCGGGCTTCAGTTCGAAGATCGCCGGGTTATTGACGCTGCCCACGACCGCCGCGAGCGGCCCCACCGGGGGAATGAAGATCACGTCGCCGGGCAGCAGCGCCGCGTCCTTCGACTTGTCCCCGGCAAGCAGGAGGTCGTAGAGGTCGAGCTCGGTGACGGTCTGGTTGCCGCGCTTCAATTGGATGCCGCGCATCGAGCCGCGCGTGGAAGGCCCGCCGGCGGCGAAGATTGCGTTCACCAGCGTGGAGAGCGAGCTCACCGTGTAGTTTCCTGGCCGGCGCGTGTGGCCGACGATGAACACCTGCACTGCGCGCAGCTGGCCCATCGTCACCACCAGCTCGAAATTGCGGAAGTTCTTTGCGACCGCGCTGCGGATGTGGCTGGTGATGTCCGCGTAGCGCACGCCCGCCACCGGCACGGAGCCGACGCGCGGGATGTTGACCATGCCGTTCCGGTCCACTACGGCACGGTAGTCCACCTCGATCTGGCCCCAGGCGCGCACCACCAGCTCGTCGCCGGGCCCGATGGCGTAGTCGGGAGTCACCGCGATGTTTTCCACCGGGGCGAAGGTAGTGGGGAGCTCGAACAGGTTCTGGCCGAAGAGCGGCAGCAGCTGGCCGGTGGAGGCCCAGATGAACTCCTGGAACTCGTTCCTGTCGAGCGTGAGGTCCTGCGTGACGCCGGGCGCGGTGAATACGCCGCGGCCGCGCTGCTGGAAGCCGGGTTGAAGAGGCGGCCCGCCTTGCTGTTGCTGCTGGTTCTGTTGTTGTTGCTGGAATTGTTGCTGCTGCTGGATCTGCTGCTGCAATCGCGTGCCAGCCGGCCCCTGCTGCATCTGCTGCTGCCCCGGGAACTGCAATTGCGGCATGAACGGGTAGTAATACGGGCTGTAGCCCGTCATCGGCGCTGCCGGGTAGTTCGGATTGTTGGTGATCGTCGGCGACTGCACCGGAGCGATCGGCAGTGGCGAGATCTGCTGTACCTGTCCGCCCATTCCCTGGCTGCCCGTGGTCGAAGGCGCGGACATGATCCCCAAGTCATCCTGCGGGCGCTGACCCGTTTGAGCATGGGCAACGGAGCCAACCGCAAAGGCAACAGAGAAAAAGAGGGCGCGGAGCATCTTGTTCTGCATGGATACGGGTCGAGTGATTCTATACTTCAAGGCGAGAATCTGGGGACAGACCCCCTGAAAACAAAGGCGAAAGCAGGGGTATGATCGTACGTAAATGCTCCGCATCGGGCGGGCCCTCGGGATCCAGCCCGGGCTGCGCTGAGCGTTCCGTTTCCCAAGCAAGAACAAGCGGACAATGAATGTTCTCGTAACCGGCGCCGCCGGTTTTATCGGTGCCAGCGTCGCGCACTGCTTGCTGGACCGCGGTGACCGGGCTTTCGGCCTGGACAACCTGAATGACTACTACGACGTTCGGCTGAAGCAGGCGCGGCTCGCGCGGCTGCAGGCTCGCGCGAATTTCCGCTTCGTCAAGCTCGACATCGTCGATCGCAAGGCCATGGGCGAGTTTTTTGCCGCCGAGAAGTTCGATACTGTCATGCATCTCGCCGCGCAAGCCGGCGTGCGCTACTCGATCGAGAACCCCTACGCTTATGTGGACGCGAATCTCGCCGGCTTCGCCCACGTGCTGGAGGGCTGCCGCAGGTCGGGCGTAAAGCATCTGGTGTACGCGTCGACCAGCTCCGTCTATGGCGCGAACACGCGCTTGCCCTTCTCGGAGCACGAGCCGGCGAGCCATCCGCTCACGCTTTACGCGGCCACGAAGAAGGCGAACGAGATGATGGCGCACAGTTACGCTCATCTCTACGGTTTGCCTTGCACCGGCTTGCGGTTCTTCACGGTGTACGGGCCTTGGGGCCGGCCCGACATGGCGCTGTTCAAGTTCACCCGGGGCATCCTCGCCGGCGAGGCAATTCCGGTATTCAACCGCGGCGGCATGGTGCGCGATTTCACTTACGTGGACGATATTGTGGGTGGTGTCGTGCGTGTCCTCGACAGGCCCGCTGCGCCGCAGCCCGGCTGGGACGGCAATCATCCTGACCCGGCGACGAGCGCCGCGCCGTACCGCATCTTCAATATCGGCAACAATCGGCCCGTACGGCTCACCCGCTACATCGAGGTGCTGGAACAGTGCCTCGGCAGGAAGGCGAAACTCGAACTGCTGCCGATGCAGACGGGGGACGTGCCGGCGACTTTTGCCGACGTTAGCGACCTTGCGGCGACCGTGGATTTCCGGCCCGCGACCAGCCTCGAGGAAGGGGTGTCGCGCTTTGTCGCCTGGTACAAGAACTATTACAAGGTCGCTTGAGGTACGTGAGACTGACCCTCTGGCGGCTCTGATCACGCAATTCAAGGAGAAGAATCAGTGAAACTCACTGTCATCGGCACGGGATACGTGGGTCTCGTCTCCGGCGCCTGCTTCGCCGAAATGGGCAACACGGTGACTTGCGTCGATACGGACAGCGCGAAGATCGCGGCGCTGCAGCAGGGCAAGGCGCTGTTCTTCGAACCGGGGCTGAATGAGATCGTCGCCGCCAACAGTCGCCAGGGGCGCCTGCGCTTCACCGATTCGCCCGCGGAAGCGATCGCCGAGGCGCAAGTTCATTTCATTGCGGTCGGCACGCCGCCGCAAGCGGATGGGGCCGCGGATCTCGGCCACGTCCTGGAAGCTGCCCACCAGATAGGACGCAACGTGAGTCACGACTGCGTGGTGGTGAACAAGTCGACGGTCCCGGTTGGCACCGCGGAACGGGTGCGCGCGGCAATCGACGAGGAGCTCGCGCAGCGGGGCGTCTCGATACGCGCGGACGTGGCGAGCAACCCGGAATTCCTCAAGGAGGGCGACGCGGTCAACGACTTCATGCGCCCCGAGCGCGTCATCGTCGGAGCCGATTCTCCCCGGGCGGTGGAGACCCTGCGCCAGCTCTATGCGCCTTTCACCCGCAGCCACGAGCGCCTGCTGGTGATGGGCGCGCGCGACGCGGAGCTGACCAAGTACGCCGCCAACGCGATGCTCGCCACGCGCATTTCCTTCATGAACGAGATCGCCGGATTGTGCGAGCGCCTGGGCGTGGACGTGGAAAACCTGCGGCGCGGCATCGGCTCGGATTCGCGCATCGGGCACGCATTTATCTATCCTGGTTGCGGTTACGGTGGGTCGTGCTTCCCAAAGGACATGAGGGCGCTGATACACATGGCGGAAGCGAGCGGGCTCGCGCCCGGCATACTGCGAGCGGTCGAAACACGCAACCAGGCGCAGAAGTTGCGGTTGTTTGAGAAGATCCGCGACCGTTTCAGCTCCGGGCTCGCGGGACGCGCTATCGCGCTGTGGGGTCTCGCTTTCAAGCCGGGCACCGACGACTTGCATGAAGCGCCCGCCGTTACGCTCATCGAACGGCTGCTCGAGGCGGGCGCGGCGGTGCGCGCTTACGATCCGGTCGCAATGCCCAACGCGCGCAAGCAACTGCCGCCGGCATGGCAAGGCCCCGGCAAGCTCGAATTCGTCGAGCACCAGTACGACGCCCCCAGGGGCGCGGACGCGCTGGCGCTGGTGACCGAGTGGAAGCCATTTCGCCACCCCGACTTCGAGGTGCTGAAGAATGCCCTGAAATCGCCCATCATCTTCGACGGGCGCAATCAATACGACCCGTCGCTGGTGCGCGCGGACGGGTTCGAATATTTCGGGATGGGGCGTTGACCATGGCGGCTACCCCCGCGATCTACTTCTTTTCCCGCGCCTCCCACGCGCATTACCTCAAGCCGAAAAGCGGGGGACAGACCCCTAAGAGCAAAGGCGAAAACGGAGGTCTATCTCCCACGCCACAGTTTGCTCCCGGCATTGAGTAAAAATACTCTCCGTATTGAGTAAAATGCAGAGATGGCCG
>Ga0247727_10020550_pt1 | contig 10077 bp, 9 predicted proteins | sample WisWelCaveWW1625_FD_202498 | JGI IMG/M metagenome (GOLD analysis project Ga0247727, IMG submission 202498) | Biofilm microbial communities from Wishing Well Cave, Virginia, United States - WW16-25 | ecosystem: Environmental > Aquatic > Deep subsurface > Groundwater > Cave microbial mat | place...
CGCTCCGCTCGCCGACCAGCAGGTTGTACTTCTTCTTGATGTACTGGATCAGCGCCTCGTCCATCTCGTTGCCCGCCACGCGCACCGACTTCGAGTAGACGATCCCGGCGAGCGAGATGACCGCGACGTCGGTAGTGCCGCCGCCGATGTCCACCACCATGTTGCCCGAGGGCTCGGTGATCGGTAGCCCGGCCCCGATCGCCGCCGCCATCGCCTGGTCGACCAGGTACACTTCGGAAGCCTTGGCCTTGAGCGCCGAGTCCTTGACCGCGCGTTTCTCGACCTGGGTCACCTCGGAGGGAATCCCGATCACGATGCGCGGGCGCACCAGCGTCGTGCGGTTGTGCGCGCGATGGATGAAGTGCGACAGCATCTTCTCGGTGATCTCGAAGTCGGCGATGACGCCGTCCTTCATCGGCCGGATCGCCACGATGTTGCCGGGCGTCCGGCCGAGCATGTCCTTGGCGTCGCGGCCGACCGCCTCGACCTTGCCGGTCACGCGGTTCACGGCCACGATCGAGGGCTCGGACACAACGATGCCCCTGCCCTTCGCGTAGACGAGCGTGTTCACGGTACCGAGGTCGATCGCGAGGTCGTCCGACAGGAAGCTCAGGTTGACGAGGGAACGAAGGTTCATGAGGCCAGGGTCCTTCTCTCCATGAAAGGGGGGCGGCTCCGGCTAGACCGCCACCTCGATGCCGTTCTTGTCCTTCTCCTTGACGCGGTACATCGCCTGGTCGGCCTTCTGGATCAGGCCCTCGGGCGACAGCGCGTGGTCGGGATAGGTCGAGATCCCGAAGGACGCCGAAATGCGCGCGGCGATTCCCTGGGGCTCGAGAAAGCGATGCTCCTCGATCGCCCGCCGCAGGCGCTCGGCGATCACCAAGGCACCCGAGGCGGGCGTCTCCGGCAGCACCACCACGAACTCGTCGCCGCCGTAGCGCGCCAGGATGTCCGACTCGCGCACCCCGAGCGCCAGGATCCCGCCCACCTCGGTGAGCGTCCCGGAGCCGGCGAGGTGTCCGTATTGGTCGTTGATGCTCTTGAAGCCGTCGAGGTCGAGGAAGATCACCGAGAGCGGGATGCCATGGCGCTTGCAGCGCTTGATCTCGCGGCCCAGGTATAGGTTCAGGTAGCGCGAGTTGAACAGCCGCGTCAGGTCGTCGGTGATCGTGAGCTGTTCGGTGCGCTGGAACAGGATCGCGTTCTCGATCGCGATCGCGCACGGCTCGACGAGCGTCAGCACCAGCTCGAGGTCGCGCTTGTTGAAGGGACCGCCCTTCTTGTTCAGGATCTCGAGCACGCCGATCGTCCGGCCGCGCGAAACGAGCGGCGCGCACAGGATCGAGCGCGTCTCGAACGAGGTTTTGGCGTCCACGTGGGGCGCGAAGCGCGCGTCGCGCTTGGCGTCGTTGACGATCGCCGGCTTGCCGGTCTCGGCCACCCAGCCCGCGACGCCCTCTCCGAGCTTGGGCCGGATCGCCGCCACATCGCGCCCTTTGGCGCCAATCGCGGCTTCGAACACCAGCTCCTGCTTCTCCTCGTCGACCATCAGCAGCGACCACGCCTCGGAGGGGACCAGCTGACGGATCTTCTCGACCACCAGCTCGATCACCTTGCGCGGCTCGAGGATCGAGTTGGCGGTCTTCACGACGTCGGTCAGGATCGCGAGCCGGCGCGCGGTGGCCTGGGGGGTCGCCGGCCCCAAGTCGCGCCGCCCAGCCCTGCCGCGGCGCGCGCCGTTCAGGTGGACGAGCACGGCCTCGGGTAGCGGGTCCCCGGGCCGCCAGGCCTCGACGACGAAATCGAGAGCGAGATCTCCGATGCGGCGCAACGCGCGGGGGTCCGGCCTCACGGCGAGACCCCCGAGCGGCCGCCCCGGAAGCGCGCGGCGCGCGGCGCTCACCTGTTTCGTGGAGGTGCGACCCGAGACGGCCAACAGCCCGGCCGCGAAGCTCTTGGCGTCGAGCGGCTTCGACTTGCCGCGGCCCGGCGCGGGCAGGAACTCGTAGGCGAGCGCCCCCCCTCGCTTGAGGCGGCCCCGGAGTGTCCGTCCGCCGAACACGGCGATGCGAGTCAAGGCGGGCTTCCTCAGTTGGCCACCGTCACGCGGCGGCGCTGCTCCGACAGGCCGCCCCGCGGGCTCGTCGCCCGGACCACGACGGTGGCGCCCGGGCCGCCGTCGAACGTCAGGAACTCGTCGAAGCTGCCGTCGGGCTGCACCTCGAGCCGCTCTTCGTCGAGCGTGACCCGTGAGCCGGATTCCGTCCGCCCGCGGACGTGCAGGATGTTGCCCTTGAGCTCGGCCGTCTCGAGCACCAAAGGCGGCGGCGCCGCCGTGCTCTGAGGCGCCTTCGCGAGCGTGAAGCGCCACAGGTCGGAGAAGCCGCCCTCCGCGCCGCTCTGGTCGACCGCGGCCACCTTCCAGAAGTACGAGCCCGCGTCGAGCGCGCGCAGTTCCATCTGGGTCGTGCGCACGCCCTGCCGGTCGTACAGCGGACGGGCGAAGCCCGGGCTGAAATCCACCATCACGCGGTAGCCGCTCGCTCCCGGCACGCTGTTCCAGACGAGCAGCGTGACGCCCTGGGCGAGATCCGGGTATGCCACTTCCGTCTGATTGGGCGGCGCGGTGAGCGCCGGGACGGTGGGCAGGCTCACCGTCGCCCCCGCCGCGCCCCCGGCGTCGACGTTTACGCCCTGGTTCGAGGCGAGCGCTATCCGCTGGCCGCCCCTGGTCTGGGCTTCGCCCTGGCCGCGGAATATGCGCAGGCCGGTGGCACCGCTCTCCGCGACCTGGATGCTGCCGGCCGTCTCGCGGTCGGTGGTCGTGCGCACCGTGGGCGTCGAGATCGTCGTGCTGCCGGGGATGTTGCGGGCGGCGGTCTGGAAGTTCGCTTCACCGGACTGGATCGACAACGCCGTCCGTTGCTGGCGCGAGAGCGGGTTCTGAGAGCTCTCCTCGATCGTGATCAGGCTGTCGGGTCGCACGTTGAACACCATGCCGTCGGCGAAGTGGATCTCGGCGCTGGCCCCCGAGCCGGTTCGCACGAGGTCGTTCTGCCGGAGCACCACTGCGCGTGTCGCCCCAATCCACTCAAGCGTTCCCGCTCGCTTCACCTGAACGCTGCCGTCGATCCGTTCGAAGCGGGCCCCCGTCTCGATCGAAGCCGGCAGCGGCGGCGGGGACGGCGTGCGCGGGGCGAACCGGTACCACCCGATCGCCCCCAGCAGCACCAGAGCGCCTCCCGCCAGGGCGAGAGTCCTGTAGCTGACCGTGAACCACTCGATCCGGTCGCCGCTCGGTCGCGGCGGCTTCTCGTCAGGTGCCACCCTTGCCAAAATCCCCTGAGCCCGTGCGACTTAGCCGGGTTCGTGAGTATAGATCATTCGCCTCCGCGGCCCAAAGCGCTGGCACCGCCGGAGGCTTGCCCGCGCGCGACAGGGGGCATAGAATCGCGGCTTTGCGAAGGTCGTCAAGGAGACAGCATGGCTCTCGCCGCAATGCGCCGACATCGGCGCTGGCTTTATGGGTTCCTGTGGCTGGTGATTCTCGCGTTCGTGATCCTCTACGTCCCGGCGCTGCAGGACGAGGGTCAGGGCACGCCCGCCGAGACCGTCGTGAGCGTCGGCGGGCTCAAGATCTCGGCGGGTGAGTACCAGCGCGCCTACTCGCGTCAGCGCCAGCTCTACGCGCAGCTGTACCAGGGCCGCCTCGACGAGAACATGCTGCGGCAGCTCGGGCTCGAGAGCCAGGTGCTCGAGGCGCTCGTGACGGAGCGGCTCGTCGAGCTCGAAGCGAAGCGGCTCGGGATCAGCGTCTCGGACGAGGCCGTGGCGCGCGCCGTCACCACGTCTCCCGAGTTCCAGGACGACGGCAGGTTCATCGGCAAGGACGAGATCCGCCGCAGGCTGGAGCTCGCGGGCCAGAGCGAGGCGGACTTCGAGCGCTCGTTGCGGCAGCGGCTCGAGCGCGAGAGCCTCGAGGGACTGATCGGGGCCGGCGTGCAGCCGAGCGACTCCGAAGTGGAACGCGAGTTCCGGCGCCGCACCGAGCAGGTGCGGCTCGAATACGTCCTCGCCGACGCTGGGCGCTACGAGGCTTCCATCCGGCCGAGCGAGGACGAGGTCCGTGCCCGTTTCGAGGCGAAGCGCGAGGCGTACAAGCTGACCGAGAAGCGCGTCGTCTCCTACATGCTGCTCGACCGGGCGAGCTTGCAGCCGCAGGTCGCCGTGACGGACCGCGAGCTCGAGCTTCACTACCAGGACCGGCGCGAGGATTTTCGGGAGGACGAGGAGGCTTGTGCCAGCCACATCCTGGTGAAGGTGAGGCAGGGCGACACCGGCGAGGGGCACACCGACACGGAGGCACGAGCACTCGCCCAGAAGCTGCTCACGGAGCTCCAGGCCGGCGCCGACTTCGCCGAGCTCGCCAAGAAGTTCTCGGAGGACCAGGGCTCGGCCGCGTCGGGCGGCGACCTCGGATGCTTCGGCCCGGGGCGGATGGTGCCCGAGTTCGACGACGCGGTCTTCGCGCTCGAGCCGGGGGGGCTGAGCGAGCTGGTGAGGACCTCGTTCGGCTATCACGTGATCCGCCTCGTGTCGAAGCGCGAGGCGCGCGTGCTGCCGTTCGCCCAGGTCAAGGAGCGCATCCGCGCGAGCGTCACCGAGCAGAAAGTGCGCGAGCTCGGCGAGCGGAAGGCGCAGGCGCTCGCCGAGGCGCTCGCGCGCGGCCAGTCGCTCGAGCAGGCCGCGAAGGCGCAGGGGCTCCGCGTGCAGAGAAGCGCCGCGTTCGCCCGCGGCGAGACGCCGCCTGTGCTGCAGTCGCAGAGCCTGCTGGCGCGCGTCTTCCAGATGAAGGCCGGTGAGACCGAGAAGGAAGGCTTCGCGCTGCCCCAGGGGGCCGCCTTCATCTCGCTCGCCGAGATCCAGCCGGCGCGGACGCCCGAGCTGCCGGACGTCGCGGAGCGCGTGCGCGCGGACCTGACGCAGGAGGCAGCCTTCGCGCAGGCGCGTGCCACGGCGGCGGCGCTGCGAGCGAAAGCCGAGAGGCTCGGGCTCGAGAAGGCCGCGAGCGCGGCCGGCCTGGTGCGCAAGGAGACGCCATCGCTCACCGGCCGCGGTCAGCCGCTCGGCGACCTCGGGACCGGGCTGCTGCTCGAGGAGGCGGCGTTCGCGCTCCCCGAGAAGACGCTCTCGGAAGCGGTGCGGGTGCCGTCGGGTTGGGCCGTGCTGCGCGCGCTCGAGAAGAAGCCCTTCGACTCGGCCGAGCTCGAGCGGCAGAAGCCGCAGCTCCGCGCGAGCATGAAGCAGCAGCGCCAGGCGGAGCTGTTCCGCGCGTTCCTCACCACGGCGCGCGACCGGTACCCGGTCAGCCGCAACGCGGACGCGTACCGCCGAGCGCTCGGACAGGATCAGTAGTCCTCGGGAGAGGCGGGCAAGCGATGCACATCGAAGTGCGACAGGCCAAGGACGTGATGATCCTCGACCTCAAGGGTCGGCTCACTGCCGGGCTCGGGGACCAGATCCTGCACGACGCGATCGACGAGCTCCTGGCCGAGGGCCGGCGCCGCATCCTGCTCAACCTGTCGGAGGTGGCGTTCCTCGACAGCGCCGGCGTCGGCGAGCTGGTCGCGGGGCTCAAGACGTCGCGGCGCTTCCAGGCGGAGCTGAAGTTGCTGAACGTGGGAGAGCGCGTCTACAGCACGCTCGACATGGCTCGGCTGCTCCCCACCTTCGAGATCTACGGCGACGAGACCGAAGCCGTTTCGTCGTTCGGGGCCTGACGGCCTACTTCTCTTCGGCGTCGGCGAGCGTCACAGCGATCGGGTCGACGTTCGTGACCCGCAGCTCGACCGCGCACTCCGGGCAGTTGACGGTCTCGTCCTGGTCGAGCTCGTAGCCGTCCAGCTCCAGGTCCGACTCGCACTCGGGGCAGCGCGTCATGGCTTCCTCAGTTTACCTCCTTCGCGTTACCACGTAGCGGGCGAGCTCGACGAGCGGCTCGCCGCGCGGCCCGAACGTCTCGAGCGCCGCCTGGCTCGCCTCGACCAGCTCGCAGGCGAGCGCCCGGGCGCCCTCGATTCCGGAGAAGGAGACGAACGTCGTCTTCTTGACGTCCTGGCGGGTATCCTTGCCCGCCTCGTCGCCGCCGGCGACGTCGATCATGTCGTCCACGATCTGGAATGCGAGCCCCAGGTTCTTCGCGTAAGCCACGACCGCCGCGAGCTCGGCCGGGTGCGCCCGCGCCGAAAGCGCGCCGAGGGCGGCCGCGGCCATGAACAGGGCCCCGGTCTTGCGGCTGTGGATGAACTCGAGGGTCGGAAAATCGATCTCGCGCTCGGTCATCTGCAGGTCGAGCGACTGGCCCGCGATCATGCCGTCGGTTCCGATTGCCCGGCTGAGCTCGCGGGCGACCCGGCTGCGCGCCGCCGCGTCCGGGCCGCCCTGCCAGCCACAGGCGAGGATCTCGAAGCTGCGGTTCAGGAGCGCGAACGCCGCGAGGATCGCGGTCGCTTCACCGTGCTGCACGTGGCAGGTGGGGCGCCCGCGCCGCATGCTGGCGTCGTCCATCGAGGGCAGGTCGTCGAGGATCAGGCTCGCCGTGTGGACCATCTCGATGGCGCAGCCGGCCGGCAGGACCGCTTCGGGATCGCCCTTCAGGACCTCGGCCACGAGCAGCGCCAGCACCGGCCGCAGCCGCTTGGCGGGCGCGAACAGGCTCGTCTCGATCGCCGCCTCCACCGCTTCGGCGCGCCCCGGCACCACCAGGCGCCGAAGCGCGCTTTCCACCTTCTGGCGGCGGTCCTCGAGCGTGCGCTCGAGGCGGGCGAACTCGGAGGCGGCATCGATCATCTGTCGGGCATCTTACCCTCCGGGACGGACGACGATCCGGGGAACGGACATCGGGGAATGGACATCCAGAGGATCGGCCACCCGGGGGGGCGCTCTGCCGCCCGCCCCCCCGGAACCCCCCGGGGGCGGTGCTAGACTGCGAGCTTCCATGGACTATCGCGACGCCGGCGTCGACGTCTCCGCCGCGGACGCCGCCAAGACCCGCATCAAGGCGCTCGCCAAGGCGACGTTCAACCCGTCGGTGCTCACCGAGATCGGCTCCTTCGGCGGCATGTTCCGTCCCGAGCTGGCGCAGTACCGGGAGCCCGTGCTGGTCGCCTCGACCGACGGCGTCGGGACGAAGATCAAGGTGGCGATCGAGGCCGGGGTGCACGACACGGTCGGCTACGACCTCGTCGCCCACTGCGTCAACGACATCCTGGTCCAGGGCGCCCTGCCGCTCTTCTTCCTCGACTACATCGCCCTCGGCCGGATGGATCCGGAGCGGGTCGAGCAGATCGTCGCGGGCTTCGCCCGCGCTTGCGCCGAGTTCCAGTGCCCGCTGATCGGCGGCGAGACCGCCGAGATGCCGGGCACCTACGCGGAGGACGACTACGACCTCGCCGGGTTCATCGTCGGCGTCGTCGAGCGCGACAAGGCGCTGCCGCGGGGCGTGCGTGAAGGCGACGTGCTCGTGGGGCTGCCCTCGGCGGGCCTCCACACGAACGGCTACTCGCTCGCCCGCAAGGTGCTGTTCGAGACGCTCGGCCACAGTGTTTCGACCGAGCTCGCCGAGCTCGGCACGACGCTCGGCGCGGCTCTGCTCGCGCCCCACAAGAGCTACCTCGCGGCGCTCGAGCCGCTCCTAGCCCGCGACAAGGTCAGAGCACTCGTCCACATCACGGGCGGCGGCTTCGCCGGCAACATCCCGCGCGTGCTGCCCCAAGGCCTCGGGGCGCATCTCCGCCGCGGCTCCTGGGCCGTGCCGCAGCTCTTCCGCCTGATCCAGAAAGGGGGCGCCGTGTCCGACGCGGAGATGGCGCGGACCTTCAACATGGGCATCGGCATGCTGGTCGTCGTCTCGCCCCAGGATCTCCACGACGTCGAGCACTCGCTCGAGCGGCGCTCCGAGACGACCTTCGTGATCGGCTCCGTGGTGCGGGGCGCGGGGGTCTCCTGGGAGGAGTGACGCGCGGCGCGCGGGCTCCCGGTGCGTCATGAAGACGATCGGCGTGCTCATCAGCGGCCGCGGCTCCAACCTGCAGGCCCTCATCGACGGCTCCGAACGCGGCGAGCTAGGTAGGGGCAAGGTCGGGGTCGTGTTCTCGAACGTCCTTGACGCCCCCGGTCTCGAACGGGCCCGCCGCGCCGGGATTCCCGTGGCGTTCCGCGACCACCGCGGCCGATCGCGCGAGGCCTTCGACGCCGATGTCGTGGGGATACTGAAGGCGCACGCGGTGGAGCTCGTCTGCCTCGCCGGGTACATGCGCCTGCTGTCGGCGTCGTTCGTCAGCAGCTTCCCCGGGCGGATCCTGAACGTCCACCCCGCTCTGCTGCCGGCCTTTCCGGGCCTGCATGCCCAGCGCCAGGCGCTCGAGCACGGCGTGAAGGTGAGCGGTGCCACCGTCCACCTCGTCGACGAGCACCTCGACCTCGGGCCGATCGTGGTCCAGGAGGCCGTGCCCGTCCTCGCGGGCGACACCGAGGAGACACTCTCGGCGCGCATCCTCGAGGCGGAGCACCGGATCTACCCGCGCGCGGTGCGTGCGATGCTGGAGGGGCGCCTGTCCGTCGCGGGCCGGCGCGTCCTGGTGGAGGGAGAGTGAACGCGCAGGAAGCCTTCGCTCGCCTGACGAGCGGGACCGTCGACATTTTGACCGCGGGCGCGCTCAAGGCCAAGCTCGCCCGGGGCCGCCCGCTCAGCGTCAAGGTCGGCTTCGATCCGACGGCCCCCGACCTGCACCTGGGGCACACGGTCCTGATCCGGAAGATGAAGCACTTCCAGGACCTCGGCCATCGGGTGATCTTCGTGATCGGCGACTTCACGGGCATGATCGGCGATCCCACCGGGCGCTCGAAGACGCGGCCGCCCCTTTCACGCGAGGACATCGAGAGGAACGCCGAGACCTATAAACAGCAGATCTTCAAGATTCTCGATCCGGCCCGGACCGAGGTGCGCTTCAACCGCGAGTGGCTTGGGCCGCTCTCGGCGGACGACGTGGTCCGTCTTGCCGCGACCTACAACGTGGCGCGCATGCTCGAGCGCCGCGACTTTCGCCAGCGCTACGACGCGGGCCAGCCGATCTCCGTCCACGAGTTCCTCTACCCGCTGGCGCAGGCCTACGACTCCGTGGCGCTTCGGGCCGACGTGGAGCTCGGCGGCACGGACCAGCTCTTCAACCTGAACGTCGGGCGCGACATCATGCCGGCCTACGGCCTCGAGCCGCAGGTGGTGCTCACGACGCCCCTCCTTGAGGGGACGGACGGCGTCCAGAAGATGTCGAAGAGCCTAGGGAACTACATCGGCGTGACCGAGCCCCCCGAAGTGATGCTTGCGAAGCTCATGAGCGTCTCGGACGAGCTGATGTGGCGCTACTACGGCCTGCTCACCGACCTTCAGGCGCCCGAGATCGAGGCGGAGAAGGCCGCGGGCCGGCCGATGGCTTCGAAGATGGGCCTGGGGCGCCGCATCGTGACGGACTTCCACGGAGCGTCCGCGGCGGAGGCGGCCGAGGCCGAGTGGCGGCGCGTGCACCAGCAGCGCCTGGCCCCGAGCGAGCTCGCGGTCGTGCGCCTCGCCGCCGGCCTCCTGAAGCCGCACGCGCTCGTCGTGGCCGCGGGCCTCGCGAAATCGAACGGCGAGGCGGTGCGGCTGCTGCGCCAGCGCGCGGTGCGCCGCGACGGCGAGACGCTCGACGCGAGCGCCGACGTGCTACTGGCGCCGGGCCAGGGCTTCGTACTCTCGGTCGGCGCGGCGCGCCACGTCCGCATCGTTGCCGAGTAACGTCATCCCGAGGAGACCCCTCCCGTGTTCGTGGTGAGGGTCTCCTTGGGATTTCTGACCGTGCCGTTGGCCCGTCCCTCGCTTCCCCACATTCCGGAGATGCTCGATACGCGCGCCCCGTCAAGCCATCTAAGAATGTAACTTTGGGCTGCATCGTCGAGCCATCTAAGAAGTAACCCTGGGGTGGGGCCTGTGGGAGCTTGTGGACGCGGGGCCCCAGACTGGACTTCGAAGGCCGCGTC
>Ga0247727_10020551_pt1 | contig 10077 bp, 7 predicted proteins | sample WisWelCaveWW1625_FD_202498 | JGI IMG/M metagenome (GOLD analysis project Ga0247727, IMG submission 202498) | Biofilm microbial communities from Wishing Well Cave, Virginia, United States - WW16-25 | ecosystem: Environmental > Aquatic > Deep subsurface > Groundwater > Cave microbial mat | place...
GTCGCGATGCCCCCCCCGCCGCGGGTGGGTCTCGGAGTGGCTGCGGCTGTTAACAGGGACAAGGCAAGGAACCGCAGTCCAACGGCGTTCCACGGGATGGGGCGCCGCGAGCCGCCCGCACGAGAACCGGCAGCCCAGGGAGGGGGTAGATTGAACCAGCCGATGGCCCGGCACGCCAGCGAACGCGACAGGCAGCCTCCCACCGCCGCGGTGGCGCGCTATCGCGCCGTGCCCTATCCGGCCCCGGCCACCCGCTGCGAGCGGCGCGCCGACGGCACGCTGATCCTGCGCTCCGACAGGCAGCCTGCGTCCGTCGCGCAGAACAGCTTCGCGGCGTTCGCGCCGCACTGGGCGGAGCGCCGCGGCAGCATGCCCGCCTTCTGCGAGCGCGATGCGCAGGGTGCGTGGCGTTCGGTGACCTGGGCCGAGTTGTGGCACCAGTTGCAGGCGGTAGCCGCCGCCCTGTTGCAACTGGGCCTGAGCCAGCAGCGCCCGCTGATGCTTCTGTCGGGCAACTCCATCGAGCAGGCCGTGCTGCTGCTGGCGGCGGAGTACGTGGGCGTGCCCACCGCGCCCGTTTCACCCGCCTATTCGCTCCAGAGCAGCGACTACGCGCGGCTGAAGGGCGTGCGCGATCTGGTGCCGCCGGCGGCGGTGTTCGTGCAGGCGGCAGCGCCGTTTGCCCGTGCGATGGCGGCGCTGGACTGCGGCAATGCGCCGGTGATCGCGGTGCACGGTGCCGCGGCCGGCCAGCGCACGTGGTCCGACCTGGTGGCAACCGGGCTGACGCCGGCGCGCCGCGCGGCGATCGCTGCGGCGCACGCGGCCATCCGCCCGCAGGACACCGTGCGCTTCCTCTTTACCTCCGGCTTGAGCGGCGTGCCCAAAGGCGTGGCCACATCCTACGGCAATATCAAAGCCCCGATGGGCTTCCTCGCCGATACCTACGGATCGCTGATCGAGCCGCAGCCGGTGTTCCTCGACTGGCTGCCCTGGCACCACGCCTTCGGCAACCTCATCAATTTCGGGCGCACGGTGCTGATGGGCGGCGCCTTCAGCATCGACGACGGCCGCCCACGCCCGGCCTGTTCCAGCGCACGGTGCGCAACCTGCGCGAGGTCTCGCCCACCGTCTTCAACAGCGTGCCCTCCATGTGGGCGATGCTGGCGGCCGAGCTCGAGCGCGACCCGGTGCTCGCGCGCAGCCTGTTCTCGCGAGCGGTCAACTTCGGCTATGGCGGCGCCAGCCTGCCCCGGGACGTGTGGCAGCGCATCCAGCGCGTGGCCGAGGCGATCGTCGGGCAGCGCATCGCGTTCTGCTCCGGTCTCGCCTCGACCGAGACGACGGGAGGGGGCACGTACTGCGCCTGGACCACGGACGACGTCGGCAACATCGGCGTGCCGATGCCAGGCACCGAGGTCAAGCTGGTGCCGCTCGACGGCGGCGACGGGCGCTGCGAGATGCGCGTGCGCGGCGCCGGCGCCGCAGGTGGCGCTCATCAAAGCCGTGATTGCCATGCACCGGGATGAGACTGGGCGCATGGTGGACCTCGTCACGCCGCTCGCCGAGGCGCCTCTTGGCGAAGCGTTCCTCGAGCACGTCCGCACTGTGCTGATGGTTCTTGGTCTGTCTAATCTTGGCCGCCATAGCGAGGCGCGCGCGTACTTCCATTCGGCCGCGGCAAGCAGCACCCGGGCGAGCACCGACGAGATGGCGTTGGTCGCAGCCACGACCCTGGCGGCTTCCGCGTTGGCGGAGGGCGATGTCGCGGCGGCGGCAAGACTGGGATCGGAGACCCTTGCACGTGCCGAAGCGATGCACGGACGCCGGTCGGTGAGCGCGTGTGCCGGCGCGGCGTTGCTTGCCGACGCCTTTTACGAGGCGGACCGCATCGACGACGCGCGCGAGGCTTTGGCCAACCGCCTCGACATGCTTCAGTTCTCCTCGCAGGGCGCGATGACATGGGCGGCGGTCTGCTACGGCAAGCTGCAGCTGCTGCAGGAGACACCCGTTGCGGCCCTTGCCTTTCTTACCAAGGAGGAGGCCCGCTTCCGCGGGCGTGGCCTCGATCGGGCGACAACGCACGTGCTCGCCGAGCAGGTGCGGATCACGCTTGCCATGGGCGACCGCCGGCGCGCAGCCGAGCTGCAGCCGAGCCTCGACGAGTTGGCGCTGCGATATCGAGCCGCGGACGGAATCCGCGCCAAAATACCGGCGATCGCCGCGCTGTCCCGGTCGCGCCTGGCGCTGGCGAAGCACGACCCTGGGCAAGCACTGCAATATTTGCAGCACGTCGGCAGGTACTGCGCGAAATTCCGGCGCGGACGGCTGCAGGTGACAGCAGACTTGCTTGGCGTCTTCGCCCTCGATCAATTGCACCGGCGCAAGGAGGCAGCGAGCCTGCTCGCAACCGCGCTTGCGTCCAGCTACCGGCTGGGATTGGTGCGGTCCCTGGTCGGACAAGGTCGCCCGTTGAGTGCGGTGCTCCCCCTTTACGAGCCGGATGGCGACGGTCCCCCGGCGGACTACCTGCAACGGATCTCGGCAGCAATCGGCGGCGCATCGCCTCGCCAGCGTACAAACCCGCCCACAGGCAGCGCGGAACAGTCGCTAGCCGATCTTGGCTTGACGCAACGCGAGCGCGAGATCCTGGCGCTGCTGGAACGATCGATGTCGAACAAGCGGATCGCCTTGGCGCTGAACCTGAGCCTCGAGACCGTCAAGTGGAACCTGAAGAACATCTTCGGCAAGCTCGGCGTGACCAACCGCTACGACGCCATCGTGGTTGCGCGCACGCACAGCTTGGGCAAGGCAGGTAGGGCGGATTAGGCGACAGCCGTAATCCGCCGATTTCGCCCCGGCGCCGCAATGCATCGGCCCATTGCGCGCCATCGGCGACACCCCTGAGGCGGCCCCGCGCTCCCCCCACTTCGGGGGGTGGAGAAAACCTCCTGGAAACTAGATTCCGCTGAGGTGCGGCTGGCCAAGCGGTTCGCCGTCGAGACGGGCGTTCGAGTCTGCGGCCAGGCGGAGCGATTGCTTGGCGACCAGGGTATCGGCACCGATCTCGATCTCAAGCGCTACGCGACGGGGCTCGCCGGTTTCCCGATGGCGGAATGTGCCGCCGAAGCGGAAAGCGTGACGATCGCGCGTGAGCTGACGGCATCCCTGCTGCATTGAGTGGTTGGCGGAGCTTCCATGCTGACTCGAGTTTCGAGCCCGAAGGATTTCTGGACGGGGCTGATCTATGTCGCGCTCGGCGCGGCAGCACTGTGGCTCGGGCGCGACTATACGTTCGGTAGCGCCGCGCGCATGGGGCCGGGATACTTTCCCCTCGTCCTGTCCGGCATCCTCGTCGTCCTTGGCCTCGTCTCGCTCGCACGCTCGTTCATTGCCAAGGGCGAGCCCGTCGGCGCCATCTTTTGGAAACCACTGGTACTGGTGCTGATTGGGTGCGCCGTGTTCGGGCTGCTGCTCAATCCGCTGGGGCTTCCCATCGCCCTGTTGACGCTTTGTCGCGTGCTTACCGGCATCGGTCCGGTGACGACCATCGCGATGCTGCTGCCGGCGACGTTCGGTCTGCCGCCCGTCTCGGCGCTCATCATGCTCGCCGGGGGCGAGGCCGTGCACGCCGAGGTGGTGCTGCGCAACGGAGCTGTGGTCAGCGAGGCCGATCTGATCACCCACGTCAGAGGCAAGCTGGGCAGCCACAAGCCGCCCAAGTCGATCGCCTTCGTCCCGCAGCTGCCGCTCTCCGCGGCCGGCAAGATCATGCGCCGTCTGGTGAAGGAGAAGTACTGGAAGGATCAAACGCGTGGCGTGGCCTAATATTCCGTATCAGCGGAGCGCGAACCGTGAAGCGAGCTCGACCGATTCCCCTCCCCCTTGCGGGGAGGGGTTAGGGGTGGGGGTAGCCACAATCGCATCGCCTTGTTACACCCCCACCCGGCGCTTCGCGCCACCCTCCCCGCAAGGGGGAGGGAGCATCCGCCCCGTTGTGGTGCCCCCCCAAATCGGGAGGTTCATCGCCCGGGTCTCGTATTTGATGGTGCGACGGCGGCATAGGTCTGGCCGATCGAACGGTTAGGCAAGCTTTGCGCTGGAGGAGATCGGCATGAGCCAAAAAGCCTGCGTAGTCGGGGTCGGCATGATCCCCTTCAAGAAGCCCGGCGCCAGCGGCACCTACATCGAGATGGGTGCGGAGGCGACGCGGGCCGCGCTCGCCGATGCTGGGCTCGGCTATGACAAGCTGCAGCAGGCTTACGCCGGCTATGTCTATGGCGGCTCCACGTCCGGCCAATCGGCCCTCTACGAGGTGGGGATCACCGGCATCCCGATCATCAATGTGAACAACAACTGCTCGACGGGCTCCACGGCGGGATCCCTCTGGGCCGTCCGGGCACGCCCGACGAGGCGGCTGGCGCGGTCTACCTGTTCTGCATCCCTGAATCGAACTACGTCAGCGGCCAGGTGCTGATCTGCGGCGGCGGCCGCGGCTGAGAGGAGAGGCGACATGCTCGACGATTATCGTTCCGCCTGGATGTCCGAGGACCTGGTGCAGTTCGCCGACACCGTCCGGCGCTTCGCCAAGGAGCACGTCGAGCCCAACGACCTCAAGTGGCGCGCACAACACCACGCCGACCGCGAGGCGTGGCTCAAAGCCGGCGAGCTGGGGCTCATCCTGCCGGACGTCCCCGAGCAGTACGGCGGCTCCGGCGGCACACCGGCCCACTGGGCGGTCGTCACCCGGGAGCTCGCCTATGCCGGCAACTCCGGACTGGGGCTTGGCATCAACCACATCGTCGGCCATTACATTCTGAGCTTCGGCACCGAGCCGCAGAAGCGGCAGTGGCTGCCGAAGGTCGCCTCCGGCGAAGTCATCACGTCCGTCGCCATGACGGAACCCGGGACGGGATCGGACCTGCAGTCGGTGAAGACGCGGGCGGAGAAGCGGGACGGCAAGTACGTCATCAACGGCGCCAAGACGTTCATCACCAACGGACTGATGTGCGACATGGTTGTGGTGGTGGCGAAGACCGATCCCTCGCAAGCCGCCAAAGGCATCTCGCTGATCATCGTGGATACGCGCACCCCGGGCTTCCGCCGCGGCAAGCTCTTGGAGAAGATCGGGCGCATGGGCAGCGATACCGTCGAGCTGTTCTTCGACGACTGCCGCGTGCCGCTCGAGAACCTGCTCGGCGAGCAGGAGGGCCGGGGGTTCTACCAGCTGATGCAGGAGCTGCCCTACGAGCGCGCGATGATCGCCATCGGCGCGGCAGCGGCGATGGAGCGGGCGTACGACCTGACGGTCGAGTACGTGCGCGGGCGCAAGGTGTTCGGCAAGCCGATCATCGACTTCCAGAACACGCGCTTCACCCTGGCAGAGGTCAAGGCCACCGTCCTCGCCTCGCGCCTGTTCGCCGACTACCTCGTCCAGAAGTGGCTCGACGGCACCCTCGATGCGGCCACCGCGGCGATGGGCAAGTTCTGGCTCACGGACCGGCAGTGCGAGGTCATCGACCGCTGCCTGCAGTTCTTCGGCGGCTTCGGCTACATGATGGAGTATCCGATCGCCAGGATGTACGCCGACGCGCGGGTGCAGCGCATCTACGGTGGCTCCAACGAGATCCAGAAGGATCTCGTCGGCAGAGGCTTGTAGGTGTTGCGAGAGGCCGGCTGCCCAAAGGCCGCGATGGCATCGCCTGAGATGTCCATCGGCACCGAACGGTCGACCAGGATCTGGAGCACCGGCCGCCGGGCGAGGCGACGCGGTGGCTCTCCACACCAAAGGCGCGGGCGAGCGCCACGAGTCGGGGTGCCTCGATTGCATTTCATCCGCCGAGCTTCATGAGACGCGGCAACCACAGCGCAATGTCCGGGAACAGGACGAGGATGCAGATCGCAAGGGCCATGATGATCATGTAGGGCGTTGCCGCCTTGTCGATCTCGATGCTCGGCGCTTTGGTCAGGTGCTTGATGACGACAAGGTTGAGCGCCACGGGCGGGCTGATGAGCGCCATCTCGAGGCTGATGGTCAGGATGACGCCGTACCAGACCTTGTCGATGCCGAGGTGGGTGAGAACGGGCACCAGCATGGGCGTCGTGATGAGGATGATGGAGACGGACTCCAGCACGAGGCCGAGCAGAAACAGCACGACCATGACAGCCGCGATGAAGACGTAAGGCGAGACCTCGTAGCGCGTGACGAGCTCCACCAGCTCCTGCGGTACGCGCAGCAGCGTCAGCATATGGCCGAAGATGCCGGCTGCGATGATGATGAGAAACAGCATGGCACTGGTGCGCGCGGCGGAGAGGAAGCATTCCCAGATGGCAACGATGCCGAGCGTGCGGTAGACGAGGCTGGCGATGACGAGGGCGAGCAGGGCGCCGATGGCGGCTGCCTCGGTTGCGGTGAACACTCCGAGATACATGCCGCCGAGGATGCAGGGCGGCAGTATCAGAGCCCAGAATGACTTCCTGAGCGCCGCAGCGACCTCGCCTAGGGATGCGCGCGGCGGGCGCTGGTAGCCGGGACCCAGCGTCCTCTCATGCCGAAGCTCGACCAGGACGGCCCAGGTGGCGAACATGGCCGCCAGCATCAGGCCGGGGAGGACGCCCGCCATGAACAGCGCGCCGATCGAGGTCTCGGCGACGAACGCATAGAGGATCATCGGCCCCGACGGCGGGATGAGAATGCCGAGCGTTCCTCCCGCCGCCACCGACCCGTAGATGGTGGGTTTGGAGTAGTTGTACTTCATCATCTGCGGGATCGCGATCACGCCAATCGTCAGGGCTGTGGCCACGCTGGAGCCCGAGATGGCGGCAAAGATCGTACAGGCGGCGATGGTTGCGATCGCCAGCCCGCCCGGCAGATGCCTGACAAGCGTGTTGGCCGTCTCGTAGAGATCGTCGACCACCTTCCCCTTCATCATGAACTCGGCCATCAGCATGAACAGAGGCAGGGCGATCAGCAGGTAGCTGTTGACGTGGCCGAAGATGATCTCGCCCATCGGCCCGAGATTGCCCTTCGCGGCGAGCATGATGGCGGTAGAGAACAAGGACATGCCGGCGAACATGGGCATGCCGAGATAGAGAAAGGCGATCAGCGCGAACAGGATGAGGAGGAAGCTCATCAGACCTCCTCCTTGTGGGTCTCGCTCATGTCGCGCGGCTCGAGACCCAGCGCGAAGCAGGCAAGCTGCACGAGCGCCACCAGGGCCATCAGCAAAAAGCCGATGGGGACGACGCCCTGTACCATCCAGAGCGGCACCTCGGGGATTTGATTGGAGAGCACGCCCACCATGCGGGAGAACTCGACCATGACAAAGCCTTCGCGCACGAAGATCGCCGCCGATGCGAGCACCGTGAGAACACCGAAAGCGAGGAGGGCGCGACGTCCGCGCTGGCCGAGCATGCCCGTGACGAAGTCGATGCCGATGTGATCGCCCCGGCGCTGGACCTCCGGAATGGCGAGCATGACGCTGCCCACCAGGAGCCAGCCGGCCACTTCGTCGATCCAGGGCTGCGGCCTGCCCGCGAAATAGCGCATGCCGACCGAGTAGGCGATCAACCCGAACAGGCACATGAGGAGCAGCGCCGAGATCCAGAGCGCCACCTTGCTGAAGACGGCCACGCCCACCTCGATCGCGCGCACGAGGCGCACGATGGAAGGCTCAGGTGATGCGGCAGGGCCCTCGGCCGCCATCTACAGGCTCCGGCTGAGTTGACGCAGTAGAACTGCCGAGCGGCCGGCACCGCCGGCAGGTCACACGCGGCGTATGGTTAGAGTTTGGCGACCGCGTCGATCAGCTTCTGGCCAACTTGGGGGGCGAGCCGGAGAAACTCGTCCATCACGGGCTTCTGCATGATCGTTTTCCAGGCCGCGGTCTCCTCGGGCGTCTGGATGTGGATCGTCATGCCCTTCTCGCGCAGCGTCCCCACGGCGGCAGCCGCCGTCGCCTCCGTCAGGTCAAAGGCTGCGAGCTCCGTCTTGCGTGCGGCCTTCTTGAGAGTGTCCTTGTGTGCTGCGGAGAGCCCATTCCACCAGGCCGGGTTCACGTAGACATGGTACCAGACGCTGAACTGGGGCGAGACGGTCCCGAACTTCTGCACCTCGTAGAACCGCCGGCTGACGGCAGCCGAAACGTCGGTCTGGGCGGCATCCAGCACGCCCGACTGCAGTGCCTGATAGACCTCCGGGGCCGCCATGGCCGAGGGAGCCGCACCAAGTGCGATCAACCCCTGATCGGCGAGCTTGTTGAGACCGCGGATCTTGAGGCCTTTGAAGTCCCCAGGAGCCCGGATCGGCTTGCTGCCGGTGAAGATCGTCTGCCGCGTCGTATAGAGCCACATCAGGTTCTTGACGCCGCGCTGCTCGAGCTTGGCTTCGAGAATCTGGGCGATCGGGGAGTCGAACCACCTTTTCAGTTTGTCGAGGTCGGCGATCAGGAACGGAATGACGGTCAGGTTCATCTCGGGGATGGTATTGCCCCACTGGAAGTTGACCGAGGCCGCAGCCTCGACCCCGCCGCGTGCAACCGAGGGGTGGTTCTCGGCTGCCTTGGCAGCCTGCTCGGCCGGGAAGATCTGCACCTCGATCTCGCCGTTGGTCATTGCCTTGACGTCGGCGGCGAAGGCGGCGATCAACTTGGCCGTGTGGTGGGCGGTCGGCAGGGGATGGCTCAGGCGCATCTCCACCTTGGCTTGGGCGCCCCCGATGCTCGGGGCCGCAAAGGCCGCCGCAAGCGCTAATACCACCTTCAAGACATCACGTCGCTTCATCGTTTCGCTCCCTAGCTGCGGCCCCGATTGTTGTCTTGCCCGATTGTTGTCTTGGTTGACCGGACCAAAAGACCAGCCTCACGTCCTTGCGCCGCCAAAGTGCAGTCGCTCGCACGGCACAATGGCAACAATAATGGTGGCGCCTACAATCACGCCTGACTAGTAGAACTATCCTATACGGCTGTTCTGAGAAACAGATGGCTCTGCGGGGCTTGCGAGGAGGGCCGAGCGCGGCCCTGCGTTCTGGGTCTTTGACTCCCTTCGGAAGGAGGGCCGCATGAGCGCGTCGCCCAGGCCGCTTGCCGGTCTCAAGGTGCTCGACTTCGGGCATACCATCATGGGGCCCTGCGCGGGGGTCGTGTTTGCCGACCTCGGGGCGGACGTCGTCAAGATCGAGCCTGCCGACGGCGATCCGACCCGCCGGCTGCCTGGCTTCGCGGCGGGATTCTTCGCCACCTACAATCGCAACAAGCGCTCGATCGCTGTCGACCTCAAGCGTCCCGAGGGTCAGGCGGTCGTGCATCGCATCGTGAAGGACGCCGACGTGGTGCTCGAGAACTTCGGGCCGGGCACCATTGAGCGCCTCAAATGCAGCTGGGAGGACCTGCGCAAGGTCAATCCGCGGCTCGTCTATCTGTCGCTGAAGGGGTTCCTCAAGGGCCCTTACGAGAACCGTGGCGCACTGGACGAGGTCGTGCAGATGCAGTCGGGCCTCGCCTACATGACCGGGCCGCCTGGCAGGCCGCTCAGGGCCGGTGCGCCGGTGATCGACATCCTCGGCGGGGTGTTCGGCGTCGTTGCGGCATTGGCCGCATTGCGGGAGCGTGACCGAACCGGCGTCGGCCAGAAAGTCGGCAGCTCGCTCTTTGAAAGCGCCACCTTCATGCTTGGCGCGGTGATCGTCGGCAGCGCGGTGATCGGCGGTCCCATGCCGCCCATGCCGGCGCGCAAGAACGCTTGGGGCGTCTACGATGTCTTCACGGCCAGGGATGGCGGCCAGGCGTTCATCGGCTGCACCTCGGATCGGCATTGGCAGCGCTTCTGCGCAGCGTTCGGCTTCGCTGGCTGGCGCAATGACGAGCGGCTGGCCAGCAATGCCAAGCGTTGTGATGCACGTGAATGGATGCTCCCCGAACTAGAGCGTCGCCTCGAGAAATTGGCCCTGGGCGAGATCCTCGAAAAATGCGAGGCGGCACGCGTTGCCTATTCGCGTGTCGGCAGGCCGGACGAGATCTCGACCGACCCGCATCTCCTCGCCCATGGCGGACTCCTGGCGACTGCTGTGTCGGCACTAGG
>Ga0247727_10020552_pt1 | contig 10076 bp, 6 predicted proteins | sample WisWelCaveWW1625_FD_202498 | JGI IMG/M metagenome (GOLD analysis project Ga0247727, IMG submission 202498) | Biofilm microbial communities from Wishing Well Cave, Virginia, United States - WW16-25 | ecosystem: Environmental > Aquatic > Deep subsurface > Groundwater > Cave microbial mat | place...
AATTCCGCGGTATCTCACCGACACGCAATGCGGCTTTAAAATTTATCGCGGCGACGTGGCGCGGGAGCTTTACGGCGAATGTCGGACTGATGGTTTCATGTTTGATATTGAAATCATTTTGCGCGCGTTGCGCCAGGGTTATCGCATTCAGGAATTTCCGATTGCGTGGACCTGCGATCGCGACAGCCGGTTGTCGCTCACGCGCAGCCCGCAGCGGATTTTTTCCGAGCTGAAAATGATCAAACGTGTTTTGAAAAATTGATGCTCACGCCAACACGCCGGCCTCTTCCCACGCGCCGAAGCGCAAAATTTTTTCTGGTGGCGCGTCTTCATCCTGCGTAATGAGCAACGCGCGCAATTCGCGATGTTGCTCGCAATAGGCTGCAATCTCTTCCGGTGTCATATTCATGAACGCCGTCGAAATGGCGTCGGAAGTTGCGGCATCCGGCGTGATCGCCCATGTCGCGCGTTTGCCGGAAAGCGGTTGGCCGGTGCGCGGGTTGATGATGTGCTGGCCTTTTTGCAGGCCCGAGCCGCTGATGGCCTGATTGCATAAAGCCAGATGATTTAAAATTTCTCCGGGCCGCATCGGATGGCTGAGGGTGAGCGGCCAGCCGGATTTTTCCGGCGGCGCGCCGAGCGCGAACACAGAGCTGCGCCCGCCGTGAATCAACGCGATTTCGATATCCCACTCGTGCAGTAAGTTTGTCATGACCTCAACTGCATAGCCTTTGCCAACGGCGCCGAGATCGACGTGCATCGGACTCGCCTGTAAGGTCACGGTGTGTTGCGCTTCGTCGAGCTCGAGAAGCGTCATGCCGATATTGCGGCGCGCTTTGGCGAGTTCTTCGGCGGAAGGCGATCGCAAAGTTTTATCCGGATTCAGCCAGCACTGCATGAGTGGACCGATGGTGACGTCGAACGCGCCGTTCGTTTCTTCTGAAATGCGCCTCGACAGCTTGAGACACTCGAAAGCGTCAAGGCCGAGACAAAGCGCCTGCTGCGCGGCGAGATGGTTGATGCGCGTAATATCGCTGTTGGGAAGGAAGCGGCTCAATTCCTGCTCAAGTCGATCAAGCTCATTGAACGCCGCGTACGCCGCCTGCTGCGCGTAACCGGCGTCTTCGGTGACGATAAAAATTTCATAAATCGTCGCCATTGCTTTATGGGCAAAACGATGCAAGTTTGGAATTGCGCTTGAAACGAGGTCGATATTTTGTGAAGTCGGGGTCATCAATTTAGCAAGTATTTGTATTAATGCTCTGAAAAAACATAACGCGGACAAGCCGCAACCAAACAGGGTTAAAAAATTTGCCCAACGGATAAACAGCGACCAACGGATGACATCTTCAATCCGTGGGAAGTTAAACAAAAAAACTTTAAATCCGTTGACCGTTTTTATCCGTTGGCAAAAGTTGGAGACATTTAAATATTTCACAAAACCCCCATGGATATTGGCTGAAATTGAAGTCGTCAAAAATCTTTGTTTTTTTGCACAGATTTGAGCAATTTAATTCAAACTGATTAAAAGCGGTTCAATGATCTTGACTTTAATCATTTTAGCTTATTGCCTTGATCCCTTTGAAGTTTCATTAGCATGACCAATTACGGATTACGACTTACGGCTTACTCGTTTGATAGCGATCCCACAAATCCTTCCGCACATAGCCGCGCAGTTCGATTAGCGGGCGCAACTCCGTGTACGTATCAAACAGCGGCACATAGAGATATTTTTGGCCGGGGGGCGGCAGCTCATAGAATTTTCGCATGAGGGCCGGCTCAAATTGCGGCGCGGCGATAATGAGCGGGGCCGCGGACGCATTTTCATTCACCTCGCGCCACCACCCGATGTTGGGAAAAGCGCGCAAGTACCACGGCAGCGGCCAGTAATCATCGTCCGGACAGATCACTTGCACATACAAATTGCGCCCGTCGGGATGCGCGTGCGCGATTGCTTCGATGCGCTTGACGATCGTGAAAACATCATCGACCGGATGCGCATAAACATACGGATTCGCGGGATCAGCATAATATTTGTGGTTTGCCAAATATGATTGCCAGAGCAGATGCGCGCCGCCAATCATCATCAACAAAATAATCATTCCGCGAACGAGCGTATTCGAAAACAATTTTATAATCGCCACCGCGCCGACGCCGGCCAGCAGAATCATGCCGTGCCAGAAGCTGAGCAGATTCCACGGCGTTTTGTAGGGAATGAAAGAATAAAAGATCGTCATGAGCAGCGTATAAAACGCCAGGAAGCGCAGCAGATGCTGATTGGTCGCGAACAATGACTCGCTGGCTGGTGCGTAGCGCAAGCATCTTGCTTGCCCCGCTGCGGCGGGGGATGCCTGCGCTACGTTTTCCGCCGATGGCTGCGGAGTCACAGCCACGCTGATATTTTTCCTGCTTATAGCCACGGCGAAACCCACGGCAGCCAGCACGAGAATGAGCGCTTCACTCCAAAACGGATTGGCGCCGATCCGAAAGTACGCGAGGATATTAAGATAATAATGCCACGGATGAATGTGTACCGGATTTTGACCGGCACGGCTGAAATAATTTTTGTATGTCAAAATGGCATCCAGCACGCCACGCCAGCTGGTGAAGAAAGATGAAAAGAATAAAACCGAGCAAACGGCCGCCGTAGCCAGCGCGGCAACAAGATGACGGCGATTGATCGCGCGCAAATCCGCCATGAAACCATGCCGAGCAAAAACAAAAATCAGCGCCAGCGCCATTGCGCCCCACGCGATGATGCAGGTTTCTTTGGTGGCATGCATCAGACCGAGAAAGCCGCCGCTCGCCACGGCCCAGCCGAGTTTTTTATTTTGTAAATACCGATAGACGCAAACGATAACGCCAAACGTAAAACATACGAGAAGAATTTCCTGAATATAATAACGACTGTAATACGCCATCGCCGGTGAAATCGCGGTTAAAATGGCGGCGATGATGGCAGCAGATTTGCCCATGCCATCCATCAACCAGAGCGGCAACAACACCAGCAGCGTTCCAAAGAAAACCGGCACAATGCGCAGCGTCCGGTCGGTAACTGCGACGGTGTTTTTCTCGGCGCTTAAAAAGGCGGGAATCAAAGTCAGATAATTCAGCGTCGGGCCGTGATATTCGAAGCTGTCGTAGCGATAAAAATTTTTCTCCAAAAGCGCGCCGAATTTTACGGCGTGAACCGCCTCGTCGCCGTGCATCGGACGTTGCTCCAATCGCGGCAGCCGAAGGGCCAAAGCCACAACGGTGATTGCAAAAAGTGCAAGAAAAGTCAGCCTGTTTGACATTCTCGGCAGGAGTAATGAATTGTTGGATTAATGGATTTTGAGCTTACTGGAGTCGTGCCAATTCCAACACCCCAATAATCCAGAAATCCATCAATCCAATATTCCAAACATTCCAGCGATTAGATCGCGCCGGCCGGCTTGCCGTAAACGGCGACTTCGATATAGTGATTCAAATCGTCGTTGCTGTTGCCGTTGCTGTACAGGCGAACGTAACGGCCCTGCACGCCCTTCGCGTCGATCAAGCGGCCTTCGGCGGTTTCGACATAATGATTATCCGGGCCGGTGCCTATTTTCGCGGAGTTGTCGAGATCGTTGTTATACAGTGTCGCCACGTTGCTGGTGAAGTTGGCGTCGGCGGCGACCTGCACGATCACGTCATAATAAACGCGCGGCTGCTTGTGGAAATGCCACGCCAGAATCGCATAGATCGTATGTTTCCTGCCGAGATCGATTGTGACGTTTTGCAAAAACGGGCCAAGCTCGACGTAACTGCCGTCGCCCGCTTCGCAGTCGCCGTCGGTGATCATTTTCAATTCGCCGATCACCGGCGCTTCATCCGAGCTTTTCACGGGTTTGCCAGCCGCGACATTGGTCGTGCCTTCCGGCGCTAAAAACGGCGGACGCGGTTTGCCCAGCGGTTTTTCGAGTCTGGGCACCTGCAAATTTTGCGGCGTGCCGATGAACATCGGCTTTGGCAATTTAATATCAAGCTCGACGATTTTCACTTCGGTCGGGGCAGTTGCAGAAGCAGGCTGCACAGCCGTTTCTTTAGCCGCAGGTTGTGTTGTTTTAGTTTCTGCCTGTGTTGGCGTCGCGACAGGCTGCGATTCCGCCGGGGTTGCGGCAGGTTGTTCCGCCGGCGTCGTTGCCGGCGCTTGCGCGGCAGGTTGCTCGGTCTGCGTCGTCGTGCTCTGCTGGGCGGCTTCTTCTTTCTTGCTGCACGCCGTCATGATTAAACATAACAGCGCGAGCATGACGAGGAGAAGACTCCATTTGCTTTTGATCAACATTTTAACTTTCTCCTTAGATAACGGTTTCAATGTTTACGGTCGCTTGTTCGCTAAAACAAAATACGTGTGCCACACCGCAGCCGCCAGCAGCAACAATCCCGCGTAGCCATGCCAGCGCAGCAGTGATTCCTGTCCGGTCGTGCCATAAAACGGATACATCATCAAAACGGTTGAGGCGATCACCGGCACGGCCAGCAGCAGGCTCAGCCAGAAGCAGATTTTTTGCCAGACATTCGGAGTTTCCGGCGATGTAGCGGATTTTTTGCCGCGAAACCATTGTTGCAAGCTGGCCCAATCATTTTGATTGAAACGATGCCGTTGCGCCCAGAACAGCGCGAGCGCCGTGAGGCCAATCGCAAACAGCGGCGCCAGCAGGAGGTGCAGCATCAACGCAAAATTTGAAACCGCCGCGCCGAAAATAATGACGGGCAGAAATCCGGTGATCGCCAAAACCAGCACGCCGCCGAGCGTCGCTAAATAAAAGAAGCGCATCAGCGTGTTCAACAACGCCGGCGTCGAAAGCGCGCGCCATTTTTTAAGATTGCCGGCCACGTCGAGACTCTGCTGGCGCAAAGTCTGCCTCGTTTCCGCGAGCTGAATGAGCTGCGAACGAATGGCCCAAACAATGGCGGACGTGATGCCGATGAGGCCGAGAAGTGAGACAATGCGAAATAAAAGTTGTGATGACATTTAATATCCGTAGAGTTTGCTTTTGAACCCGGATTTCACGGATGACGCGGATTAACACGGATGGCAAGAATTTAACCAACTAAATAGGATGTCATTCTGGAAGCCTGCCCTGCCGCAGGCCAGGGAATCTTTTTGGGTGTTTACCAGCACCTGCTTAAAAGTAAAAAAGATTCCTACGGAATGACAATTTAGCTAAAGCGAAATTCAGACGGCTAAACTCCTACAATCCGCGCCTGCCCTGCCGCAGGCCAGAGATAATCCGTTCAATCCGCGTCATCCGCGTTCAAAGAGCTTTTAAAGGTTGTTGTTTTCTTTTAACTCCCCCGCGGCTTTCATCAAACTCCCCAATCCCTGCAAGCCATGCCACAGCAGCACGCCGGTTAGAACGACGCTCACGAAGATCATCAGCCATTTCAATAAAGGCCGCAGGAAAAACGACGCTGCAAAAATCCGCGCATAAATGCCGCTGAGGTCGGCGAAGTCCGTCATGGATTTGTGGGTTGAATGGCGATCGGCTTCCAGCGGCGAATCGACTTTGATCTGGCTGAAATAAAATGCCGCGTTGAGGCCGTGACAATCGCCGCAGCCGCGAATGCCGAGCGATTGCGAAGCCGGTCGCACGTCGTGACCCATCGCCCACGAATACGGTCGCGCCGCCGCGTGATCTTCTTTTGACAATTTGCCGGATTTGTTCAGCCGATAAAGTTTGCCGCCCGCGATATAAACAGTTTCTCTTTGACTCGAATCCGCCAATGAAAGGCGCTGCAACATTGCCGCGATTTGCTCATCCTTCAACGTCAACCAATCTCCCGAACGCGTCGAATCGATGGCGGTGAAAAGTGTGTCGGAAAGCTCGAGAACTTCTTCGGGCAAAATCGGCGTTACATTTTTTCCATTCAGTCGCGCCCAGAACGCCGGCCAAATCATTTTGTGCGGCGCGATCTTGCCGTTCTCGTCACGCGCAAACACCGGCGCGGCGATATGCGGCAACACAACGTCCGAACGATTCACGCCGTGCGTGCCCATTGCATGCGCCTGCGAAGTTTTCACAAGCTGCGCCTGGTCGGCCGGCCACGGACCGGCATGACACGCGGTGCAGGTCATCTTCTCAAAATGCAGCGGCGGAATGCCGGTGTGTTGCGGAACCGGCGCGCCCAAGCGTCCGGCGCGCGGCACCTCGTTTGAAACATCCGGCAAATGGCAACCTTCGCACGATAAGCTCGCCGCGGCGGGATTATTTTTTTGCTGCGACTCGTCTTCGTAACCGCGCACCATGTTGTGATCCAGCGCATTATGATGGCAATCGACGCACATCATGCCCGAAGTCAAATGAATATCTTCTTCGACTTCCCAGCGTTCGGCATGTGTGGCGCTCGTCGTTTTTGTGGAATGGCAGAAATAACATCTCTCATTCGGAATGCGGCGTTTGATGTCGAACAAGACTTTGCCCGACGCATTGAAACGCGCGAGGTTATACGTAATCGCCGGCGCGGTTAATTTCGAATCATCCAACGGCACGCCGGAATAAATGTCGTAATTGTCTGGCACATCTTTGGCCGCGCCGCGCACATTCGCAAAACCGCTCGTCGCCGCGGCAGCCCAGCGAAAATTCTGGCGCTTGATTTGATTCGCGTACTCGGCCTGGTCATGTCCGGCCTCGGCGTCGTGACAACTCAAACAATTGATTTCGAGGCCACCGGAAATTTGCCGCCGAAAAAAAAGCTCGGGCGCATCGGCCGCCGTTTTTTCCGCCAGCCCGCCGCCGGGCAGATGACGACCAAATGCCTGGGTGAATTGCCAGCCATTCATTTCCACATCTTCCGGTCGATAAGTTCCCGTCCAGCCGCGCGAAGAGAGCGGCAATTGCGTGCCCGTTCTCTGATTCACTAAAATCCACGGCTGACCGCGCCGGCCTGGCGCGACATTCGAATCCGCCGCATTGAAATGCCAGCCCGAGCTGACCTTATTATAATTGTGACATTTCCCGCACGTGACTTTCGTCGAGAATGGCAACATCGGCTGATCACCGGGCCGCACGAGCATGCTGTCCGCGTCATACAAATCGATGAGATGCACCGGCACGGAACGATTGCCGTCGCTCACATCACCGAGCTTGGGCGCGTCGATATGATTCTGGGCAAATGCGAAAGACGGAATGACGAACAGCAGAGAAAGCAAAACGATTTTGGATGACTTCATGGCGGTTGTGGTAATTGGGAATCACTCTACTAATAATGTCATTCCGAAGGAATCTTTTTAATATCAAGCTCAGTGCTTGTACGGAAAAAGATGCTTCCAGCCCCGGCCTGCGGCGGGGCAGGCATGACATGTTACTTGGAAGCTCACACCACCCATGCTTGAATCTTCTTGCCCGCGACGACGTGTTCGGAAAAAACGTACTCACGTTTGGTGTTTTCGCGCCGATCAAAGACGAACAGATAACCGTGATCGAGGCCTTCGCGGTCGAGATATCTCGTCAACTGCGCCAAGCCGTCGGCATAACGTCGCGGGCCACACCAGAGCTTGAGCTCGACGACTTCCTTCTGCCGGCCATAACAACAAACCACGTCGATGCGGCCCTCGCCGGATTGCGGCTCTTTGAACGTCCAGCCTTTGCCGTTGACCAACAAATCCAGATAACTCAACAGCAACAGTTGGCCGGTCGCCTCACGAAAGCTGCGATGCTTGCCGACTGTCGCGCCTTTCGCTTTCATGAACGCCTGAAATTTATCCAGCATGCGGCGGAAATCGAGATGCCCCTTTGTATCTTGAACCCGATTGGCAGCAACGAGGCCGCTCACATCAAACTCTTCTAATTCCTTCTCAAAATTTTCGTAAAGAGCTTGGGCATAGATGGGATTGGCCAAAATCAATTGCCGGTCTTTTGTGGCGAAAATGCCGTATTTGACGCCCAAATCGATATCGTCGTTTTGAATGCTGTACCGGCGGCGTTTGCCTTCCAGCAAATCCAGCACAATGGGGAAAAGATTCGGATGCCGAGCGTTTTTAAACAGGCTTGCGAAATTAGGATTGCGCGCGGCGAGCAGCTCTCGAATGGCGCGTTCCGCGTGGTCAAGACGAATTCGTTGCTTCCGCTTCGGTGCGATCTTTTCAACAAGTAATTTCGCCAGCATCGAAACCAGCCACGGATGGCCATTGGTCACTTCGTACACGCGGTTGATCACTTCATCTGCAAACTCCTGTCCCGTGACTTCGGTGTGTTGCCGATAATACTGGCGGATGTTCTTGAGACTGAACGGCGGCAATTCGTAATCAACGGCGATATTGAACGGCGAAGCCGAGCCGATGGCCTGCGTTTCATCGCGATATTTGGCTTTGAGATTTTTGATGTCATGCACGCCGGCCAGCGCGACGGCAAGTGGCGCCGGTTTGCGGTTACGCTGCAAATACATCTCGCGCAGGCTGGCGAGAAAGCCGATCACCGCGTTTTCCGGCGCCGCATCGATTTCATCGATCAGCAAAACCAGCTTTCGGCTCCGGCAGATTTGCCGCAGCCAATCAAAAAAGTCACGGCGGCTCATTCCGGCGGCGCGGACCGTCGAATCGTCATTCAACTCGTCACTAATGAATTGGCTGATTTCGGAGTAGAATTCGGCCTCTGTAATATTGGGCCGTTGCACAAAATGCGCAAATGAAATCAGCACCGGCGTTTTGCCAAACTGCCGTGGCCGGTTGATGACGAAATATTTTCTTTTTTCGACGAGCGTCATCAGCTTTTTTAACGTCGGCGCCAAGTCAACAAAATAGTGCTCTTCCGGAATGATGCTGCCGGCAATATTGAATTCGCGCGGCTGCGGGCGAGCGGGGATTTTTTTTCGACCTGTCGTCATATTTAAAATTAACTCAAAATGCGCCGAATTTAGAAACATTCATCACACCCGAAACTCATTCGGCTTGAATTCAATTCTTCGGCCGGACTCGACGGCTTCGTTGACTTTCAAAACCGTGACCGCAGTTTCGTAGCCGACCTCCTGATCGCAATTAAGCCTGGCTTTGCCGCGAATCGCCTCGAAGAAATTTTCCAGATGCGGTTTGTGATAGAGATCATTGAACGTCACCGGCAATTCATGGCTCGGCGGGGCGACGGTTTCGCGCACGTCCAGCACCGCGCCAGTGCCGGCTTTCTTTTCTTCTTTGGGCGCTTTTAAATAGCCGGAGGAAACCCACTTCTCCCAATCCGGCGCGGCCGGCTCGCGATAGATCGCGCCGCGGCTGCCGGATTCGGAAATTTGCAGCGTGCCCTGATCACCGAGAAAATTTTCAAAATAACCTTCGCTGCTGTTCGTCGTCAGCGTTTGATAATGGGCGCGTACTTTGCCTTCCGGCAAATCATACTCATAAATCACCATTACCGTGTCGTACCACTCGTGCGTTTTTTTATCGTAATAATCCGTGCCGCCACTGGCGATCACCGAACTCGGCGTCGTGCCGAGAAACCAGTTAAAGATATCGATTTGATGCGAGCCGAGATCGACGATCGGGCCGCCGCCGAGACCGCGATACCAGCGCCAGTTGCGGAATTGATGCATCGACGAAAAACCGTATTTCGCCAGCACCGTCGGCGACACCGCTTCTTTTTTCGGCCAACCGAGATCGGGCTGCACGGCGCGATTCCACTGGCCTTTCGCGGTGGTGAGGCGCCCGAGAATTTTCGCTTCCTGCAAGAGTTTCTGATAGCAGTGCAGATAACGCGGGTTGCTGCGCCGCTGATGGCCGATCTGCATGAGCTTGCCGGAACGCCGTGCCGCCAGCACCATGTTGCGCGCGTCCTGCAAGTTGTTGGACATTTCTTTTTCGCAGTACACGTGCAGGCCCGCCTCGAACGACGCCATCGTATGGCGCGCATGCCAGAAATCCGGCGTGGCGATCAGCACCGCATCGAGATCATTTTCAGTCGCGAGCATGTCGCGATAATCTTCATAGGCATTGGCGGTGTGCCCGTATTTTTGCAGCAGGTTCACGCAGCGTTTGAGATGATACGCCGCCCAGATATCGCACACCGCTTTGAAGCGCAGGTTGGGAATTTTGAGACAGGCATTGAGCAACACCTGCCCCTGCG
>Ga0247727_10020553_pt1 | contig 10076 bp, 6 predicted proteins | sample WisWelCaveWW1625_FD_202498 | JGI IMG/M metagenome (GOLD analysis project Ga0247727, IMG submission 202498) | Biofilm microbial communities from Wishing Well Cave, Virginia, United States - WW16-25 | ecosystem: Environmental > Aquatic > Deep subsurface > Groundwater > Cave microbial mat | place...
GCCCCGGGCAGTCCCGCGCCACCCTGCTGGTTACGTATTCCCGCGCAAAGGCGGCTCCCGGAGTGTAGCGCCTCACCAGCATTCGCACGCCGTAGCCGGGCGAGTACCAGGCGCCCTCGTGGAATCCGCCCATGGCCAGTATCTGGTTGGGCTCGGTGAAAACAGGCAGCTCGGCGTCCCCGCCGGAGATGCGGATCTGGCCATCCGGCGAGACGGTTTGCCAAGCCGCCCGAACGTCTACCGGGGCGAAGCGGAACAACCCCCCGTCGGTCTTCCATTGAGCGGGGACTTCCAGGCTGAAGGCGTTCTCACGCGGATCTTGCCACCGGGCCCAGCGCAGCGCCGGCCCCGACGTCGGTCGGGAGTCGGCGCCGGCGGCGCGGAAGCTTTCCAGCAGGCGAGCGAAGGTCTCCTGTGCCGGGCGATAAGCGGCCAGCGGGGCGGCCAGGGCATAGACGTTGACGGCTGTACCCTTGGCCGTGGCGACCCAGCTCAGAAAGCAGATGGCCTGGCGTTCGGCCGAACGGCCCGCCATGCGGAATCCGGCCCCCACCCTGTGCGGCTCTCCCCATTCGACCTTCATCCCCAGGGAGACCGCCATGGCTCGCAGCACCGCGGGGGCGGATCGCGCCTCCGCCGGGCCCGGGATGAACACGGGCCAGATGACGACTTGTTCTCCCTGGGCTCCTTCGATGTCGACCCGGCCAGGCTTACGGCCCGGCGTCACCTTCCATCCCGGGGGATGTTATAAGGAAAACAAGCCCTGGGGATCCTGATGGGTGATCCAGGCCGGGGGCTGGGGCCACAGGGGGGCAAGCCAGACCAGCAAACCAAGCTGCCACATGGTCAATAATATAACTCGGTTCTTCCCGCCCGGCCAATAGCCGACCAGGTTTCGTTTTCACAGGCGACCCGGTTGACGCGCCAGCGGTCTAGTCCAACGCGAGTCTGGCGACCGCTCTCAGGCCACCGACAGCGCATTGGCGGTCACGAACAGGTTCCGCTCCCGGAACGCCGCCGGACTCTCCAGCAGCAGGCAGGCCCGCATGCTGGCGCCGGGGCTGGCAAACCAGGGCTGGCGCAGGTACCGCTCCGGGGCTTCCGTCCATTCCGGACGCGCCTCGCCGAGCTGGGCCGCCAGGGCTGCCGCCGTAGCCGCCAGATAGGCGTCTGCGATGTCCCCCTGCTCGAACAAGCCGCGAAGCAACGAAGGGGTCTCGGCCACCATCGCCAGATCTCGCCTTCTGGCGAACTCATGCAGAAAGTCCCCCAGCTCATAGGAGAACGCTTCCTGGCTGTGGCTTCGCGCCGCTACTTCCGCCAGGGAACTGGGTCGGGGTTTCACAGGCCCTCTTCGAAGATCTCGTCAACCAGGTACACCGACCGCGGCAGGATCCGCGAGGGGTCATAGTACTGCTGCACGATGGTCATGACCTCTTCCGCGCTTTCGAGGTGCAGAAGCCGGATCAAAAACGCGATATCCTGTTTGTCACCACGCTGCCCTTCTGGTCCTACCCGGGCGGCCAGTACTTTCATGGCCAGCAGATACTCCGGCGTCGGCGCCTGGACGCGCAGGTTGGAAAGCTCCAGCCCGGCGAGCAGCCGGAAGTCTGTCCGGTGCGACAGGAATCCTTTGGCGGCGTCGTTCAACCAGTCCTCCGGCAGATCGAGTTCCGCTGCCACCTTGCGGGCGCCCTCCCGGACGGCGCCGGCAGGCGCAAAGACAGCGTCCACATCTTTGGTAGCCTGTCGGGCCTGGAAAGCCAGCACCATTGCCGAGCCACCCAGCAGGCTGATCTCTCCGATAATCCCCTGTTCTTTCAGGTGGTCCGACAACCGGCCCAGAGCCTCCACGATGGTGGGCCGAGTCAGCATGATTTCCAGTTTGGCACGAGTGGCGGGTTTGGCGCCGAGAGGCCGATGCGACAGGCGGCGGCTCCTGCGCCGTGAGCGGGTAGTCGAGGCGGAGGCCTGAGAAGCGGCGGAAGTCACGGTCGGTGGCCGAGAGGGTGGCGCCGTGCTTGATATCGTGGTGGTACGTGGTGGAGTCGCAGGCGTACAACAGCAGTTGGCGTCAACCGCGATCATCGCCGCAGCCGGCTTCAACTGCTTGCGGACAACAAAGCCAAGCCGAAGGTACTCGTTTACCGTCTCCTTGAAGGACTTACCGGACTGCCGCACTTCGTGCTTGAGTTTGGCGGCCGGCAGGCAGAGAACGCATGCCAATACGCCGATGAGGCTGCCCCTGCGATTCCACCATCGGGTGATGAGTTACACTGGGAGTGAAATCCCCGGTCGTCTAATGGTAGGACAGCGGCCTTTGGAGCCGTGAATCGTGGTTCGAATCCATGCCGGGGAGCCAATTCCTGGGCCCCAGGAATGCGTCTTTCCAACTCCGGCGTTCTATGTGGACAGGCGCCGCCCACGCACCGCTGATCATCGTTCACCGGGCACCTTGACTTGCACCCGCAGGCGCGTATAAAATTTTATACATGCTGGCTATATGGACGATGAAAAACAGATCCGATGGGTAGGGTCTGCCTACGACGATCTGCTGGCATTCCCAAGAGACGCCCGGAAGGAAGCGGGCTTCCAGTTGGGGAAGGTCCAGGCCGGGCTTGAGCCGGCCGACTGGAGGCCGTTCGACGATGTAGGTGCGGGCACGAGGGAGATTCGGATCAGGGAGGCAAGCGGTATTTACGGCGTGATGTGCGTCGCCAAGTTCGAGGAAGCCATCTACGTCCTGCATTGCTTCCAGAAGAAGACTCAGGTGACCAGCAAGCAGGACAGGGCAATTGCCGCGGCGCGCTATCGCGCCGTGGTTAACGTGAGGAAGGAAAAGAAATGAAGATCGACACCGAAATCCGCCATGTGACAAAGCCAGGAGCGAACCTCTTCCTGGAACTGGGTTTTACGCCGGACGAGGCCAAACGTCTACAGGCTGCGTCTCGCAAACAGATCAATGACACGCGGCTGCTGAAGCAGCAACTGATGGAAGAACTGTCTGTCTGGATTGCGAAACATCACTTAAAGCAGGCCGAGGCCGCCGAGATTCTGATGGTCTCGCGCCCGCGTGTGTCCGACGTGGTGAACAAAAAAACGGCCAAGTTCACCATCGATACGCTCGTGGAAATGCTTAGCCGTGTCGGCAAGCCGGTCAAGCTGGCAATCAGTTGACCAGTGATGCTCTGGTGAGGGATTGTAAGGCGATATTCGCGCCTCTGCGCCCCTAACGTGTTGATTACAAGGACCACGTCTTTTGGGGAGCCTTCCTGATCGCCTGCCCTATGTCAAGCTCTTGGGAAACGAGGATGAGACCCGGACTGGTCTGCCTCGCAAGGAAGCGCGCCAAGTTTCCAACCATGGTTTGGCGGTCGTCGGAGATAGTCGAGGCTGCACACAAGATGGACCAGATCAGTCGTGATGGGTCCAGCCGCCCGATTTTCTCGGGCCGAACGAGCGTACCCCGAGCGAAGCCTACGTCATCCCGAGCGCAGCGAGGGATCTGCTTTTCGCCCCGCCACAACAACAGATCCCTCGCTACGCTCGGGATGACAACGCTGCGCTCGGGATGACAATTGCGCGGGACGCAGCCACCCCCCGGAACGACCTCCGGGGCAGTATACTGGTAACCGACAGCTATGTCCTTTGTCACGCCATGGTTTCTGGCCGGGCTGGGGGCGCTCACGCTGCCGCTGTGGCTGCACCTGCTGGAGCGGCAGAACCCGGTGAGGATCCCGTTCAGCTCCCTGATGTTCTTTGTGCGGCGGACGCAGCGGTCGATTCGCCACCGGCGGCTGCGGTACCTGTTGCTGCTGGTCTCGCGGCTGGCGTTGCTGGCGCTACTGGCGCTGCTGTTCGCGCGGCCGGTGTTCGAGCGGCCGGCCAGCTCGACTTTTGCCTCCGCCCGTAACCGCATCATCGCCATCGACACCTCTTTCAGCATGCAGTACGGCGACCGCTGGAGCCGCGCCCAAGGGGAAGCCCTGACGCTGGTGGACCGGCTGGGGGCCGCCGACCGGGGCCAGGTGATCGCCTTCGGTCCGGGCGTGAAGATCCTCGGCGAGCCGACCCAGGATCGGGCGGCGCTGCGGGGGGCCATCCGGTCGCTCAAGCCGACGATGTCGCGCAACTCCTACGGCGATCTGGGGCAGTCGCTGCGGGCGCTGGCCGAGGGGGCGTCGCTGCCGGCCGACGTGCACGTGCTCTCGGATTTCCAGCAATCGGCCATGCCGGGACGATTCGCGGACCTCAGCCTGCCGGCCACGGCCTCGCTGGCCGCTCACAACGTGGCATCGGGGGAGACCTCCAACTGGTGCGTCGAGACCGTCAAAGGCCAGACGCGGTACTACCAGAAGTCCAAGGCCCGCATCGAGGCCACCGTGGCCGGATTCAACACCCCCAAAGCGACGCGGCGCGTCACGCTGGCGATCAACGGCCGCCAGGTGGCCTCGCGCACCGTGGAGGCGCCGGAGGCCGGCCGCGCCAGCGTGGAGTTCGCTGATTTCGAGATCCCGCACGGTCACAGCAAGGCCGAGGTGCGGATCGACTCGGCCGACCAGCTGGCCGGCGACGATGTCCGGCTGATGTCGTTCGAGCGCACCGAGCCGTCGCCGATCCTGTTTGTGCACAACCCCGGCAAGACGCGCGAGGTGCTCTACTACCGCACGGCGCTGGAGGCCTCCGGGCAGGCCATGTTCACGGTGCAGGCGGCGACTCCGGTGGAGGCCGGAACCCTGGGGCTGGAGCGCTTCGCCTTTGTGGCCCTGTCGGACATCTCGCGGCTGCCGGCCCTGGCCGAGCAGCGCCTGAAGGCCTACGTGGAAGCGGGCGGGGCGGCGCTGGTAGTGATGGGACAAACGGTGGCTCTGGAGGGTTCCGCGCCCCTGATCTCGCGGCGCATCGCCGACGCCCGCTACACGGCCCGCGAGCGGGAGCGCTTCCAGCAGGTGGGCGATCTCGACGCCGCCCACCCGGCCCTGCGCGGCTCCAAGCGCTTCGCCGGGGTGAAATTTTTCCGCTACGCCCGCTGGGAGCCGCCCGCCGACCGGGTGCTGGCCCGGCTCTCGGACGGCTCGCCGCTGCTGGCCGAAGAACCGCTCGGCAACGGCCGGGTGCTGGCGCTCTCTTCGCCTCTGGATAATATCTGGAACGACCTGCCGGTGCATCCCCTGTTCGTGCCCTTCGTCGCCGAGTCGGCCCGCTACTTGTCCGGCGTCGAGGAGATCGTCACGCAGGCCACGGTGGATTCCATCCTGGAGCTGCAAAAACGCCGGGATCCGCGCGCCACCGTAGAAGTGCTCGACCCCTCCGGGCGGCGGGCGCTGGACCTGGCGACGGCGGTTACCGGACGGGAGCTGATTCTCTCCAGCACCGGGTTCTACGAGGTGCGGCGGGCCGGCAAGACCGAGCTGGTGGCGGTCAACCCCGACCCCCGCGAGAGCGACCTGCGGCCCATGCCGGACGATGTGCTGGCGCTGTGGAAGTCCACCGGCCGGACGGAGGAACGCGCCGCCGGCGCCGGCCCTGAGAAAAGTACTCCCCGGGACATCTGGCGCCTTCTTTTGCTGGGCGTGATCTTTTCGGCAGTGATAGAATCAGTATTGGGGAACCTGCACTTGGGTGTGCAGAGAGAGGTGCACTCGACATGAGCGCCTTCACCGCGCTGGAGCAGTACCTGGAGCAAGTCAAGAGGCGAGTCCAGATTACCGTGGCCAGTCGTGGATTGGGGGTGGCGGCGGCAGCGGCTCTGGCACTCACAGTGGTTGTGGTGGTCTTGGCGAATCGTTTTGCCTTCGCCAACTGGAGTGTGATCGGCGGGCGGATGGTGCTGTTCGGAGGCCTGGCGGCGGTGGTCGTGGCGCTGCTGGTGCGGCCTCTGCGGGCCATGCGCCGCTCGAGTCGCCGCTGGGTAGGGCGCCTGGAAACCCGTTTTCCGGCCTTCGAGCAGCGCCTGCAGACCTTCGTCGACCAACCGGCGCGCGAGAACCCCATGGTCGAGCTGCTCGCCGAGGACACCCTGCGGGTGGCCGCGGAGGCGCCCCCGGAGCGCGTGGCCGCTTCCGGCCCCATGTGGTCCTTCTCCGGCCTGGCCCTCACCGCCGTGGCGGTGCTGATCTGGCTGGGCGTGGCCGGCCCCGGTTACCTCGGCTACGGGACGGCCCGGCTGTGGGGCGGGTGGCTCAAACCCTCGGTTTCGGAGCTGTACCAGATCGTGGTCCAGCCCGGATCGACCACTGTTCGCCGCAAGGCCGACGTGCTGATCACCGCCCGCACCATCGGCTTCTACTCGCCCGGCGCCCGGCTGGTGGCCAAGTTCGCCTCCGGCACCAAGTGGGAAGAGGCGCCCATGCAGCGCCGCCCCGATGACACCGGTTTTGAGTTTGTCTTTGCCGGCATCGAGGAGCCGGTGCGCTACTACGTGGCCGCCGGCGGCGTCAAGAGCCCCGAGTACGAGGTCCGGGTCGTCGAGATGCCCAACGTCAAGCGCCTGCGGCTGACTTACAACTACCCATCCTGGAGCGGCCTGGCCGCCAACACCGAAGAGCCTGGCGGCGACATCCGCGCTGTGGCCGGCACCTCGGTGGACCTGGAAGTCGAGACCGACCGGCCCCTTTCCGGCGGCCTGCTGCGCGTGGACGGCGAAAAAGACAGCCAGCTCGCCGCCGCCTCCAAGGCCGCCGGCCACTGGAGCCGGGGACGCCTGCAGGTCGAGAAGGACGGCCGCTACTTCGTGGCTGCCATGTACAACGGCGAGGTGATCCGGCTGAGCGACGATTTCTTCATCGAGGCCACCCCCGACCGCGAGCCGCTCGTGAAGGTGGCCCGCCCGGGCCGCGACCACCGCGCCAGTCCCATCGAAGAGGTAACGGCCCAGTTCACCGCCGAAGACGATTTCGGCATCCGGAGCTTCGAGCTGCGTTATTCCGTCAATGGGGAGCCCGAGAAGAGCGTCCCGCTGGGAGCCGGCAAGAAGGAATCCGCCGGCGCCCACACCTTCCCGCTCGAAAACTTCTCGCTGGTGCCCGGCGACGTGGTCAGTTACTACGCGGTAGCCCGCGACGCCAAGCTGGAAACCAAGACCGACATCTACTTCATCGAGGTCCAGCCCTTCGAGCGCGAGTACTTCCAATCGCAGCAGATGGGCGGCGGCGGCGGGGGGGGCGAGGGCGGCGACAACGAGAGCGCCCAGATCTCCCGGCGGCAAAAAGAAGTCGTGGCCGGCACCTGGAACCTGGCCCGCGAGCGCAAGCTCGACAAGCAGAAGGCCGCCGAGCACGCCAAGACGCTCTCGGAGATCGAGGGCAAGCTGCGGGATCAGTCGCGAACCCTGGCCGAGCGCATGAAACGACGCGAGCTGGCCGGCGTCAATAACGACTTCCGCACCTTTGTCGAGAACATGGAGAAGGCCGCCGAACAGATGGACAAGGCCACCGAGAAGCTCAAAGCCCAAAAGTGGGAGGAAGCGCTGCAGCCGGAACAGAAGGGGCTGCAGCACCTGCAGCGGGCTGAAGCCATCTTCCGCCAGATCCAGGTGGCCTTCGGCCGCCAGGGCGGCGGGGGGGGAGGCGGCGGCCAAGGCCGCGACCTGGCCGAGATGTTCGACCTGGAACTGGACACGGAAAAGAACCAGTACGAGACCGGGCAGCAGGGCGGCGCCGCCCAGGAGCGCGATCGCCAGTTGGAGGAGGCGCTAGAGAAACTCAAGGCCCTGGCCAAGCGCCAGGAACAGTTGGCCGACCAGCAGCGCCGCCAGCAGACCGCCAGCTTCGACCAGCGCTGGCAACAAGAGATGCTCCGGCGGGAGGCCGAGGACCTGCAACGGCGGCTCCAGGAGATGCAACAGCAGTCAAGCCAGAGCGCCCGCAATCAGCAGCAGGGACAACAGGGCCAGCAGGGACAACAGGGCCAGCAGGGGCAACAAGGGTCGCAGTCGGGCCTATCGCGGAATACCCTGGACCGGGCCATCGAGCGTCTCCAGCAGGCCTCCCGCGACATGCAGGCGGCCACGGGCACGGCCGGGCAGCAGTTGCAGTCGCAGCAGCGCGAGGCCCAGGAGCGCGCCCAGCAGCGTTTGAAGGAAGTCGAGGATCTGCTGGCTGGCGAGCGCCGGGAGCGGGCCGGGCAGGAGCTGGACGAGCTGGACCGCCGCTCCGGCGAGCTCTCCGCGCGCCAGGAAGCCATGGCCGGCCGGATGCGCGACCTCCAGCGGCAGGCCGAAGGATCCCAGCCGGGACGCGACCCTCTCACCGGGCGATCCACGCTGCAGCAACCGGGTCTGTCACCGCAGCAGGCGCAGAGCATGATCCGCGAAAAGGAGCAGATGTTGGCGCAGGTGGAGGCCCTCGAGAAACGGATGTCGGACGCGGCCCGGCGGTTGGGCGCCACGCAGCCCAACGCGGCGCGCCAGTTGCGCGAGACCCTCAACCAGATGCAGCAGGCGGAGCTGCCGGCGCGCTTGCGCATCGGCGCCGAGCTGGTCCGCCGGGGCATGGCCGGCTATGCCGCCCAGCGCGAGGAGCCAGTCACGCGGGCCATCCAGCAGCTACGCCAAGGTATTCAAGAGACACGGCGTCTGGCCCAGGGCGAGCCGCAGCGCGGTGAGAAGGGCCTGGAGCAGGCGCTGAACCGCGTCGAGCAGCTGCGCCAGCAGCTGGAGCAGGCCATGGCGGCCCAGCGCGGCGCCCAGCAGGGCCAGCAGCAAGGGCAACAGGGTCAGCAGGGTCAGCAGCAGGGGCAACAGGGTCAACAGGGTCAGCAGGGCCAAGGGGGGCAACAGGGCCAGCAAGGCCAGCAGGGTCAGCAGGGACAAGGGGGGCAACAGGGCCAGCAGGGACAACAAGGCCAACAGGGCCAGGGGCAGCCCGGCGACGGCATCAACCAGGCCGGCGGCAATGTGGGCCGCGCTGGCGGGGGCCCGCGATGGGGCTGGGGCGGCGACGCCTCCAACCGCGGCGACTGGCAGCCCAACCTGCCCGGCCGCATTCCGACCCCGGCCGAAGCCAACCGCATCTTCCGCGACGGCCGCGGCGAGTTGCAGGCCATCGAGCGCGCCCTGCGCGGCGATCCTGAGTTTGCGACCGATGTAGAGGCGCTGCGCAAGGAGATGGCGCGCCTGAACGGCCTCACCTCCCGGTTCCCCGGCAACCCCGGCTTGATCAACAAGGAGCAACAGGCGCTGATGGCCGAGGTGGAGCAGCTGGAGTTGATGCTGCGCCGCAAGCTCGACGAAAAGCAGGGCGCCCAGGTCCGCGCCGCCACCCAGCAGCCGGTTCCGGAGGACTACCGCAAGGCCGTGGCGGAGTATTTCCGGCGGCTGGCAAAGTAGCCTCGTCCGTGGAATTCGTGGGTCGGTCTAGCGGGGACAATGTCCGTGTGACTCGCCAACCCAGTGATAACGCGTACGTTCCCCGAGCACCGAAGCCCGCGCCCCGGGCTTTTTTGCGTAACCAGTTTGTTTTTGGTTTTCCGCATCCTCTCGGCAGCTGTGTGAAGCCGGTCGTTTGGGTCGCGGCGTCACCCTTCTTCACACCAGCCTCACGCCAACATCATCAAGGGATAAGGGAAAAGGATCAAGGAACTTCTCAGGCGCACCGGAACCCGAGGTTGGAGTCCCGGCTGCCCGGTACAAGCCTGGAGCGCTCAGACACGCGGGTGAGCCTCGGTCGAAAGACCCAGGAGCCCCCGCGAACGACCCGAGCACTACCCTTTTCGGGTCCCCGCGGGTCGCGACTGGAATTTTGCGCATAGTAGCCTTTGTCGTACCAATCGGCGACCCACTCCCAGACGTTCCCCAGGGTGTCATACAAGCTGAAACGATTCGGTTCCTTCCCAGCGACCTCATGCATGCTGTTGCCATTGTCCCTCAGCCGATCCGCGTATCCTTTGATCGTCACCGGGTGGGCTGGCTTCTGGTCGGCATCGCACTCGCTGTCCCCCGGCGAGCAACCCATCTGGAAGCTGCCCGGGGGGATCCAAACGTACCGCTGCCCGTCCTTGGGGTTCACCCGCGGCTCGCCGGCCCCTGTCTCCACCACCCGCGGTGGGGGACTCGCGGCCGCCGGCGTGCGCAGCCG
>Ga0247727_10020554_pt1 | contig 10076 bp, 13 predicted proteins | sample WisWelCaveWW1625_FD_202498 | JGI IMG/M metagenome (GOLD analysis project Ga0247727, IMG submission 202498) | Biofilm microbial communities from Wishing Well Cave, Virginia, United States - WW16-25 | ecosystem: Environmental > Aquatic > Deep subsurface > Groundwater > Cave microbial mat | place...
CGACGTTCGTGTTGATCGCGGCCAGGTGGAAGTTGACATGACGTTCACAGCCATCGCTTGCCCGGCAATGGAGATGCTGATTTCCGACGTCACAGAAAAAGTCAATGAATTGCCCGGCATTGCTTCGGTTAAAGTGAATGTCGTGTGGAACCCGCCGTGGACGAAGAGCCGGCTCAGCGAAAAGGGTCGCGATATTTTGCAGAGTTTTGGCGTGGCAGTGTGAGAGATCGAGGCAATCGTTTTCTATTTTCCAATTATCCAGTTGTCGGGCTTAAAAAATACGATCATGACTACCAAAAATTTAATTAAAAAATCTTCTGGCCAAAAGACATCGGTTCAACGAACCAAGAGTCAAACAAGGAACGAGGAATGGGAGTTAGGCCGTAAAGAAGGCATTCGTGAAGGGATGATTTCAACATCTCAAAAACTCCTTTTCGATCTTGTGCAAGCATCTTTTGTTTTCATAGATAAAAAAACGCTTGCAACTATTTGTTCCATACGCGATATAAAAGCGTTGCAAACTCTTTTTAAGAAAGGGTTATTACTCTACAGAGCCACGGTAGCCTTGCGTCGTTCGATTATAGAGCAAGCGGCCAAGGCCAACGATCGCCATAACGGCCGTGATAAAACTGCGCGTAATCATTAAAGCTCAATCTTAAACCCAAACGTCATTATAAAACGCAAACAGAAAAATATGGCATCTCAACGCATCTACGAAGTCTTTGCCCGCAAAGCTCATGAAGAGCCGATCATGCACGTCGGCAGCGTCAACGCGCCGAATGATGAATTGGCGAAAGTTTATGCCTGGACGGCCTACGATGAAGAAAAATGGCTGGAGATGTGCGTCGTGCGGCGCAGCGAAATCATTCCGGTGCTGAATTCGGAAGATAAGCCGATTTGGGGAAATTAAATCGTGTAAAGCATGTCGTGTAACGTGTGACGTGTAACGGTCTTAGATTCAAAGACCGTTACACGTTTCACGTTACACGATGAATCAAAATTGAAAAACCGTGAATGATAACAACATGAGCACACAAAGTTTCGCTTCTGCTAAAAATCTCCCTCCCGATTGTCGCGACGCCGTGCATGCGCTGCTTCTCGCTATCGCGGACACCAAAATGTTTCTCGGGTTTCATTACGGTGAGTGGACTTTCGGAACGCCGGCGCTCGAGGCCGGCATCGCGGCATGCTGCATGTCGCAGGATGAGTTTGGCCATTTGCGTTTATTGCATGGGTGCCTTACCGCCCAATTCGGCGACAGTCCGAGCGCGTTGCTGGAAAAACGCGCGTTGAATGAATTTGCCAATGTCGCATGCCTTGATCGACCTTTGGTGAACTGGGCGGATTTTGTTGCGATCAATCTTTTTGCGGACGGCGCGCTCACGGTCATCTTAACCGGCCTGCAAAAATCGGCTTTTGTGCCGGTGGCAAATTTCGTTGATAAGATGGTCGAAGAAGAAAAACATCATCTGCGTAATGCGCAAGGTTGGTTTCGCACGCTGGCAACTTACAATTCGAAAACGAAAGCGGCGCTCGAAGAAGCAAGCCGCTGGGCGCTCTCCCCCACGTTGGAATGGCTCGGTCCCGACAATCATGCGATGATGCAAACGTTGGAACGATACGGCATCATCAATGCCCCGTGGGAAACGTTGCGCCAGCGTTTTCTCGATTGGGTTGGCGCGTTTGCCCATGAGCAAAAAATTTCCATTGGGCTGGAACAAAAAAACGGTCAGTGGACGCCGGCGTTTCCGCTGGATTTCTCGCAATGGCAGCCGAGCGTTCGGCGCTGCACCTCGACGCAGCCGGACGAAAAAATTCTCTATCACTTGCGCGGCAGCAAGAATGCGATTTTCAAATTGGGCGAGCACAATTAAAAATGCAAAAAGAAAAAAGCAAAAAGCAATTCGCGGATATTGCGGACGAAGTGCGCTGCCCGTTTTGTCATTCCGCGGACACGCGCCGCGAAGCGAATTTTGGCTCGACGCTGGGCTATGCGCAGTTTTATTGCTTTCATTGCCGGACGCCGTTTGAATGGATCAAATGGGATGAGCACGCGCCGGAGTCGGATTTGCCGTCGTTTCTTTCAATGGGAAAATAATCGCCCACCGAATGAGGCGCGAACGCGCTCAAATTCACCAAAAATTTGAAAACTGGTTCTGCACCTTGCGTCTCACCTATCATCGAAAATTTCCTTCGACCGTTCCCGGCTACGATCGCGATCTGATCGTTTGGCTGCCGCCGAATTATGAAAAAGAGCCGGAGCGGCGTTATCCCGTCATTTACGCGCACGATGGACAAAACCTTTTTGACCCGGCAACGGCTTTTGCCGGCGTTGACTGGCAACTTGACGAGACTGCCGAAGCGTTGATTCACGGCAAAAAAATAGCGCCGATGATTATCGTCGGACTGGCGAACACGATGGGACGCCACGAGGAGTATACGCCGAAACGCGGTCGCAAGTACGCCGCGTTTATTATCGACGAGGTGAAGCCGTTCATCGACAAAACGTATCGCTCGCTTCCCGGCCGAGAGCACACCGCGGTACTGGGTTCGTCGCTCGGCGGGTTGATTTCATTTTATCTTGCCTGGTGGCATCCGGAAATTTTCGGCATGGCGGGTTGTCTCTCCGGCACGTGGATGTGGGACAATGCTGCGGCGATTCGCTGCGTCGAGGCCGAAACGCGGCCGGCGCCGAATTTCAAAATTTATCTCGATCATGGCAGCGAAGGTGCGGAGGGCAACCAAGCATGGGTTTATCGCAGCATGCGCGATGCATTGATTCGCCGCGGCTTCGTGGTGGGAAAAAATTTAGCGTACTATTTTGGCGTTGGCGATGAGCACGGCGAAGCGGCATGGGCAAGACGGACGTCGAGGCCGCTGCAGTTTTTCTTTGGGGGAAAACTTAGAGCCTATTAAATTTTTAATATAACATTTTTTTAACCAGAAACAAGGAGCGCCGAGGAAAAATTTCAAAATACCGCTTGATATAATTCCGCGCAAATCCTATATTCACAATAGCCGTGAGGAGACGCGGTGTTAGCTTCTTCGCGAGCGGCGAAAGATTTTTCTACTTGAGTAAAATGAAGGCTTCTGCCAACGGTAACATTGGAAAATATATCGTCGTTCTTGCCGGCGTTTTGTTGATCGGTTTAATTAGCTGCGAAAACCCTTTTCAAACGCGCACGCCGGAGCCGCCGCGACGCGTGCAAGGCACTTTCGCCCTGCCGCATTCGCCGGGAATCGTGTTCAGCAATTTGCGCCATGCTTTGACGGAATTGAATGTGGTGAATTACGAACGTTGTTTCGCAGATTCCACGCGCGCCGGAAAAAAGTTTCGCTTTATTCCCGAAGCCACCGTGGCCAACACGAATCCCGGCTTGTTTTCGCGCTGGAGCTTGAAAGAAGAACGCGATTATTTTGCGAGAATGCGCGACCCGCTGCCGGTTGATTCGGTTTTCACGCTGCGCCTGGATTCCTTGCAAACCGTGGTGACCGGCGACTCGGCGACATTCTTGCAGCGGTATGAGCTGATCGTGCGGCATCAACGCCAAGCCGCCGGTGTGCCGCGCCGCGTGATGGGCGAAGGAAGATTTTGGCTGAGTCGCGATCAATTTGGCGATTGGTCGATTCATCGTTGGGCTGATTTTTCGAGCGGCAGCCCGTTTACCTGGAGCACGTTAAAAGCAGCATTTTCACAATGAGCAAAAAATCATTCGCGAGCCGCGCCGTTCCGATTCCGGCCTGGCAAAAAAATTTGACGTTGGTTTTCTGCGTCGGCATCGCCGTGATTCTCGGCATCGATTATTTTACGCGCGATCGCGCCGATGCCAAAAGCGCGCCGCCGGCATTGCTCGATAAAGCTTCCAAAAGCGTCACCGCGCTCGCCAAACCCAAAGCACCCTCGAAAGAAGAAAGAATCCGTCTCGCCACGGACCGGGTGTTGACGAATTTCGGCATTCGGGTGGAATGGATCAAGTATCGCGGCGCCGATCGCGAGGTGCGCGTTCCCAAAGAAGTGCATCCGCTCATCATCTATCAAGTGCTCTCCAATCAAGTGCGGCAGCTCGGCGGCAAAGTGGAAAGCGGCACGGAAGATTTGCGCACCGGCGAGACGACGCTGACGTATTCGTTTGCCAGCAAAACGCTCGGCAAAATTCGTTTGCTACCCGACGCCAATCTCACGCGGCATGCCGGAAAGATCGCGATCATCATTGACGATTTCGGTTACAAAGTTGACGGGGTGATTAGCGGATTAATGAAATTGGATTTGACCATCACGTATTCGATCATCCCCGGCTTGAAACATTCCAAGGAACTTGCCGAGCGTTTGCACAAAACCGGCAAACCGGTGATGATTCACCTGCCGATGCAAGCGCTCGAACGCAAAGTTGAAAGCGACGGCTATAGCCTGATGCTCGACATGAAAGAAAAAGAAATTCGCGAGCGCGTGCGCAAAGCCGTCGCCGCGGTGCCGCATGCGGTGGGGTTGAATAATCACATGGGTTCGGCGGCCACGGTGACGGACAGCTTGATGTTGCCGGCGCTGGAGGAAATTAAAAAAGCGAACTTGTTTTTCATCGATAGCAAAACGCACCCCAACACGCGCGCGCACATGCTGGCGAAGAAAATGGGATTGAGCTCGGAGCTTAACGATATTTTTTTGGATAATGAAGAGAGCGCCGAAAAAGTGCAGCAGAAAATGTGGCAGCTCGCCGATCTTGCTGCCGCACAAGGGGCGGCCATTGCCATCGGCCATCCGCATGAATACACGTTACAGGCTCTCAAAGAAATTGGACCGCAGCTCGTGCAACGCGGTTTCGAGTTTGTGGCGGTTGAAGAGCTGGTGCGCAAACCCGCGCCGGCGGAAAAAATGGTTGCACAACGAAAATAACTCGATCGCAAGGAGATTTCATGGTTCGTTTGGGAGTGAATGTTGATCATGTGGCCACGCTGCGCGAAGCGCGCAAAGGGAAATTGCCCGATCCCGTCGCGGCGGCGGTGCTGGCGGAAATGGCGGGCGCGCATGGCGTCGTTTGTCATTTGCGCGAAGACCGCCGGCATATTAAAGATAAAGATCTTTATCTCCTCAAAGAAGTGGTGAAAAACCATCTCAACATGGAGATGGCGGCAACCGACGAGATGGTGAAGATTGCGACGGAAGTCGTGCCGGATATGGTCACGCTGGTTCCCGAGCGCCGGCAGGAGTTGACCACCGAGGGTGGCATCGATGTGGTGGCAAATTTTGAATATTTAGAAGAAGCCCTCACGATTCTGCGCGCCAATAATATCGTCGTGAGTTTATTTATCGCGCCGGAAATCAGCCAGGTGAAAGCCGCGGCGCGGGTGAAAGCGGATTACGTGGAGCTGCACACCGGCCACTATGCCGCCGCGGAGAGCATGAATAAAGTGGCGGATGAATTGGACAAGATTCGCTCGATGGCGGTGGCGGGGAATAAACTCGGCCTCGGCGTGAGCGCCGGTCATGGTTTGAATTATCAAAATGTGCGCGACATTGCGGTGATTCCGCAGATTGAAGAATTGAACATCGGCCATGCGATCATCGCCAAGGCGGTGTTGGTCGGCATGGAAAGGGCTGTAAGAGAAATGTTGGAACTGATAAAATGAACAACTGTTATTTTTGCAAAAGCGGCGATCTGCTCGAAAAAAACGTTGATGTCAGTTTGTCTTGGGGCAATCGGCTCGTACATTTTTCCAGTGTACCTGCCTTGGTATGCGATACTTGTGGCGAACAATATTTTGATCCACAGGTGTCGAGAAAGTTGACGGAACTCGCTAAGCAAGTAACAAACGGCAAACGTCAATCGAAACGTATTGAAATTCCGTCGTTGGATTTTAATGAACATGCCTTAGAAGTATTAGTTTAATCAAATGAAAATGCAAGACGAAGGACTGTCGAACACATTTACAAAACTTAGCACCAACGGCGCAAAGACGGCGCCGGCGTTGCTCGCCAATGTCACGCGCGGCGGACGCGTGGAGAGCCAACATTTTGGCCACGTCGTCGTGGTGAATGCGGAAGGCCGCATCTTGTTCGCGCTCGGCGATCCGCGTTTCGTCACGTTCATTCGTTCCGCGGCCAAGCCGTTTCAGGCCATGCCGCTGTACGAAGATGCGGTGCCGGAAATTTTTGGTTTTCGCGATGAGGAGATGGCGGTGGTGATGTCGAGCCACAACGGCGAGGCCAAACACGTCGATGCGGTGACGAACATTTTGCGCAAAATCGGTTGCGCGCCCGAACATTTGCAATGCGGCATTCATCAACCATTGGGGCCGCACGTCGTGCGCGATTTGAAATTGCGCGGCGAAAAACCCGGCGTGTTGCACAACAATTGTTCCGGCAAACATGCGGGCATGTTAGCCGCCTGCATCAATCGCGGCTGGCCGGTGGAACATTATCTCGATCCCAATCATCCGCATCAACAAAGAATCTTGCACACCATCGCGCGCTGGGCATGGATGCCGGCGCAGGATATCGGCGTCGGCATCGACGGCTGCAGCGCGCCGGTGTTTGCGATGCCGCTGTTCAACATGGCCCGCATGTATGCAACATTGGTCGACGCCGGCGAAGGCATTCCGCAGCGCATCGTGCAAACGATGACCGAGACCCCCGACATGATCGCCGGCGAAGAGCGGTTTGATACCGATCTCATGCGCGTCACCAACGGCCGCTTAGTGGCGAAAATCGGCGCGGAAGGTGTGCAATGCGTCGGCGTCACCAACGACCATCGCCTCGGCATGGCGATCAAAATGAGCGACGGCTCGCATCGTGCCGTTTCCGCGGTCGCGCTGCACGTGCTGCGCAAACTCGGCTTGGTGACGGAAAACGAATTTGAGCAATTGGTGATGTATCAGCGCGTGCCGATTCGCAATCATCGCCAAATCGAAACCGGCGGCGTGGAGGCGGCGATTTAAATGAAACTTTTCAATTAGCCGCGCGTGTAATCAAAAAATTCAGGAGAAAAAGCATGCGGAAAAAAAATAAAAAAACCACATTCAAAGGTAGCGCCGAACATGATTGGTTGGTGGCGAATCCAATGGAAGTGGCGAAATACACCGGGCAGTATATTGCGGTGGTGGGAAAAAAAATTGTAGCGCATGGTTACAATTTCGAAAAGGTTTACGAAAAGGCCAAAAAATACGGCGAAGATCCCGTGTTCGACAAAGTTCCGAATGCAGAAGTTTTAGTCTATGTTGCAATTTAAATGTCGTCCTTTCCAGACACCAAGACTCGGATTGTTGTACCGCCCTTACGCAACGATCACTTTGAAATACGCGTCACGTTTTGTCACCGATCAATTTAGAGGCGCGAATTGCATGGGCGCAATCAGAAAGATCGCCTTTGCTTCTTGGCCGTGCGGATGTTTTTGATTTTTTCAAGATCACCTTTGATCAAACCGCTAGATTAACAACATTCACCCGCAAGAGAAAGACAAAGTGACTTCGAAAAATAGAAACTCTGGTTTTAACAAAAGTTTTTTTCGTAATAAATGATTTTATTGCTTGCCCTTTTATAAAAAAGTTCTAATTTGAATTATAGCGTTGTGCGATCTTGATTCACCCAGACCGAAATTTCATGCAGTCGATCCGACAAATTCACCGCAGGCGAAACCGCAGATGATGACTGAAGCAACCAGCATCGTTCCGAATGCGTGCCATTTCACCGTTCAGCCGGAGGAGAGGTTATGATCCGCGCCATTTTGTTCGATCACGATGGAGTGTTAGTGGATAGCATGCCGTATCACGTCGAAGCCTGGAGGCGCGTCATGGCGCGGCACGGCATCGAGATTGACCCGCTCGAAATTTACCTCGCCGAAGGCGCCACCACGATGGAAGTCGCCGCCGAGCTTTTTCATCGGCACCGCAAACCTGCCTCACCCGATGAAGTGCAAGCCATCATTTATGAAAAACGCGACGCCTATCTGGCAAATAATGCCACCCAAATCAACGACGGCATCGTCGACGTGCTCGAATATCTCAAAGAAAATCGCTATCGTCTCGGTTTGGTGACCGGTTCGATTCGCTCGCAAGTCGAGCCGGTGCTCGGCCCGGAAATGTTGAGTTGGTTTGATTGCGTCATCACCGCCGACGATGTGGAGCGCGGCAAGCCCGACCCCGAGCCGTATCTGCGCGCGATCCAAAAACTGCACGTCGCGCCCAGCGAAGCCCTCGTCATTGAGAATGCGCCGCTCGGCATTCGCGCCGGCAAATCCGCCGGTTGCGCCGTGGTCGCGATCACGACGACGCTTTCTCCGTATCATTTACGCGAAGCCGATGCCATCGTCCACGATTTCATGGAACTTCGCCGCCGCCTGCCAAGTATTATGAGCAAATATGAGGGCCCGGTTTTCCAACCCAAGCTCAAACCGGCTCTCCCCGAAATGCAACGCTTCGTCGATATCGAAGAAGAACTCTATTAAGGATGTCTATGCTGAAGTCACCAATGGGAGCGTGTTTTTTTAGTGATCTCCTTTTATTATCCGGATGTGCCTGCCTCTTTCTCAACGGTTGTAATGAAAAAAGTCCGACCCAAGTTGAGTCACAAAATCCGCAGATCGCCTTAATCCAAGCGCCGTCGCAGGCCTATCAATTTCCGGCGATACGTGCCGGCATTCACGTGCGTGCCGATGATCCGCAAGGGCTGTCAACGCTCGCCGGCGTCGATCTCACCGTGCGGCGTTTGAATTCGACGACGTCGCTGACGAAATTCGCCATGCGCGATGACGGACTAAACGGCGACATCATCAACGGCGACGGCCAATATTTTTGGCCGGTCGATACGACGCTCGTGCATAGCCAAACCGGCGACTTCGTTTTGGAAGCCATCGCTAAAGATCAAGGGGGCCTCACCAGCGAGACCGCGCGCGATACAATTAAAATTCTTGCCGGCCGCGAAAATATTTCTCCCAAGCTTATTTCAATTTCTATTCCTTCCTCCATCGCCGCAGATTCAGCTTACGCGCCAATTTTTCGCGCGACGGCGAGCGATGCCGACGGCGTGAATTCGCTGCGCGCGGTGCGCGTGGAATTTTATCCCACCGCTTTTCCGAAACCGACGTTGGTTGATTCGCTTTTTGATGACGGCAAAAATAATGACGGCGCCGCGCGCGACGGCGTTTTTGCGCGCGCTATTGCGGCCACGAAAATATGCGGCGACGGCGCCTTCACCATCGTGTTGCGTGCGATTGACGCCGGTGGCGGCGAAAGTCAGGCGCTGGCCGGAACCACGAATGTGCGCCGGCGTGGCAGCAACTTGCCGCCGAGCCTCAGCAGTTTAACGGCGCCGGCTTCGATCTCGCGCAATCGCGTACCCAACAGCTACGTTTTGTCGGTGCAAGCTAGCGATCCGAATTGCCTCGCCGATCTCAAGCGCGTTTTCTTCAATACCTTTTTGCCTGACGGTAGAGCTTCCAGCGGCAATCCATTTACGATGCGCGACGACGGCATCAAGGACAAAGGCGACGACGTTGCCGGCGATAGCAGATTTTCATTGACGATACAAATTCCTTCCGATGCAGCCACCGGCGAGTATCGCTTCGAATTTCAAGCCGAAGATAAAAAAGGGGCGTTGAGTCCAAAACTGAATCACACCATTACGGTAACGGAATAAATGCGATCGTTTAAAATTTCTGTTGTGCTCGCCGCGCTAAGCGCGTTCTCCATGATTTCCGCGGTCGAGGCGCAGGTGCTTTTGAAAAACAGTTGGCAATTGGGCGAGCAAAAAGCGCAAGCCGATCCTCTGCCCGGTTTGCGTTCCAACTCGGTATCGGATATCGTCATTCATCGCGGTGAGATTTGGCTCGGCACCGGCAAAGGTTTGTCTCGTTCGCGCGACGGCGGCCAAACGTGGATGACCTACACGCAAGCGAACGGTTTGCCGCGCGGCGGAATTTCAGCGCTCGCAGTCAACGATACGATTATTTGGGCCGCGGCCGCGTTTGATTCGCTCACCAAAGACGCCGGCTCATTGCCGACCGGCGGCGGTTTGAGTTACTCTCGCGATGACGGTAAAACGTGGACGCATGTGCCACAATTCGGCCCGACGCCGGTGCAGAACG
>Ga0247727_10020555_pt1 | contig 10076 bp, 10 predicted proteins | sample WisWelCaveWW1625_FD_202498 | JGI IMG/M metagenome (GOLD analysis project Ga0247727, IMG submission 202498) | Biofilm microbial communities from Wishing Well Cave, Virginia, United States - WW16-25 | ecosystem: Environmental > Aquatic > Deep subsurface > Groundwater > Cave microbial mat | place...
TGCGCGGAAGCGGAACCGCCCGCAGGCCGAGCGCCATCAGCCCCGACAGCAACGCCAGCGCCGCGCTGCCGTAGAACGCCGCCGACCAGCTTCCGAACCGCTCGAACAGCGCCGCCCCCAGCCCTCCCCCGATGATCGAGGCCACTCCCTTTGCCGTATACAGAAAGCTGTAATTGGAGGTGGCGTTGCGCGCCCCGAAGTAGTCCCCCACCGTCGAGGGAAACAGCGCGAAGATCTCGCCCCAGGTGAAGTAGGTCAGCACCAGGGTCACGGTGAACAGCAGCCCCGACCGCCGGCCGGCCACCAGCACGCTCAGCAGGCAGCCCGCCTGCAGCGTGAAAGCCACGAACATCGTCGTCTCCCGCCCGATGCGGTCCGACACCCATCCCCAGAACACCCGGCTCGCGCCGTTCGAGATGCGGTCGAGCGCCAGCGCCGCGGTCAGGGCCGTCAGCGTGATGTTCCACTCCCTCGCCACCGGACCGGCCTGCGCCGTCACCAGCAGGCCTCCGGTGGCCATCATCACGAACATCGCGTAGAGCATGTAGAACTGCGGCGTGCGCAGCATCTCGGCGGTTGTGAACGGCTCGATGTTGCGGCGCACCGCTGGTCTCGCCACCGCCGCCTGGGCATGGCCCGTCACCCCGCTCGGGTTCCGCAGGATCTGCGCCACCGCCATTATGATCAACCCCTGTCCGATCCCCGTCCACAGGAACGCGGTCCGGTAGTCGTGCTCCCGGATCATGAATGCGATCACCGGGATGAACAGCGCCGACCCCGACCCGAACCCCGCCGCGATGATGCCCGCCGCCAGCCCGCGCCGGTCCGGGAACCATTTCAGCGCCGCCGCGATCGATCCGCTGTACACGAACGCCGCCCCCACCCCGGCGATGGCGTAAAAAACGTAAAGCTGCTGGAGCGTCGAAACAAACCCCAGCGCGGTCCACCCTACCCCGCACAGCACGCCGGCGACGGTAATGAAGATCCGCGGCCCCATCCGGTCGATCAGCCAGCCTTCAAGCGGCATCACCCAGGTCTCGAACACGATGAACAGCGTGAAGCCCCACTGGACCTCCGACAGCTTCCACCCGGTGGCCTCCCGGATCGGCTGCACGAACAGCGTCCAGGAGTACTGCAGGTTGGCGATCATGATCATCGCCACCACCGACCCGGCAAGCTGGGCCCAGCGGCTGCTCATGCCGGGAGCCCCCGGCGGCGGTCGAGCAGACGCGCGCAGGAGTAGACGGCGCGCGTTTGCGGCATCTCAAGGCCCAGCCGCTCGCCCAGCTCGAGCACCGCCCCCACGATGGCATCGAGTTCCAGCGGCCGGCCGGTTTCCAGGTCCTGCAGCATGGAGGTCTTGTGTTCCCCGATCTTCTCGGCGCCCGCGATGCGCTGGTCGATCGACACCGGCATCTCGATCCCCAGCCGCGCTGCTACCGCCGCGGTCTCGGTCATGATACCCCGAACCAGTGGGGCGACATCCGGGTCCCGGGCCATCTCGGCCAGTGTCGCGCCGGTCAGCGCGCTGATCGGGTTGAAGGCCACGTTGCCCAGGATCTTTACCCAGATCTCGGTCCGGATGCGCGTCGTCACCGGACACCGCAGCCCGGAGGCGATCAGCGCCTCGGCGATCCGGCGGCAGCGGTCCGACCGCGTTCCGTCCGGCTCGCCCAGCGAGATCCGGTTGCCCTCGATGTGCCGGATCACTCCCGGCTCTTCAATGGCTGTCGAAAAGTAGACGATCGAAGCCACCACCCGGCGATGCTCGATGGCGCCGGCAATCGCGCCGCCCGGGTCGACCCGCTCCAGGCGCAACCCGTCCAGCTCGCCGCCGCAGTTGTCGAAATACCACCATGGAATTCCGTTCTGTGTGCTGACCACCACGGTCTCAGCGCCGAACAACGGCGCGAGGCGCGGGGCCAGGCTCGTCAGGCTGTGCGCCTTGACTCCGAGGAACACCACGTCCGCCGGGCCCAGGCTGGCCAGATCGCCGCTCACCTTCGGGGCCGCCTCGAAGTCGCCCTCCGGGCTCAGCACCCGCACCCCACGCTGCTCGAGCGCCCGCAGGTGCGGCCCCCTGGCGAACAGGCCCACGTCGAGTCCCGCCCGCGCCATTCGGGCCCCCAGGTAGGCGCCGATGGCGCCCGCCCCGGCGATGACGAACCTCATTCCCGGCCACCGGCGCCAGTGACGGAAAAGGCCGCAGCCACCACCCGGCGCTGGATCTTACCGGTCGCTGTCCGGGGAATCGAATCGACAATATGGATCTTCCTGGGACACTTGAAGTCGGCCAGCCGGTCGCGGCAGTGCTTCACCAGCTCGGATTCCTCGGCCGGCGACCGCAGCACCACCGCCGCCGCCACCTCTTCGCCCCAGATCGGGTGCGGGGTCCCGAAGGCCACCGCCTCGGCCACCGCCGGGTGGCCCAGCAGCACCTCGTCGATCTCGGGCGGGGAGATCTTCTCTCCACCGCGGTTGATCAGCTCCTTGATGCGTCCGGTGAGCCGCAGGTAGCCTTCCTCGTCGAGCACCCCCTGGTCGCCGGTGCGAAACCAACCGCCGCTGAAGGATGAGGCATTGGCCTCCGCATTGTTCTCGTAGCCCCGGATGACGTTCGGTCCCTGGATCACCACCTCGCCGGTCGCGCCCGTCTCCAGATGCCGCCCATTGGCATCAATAATACTGATGCGGACGCCCGTGCCCGGCCCGACCGTCCCGAACCTCCGCGCCGCCGGCGGCAGAGGATTGGAAGCCATCTGGTGCGAGGCCTCGGTCATGCCGTAAGCCTGGAGCACCGGCGCCCCGATGCGGTCTTCCATCCGCTGGGCGATCTCCGGCGCCAGCGCCGCGCTGCACGACCGGATGAAGCGCAGCCCCTCGGCGCCGGCCGGCCGCTCTCCGCCGCTCCCCATCCGCGCCAGGATGAGCTGGTGAATGGTGGGCGCCGCCGAGTACCACGTCACGCCGTGGTCCCGCACCGTCCGCCAGAACGACAGCGGGTTGAATCGCGCCGGAACCACCACCGTGCCGCCGGACAGGAACGTCGCCAGCAGCGACGCCGCCAGCCCGTGGACGTGGAACAGCGGCATCAGGCACAGCGCCACGTCCCCGGGGCCGAGAGCATACGTTTCGACGATATTGCGCGCCGAAACGGCCAGGTTGAAGTGAGTCAGCGGGACCCGCTTGGGACGCCCGGTGCTGCCGCTCGTGTGCAGCACCAGAGCCGTACGCTCCGCGGACGGCGCCGGCGCCGGCCCTTCAGCCCCGGCCGAGAGCCGCACTTCCCCCGACGTGTCCGGCTCCGCGACCCAGACCTCGATCCCGCGGACCTCGGCCGCCCGCCGCGCTTCCTCGGCGCCATCCGGCGGCAGGATGAGGGCCTTGGCGCCCGTGTCGTCCAGGTAAAACTCGAACTCCTCCTGCCGGTACCCGGGATTGAGCGGGGCGGCGGTCCCGGCCACCGATGCCGCCAGGAACGAGACGATCGTGGGCAGCCCGTTCGGCAGCGCCATCGCCACTCGGTCGCCCGGCCTGATCCCGGACGCAGCGAACACCCCCGCCAGCCGCTCGACCTGCCGCCGCAGGGAATCGTAACTGACGCGAAGGTTCGCCTCCGGCAGCACCACCGCCGCCTGTTCGCCGGGGGCGGCAGCCATCAGATCCAGCAATGTTTGGGGAATTTCGGACCGGCTCATAAGCGAGGGATGACCCTCGTATGCTACCAGAACCGCGCAACAAATCGGTGGACAGGAACCCCCTAGCGCGAGGGCCCGTGCTGCTTTCGCGCCCGGTCGTGTTCCTCAAGGATCTTCGTATACTTCACCTGCTGCTCCGCGCTCAGCAGCGCCGCCAGGCGCGAACGCTGGTTCTGCCGGATGGCATCGAACTCCGGATCCATCCGGTTCCTGAGCTGCCGGAACCGGTCCCCGGTCTCATCCAGGATGGTCGTCACCTGCGCGAGCTGCTCGGGACTCAACGCCAGCTCCCGCGCCAGCTTGGCGGTGTATCGCGCCCGGTAGTCCCCGGGACCCGTCCGAGGGCCCACCGATGCGCTGGTCGATCGCTGGCCGTAGAGCGTGTGGGCGACAAACCCGAAAACCGAGCCGGCCAAAAACACAACCGCCAGGTACAGGGCTGCCAGGCGTGTCGGCTTGCTCATATCTGGCTCTCCTCCATCAGGTCGGCGGCCAGCAATTCCACGTAGCCGGACTGCGTGGTGTCGCCCCCGCTGGGATTCCAAACCCACACCCCCAGAGCCAGCGTCACCGCCGCCGCCCAAGGCAGAAACCGCGCCGCCCACCGGCTCACCGGCACCGCCCAGGTCGTGGGCCGGGCCGCATCGATCCGCGCCCACAGCTTCGGCGTGAAATTCACGGACACTTCAGGCTCGGGAGTGGCCTGACGGTAGGCCTCCCAAAGCCTCTCCAGCCCGTCTTGTTCCCTCATTGCTCCGCCTTCCGCAGAAGTCTCTTATACCGCCTGCTTCTGCTTTTGTAAACCCTCAAAGGCCTTCAGCACGCGCTGCCGCGCCCGAAACAGCCGGACCTTCAACGCGTTCTCGTTGACCTGGTAAACCTCCTCCAACTCCTTCAACGACAGCCCCTGGACCTCTTTGAGCGTCAGCAGAATCCGGTCCTCCTCCGAAACCTGGCCCAACAACGCCCCAACCAGCTCCCGGATCTCGCCCTTCTGCTTCTCTTCCAGAGCCAGCCTTCCGCCCGCGGCCGCGTCGGCCAGTATCACCTGCTCCTCGCTCAGGTCCGCCATCCGCGATTCCGGATTGCGGCGCTGCTTTCGCAGGTAATCGTAGGCCGCGTTCACCGTCAAACGGTACAGCCACGGCTCAAAAACCTCCGGCGCCCGAAGCTGGTCGAGCGAGTAGTAGAGCCGGAGGAACACCTCCTGCCCCACGTCCTCCACGTCCTCCTGCCGGCCGATCAGCCGGAAGACCGTGCCCAGAATCCGCTTCCGGTAGGCCTGAACCAATTGGTTAAAGGCCCCCGAGTCGCCCCCCTGGGCCCGCTCGATCACCTCGTGGTCGACCAGCATGCGGCAGCTCAACCGCTATCCTACCGCAAACTGCTGCTCGGTGGGGACTACTCCCCCCTCTAAGATGGCGTGGAGCCCGGGCAATAGGTTACCGGAAATCACTGGCTTACCGGGCCCGGCACTTTATCAGCCAAACAGGCACCTAACCTTGACCGGCCCAGAGCGATGGATCGGCTTGCCCGGTCTTTCCGTCGGCGCGGAGCAGGTGCGCCGCCGCGACGTGAAGCGCGTCCATGGCGCTCAATCCCCTGCTTTCCGATTCCGCCCTGGCCAGGTCAGCGATGGCTTGGACGTCCCGGCACCATTCGGCCTTGGCGAATGCGTTCGGTAAAAAAGTTCTTCCAGTTTCCTCCCATGAAAGATCGCCTTGGGAGTGACCTCGAGGTACACAAAGATGCTGGCCAGGAACCTGCGGTTGGCTTCCCGAAGGACTCGAGCGGCGGGCGCCTCTTCGCTGACAGCGCCCCTGGACGCGGCGATCAGCACGCCGGCGTCCAGAAACGTGCGGATCATTCTCAGAACTGCCCGTGGCGCCGGTCGGCTACTTCCCGTTCAATCTCCGTCCGGGTCAGTAGTTTTTCCCCGGATTTCTCGATCAGCTTTCTGATACGGGTCAATTCCTTGCCAAGGGCTGAGACCCCCGGTCGCGACATTTGTCCGTTTCTGCCCGCGCTCTTCTTGACACTTGCCTTGACCATAGCTTCATTCTAGCAGTGTTCACCAAGCCTACGACCCCTTCCGCACCACCACCGTCCCCCGCTTGGTGCTCAGGTGAACCGGCGTCGCCCCCACCGTCCCGCCCTTCATCTCGGCCCCATGGCCCTGCGTCCGGCTCTGGATCGACTCCCCAAACTCGTTCTCCACCCGCCCGTTGCCGGTGGTGGCCTGCAACTGGAACCGCGCCCCCGCCGGCGCCTCCAGCCGGATGTTTCCGCTCGAGCTCTCGGCGTGTATCGCGCCGCTCAACGGCGTCTTCGTCAGCCGTAACTGGATGTCCCCGCGCCGCGTCGAGATCTCGACCTCTTTGCTGAACTCCTCCAGCCGCACGTCCTTGCTCTGGGCATTGAGCCGGAACGGGCCCACCACTTCGGTCGCCGTCAGCGACCCCAGGTCCATCTCCAGCTTGCCCGGCACTTTCTCCACGTGCAGATCGGTCTGCGTCGAGTTGTACCGCACCGGCTTGGCGACGTTCTGGATCTTGATGGAGCCCGAGAAACCCCCGTCGATGTTCACCGTCCCGGCGATGTCCTCTAATTCGACGTCCCGCCCGCGGCCGGAGATGTCGACGTTGCCCTTCACCGCTCGCGCCGACACAATGTCGCTGCGGCGCAGGCTCACCCGGACATTCTTGGCGATGTTGGTCAGCCGCACGCCGGCGTTCTGGCTGTTGACGTCCACCGGCCCGGCCACGTCCTTGACGTCGAAATCCCCCAACCGCCCCTCGAGACCAAGTGAAACCCCCTTGGGCACCGTGACGATCAGGTCGGTCGAGACCTTCCGGTCGCCGCTCACGCGGTCCTGGTTGGTGCGTACGTGGAAGGTGGTGCCCTGTTCGATGATCTCGACGACGGTGGACTTGTCGGCCTGCTCGGCGCTCGACCGGTCAAAGGCCCGGATCGACTTCTGGCCGGTGATCTTCAGCTCCGCCTCGTCTGCCCCCACCACGCGAACGTTGCCTTGCAGGTTGTTGATAACCACCGTGGCGTTGGGGGGAATCTTCCGCGAGGCCTGCACCGGGAAGTCGTAATTCTCCCCCAGCATCTCGAGCCCCCGGACCCGGAACGGCCCCCACCGCCCCTCCCGGCGCTCGAAGAAGCCGAACCCGCTCCCCAGCAGACAGATCGCGACCGCCAGGAAGACTTCGCCCCCGCTGAGCCCGCGGGCGATGGGCCGCGAAGTGAACCGGGCGAGGATGTACTCGAGCAGCCGCGCGCCGCCCCAGAAAATCAGTAGAAAGGGCCAGTAGCGGGAGAACAGCCGCCACACCGACAGATCCGGCCGCAGGTTGCTCACCAGAAACAACACCCCCAGCAGCAGCAGCACCAGCGGCCCCACCAGCGAGCCCCGCCGGGCCGGGATGGGGTTGGGAGTAGTCATGGACGCTTTTCCTCCATTACCGGCCGCCGTGCGCCGGCACGATCGCCGCCAGGGCCTTCGAAACGCCGTACAGGATCAGCAGCACCGGCCAGGTCTGCCGGATGCTGTAAGATCCCGCCTGGTCAACCGCGAACAACACCCCGGCGGCGATCAGCATCAGCGGACCCGTGATCGCCCCCACCGTGCACCTGCCACAGCCGCAGAAGGAGTGGGCCATCCTAGTTGGCCTCCCGGTCGGGGGCCGGATTCGAGGGCGGCGCAGAACTGGGTCCGAGCTCGGACGGTCCCGCCGGCGCCCGCTCCCCCACCGCCCGCGTGTACAGCAGGTAGATCCCGGCCACGATCAGGATCACCGGCCAGAACCGCAGCATTCTCTCCAGCTTCAACAGGTCCAGCGTGTTCAGCAGAAACACCACCCCCAGCACGATCAGGGCGATGGGACCCACCGGCGGCGCGTTGCCGCCCCGGTTCACTTGCAGCACCCCGGAAAACTCGTCCACCTGCTCGCCCGCCAGCCGTTTCTTGGCCGTGTGATAGGCCTCCAGCGCCATGTAGAAGAACCAGGCGAATATGAGCATGACGAACAGCGGTTGCATGCCGCGGGCGGCATCGGAGTCGACGATGCTGATCAGCAGTCCCAACACCACCACGTGCACGATGCCTTTGGCGTACTGGCCGTTGTAGATCGCCCCTACACCGGGAATCAGCCCCAGCACGAAGGCCAGCCCCGGGGCAGGGCCCTGGCCGGGCGGCGGCACGCGGTTCGACGCCGCCGGAGGCATCGCCGTCTGCTCGGTCGCCACACAGGTCCCGCAGTAGACTACGCCTCCCCGCTCCTGCCGGCAGTCGTTGCACACCGCCTTGCCGCACGTCCGGCAAAAGGCCACCGCCGGAGCTTCCGCATGTGTCGCACAATTCATAAACCTTCCACCCCTCGTTGGGTCGTCACTTCTTTGCCGGCCCGGCCTTCACCGGCTCGAGCCTCCGGCTGTCACCTGGGGGAGCTGCCGGAGCGCCGCCCGTCGGCTGTTCCGCCGTCGGCTCCTCCTCCCCCTCCAGACCTCTCAGTTGGCCCATAAATTCGTAGATGAACCGGATGTTCTGGTAGAACTTCACCCCCCGGTCCCACACCCGGTGCGCCTGGTTGGTCACCCCTTGCCAGACGCCGGCCGGGTTCATGTCAGCCGCCTCCAGTTGTCGGATCTTCACCCCCGCCACCCGCGACAGCATGGAGAAGGAAAGGATCGTCATCGCCATGCCCATCACGAACCGGGGCTGCAACACCGGGGCCAGCCAGCGTTTCCACCCCGCTGCAAACCGCCCCGGACGGACCTGCTGGGTGCGGTACAGCACCGTCGTCACCAGCTCCGGCGGCGCCTCCACCGCAGGCACACGCTCCAGGAACGCCGCCAGGGAACCGGAATCCGCCAGCAGGCTTGCGCAGGCACGGCACTCGGAGGCGTGCTGCCCCACCTCCCGGCGGGCCGCCTCCTCGAGCGTCCCATCCAGGTACTCGCAGAGCCGAATTTCAAACTCCGAGCACCGCATCATTACATCACCACCCCGAGCTGGCGCAGGGTGCGGGCCAGCTCCGCCCGGCCCCGGCTGATGCGGGACTTCACCGTCCCGTCCGGCACCCCCAGCACCTCGGCAATCTCCCGGTATTCCATCTCCTCGATGTCCCGCAGGATCACCGCCTCGCGAAGTTCCGGAGAGATCTTCTCGAGGCCCGCCCGCAGCAACTCCCCGGCCTCCCGCCCAGCCAGACGCCCTTCCGGCCGGCCGGCCACTCCTTCCATCTCCTCGAGCACCGGCAGCCGTTCTTCAATCGAGTCGACCAGCTTCTCTTTCCGCGTTTTGCGGTAGTGGTCGATCAGCAGATTCCTGGTCAGTCTGGTAAGCCAGATCCGAAACGTTCCCACCCCCAGGTCGAAACTCTTCAGATTCCGGAACACCCGCAGGAAAACGTCCTGGGTCAGGTCCTGGGCTTCCTCGGCTCGGCCGGTGAAGCGGTAGCAGATCGAGTAAATCCGCCGCGTGTGCAGCTTGACGATGGCTTCCCATGCCGCCTCGTCTCCTCGCAAACAGCGGACCACCAGCGGGGCGTCGGGATCTGATTCGAGGCCCCGCCCGCCGGCCTCAACCGCAGAGGCCATCGGAGGCTTCCCCCACGCAACCGCTCTCGGCCAGACCAGGCTTGCCGTCATCACGTGCCTTCCACCCCAATCCTACGACCACCGCTGGCCTAAAGTTCATTGTTTTCTTGGTATCTTTAGATGCACGCTATTCTACCCCCGCATGGAGCCCAGGACCAAGAAATCCAGGCAGTGGATGCTGATCGTCGCGGGGTTGGTAATCCTGGGCGCCCTGTTGGCCCGCAGCCTCAGCCAGAATCCGGAGTGGAAAGCGTTCCAGTGGCCCGTCTTCCTCGACAGCATCCTCAACGTCGACAAGGGCTGGGCCGCCTGGGCCCTGGTTGCGGTCTACTCGACCTACCTGGTCCGCGCCTTGCGGTGGCGGGTCATCATGCATCACGTCAAGCCCCACGCCAGACTGTGGAACCTGTTTTCCGCCACCGTGATCGGATTCGCCGCCATCGGCCTGTTCGGCCGGGCGGGCGAGATGGCCAGGCCCTACCTGGTGGCCCGTAAGGAACAGGTTTCTGTTTCCGGCCAAGTCGCCGTTTGGCTGGTGGAGCGCTGGTTCGATACCCTCACCCTGCTGGTCACCGGCGCCTTCGCCTTGAGCACCCTCGACGCCGCCGCCCTCCGCGCCAGCCCCGCGTTGGCCCGTCTGTTCCACGTCGGAGGCGCGATCGTGGCCGCCGCCACCCTGGCCTCCATCCTGTTCCTGTTCGTCATGCGAAAATACGCTCGCCCGCTGACCGACTGGATCGTCGCCAGGCTCCCCCACCGGCTGGCCCGCCT
>Ga0247727_10020556_pt1 | contig 10075 bp, 9 predicted proteins | sample WisWelCaveWW1625_FD_202498 | JGI IMG/M metagenome (GOLD analysis project Ga0247727, IMG submission 202498) | Biofilm microbial communities from Wishing Well Cave, Virginia, United States - WW16-25 | ecosystem: Environmental > Aquatic > Deep subsurface > Groundwater > Cave microbial mat | place...
AGAAAACAATTGCGATCCTTCCTATCCTGATGTTTGTATACCTCCTTGGCCTCCTGACTTGGATTGTGATGGTATTCCATACAAAAACTTCAGGGTATTACCACCAGATCCACACAGGTTTGATGGTGACAAAGATGGAATCGGATGTGAAAAATCAACTTCTTCTCAATCACCTACCACTGTTCCACCTACTCCACCAAAAGATTCTGATTTTGATGGAATTCCTGATTCATATGATGCCTGTCCATTTGATCGGGAATCAATAAACGGATACCTAGACGGCGATGGATGTCCTGACGAAATTCCAAAGGAGAGTCAAACACCTACTCCACCACCTACAAAAGAGAACCAATGTGACCCTTCCTATCCTGATGTTTGTATACCTCCTTATCCTCCTGACTTAGATTGTGGCGAGATTCCATACAGAAACTTCAGGGTATTACCACCAGATCCACACGGGTTTGATGGAGATAACGACGGAATAGGTTGTGAAAAATAGCTGGCCATGAGATTGACAAGATTAAAAACTCGTTATTGATCTATAACTAGCTGATTTTAGCTTGATCACATTTTATTCTTGAATGTCATGTCTGTTTTCTTGCGTGAAGTTAAAATCAAGATAAGTGAAAAGGATTACCTGGATTTTCTAAAGGCCTCAAATGGACATAATTTAACCATAGAAGAGAAGATACTTGAAATCATCAATTATTATGTCATAATAGAAAGAAAACGAATGAAGCTAGAAAAGATGAAAATTAGGTTCAAGCCTCTACAAAATTAGATTAAGCTACTTGTCTATTTAGATTCAATTAGCTGAAAAAATAATGGTTAAGATTCCCTTGGAGCTCGGTTGTTAAGATACTCGTGTGTCATTTTCGGATTGTTTTTCTCAACCACCATGAGATTAGAGCATAAACCACAGCAAAAGACGCAACTAGAAAACCTGCAAATAACATTGGGTAAATTTCCTTGTTGAAAGCATTGGGCGATAATGTCTTTATGAACAAAGTTCCATACCATACTTGAAACACGTCATACAACATATTCCAAATCCACCAGCCAATAGACCAGTTACAATATTTTCATCATAACGTCGTTTGCTCATGAAAATATGCTGGCATTATAGATTAATTTAACCTTTCAAAATCCTTGTGTTCTTAACCTTTCTTTTTCTTTTTTAATATCTTCTTTTTCATAAAAAGGTCCGTCTGAATTTGATTGGCCATTAATTTTCACAATTTGGATAAATTCCATATCTTTTACATCTGCGTAGTCATAAGTAATCCACACAGCTAAATCGTATGGTCGTGATTCATCAAGAGTAGTACTATGAACAATATGTTCCGGATAATGTAAATGAGATGGAATACTCCCAGGTATAGGGAAATGCGTCATTTTGATTTCTTTTTCATCACGAATTAATTGAGAGAGGATCAGAGCTGAGGTCGGATCCTTGAAATGAACTTTAACATTTCTTGCTGAAATGTTTCCATTGTTTCTAACGATAATCTTTACTGTTCCTTCCCATTTGTCGCCTTTCTTATTTAGATTAGATTCTGCTACAGAAACTTCAAGTTCTGCTTTCAGTCTCGATTCTAGTTCCTTTTGAGTTAAGCTTAGTTGTTTGTCAGTTTGACGATGTTGTTTTTTTAAATAAATTATTGAAATTATATTTCCACCTATAGCGGAACCAAATATTGCCATATAAGACCAAAAGTTAGCTACATTAGCATCTGCAAGCAATTTATTACTTAAAGATTGAACTTGTATATTTTCAATATGAAAAGTGTGGTTTGGATGCTCACTTCCAAGAATGTCACTGTCAAAAATGAATATTAATTCTAACTTGTAAGTTCCTTCTTCTTTGAGAAAAAATTCGATATTAATTGGAGTTTTATCATTTCCTCTTACCCACCAATCTCTCTTAAGGTCATTTCCCTGCAATTCACCACCTTTGAAAATCCTAAGAGTACTAGTAAGTTGTCGATTTTCTTCTTTAGGATTATGTACATTAACTTGATATACGAGAGGATCATCAGGAAAAATGTAATTTTCTCTAGCAGTATTGATTATTTTTCCTTCATCAAAACTCCACACATCAGGAAATTTTTTGAATGGTTCAATTTTTTCTATTACTCTATAATCAGTATAATTGGAAGCTAAATAATGATAAATTCCTTGGGGGACAAAAAATCCTGTTAGAATAACAGAAGCCACAAGAATAAGGAGATATTTTACAATCCAATTTGATTTGGTAATTGGCATTTTTAATTTGCCTCAATTATAGCCATCTTTGAAAATAATGTCGCTACCATAGAATCAACGTATTCTTCATATCCTAAAATATTTCTGAATGATTCGAGTATGTGAAAATGTCCTCTTGCTTCCATATATTTTTCAATGAATGTTTTTCCCTTGTCGGTTACGTAATAATAATAGTCACCACGTTCATGTTTTTCAGCTGGTCTTTTAATTATACATGCAGATGCATCAAGATCATCAATTAATTGGTTCAGTGTATTCCAGTTTGGAGTGCCTGGCAGCAAATCAGAAATGGTGTTTTTGTTCATTCCAGGATTGCTACTCATATGGTTAACATGTGGCAGATTGGTAAGAATCTTGATTACTTTGTCATCTCTGCTTAGTTTTAGTTTGCCAGGACCCCCCCGCATTAGGATCTAGAATATTATAGTATGAATTAACTATTCTTGGGGGGACTAGTACCCCCTGATCAAACTTTTACCCTTGGGATGAAAATAGATTGCATGACAAAATCACTTGAAGATGCAGGAGAAAATTACGTGGCAAGTGTTCCTATGGCTATGTGGAAATACAAAAAATATCTTATGCGAGAGAGGAGTTTTGAGCATGGATATGCTGTGGAAAAAGCTATTGATTATGGTGAGAAAATGTTAGGAGCAGGTTTGGGTGAAACTGTTCCACCAGAATTAGCAATTGCTTTGTTCAGGGAATTTGCTACTATTAATACTGCTCTGGCTGATAGATTAGAAAGAGAAATGGGAACCAAACTCTAGATTGATTCTAGTTTTAGCGCATAAATGATTTTATGATGTAATAAGATTCAATCATGGTTCAAATATTAAATGTCATACTACATATTTGAAAATTAGTTCATTTTAACAAAAAATTAACCGACCCCACTAGCTGGTTTATTAGCAAATGGATTAGAACTTGGTTTAGCTATTTTTGAAATATAATAAATTGCTAAAGGCGTTGTTGTAATGCCTGCTACAAGAATTGCAATATATGTGGTCTGTAATTGTTGAAACGAGATTAGAGAAGAATACGTAATAACAAGTACGTTAAAAGTGTCATGACCAATGGCTGTTTTTTTAGCATTCAAATCTAATTCATAAAAATTAGTTGCAATTCTATTTGTCCCTTCTTGGCTTAATTGATATCGCATTGGTATTGTAGTTGATTCATTGGGGCCTAGCGCCATGCCTACAGATTGTTTCTCTCCAACTGGATCATCTCCAATCATAGGAAAATATTCATAGGTTATGGAGTATGATTGATTTCGTAAATTTGTTATCAGAATATTCTTTATTACAACATCGTTAACAATTATTTGGGGTCTGTTCAGTTCATGAACTACATTTACTTTAAGCTCCAAATCTTTGATGTCATTATTTTCATAGTATGCCGAAAAAGGGCGGTCATGTGGAGTGACAATTGTTATAAGAAATATTAATTGAATCTCCATGGCTGCAATTAATACTAGTACCCATGGACTAAATTTTTTGTCTTTTAGCTTATTTGTAGAGCTCGTACATAACTAAAAAGCTAACTTTAATCTAAACTAATTCTTTTGTTTTCTATTTGTTATTGACATTGATGTTAGGATTAGTAATACTTGGATCAGTGAAAATGAAGTCATATGATTGAATTCAGAAAGAGGCAGCAGTCCGTGAGCAACATCGTTTCTGAGATTTATTCCCTCAACATCAGTGAATTTTATTTTCAGGAATTTAGAAAAGTCTGTTCCAAGTTCTTTAATTACAGACTCATTTTCTAATATACCTCCCATCTGACTGTCCATTATAGTCATGTCTTTTCCTTCGACTTTTATTGTAGAAACTCCTTTAGAGTTCAGCATTAATCTGAGTGTATTTTCTACCTGTGGTATCAAAATATGAATTGATGCAACATAATCTTGACTGAAATGATATTTTATTCCTCTTTTGATAAATTCTAAAGAATCATTATCATGTAGACCAAAACTGGAAATGAAGTCGATAAAATCTTTATCTGCGATCCTTTTTTGTTCTTCAAGTTCTCTAACAGCGTTAGAAAACCAGCTCTCACCCAGTTTAATGTTTTGAAGAGTTTGTCTTTTTATTTCAGAGCTAAGTTGCGATTCGTCGTCATTATCATGTGCAATGGGGTTTTTTCTACCATAATGAGTTCTTGGTACAATAAATGAAACCGGATAGTTTTTCATTATTTCCTTGGCGGTTTGCTCTATTCTTGACTGATTTGGTATCATTTCTCTAAACGTTGAAATGGATTTGACAAGTTCGAACCCGGTATTTCCTTTAAATTCAATTTGCGGAAGTTTGATTGGTGCAGATATTTCCTTCCACTCTATTCTCTTGCTGGCTTCTCTTATTTTCTCCCCAAGAACTTTGACCTTTTCAGACATGCCGAGTTTTCGATATATCTTTTGAGCGTCTTCATACCATCTGGATGCAACCAATCCATTATTTTCGTTAAACGCTTTATCTCCGTCTGATTCATGAGATTTTGCAACCATGAGTTGAATCTCGTTTCTCAGCCTTTGTTTTTCTTCCGAGTGCAAATCTATGAGATTACATAACTCCAAAGATGCCTTCAAAAGAGATTGTTGAAGATGACTGTTTTCCTTCTCAGCAAATCTGTGGGCAGCTCTATGAATTATAGTAAATAGTTTATCGATTGTTTCTTTGTCAGCCTTTTCATTGATTAGACAGAAGATTTCAAGAGGTTCTATCATATATCTTTCATTTCCAGTATTTTCTAGATCAAAGATTACTTTGAGACAAGTCTTGCTTATTTCTTCACCAAAATTCAAATTGAATAATTTGTTTATGTTAAATGCATTTACTAAAAAATGAACTGCATCCAACAATTCGTTATCTTTAAAGTGAATTTTTGTGCTTTCCAAGAGATACATTATCGTATTTTTAGCAAATTCTGGTCTCCTCTTTAAGAGAAAACACACGAAAGCATAACGCCATTTGTTCTGGGTAGCTTTTGTTTCTTTAAACCTTGAATTGAAATAATCAATTTGTTTGTCTGTTGCAGAGGGAAAATATTGCTTTAGGTAAGAGTCTATTTCAGCCACTTTGATTTCTTGAATGTGTGACAATATCCAACGTAAGGCAAAAATCAGATATACTACCTTCAATTCTAATTCGATCTTTTCTTTCTTGTCACCTTCTACAAGAGGCAATAGTCTGCCAATGAGATTCATCTTACCACAGTGGTGTTTGTCTGTTTCTGACTCGTCAAATTCTTTCCAAAGTTTATCGAATTCTTCCACTATTCTTGAAAGTAGGTTCAATTTTAAAAGATTAAGGGAAACAGCCAGCCTACGATCGTTTCCTTGTGGATCATAGACTTTTTATCGACATGGGTACGAGTCTGGTAAGACCCAGACACTATGTGGGATTATTTTCGACTGAAATAAGATTCAATCGGTTAGAAGTTTAATGTTTTTAAACAGAAGTGGCTCGTATTATTAAAATAAATCGGCATCAGTGTTTTGTCTCTTCATCAAAAAGAAGATTCCGCATGTTTGTCTATATTTACGTACCATTCCATGTATTCTGCATTTGATTTAGCACCAAGATGTGTTTCTCTTTTAGGTTGTGGATATTTTTCTTCAAATTTTTTTAGAATTTTTTCAAGCGTCTGTCTTTGATCATTTGGTAGGTTTATTCCAAATATATCAAGATGTGTCGGTAACATACCGTCTAATTTTCTCTCAATACACATCAATTTGTTTAAAATTATTGTTCCTAAAAACGCAAAAATATCTTTGAGTAGATTTTCATATGATTCCAATGTCTTTTTTGAAAATGGTAATGAGGCCAATTCTCCCGTTAATGTTTCTACTGATGTAAAAGCAACAGACATGAACTCATAGTTCTTGTAAAGGTCATCATCTCTAGGAACATCAAGACCAAAAAGTATTGGAAATCCAGCATGCTTGTATCTTCTATAAATTCCGATATGATTATGTTGGAATAAATCAACTTTCTTAAAAAAATTTCTAGTCTTTTCGCTGTTTTGTTTTATTATTGAATCAACTAGTTTCTTATGAGTGTCATTCTCAAAATCAAATTTATTAATTTCAATGTATGATAGAATTTTTCTTAATTCTTCGTCACTAGATTTGATGATACTTTCATAAAATTCACCTATGACTTTTCCTAAATCTTCTTCCCCTTTCTTATCAAGATATGCATAGTAATCTATTTTCTCACTCTGAATAGCTTTACAGATTACTGCTAAATCCTCAATAAACATCATGATGTGAGCAACCGCTCCAACTTGTAATACTGATACCACCTCATTATCATTTAATCCAAAATCCTGTTGTTGAGTTAACCTGTTTTTTTTCTTAGTATTTTTATTAATTTCATCTAGAAAAACTGAAACTAATCCTCTCCTTCCAAACATTCCATGGCGGTGATAATGTTTTAGAATTTCATATTCCCAATTCAAACCCTCACTCATATTCCTAGATTGTTATTAATTTTGGATGATTTTAGTTTTCTAAATTAATAGATTTTCTGAATCTCTCAGATATCTTTCATAAGTGAACAAATCGTTTGTAGCGGTACAAGACAGATACGAATTCTAATTTTATTAACTACGAACATTATTACGTAGTGTTTTAAATGACGAAAAGACTAACTGATAAAGAAGCCAAGGATATTCTTTCGGATCCAGTAGACTTCAAACTAGTCATGGCCAAGTATTATTTACAAAAAATTGATACTACTGCTCACTTAGATTATGATTGGAACCACTTTGTTTTAGAATCTTACGCAGAATCATTTCTGTTTTTTGCAAATCTGTCATTAGAAGTAATAGCATTTCAGATCAACAAGGAGTTACATGTAATTGCAGATGATAAATTCAATACCCAAATGATTGAAAGAGTTCCCACCAAATCTCTATGGCAAGAAGGTCAAAATATTGTTGGAGGTCTCTTTTATGAAAGTCTAACCATATACAAGATAAGAAAGGCTTTATCTACATCTGACCCACGCCAAAAATCAATTTTGGATATTATTGACAAATATTTTCAATATCCTAGGAAAATTTCATCTGACTGGGATTTGTCTTGTACTAGTTTGTGGCAGTTGAGAGAATTAAGAAATCACATTGCACACTTTCAGCTATTTAACAGACATGTAATAGCTGGTGGTCCTACACATTTTCTTTTCAGGTTTAAAGTACAAAATCCAGATCCTAAGAATGGAGTGTCAGGAATAAAACTAGGTATTATTGAGGATAATCCATACCGTTACTTTTCTAATTTATTTAATGATCTGGTGCAATTCGTAAAGGAAATCAGAAACATCATACCTTATTCCAATAAATCACTAAGACACAATAATGCGATAAATTTCGAACTGTAAAATAACATTAATAGTTCTGATTTAGTTTGAATCTTTGTTCAAACCATAGTATTTGATTCTAGTTTGTTGAAATCAACGATATCTAATGGATTTGTATTCAATATAATGTCGGTTTGTTTAGCTTTTAGATTAGTTTTAGGTTGAGTTTTTGATCAAATGAGAATCTGGCCAATTATTTAATTTACTTTTACATATATCATGAGATTACTCACTTTTTCTTCAAGTAGCTTTACTATTTCATCTGCATCAGTAATGTTTTCAATTTCTTTTTTTGTTATAACAATAATACTTATTCCGTCTCGTAGTGCATCTTCTATCACAGAATGTGCTCCTTTCGTATTACCATAATCACCAGCAATACCATTTCGTGCAACAAGTATTCCGTAGTGGAGATTTCTGTTTTTTAGCTTCTGAACAAACCAGCTTACTTGTTGTCCGCTTACTGGTCTTTCCCAATTTTTACATTCTATGGCAACTATGTTAGGTAGAAAATCCAAGCCACTTCGATATCGCTTATTCCAAAAAGCTAAATCAAGTTCCTGATTTTTTGAAGAATTAAATGGATTCCTTGCTTTCAAATAAAGACCTGGTATTTTTCCAATCATATAACAAATCAAATCTTCTAGTGCATTGCCTTTTTTTGTGGTTTGATATCTAGATTGTTCAAGATTAAGATAATATTTGATTGTTTCAGAAGAGAGCTCAACCATCAGCCACCTCCTCAAACTCAACAATATCAGAATCATCTATGTTGGAATTTTCCTTTCTTCTCTTGTAAACTATCCAGACTATTATACCAATTATAATTGCAAATAAAATGAATAGTCCAACCCAAACCCAAAGACTTGAATTTGGTGGTGATTGTTGAGGTTGACTTGTAAACTGATAGGAATTATTCGTATTTGATTCCAAATGGAAAGGCTTCAAGTTACGAATTGAATTAATGTTAATTTTCCTTGGACTCTTGTCTGGTCCTCTGCATCCTCTATATCTTGCCCTACCAGGGGCTAAATGTTCAACAACTTCTTGTTCTACCAATTTCAGTAAACTCTCTAGTATGTTGTATTATTAGCTAAAACCATACACTTATATAATAGTGTCATAGTATTTAAGCTTTTTGATAGTAAATCATACAGCGATTGATTGTTAGCACAAAAATTCGACTACGTGGTCTTAGAATTTTATGATATTTTCAGATACTAATGAATTAGAAATTTTATTAAAATTTAGAATAAGCTTTTTTGGTTCCACCTTTCCAAGTTTTTCCAGTGGATTTTTTCAGTGATTTTTTCTGTTGATTTTAGCTATTTTTTCTGTCCAGCTAATTATTTATTCAGCATGTATCACGATTTATTCTGTCGATTTTTTCTGTATTATTTCTGATTTATTCTGTATTATTTTTAATAAGCTGGTTTTTAGCTAGATAATTAAAGCTGGCCTGCTTCACATTTAATGATAAGATCATCGCTTGCTTGTTCCCCAACATTGCAAGTATCATGGTCATCGCCACCATCTATGATGTCCGTTCCTTCATTGCCATGAAGATTATCATTTCCAGAGCCGCCCTTTATGATGTCATTTCCATTGTTCCCAGATATAGAATCCTCGCCATCATTTCCAAATATTATATCCTCACCGTCTCCACCCAAGATACAGTCATCACCTTTCTCACCTGATATTATATCATCACCAGCCAAACCAAATATCAAGTCAGCTAGATCAGTTCCAGTCAAGGTATCGTCAGTCGGGCCACCTGTTATCATGTTATACAATGAAACATCCTTCCCACATGCCTGAACTGTTATAGTCTGTTTTTGTGATATGGTATTGCCAAACTTGTCAGTTGCAGTCCATGTTATTATGGTATCACCAAGCGGAAAAGTAGCTGGAGCATCGTTTTGTATTTGTGGCGTCAAATCAACAATATCGGTTGCTGTTGCAGTACCAATGCTGACTGTATTTGAAAGTGCTGTTGCATCTATGATTACATTTGCAGGAAGAACAAGTTGAGGAGCGGTTGTATCAATTACAGTTACGGTTTGAGTGTCAGTTGCAGAGTTTCCGGAAGTGTCTACCGCAGTCCATGTTACTGTGGTTTCACCAAACGGGAAGGTTGCCGGGGAATCACTTGTAATGGAATCAATTCCTATGACATCAGTTGCAGATGCAGTACCAATTGATATCATATTATTCACAGGATCAGTTGCCTCAAAAGTGACATCAGACGGAGCCATTATCTTTGGTGATGTTGTATCCACGATAGTTACCTTTTGAGTACCAGTTACTATATTACCTGAAGTGTCAGTTGCTGTCCATGTTACTATTGTTTCGCCAAATGGGAAAGTAGCTGGAGAATCATTTGTAATGGAATCAATTCCTATGATGTCAGTTGCAGTTGCGGTACCAAGCTTAACTGGGTT
>Ga0247727_10020557_pt1 | contig 10075 bp, 3 predicted proteins | sample WisWelCaveWW1625_FD_202498 | JGI IMG/M metagenome (GOLD analysis project Ga0247727, IMG submission 202498) | Biofilm microbial communities from Wishing Well Cave, Virginia, United States - WW16-25 | ecosystem: Environmental > Aquatic > Deep subsurface > Groundwater > Cave microbial mat | place...
CGTCGGCTTTTTTGTGTTCTTCGTAAGTTTCACATTTGGCGGGGCGATCACCGCCCGCTTCTCACAATTGGTTGTGCTGGGCGGATTAATGGGAACTGCCTGGAATGCCCTGTTCAATGTCGCGCCGCCCGAGCGACGCGGGCAGATCCTGGCATTCAACAGCGGAGTGCCCGCGCAAATCGGCGTGGTTTTTTCGGGACTCCTGATTATCCTGAGCAGGCAGATCCTTGAGACTGAACATATCCTATTGTTGGGCGCGTTGGTCGCGCTGGTCACTGTCTACCTTACAGTGAAAATGAAGCCGGCTTATGGCGAGGCGCTCCTCAGCGCGTTACGCGCGGGCCGGACGGAAGTGTTCAGCGACGAAGAGGATGCGTTTGCAGGTTATCAAAATGACCCTGCCGCGCTGCAAGTGATTCTCAAAGCGCTGCACGATCCCAAGGCATACACCCGCCGCATTGCCGCCGAGATGCTGGCAAGATTGGGGAGCATGTTAGTTGTGCCTGATCTTGTTGAACGATTATCAGATGATGATGCAAGCGTGCGCGCCGCGGCAACACGTGCGCTGGCGGATCTCGGCGCAAAGCCGGCTTTGAATGAGATCATACTTGGATTGGATGACTCCGACGACAACGTTCGCGAACAGACTCTCGCTTCCCTGCCGAAGCTGGGGGTTGTTCCCTCTCCCGAACTGATTCGGACCCTCGAGCGTTTGCTGAAAGACCCGCATATTGGCGTCCGTGCCCATGCAGCAGCAGTGCTGCTATTTCTAGGTGAGAATAAACGCGCCCAGTTGCTTCTCTTCAAACTGCTGAAAGATGACGATGTTAATAAGCGGCGTGTTGCGCTTGATTCGTTTGGCCATGTCGCGGCAAGTGCAAAAGAGGAAGCGTCGTTCAAGGTTGATCTCATTCTCGATGCCTTGCGTGACCCATCTCCAATCGTCAGGCGGGAAGCGGTGCGGGTCGCTTCTCTTTTGAAGCACGAATCGATCATTGAACCTATTGTCGAACGCCTATCCGATGAAGATGCCGGGGTGAGGCGAATCGCGTCGGAATCGCTGAAGCAGGTTTGGCCCCAGCCGCGAAGCGCCGTGCTCCGAATCCTGGAGGATATGGACGGCTTTGTATTGAATTCCGCATTGGATTCGATCCCGCCGGGTGATCCTGAAGCCTTGAATCCGCTGCGGAAATATATCCAGCGTGAAGTTTCCGATATCAGATATCTTCGTTCGATGGTCGCGTCACTTCCGTTGACGGGACGCGCGATCAGGCTCCTTTCCGCAACGTTGAAAAACCGCGAGTCTCTGAGCGAGGAAAGGGTGATCAAGGCAGTGGGTTTGTTTGGCAATCCGCGTGCCATGGACCTGGTGCGTAAGAGTTTGAATGCTGGGAGCGCCGGGACAAGAGCCGCGGCTCTGGAGGCTCTTGAAACCCTGGGAGATAAAAAAATTACGCTTGAAGTCCTGCCGATCCTGGATCGCGGCGGCGTATTTCAGGAAGATAGCGACCAGGCAAGAGATGCCGGTGAAGTGCTCAGGACGCTGCTATCTGACGAGGATTACTGGCTGCGCGCGCTGGCGGCGCGTTCCATTCCCGATCTTAGATTAAATGAGTATGTTCACACGCTGCACAAAATGAGGTCTGACCCGGTTCCTTTTGTGCAGCAAGCCGCGCTTGATGCGCTTGCTCGAATGGATGGCGTTACCCATATGAAAACTTTAAAGACCCTCTCCACCCTTGAACGGATCCTGCTCCTGCGCGAGATCCCCATGTTTTCCAAACTTTCACCGGAAGACCTTGAACAGATCGCGGAGATCGCACAGGAGCAACTGTATTCAACTCAAACCCTGATCTGCCGCGAAGGCGACCCCGGAAACACATTGTTCATCATCGTCAGCGGCAATGTTGATGTGATCAAAGGGAGGGGAAAAACGGAAACGCCTCTTGCGGTGCGCGGGGAGGGCGAGTTTGTCGGTGAAATGGCGATTCTCGAATCTGCGCCGCGTTCCGCGACGTTGCGGGCGCAGGGGGATGTGCGCGTGCTGGTCATCGAGGGCGAGGCTTTCACTGCGATCCTGAAGGATCGTCCTGAAGTGGCGGTTTCGGTTTTGCGGCACATGTCTGGCCGTGTGCGTCAACTTAATGAGAAAGTGGGCGCGGCAGGATAGTTGCCTTTGGCTGTTCATACAACGGTCCCAGACTGCATTTGTTCATTAGGATAAATGGTAAAACATAAAATGGATAAAATGAAATATGCCAAGCTCACGGAAGTACAAGGTCGTTGGATGGCAGATATTCTTGAAAGTTATTTGAGGGTCGAGGAAATTGATGTGGTACTCGTTCAAGACGCTGTTTCGCATATCACTCACGTCACTACGTTCGCGCCTGTTATGATTTATGTTTCCAAAGCAAGTATCAAGCGGGTGCGCAATTTATTGAAAACTTTTAACGAAGCTCAAGATAATGCAAAGGAGAAAATTGATATGGCAAACAAAAAGAAAATCGAAGATCGTGAGAAGGCATTGCAGGCAAAACGGACTGAACGAACGATCCAAATTATTGGAGGCGGGTTCATTTTGATTATCGTCGCGGCTCTGGCTTTTTCATATTTTTCCAACCGGGAACCTGCCATTGTTGAACCACCAGTTGAACTGCCGCAATCAACAAACCTGCAATATGCCGCCTATCCACCCATGACGATTGATACGGGCAGGGAATACTTTGCCACCGTCAAAATGGCAAATGGCGGCGAGTTCACCATCCAACTCTTCCCCGATAAGGCTCCGAGGACCGTGAACAGTTTTGTCTTCCTTGCCCGCGAAGGATTTTTCAACGGTATCACCTTTCACCGCGTCATCGACGGATTCATGGCGCAGGGCGGCGACCCGACTGGCACAGGGATGGGAGGTCCTGGCTATCAATTCGAGGATGAATTTAGTGACCTGGTTTTTGACAAGGCAGGCATCCTTGCCATGGCGAATTCAGGACCGGGCACAAACGGCAGTCAGTTCTTTATCACGTATGGTCCTACACCACACCTAAATAACCTGCACACCATTTTTGGGCAGGTCATTGAAGGTATGGATGTGGTGAATTCCATTACTCGTCGCGATCCCAGCCAATCAGGGTTTCCAGGCGACGCGATGGAGAGTGTGACGATTACGGAAAAATAAGGATGAAGGCCTGCACTGAGCAATGCCGAAGGGATGAAAAAAGTAATTCGTCATGATGGGAAATGAAAGGGAAGAAAGGGGAGAAGTGCGAATCAAAAAAGACGCCATCCATTCAGGATAGCGTCCTTTTTGATTTTGACTACTGAACTATTCGACTAACTGGCTATAAGACGAATTACGCGTACATTCCCCAATCCAGAGCGGACGGGTCCTCCATCATTGAAAAATCCCACATATCCATGCCCATTTCAATCGTCACAGGCATGTCGAGTCCTTCCACGGCTTTGGCTTTGGTCATTTCGATCATGGCGGGACCATAAGGGCAGAATGGGGTGGTGAGGATCATCTTCAGGCGCGCAATGTCATTCTCAATTTCAATGTCGCGCACCAGGCCCAGTTGGATGATGTTCATCCCGATCTCGGGGTCAACAACTTCTGAAAGCCTTTCGCGCGCAACCTGCACCTTGTCCGGGTGTGTATCGTGGATGGTCCACTTGATTTGATTAACTGTTTCTTCTGTCATTCTTCCTCGTGATTTATTGGTGGTCGAATAACGGCGGATCACTAAGCCGCCGTACAAGACCTAATTTTTAAGACCTGCCGTTTGTACGACATAAGTACAAAATGCGTCGCCGTCGAGAATGCACTGTACTTTGCTGGCAGGTAATGCAAGCATTTTGGAAATCAAAGTTTGGTCCACTGTGCAGACTTCGGGATGCGCGATACCGATCTGATAGTACGGGCAGGATATTTCATGGATCTGGTATTGCCCGTCTTTCTTTTCCCATTCAACGGTAAAACCTTCCTGCGCAAGCAGTTCTTTGACGAACTCGAGCCGTTCCTCCATCGCCATGCCCTGAATCTGATCGGCATATTCGCTTGCCATATCCTCTGCAATCTGCCCGAACAGCTTGCTTACCATTGGCGCAGGCATGGTCTCTTTCATCTGTGTCAGCAAACGAGTCGTGAGACGTAGATATTTAGTGGGGAACCTCTCCATGCCATCTTCGGTAAGAGAATACACCAAACGCGGGCGCCCTACGCCATGCCGCTCCTCATCCGCCGCGACGAGACCTTCCATCTGTAAATTCGTCAGGTGATGCCGCACGGAAATGGGATTGATGCCTACCGCCTCAGCCAGGTCGTTGATTGTGATCTTTGGGTGGCGAAGCAAGGTCTGGAGAATCTTATCTTTCGTGCTTTTCATGCGCGGGAGTATAACCTTCCCTCAAAGTCCTGTCAATATATTAGATAAATATCATAAATATCCTTGATGGTTTTCCAATGACTCGGCAATTTGCTTGGGAGATTTACTGTTGTAATGAATACTCCTCTTCGCCATAACGAAGAGGAGTATTGGTATTGCCAGAAAATTTCTGGCAGAGTGTTGAACTGTAGACTCTATCTTTCTAAAAGCTCACGGTACGCTAATTCTGAGACCTTGATCCATGGTAGTGGGAACGGCAAAGTTATACCAGGGGAACCAATACTCGGTGGAGAGCAGTTCGGTGGGTAAGCCCATCATCTCGGAATAACTGGTGCGATAACCGGGTTCCTTCCAGATCACGCGCAGGGCGGTCAGGATCTTATCGCTGCCGGTGTTCGTGCAGGTCGTGCAGAAGATGCGGATCGGACCATTGTCCACAGCATACCCCATTCTCACACTGGCTCCTGCGTTCAGGGAGAAGCTGTCCAGTTCGGTGGTGCCGACGAAGACTTTGATCGTGTTTGAGGAGGTATCGATATTGGCGATGCGGAACCCCTGATCCATGGTAGCGGTGGAGAGATTGTTGTACCAGGGGAACCAATACTCGCTCGAGAGTTGCTCCTTGGGCAGTCCCATCATTTCTGAATAACTGGAGCGATACCCAGGTTCCTTCCAGATCACGCGCAGGGCGGCGATGATCTTCTGGCTGCCGGTGCAGTCCGTGCAGAGGATGCGCACAGGACCGTTATCGACAGGGTAACCCACTCTCGTGCTGGCTCCGCCGTTTAGAGAGAGACTGTCCAGTTCGGTGGTTCCGACAAAGACCTTGATCGTGTGGGGGACAGTGTCCACATTGGCGATGCGGAAGCCCTGATCCATGGAGTTGGTGGAGAGGTTGTTGTACCAGGGGAACCAGTACTCGCTGGAGAGTTGTTCCTTGGGCAGTCCCATCATTTCGGAGTAACTGAAGCGTTGTCCGGGTTCCTTCCAGATGACGCGCAGGGCGGCGATGATCTTCTCGCTGCCGGTGCAGTCTGTGCAGAGGACGCGGATCGGACCGTTGTCCACTGAGTAGCCTACCCTCACGCTTGCTCCTGCGGCGAGAGTAAAGCTGTCGATCAGCGTAGTCCCGACCCAGACCTGGATGGCAGTGGAAGTTGGGTTGACATTGGCGATGCGGAAACCCTGATCCATGGAAGCGGGGACGGCGTTGTTGTACCAGGGGAACCAGTATTCGGTGGATAGCTGCTCCTTGGGCAGTCCCATCATCTCGGAATAACTGGAGCGATACCCCGGCTCCTTCCAGATCACCCGCAGCGCGGCGAGGATCGAGGCGCTGTTGGTGCTCGTAACCTTCACCGGCCCGTTGTCTATTCCAGGAAAACCTTGCCGCACACTGCTACCGGCTGGAACATAATATCTGCCCATTAATGTGTCGCCTATCTTAACATCCACGTTGTGGTTAGGGTGGATGCACGAGTACACTTTAATACTATCCACTGCCCAGCCCAATGAGTAGGCGGCTTCGTCCAGTCCCATGCGCCAGCGGAAGGTGACGGTTTTTCCGACGAGACCAGCCAGGTTCAGGCGTGTGCTGATGTAGCCATGGCTTGAACCAACAAAGGCTGACCGACCTGAGAGCGGATTGTTAGCGCCGGTGAAGACTGTGCCTCGGTAGCTATTGAAGTCAATGAGTGAACCCGCATCCAACCAGGTTGTGCCGCCATTTGTACTGTATTCCAGAACACCGCCATCAAAATAATATTGGTTCTCAAAGGCCTCGAAGTCAAAGGCATGGGCAAAGTGCATATAGCCATTGGGTGGAACTGTAAATGAAGCCAGTCTAGCGCTGGCGTCCGTGACTACATCAGGATAATCATCCGCATACAAGAAGTGGTATCCTGACTGGGCGTATTGTCCATACGGTGAATCGTATTGCCAGCGTGTATAAGCCCCGTTTGTGAAGGTCCAGTTGGAAGCGCCGGTCTCGAGATCGTCCGTGAATGTATAAGTGGGAGGAATGCCTGCATCACAAATAGGCGCGTCGGTGTTGAAGTTGGGCGCGGGCTGGGCGTTCATTTCCACGGCATCCACGGCATCCTTGACTTCCACACAATTCCCGGAAGTGATTCCCTTTTGCCCGATCAGATTCGAGCAGGCTTGCTGGAGGGCATAGTACAAGTCGGAGTAATCCGATCCGGAGATGAGGAGGTTCGTTTGCGCTTCGTAATAGACGGCGGCAGTCTTGTCCCAGCCGAGGGCGGTTACCGTTTTGCCATTAAAGGTGCCTCCATCCACCATCAGGAAGACGGCTTTGTTGTTGATGCCGCTGTTGCTGTGGACACCACCGCTGTCATCTTGGCCTTCGTAGTAGTAAGGGCTGGACATCTTATCCGGATCGCTGAAAGCAGGTGGGTTGCTCATGCTGCGAATGGCGCCCATGCCTGAGATGTCTTCACCGATCTGCCACTTGACCCCAGCCACGTCATTGCCCTGACCATTGACCTGGTCGTAATACTCGCCCCATAAATCCGAAAAGGACTCGTTGATGGCGCCGGACTGATAATAATAGAACAGGTTGGATTCGTATTGCGTGACGCCATGTGTGAATTCATGCGCGACGACATCATCAGCTAGGGGCCAGCCAAATGCATCGCCATAAATCATCTGCGTTCCAGTCCAGTTTGCATTGGAATACGGACAGTTAAATGGACTGCAATAATGCACGCTGGAGATGATGGTCATTCCGTTGTTGTCAATGCTATCCCGGCCATGTTGGGTAGCGTAAAGAGTATATGTGCCGATTGCGTATTTATGCACCGCCTTCGCATGGGAATCCCCTGATATACAGGCTGGATCAGATTGATCACATAGAAAAGAACCGGGGAGGGATGAAGTGCCATTTGCTGTGTAGGTCTTTATTTGTTGGTTGTCATTTGACAGTTGAAAGTCTGCTGAACTCGTCAAGCCCGCTGCAGTTGCTTTTACGATATAGCTACCAAGCGTACTATTGGCAGAAAAGGCAGGTGCAGTGGCAATTCCATTTGCGTCTGTAACTGCTGTTGAAACATTTGTATTCGTATTGGCAAATCTTCCGCTTGCTCCGCTTGCAGGAGCAGTGAAAGTGACGGTCCGCCCACTCAGTGGCTGTTGTAAATAGTTTTGCACCTTAACTTTTAATGGTTGAGAAAACTGAGTTTGCGGAGGTGTTGTTTGATTAGTCCCACTTACAATTGAGATTTGTGCAGGGAGAGCCGGATCTAAATTTATTAGCCTTATTTCGCTATTAATATTGATAATTAATTTACTTCCATCCGGCGCGACTTCCATTTCGTTGATAATGCCCGATGGCGAGGGTGTATAAGTCGCAATTAAGTGATAGTCAGTAGGGCTGATAAATTTTAAAATGTCACCCCCAGCACCTCCTGCACTCAGTATGATCATATTTTGATTGGGAATATATTTGATCAATTTACCGGGCGCCCCCTGCAGCATGCCCAATTGCGATTGCAAGATTTGATCCCAAACCTGACCTGTTGAAGTAAATATCCTGCTTCCATCGGGAACGATTGTAAATTTTTCTGCAGATACCGGGCCATGTGGTCCTTGATAAAGTTTGGTCACAACATCATTTTGAACATCATATATATAGAGGTTGTTTGGGGAAAAAGTTTGATTAGCATACAGGTAAGTTTTGCCTTGATTAAGAGCAAACTCTGTATCTGTTCTTATGGTGTTTGGATATGGTGATTTGGCAATCCAAGCATGCGTAGCAGTATCAATGACATGTATATAATCAATTCCTCCCGAACCTGGATTTCCACTCGAATACAGACGACCGACCCTTCCATAGATCAAGTCAAAGGGTTGATTTTGGTAGTAAATGCTATCATCGAGTTGAGGAGTCACCTCGGCAACATTTGCACCAGTCTCAGGGTTAATAAAAAGGATCTTCTCCAATCCATTTAAGGCAATTGCCAATTCACTATCATCGGGACTCAGGTCAATCCCCCTTGGATTCGCGCCTGAAGGAAGCAGGTAACTATCCACAACACTGGCTGTTTCCATATCAATAACATCTATCCTCCCCGATGTATCGGCCCCGTAGATTAGTCCGCGCGGCATGTCAATGGCAAGGTCGTTATACTGATGTTGGCTGGAAGGTAAGGCAATTGAGGTACCTGGAGGCATTACCCCAATATTAAATTTAGCCAGCCCACCCGTTGAACTGACAAATAATGTGTTGCCGTTGCTGGTTGCAGCGATTGCTCCGGGCGAGCCAATTACACCGGTACTGAGAGATGAGAGTTCATAGGAGCTATCATTGTCATAAAAATACAGTGTATCTGCTGCCACAGATGTGTTGTCGTATAACGTTACATAAAAATTTTTCCCGGCCAAAGCAATGGCAGGGGTTAATGACTGGAAATTTTTAGCTTTTGGCGTCAAGTTAGATGTATTGTAAACAACCCCGGTTGTTATCAGTAAATTTCCATCGTCTATCAGGTCTAGCCTGATGTTCTTCATATAACCGGTTTCATATAGATGGGTTTGTTTTAGTAATGTGGGTTGTATTAATCCGGCCGAAACATCGTACTTACTGAGGCTGTTGTATCCACTACAACAGGTACCTGTCACATAATATAAAGTGTTCGTATCAGAAGAGATGACACCAAATTTCTCGTCATAAGGGTAACCATCAGTACTCACATATTGCTCTGGATTCTCTTCATGGGGTGTAACAGTCAAATCAATTACATGTAAACCGTTACTCGAAAGGGCATAAAGAATGTCAGAACGGCCATAAATGACATCATATGGCTTTGACTCTGAACCACTCAGTGCAGCCGGCGTTTCCGACATGGTGCCATTTGTCAAATTGATGAACTTAACGCGGCTTAATCCCGATTGCGCGACTGCCAGTTCGTTTCCATTCGGACTGAGATCTATGCTGGTGGGCAATGCGCCATTCACCAGTGTATAAGAACTGACCACGGACAGGTCGGTAATATTAATCACGTCAATTTTATTGCCCAGCTTATCAGCACCATACAATCTGTTTCGTGTCTGATCGACCACCAGATCTTCGTATTTCACGATGGAAGGTGTGGCAGACGGTATGGTTTGCGGACTCAGTGATCGAGATTGATGAGTTTGGACAGGTGATGTCCACGCCGTATCAATCTGATTAAAGTGCAGGCTGATGTTCCCTCGCTGCGCATTGATCAAAACCAATTCCCGAACAGGGGCGCTGTTATCCACCGAAGTCACCTCCATGCGCCACACCAATTCAGCAGGGCGGGTACTCGGACTCAAGAGGCTTTCGTCAAAGATCCATAACTCAGGCTCGGAAGCGACGAAGTCTCGTGGAGACTTCTGATACCACTTCGCCACCGCTTGAAGGGCAGATTCGCTCGCTTGTGAGGAGTCAACTGTCGGCTGAGTCGGAAGCGAGAGGCCCGCTGACACTTCACCGTTCATCGAATATAGGTCGCCATTCTCGTTGGTGTTGACGATCAACTCTCCGCCCATCACGGGAATGCCCTGATAATTCTGCTGATAGCGGACGGTCACGCGCCCATCGCCGGGACGGTTGGCTCGCATTTCAGTGAGATCGCGTTCGGGGTTCTGCAAGCCGAATTCAGGAGCGAAGCGTTTTGCCAATGCCATTGCAGGGTTTGAAGGACGAGTTG
>Ga0247727_10020558_pt1 | contig 10075 bp, 3 predicted proteins | sample WisWelCaveWW1625_FD_202498 | JGI IMG/M metagenome (GOLD analysis project Ga0247727, IMG submission 202498) | Biofilm microbial communities from Wishing Well Cave, Virginia, United States - WW16-25 | ecosystem: Environmental > Aquatic > Deep subsurface > Groundwater > Cave microbial mat | place...
TTTTCCTCCGGTTGGTCAGTAGTCAGTCGTCCGTTGTTCGTCGTTCGTTGGTTGTTCTTCGACCCACAAGGGGTCGGGACTACGTTTGATTTATTTGCTTCACCCTGAGCGAAGTCGAAGGGTGAAGCTTCATGGTTCGACTCCGCTCACCATGAAGGCAAATTAAAAAACCCTACGGTTAATTCTGAAATGCAGTACTTAGTTTCGTACCTTCAAATTTTCAAAATTTGTTTTCATCACGAACCCGTCCACGAAAAAAATGACAACTGAAACGAACAACTATTAACCATGGACCACTGACAACGAACAACTAACTACGGACAAATTCACTTTTTCCTCAAATCAAACCGCAGCGGTTGAGCCAAATCATTTTCAAAATTAATGACGCGCGCGCCGCCAACCGTCTCGAATCCGTCGCGGCGAACCTCGATCGCGCGCTTGCCGACGCGCACCGTGATTTCTTTCGGGGTTTGAAATCCGGTAGGCTGGTTGTCAACGTAAATTTCTCCCCACGGAGTTGACGCCACCGTGACTCTGATCTGCTTAGTGAAATCTACGATCACTTCGATCGTTTTTCCGGCGACGATGATCATCTCCTTTTCCCAAGTTCCAAATGTGCGGTGGACGGCGCGAATCGTATGCTTGCCGGCGGGCAACTCCTCGCGATATTGAAATTGCCAGTCGCTCTGTCTTAGATTGCCATCGACAAAAATGGACCCGAACGGTTTGACGAGAATTTTAACAGCGCCGGTGGTGGGAAGGGTCGGTATGTCCGCAATTTTGGGCTCAGGCTTTTCGCTGGCAACGATGGCCTTCTTGATCAAGCTGGCGCTCACCATCGCAGTTTGACCTGCGGTTACTCTGACGCTTTGCGCATGGTCCTCATAGCCATTCATTCGCAAGATGATATCGTATGAGCCGGGTTTGACATTTTTGTTCTCAAACGGTGTTTTGCCGATGCTGCGACCGTCCTGCAAAACGCTGGTGCCGGAAGGAGTGGAGGTAATTTGCAAGACTCCCACAGGGGCATCAATTCTTGGAATAGCCTTTGTCATGATGGCGTCAACCTTCGCGATTTGACCACCGGCTACATTGACGCTTTTTGCATAATCCGCATAGCCAGTTAATCGGACGATGATGTCGTAAGAGCCTGGCTTGACATTTTTGTTCTCGAAGGGTGTTTTGCCGACGCCGCGACCGTTTTGCAAAACACTGGCCCCGGAAGGAGTGGAGGTAATCTGCAACACTCCGACAGTGACGGCATCTGTCACTGTCGTTTTTGTTTCTGCCGCTACTTCACTGCCTTTTGGTTTGGGCGCCGCGGGCTTGACATCGACTTTGCGATCTGCGGCGGCGGTACTGGCATTTATCGGCTGTTTGTTAGTCGGTGGATTCTCCTGCGGTCGAGTGATGGTTTCCGACGATTGCTGCGGCGACTTGCTCGGGGCTTTTTCAGATTTAAACGTACCGCTGAAAATCAAAGTGAACACCAGCGCCAACACCGCCAGCGCGGAAATCGCGGCGATGAGGATGGGGCTTTTCTTTTTTGTTTTTGGAGGCTTATGATTTTCCAGCAAGACGGTGGGCTTGTAACTTTTAGTTGGCCGCTGCTTTTCTTTTTTCAAATCCGCCAGAAAATCTTCCAGGCTCTGGTAGCGCGACTTCACTTCTTTCTGCAAAGTTTTGACGATCACCTTTTCAAGAGCAGGGGAAATATCCGGAAGATGTTTGGAGATGCGCGTCGGCTCTTCGTTGACGATGGCATAGAGAATCGCCGCTTCATATTGGCCAGCGAACGGCAGCTCGCCGCTGAGCAACTCATACATGACCACGCCCAGCGAATAGATGTCAGAGCGCTGATCGAGCTCGTGGCCTTTCACTTGTTCGGGCGACATGTAGTGCGGTGTGCCCATGGTGGTGCCCTCGCGGGTGATACGAGTGACGCCTTTATATTTTGCGAGACCGAAATCGAGAATTTTTACCCGGCCGTATTTGTCCAACATGATGTTTTCGGGTTTGATATCGCGATGCACGATGCCATGCTGGTGGGCAAAGCTCAATCCATCGCCAACCTGGCTGATCAATTCGATGGCCTTCTCAAAAGAAATATTTTTGGCATCGATGATGTCTCGCAGCGATTTTCCCTCGACGTATTCCATCGCGATGTACGAGCTGTCTCTGTACTCGCCAACTTCGTACACGGTGATGATGGCGGGGTGATTGAGTGCCGCGGCGGCCTGGGCCTCGCGTTTAAAGCGGGTTTTGATGTCCGGTTTCGAAGTGTAATATTCCGGCAGAAATTTCAGCGCAACGTTGCGGCGCAACTCAGTGTCCTCGGCCAGAAAAACCGCGCCCATTCCGCCCTCGCCAAGTTTCTTGGTGATTTTATAATGTGAGAAGGTCTCGCCGATCATAAAAATTGCTATGTCTAAAAATTCCCCCGGCCAAAGAATGTTGAGCCAGAAATTTAGATTACGTAACCCGGAATTGCTTGAGAAGAGTGGTGCAAAAAACCTCAGTAAGTATAACTAAATCAGTTTAGAAAGTCAAGATATTTGTCTGTCCGTGGTCAGTAGTCCGTGGTCATTTGTCATTTGTTTTATTGCGCCAAAGGACTAAGCGAAGAACTGAAGACAACTGACAAATGACCACGGACCAAGAACAACTGACAACTCACCGAATCAGCGCCAATTTGCGCGTCGCTACCGACTCGCCGGATTGCAGCCGGTACAGGTAAACTCCGCTGGAAACCGCGCGTCCAGTGTCGTCCTGGCCGTCCCATTTAATCAAATGCTCGCCGGCGTTTTGAGTTTGGTCGAGCAGCGTACGAACTTTTTGTCCGAGCAAATTATAAATTTCTAACCTTACTGCGCCCGGCTTGTCAAGCCGATAGCGAATGGTGGTTTCCGGGTTGAATGGGTTCGGATAATTTTGCTCCAATGCAAACTCCAGCGGCACCAGAGAAATGCCGTCGGCATTTTCTTCGGCAAATTCTTTCACGCCTAAAATTATTTTGAAGCGCCGCGTGGGGAATTCCGGCGTCCACCGCGCGATGAAGCGATCGCCGTTTATGGCAACGGCTGTTCGAAAATCCTGATCAAAAATAAATTTCTCAAAACCGGCCGGCAGTTTTCCTGATTCAGTCAACAAAATCGTTATTTCCGGATTGGGAAGAGTGGAAGCCAGCTCGACGTCCCATTTTTCACCGCGATCGACGAGTGGCTTAAAATTACCGGCAAAGGCTTCGTTTTCCGCGAGGATCGATAACCGCAGATAGTCGCCGATCGGCGGCGGCTCGTGATAATCGAATCGGTCCGTACCCGCAACGGTGTTTTCCACAATTCCGAGATAGTTTTGGTTGTCGGTGAATTTCGTACCGGGAATCGTTGCGGCCATTTTCAAAACATAATCGTTGCGGCCGAGATTAAATCCCGGCGGCGCGATGGTCTGCGGCGAATTCTGTGTTTCCACCGCTGGGAAGGTTAAAGTTACCGGAAAATCTTCATTGTTGAAGACGAAATAACCTTCCCATGGCTGCAAGATAGTTTGTGTTACATATTGATTATCGCCGATAAAAAAACGTGGCTCTTCGACGAGTCCACTTTTGGCAACGCCGTTCCAGTCCACAGGGAAGGCAAACGGATTGGCGATCTGATTCCACCCTGGCCCCAGCGGCAGCGTAATGATCGCCGGCTGTGCCGAGTTGGCCGAGAGACCGTTTTCGACGTCGAAAACAGCGGCCTCGCGGGTGATGAGCCAGAAAGAATTTCCGGGGATGAACTGCGCGACGATATCGTCGTGTTCGGTGTAAGCGTCGTTTTCCCAGCGGAAGATGCGCCACTGGCGGGGGAGAACGTTGTACCTGCCGTAGTCATCGAGCAGCACGGCGTCGATTGCCGGGTTCTCAAGATCCAGAGGCACCGAAATCATCTTATGGGTGCGCGGCTGCAGCGACAATTGAAAATCAAGCTGTGCCACCTGCACTCTGATGATCGCCGGATTCTGGCGTGCATTTTCTGCTGGGAACGTCACCGCTACCAATCCGTCGGAGAGTGAGATGTAATATTCGATGCCGCGAATCATCTGCGAATCGGGAGCGGCCGGAATAGCGGCTGCGAGTTGGTTTCCCGCCGCGGCGAGATCGAGGGCACGATAATTTTGCTCGCCGCCGAATCGGTAAAAAAGCTGCCGCAGTGTCGCTTGAAAGTTTTGCGGCGGGTTGATCGTCAGCGTGATGCTTGCGCCTAATGTCGGCGGTTCAACTATCACCGGCTCCGATATTTGGCCGGAGATCACCGTAACGATTAGGCCAGTCGCTTTAAAACCACCGCGACCATCGAATGCCGTAATCGTGATGGTTGTGCTTCCGATGCCAACCGGGGCCACTTCGAGGGTGCTATCGACAATGGTTACTTCGACGGCGAGCATATTCGAGCTGCTCGCCGAAAAACTCAGGGCATCGCCATCGGGGTCGCTAAAAAAATCTTGCAGGTTTCGAGTGAAAGGCAGACTGCCAACCACCAGCGTTTGGTTGGCGAGAGCGGCGGTCAGAGCCGGTGGTCTGTTCGCTACGGCTTGGTCGAGAGTGAAAAGATAACCGCTGAACAAAACATATCTGCCAACACGCGACTCGTTGATTGGCGATGCTTGCCCAGCCGCCGAAACAACCAGCGAATAACGTCCGGCGTTTGCAGAACCGGCAGCGGTGCTTTGGGTGGAGATGTCTTGTTTGGTTTGCGCAAAGGTGTTGGTGAAAACAAAGCAGACAACAGAAACCAGAGCAAGTGCAAATATGGGTCGCATGATAATCCTTCTGCTGTCTATGGAGTTTTGGCGACAGCTTTTTCCCGCTCAGGTTTTGCAGCCGAGATAGTGTTTTGCGACGACTGACTATAGAGTTCAGAGTAGAGATAACGGCCGCGTTCAGCGCCGAGTTTTTCCTCTTCCACTGGAATGCGGTGGTGCTCCGCATAAGGATCGTGGCGGATGCCGGTCACTTGCCAAGAAACTTTCAAGCCCGGCGTTCCACCGGCGATTTTAAAGCGGTTATTGGCGATCTCTTCGGCAATATAAATCGGCGCAAATCCGCCAATGCCGGTCAATTGATAGCGGAAATCTTCGTTTAATGCTTCGAACCAGTTGGGTAGTAGTACCACGGCTTCTCCCTTGGCATCGAGCACCACGTTGCCGTTGTAAATGTTCATCATGTCCGGACTTTCCACAAAAGAGTGGTAGAGATACTTGTTGGCTGGATCGAGAGGGTGATCAATCTTGAAAGAGCCGCTGCCTTTTGTTAAATTCCCGGTGACGGTTACATCTCCATCAAAATACCCTGACCCGCCGACATTTAGTTGTGCAAAAGGTTCGGAGAAATTGATAAACACTATGCCGCTCGTAGCGATATCTTGCGCACCAAAGTCGGGATTGATCTTGCTGCCGGCGATGGCTGCTCCAACAGCCACGTCAATATCATTAATTGTGAAGTTAGAGATATCGAGACCAGTTACTCCCTCTGTGGCAATATCGATGCTGGTCACCGCACCTTCGGCAATTTCAGCGCTGGTTACGGCATCGGTAGCAATTTCGTCGCTGCCAACTGCGCCGGTGCCAATATCAACGGCAGTTATCGTTCCATCAAAAATCTGGGTGGCGGTGATTCCGCCTACGGCCACAGACAGAATCAGGTCCCCGGCGGTGCCACCGCCCGTTAGCCCTGTGCTAGCCGTTACAGCAGTAATGTCGCCAGGACTGAATCCCAGGTCAGCTTGCAAAATGGCGCCGTCGGCTATCATGGCGCTGGTGATTCCTCCCGTAGCCACCGATAGTGTGATATCGCCAATGGTTCCGCCTCCCGATAACCCGGAGCCAGCGCTCACAGAGGTAATATCGCCGCTGCCGCCAGCGGTTGCAGCAATGGTAATCGAATTGGCGGCGTCATTCGGGGTGATGGTGACGTTACTGCCGGCCACGAGATCGATATCGCCGCCGTCGTTACTGACGCCATCGAGACTGGAAACAATGTTGGGGAGAATCTTTGCAGCGGTGACGGCATCATTGGCAATAATAGGATTAGGATAGCCGCCGGTCAAATCGCCACCGGCGGTTCCAGTCGGAGCGCGCGCGTTGGTGTTGCGCGGGTCGCTGTCGGTGACATAGGGGTTGAGGCTTGAAGGCGCGCCGGCGGTCCCGGCGAGGGCGGCTTTTTCGTTCGTAGCCGGATCATTGAGATTGGAATGAGTGGGAAAACTCAACGCGAGCTTGCCTTCGGCGATGGACGCGGTGGTGGACACATCCGCGTTGGCGATGCTACCGTCTTCGATTTTGTCGGAAGAAACTGAGCCATCGGCAAGCTGCAAATTGGTGATGCCGCCGCTTTTGACATTGATGGTCGCGACCGGGCCGCCGGGATTCAGAATGTCGAGTGTATTGTTGGTGTTTTGCACCCCCTGAATGCCGGAGCCGCCGGCGCCGATAATCGAATTGACAATAATCGTGTCGCCGCGCGCCGAAATCGTGGTCCCGCCTTCGCCCGTAATGGTCACTGCTCCGCCGATATCGTTGATGCTCGGCACGCCGCGGGCCGTGGATTCAATGGTAATGGTATTGCCTTCGGTGGAGAGCTGAATGTTATCTCCCGGCGCCAGTGAAATGTCGTCTTTCATTCCATTGATGCTTTTCACGATCTCTCCCGCAGCGATCTTCCCACTGGTGATGGCGCCATCTGCGAGGTCCGAAGTTGTAATGGATCCATCCGTTACATTTTCCGCTTCAGCAGATTGCAGAGCATAGGCCACGCTGGTCAGCCGGAAGCGCGGCGACATCTCTGATTCGTTTTCAAGTTTGATTCCGAGAAATCGCTCGCCGGGCGCGGCGAAAAGAGTGGGCGGAAAGGGAGTAACGCTGCCGAGCAGAACGTTGAAAATTCCATCGGCAATGGCGACGGTCTGGGTTTCAGTCCAAAGTGGGGTTGGGCTTTGCTCTGAGGAATAAACCGAAAAGGTGATCGCAATCGTCGCGGAGACCGGGTTGCCGTCGAGGGTTAATTTTCCCTGGTAGTTGATAAGCTGCGGCGATTGCGCATTTAAGGTTGCCCCCATCAATAAAACGTTGATCAGCGTCAACAAAAGAGGTACGGGCTTAGACATAACTATTTCTTCATAATGTTGTTTTAAGTCATTATGAAGCCTCCTGTAAGTTTGTATATGGCTATTTTCATCCTTGGGGCTGTCCAAAAAGGTACCTGTCATTGCGAGCGCAGCGAAGCAATCTCACGATTTTGCCTGCCTGTGCAGACAGGTGCTCAAATCATGGGATTGCTTCGTCGCTATCGCTCCTCGCAAATGACAATTTCTTTCCTTTTTGGACAGCCCCAAGGATGTTGTTTATCGAATCAGCGCCAGTTTGCGCGTCGCTACCGACTCGCCGGATTGCAGGCGGTACAGGTAAACCCCACTGGATACCTCGCGCCCGGCACTATCGTGGCCGTCCCATTTCACAAAATGCTCGCCGGCGTTTTGAGTTTGATCGATCAGCGTGCGAACTTTTTGTCCGAGCAAATTGTAGATTTCCAACTTCACCGAGCCCGGTTTGTCGAGCCGATAGCGAATGGTGGTTTCCGGGTTGAACGGGTTGGGGTAATTCTGCTCGAGCGCAAACGTCAACGGCGCGAGGGGCAGGCCGTCACTGATTTCTTCGGCAAAATCTTTCGTGCCGAGAACCACCGTCAAGTGTCGGGTTGTCTGCTCGCGAGCCAATCGCACACTGAACTGATTGTTAGAAATCGGTACCACTGAACTATTATCTTTGTCCAGTACGAAGCGTTCGAAACCGTCCGGTGATTTTCCAAATTGAGTCAGACTGATCGTTACATCTTGATTTGGCAGGGTGGAAGTGATTTCGATTTCCCATTCCTCACCGTGCTCATTCACTGGTTTGAAGTTTTCGGCAAAATACCGGTTATCTTGTAAAATCGAAACGCGGACGAAATCGCCGATGGGCGGCGGGTCGAGCAAATCAAGCCGGTCGAAATCCGCGCTGGCGTTTTCTCGAAAGCCGACAAAGTTCTGGCCGTCACGAAGCCGGGTGCCCGGTACGGTAGCCGACAACTGCACGAGAAAATCGTTCTCATCAAATACTGTTTTGTTTGCAGTGGGCTGCGGACTGCCCTGCGATTCCAGCGCCGGTACGGTCAGGACGACTGGCGTGGGATCGAGATTGAACACGAAATAGCCATCCCATGGATCAAGCGTCGGGATGTTGAACTGGTAATCCGTGCCGTCAAAAAAGACTGGCGGCTGCACGTTACCACTGGCGCCAATGGTTGCCCAATCGACCGGGAAAGCGAATGGATTGCCGATCTGGTTCCAGCCCGGTTGTAAAGTGATCGTCGCGGGCTGCGCTGAACTCACCGACTGGCCGTTATTGATATCAAAAAGATTCCCGTCGCGGGTGATGAGCCAGAAAGCGTTGCCCGGATCGACCGCCGCTGCGATGTTTTCGTGCTCGGCGTACGCGTCATTTTCGAAAAGGAAGACTCGCCATTGGCGGGGGAGGACGTCGTATTCGCCGTAATCGTCCATGAGCACGGAGTCGATGGCGGGGTTCGTCAGCTCCAGCGGCACGGAAATCATTTTATAAGTCACCGGCTGAAGTGCAGATTGAAAGTCAAGCTGAGCTATTTGCACGCGCAGCCGGGCGGGATTGTTTACCGGGTCGATTTCTGGGAAGGTAAAAACTGTTTGACCGTCCGACAAAGACACATAATATTCCACTCCCCGAATCGTTACAAAGTTGGCCGGGATCGTGCCGGTGAAATCAGTGCCGACCTGGTTTAAGTTGGCGGTTTGGTAGCTCGCTTCTCCAGCGCGACGGAAAAATAGTTGATTGATGGTGGGCTGAAAATTCGCAAGCGTGTTCACGGCAATCTGCACGGCGTTGTCTGCCGTCGACGAACCGGGCGTAACCGTGATCGCGCGCTGCACCCGAACTTGGAGAACTCGGCTGCTCAGGGTTAACGCCGTCGCCACGGTATTGGTAATTTGACAAAGGTAGGCGCCGGCATCGGTGGAATCCGATTGGTTGATGATAAACGACGGGTTGGTCGCGCCGGGGATGGCCGAACCGTTTTTGAACCACTGGTAGCGGTTGTTGGCGCCGCCGACTGTAACCGAAGCTGTAAGTGTTGCTCCTACGGCGATGGTGGTATCTTGTGCTGTGCCCACGCTGTCCTGCGGTGAATAAATGAAACCGGAGATACCAACGTTGGGTTCGATGTCCTCAAAGGTGAATTGGTTGTTCTGGATTTGCAAATCACTCAAGGAATCGAGATGTGAGATGTTTGGCAAATCTGTGAGTTGATTGTTAAAAAGTAAACTGGATTTCAGGTTTACCAAATTGCCAATTTCCGTCGGCACTTGCCCCGAGAATTGATTGAAGCCTAGTTGTAAAATCGTCAGATTAGTTAAGTTGCCGATTGTCGTTGGTATAGGTCCAGAGAATTGATTGACTTCAAGATTCAGGAATGTCAAATCGGTTAAATTACCAATTTCAGGTGGAAGTGTACCTGAGAATTGATTGCGGTTAATATCTAATAATGTCAAGTTGATTAAATTGCCAATTTGCGCTGGAATAGAGCCAGTTAGTTGATTGGCTTCAAGCTTTAAGATTGTCAAGTTGGTTAAATTCCCGATTTCATTTGGAACGGTACCGGAGAGTTGATTATTGTCAAGCCCCAAGCCTCTTAAATTTGATAAGTTGCCAACTGTTGTTGGAATAGTCCCGGAAAGTTGGTTGCTTCCAAAAGACAAGAGTGTCAAATTGGTTAAGCTGGTAATTTCGGCAGGGATGGGTCCCGAAAGTTGATTGCCATCAAGAACCAAGGTTGTCAGATTGGTTAAGTTGCCAATTTCCGTTGGGATGTTTCCTGAGAGTTGATTGAACTTAAGGTTCAAGAATGTTAAATCGGTTAGGTTACCAATTTCCTTTGGTATTGAGCCAGAGAGTTGGTTGCTTTCCAAAGCCACGAATCTCAAATTGGTCACATTACTAATTGATGCTGGCAGCGTTCCCACTAAAC
>Ga0247727_10020559_pt1 | contig 10074 bp, 5 predicted proteins | sample WisWelCaveWW1625_FD_202498 | JGI IMG/M metagenome (GOLD analysis project Ga0247727, IMG submission 202498) | Biofilm microbial communities from Wishing Well Cave, Virginia, United States - WW16-25 | ecosystem: Environmental > Aquatic > Deep subsurface > Groundwater > Cave microbial mat | place...
AACCGCCCCTTTCAGCCGTTCAACTTCTATATGCCTGCGGCCCCGCTCAAAGCGTGCCTTGAGCGCTTCAAAGTCGATTCTGCTGAGATCAACGAGACCATCAGTGCTGTACGAGCCTTTGGGCTCCCGGATGAGGTATCCTTCGGTCGCAACTGAGTGGTCCAGAAGATCTTCAACTTGCTCCATGACCTCCGAGATATCGACGGGAGGACGTAGAGCGTAGATCTTCTCGGCCAGCACGTGGATCAACGCACAGTCGGGCTGAACCTCCCGAGCTGCCGGATCGGGGAGCACGGCCTTGTAGAGCCGCTCTACGTTTGCGGCGTGATCGAGATAGCGCTTCTTGCGCTCATCAGAGGCGACCAGTGCATCTACCGCATCATCCAGAAGCCGAACGCGGTCAAAACCCTGACTCTCCTTGATAGGCTCTAGCTCAATACCGAGCTCACGACACAGTACCGTTGTCTCCTCAATAGCGTGTTTGAGAGCAGCCATGAGAGCCGCCTTGTCCTCGACCGGAGGCTTGCCGTCGCCCTTGCCACCGGTCCCATAGATTGCCAACGCCCGCTCTAGGTTTCGGAAGACACCCGCGTAGTCCACGATTAGGCCGTTTACCTTGCCAGGGTGCACCCGATTCGCCCTCGCGATCGTCTGCATGAGCGTGTGATTGCGCATCGGCTTATCCAGGTAGAGCGTTGAACAGGACGGTACGTCAAAGCCGGTCATCCACATAGCGCAAACAAAGACCAACCGGAAGGGGTCTTTTGGATCCTTAAACTTCGAGTCGAGATCTTCCTCAACCATGCGTTTGCGGTGCGGACGAATATCGAGGCCTTTCTGCTCCATGTCCCGGATCTCATTCTGAGACTGGGAGACCACCACCGCCATGTCGGTCTGCGCCATTTCATTGATCCGGGCTGCGATAGCCGACCGCTCCTCCTCGGAAACTCCCTTGAGCTGCGCATGAAGAGCGTCGAGCTTTCGTCCCCAGTGCGTTCGCACCTTGTTGTACATGCGAACCGCAGTGGCCTTGTCGATGCAGACCACCATCGCCTTGCCCTGAAAACCACGGCTGGTAAAGTGCTCAACGATATCCGCCGCCACCGCTTCCAACCGATCATCGCGTGTAATCAAGTGGTACTCACGGGCGAACTCCCGCTCGAGCTTCTTCTCCTGCTCCTCATCGAGCTCCGCCGTCTCCAGCAGCCGCTCCATGTCTTCATTGAGGTTCTCATTGGTAAGCTGCAGCTCGGGGATGCGATTCTCGTAGTAGAGCGGGACCGTCGCCTGGTCTTCCACCGACTGACGGAAGTCATAGACGCTGATGTATTCGCCGAAGACCTCACGCGTCTTCTCTTCCCCAATGATCAGCGGCGTGCCCGTGAAGGCGAGGAAGGAAGCGCCAGGCAGGGCTGTGCGCATGTTCAGAGCCAGTGTGTCGTACTGGCTGCGGTGGGCCTCGTCCGTCATGACAATGATGTCGTTCCGCTCCGAGAGCACAGGGTGCTTTTCGCCCCGCTCGGTGCCGAACTTCTGGATCAGGGTGAAGACATACCGATGGTCCTCACCCAGAAGCTGCCGTAGGTGGTGGCCGCTTTCGGCTTGGGCCTGGGCTTCGGTGATGGCGCCGGTAGAAGCGAAATTCTTGTAAATCTGATCGTCAAGTTCTTTACGGTCAGTGACTACCACAAAGGTCCAGTTCCCCGGCACCTTTCGAAGCACCTTCTGCGAGAAGAAGATCATCGAGACGCTCTTGCCGCTGCCCTGGGTATGCCAAAAGACCCCGAGCCGTCCCTTCCGTTTCTTGATCTCGGTGAGTGCCTCGAGCGCGTTGTTCACCCCAAGGTACTGGTGGTTCTTCGCCACCACCTTGATCAAGCTGCCTGGCACCTCCATAAACAGCGTGAAGTTTTCCACCAAATCCGACAGCCGCACAGGGTCGCAGGTGCCGCGGAGTATCGTTTCGAGCGAGACGCGCCCCTCCTCACCCTCGCTGCCTACCTTCTTCCACTCGGCAAAGTGCTCCCAACCTGCAGTCACGCTGCCTACTCGGCTCTGGCTGCCATTGGAGAGGATGATTAGCGCGTTGTACCAGAAGACGTGAGGGATGGTGTCCTTATAATCGGTGAGATTGTTGGAATAAGCGGTTTCGAGCCGCCGGTGGACGGCCTTGAGCTCGATGAAGACAAGCGGCAGGCCATTGACGAAGCCGACCAAGTCCGCCCGACGGGTATACATCTCCCCTGTCACCCAGAACTGCGAGCAGAGCAAAAGGTCGTTGTTCAATGGGTTGTCCCAGTCAATGATGTGGATGAGCTCGACCTTCTCCTCTCCGTCCGTGTCAGGCAGTCGGGCGCGCACGCCGTTCTTGAGAAGGTGGTAGACCTCTCGATTGGCGGCCACTAGGCTCATCCGCGAGCGGTCGCGGGTGAGTTCCTCGATGGCTTGATTGATGGCCTCCGCAGGGACGCTAGGGTTGAGCTTCTCGAGAGCGGGTCGCAGGCGTGAGGTCAGCACCACCTCGGCCTTGGTCTCCCGGCCGAGCGGACTGCTGCTGTGGTCGAATTCCCCGTAGGCATTGAAGGTCTCCCAACCCAACGCACGCAGAAGCGCGATCGCTGGCTGTTCAACCAGCGTGTCTTCCGAGTAGCCACCCGGTGGAGAAGCGGTCATACAACCTCTACTGGGACGACGATGTCGATCTCCGAGACGTCGAGCTCACCCGAGATCAGTTTGGGGAGGAGCAGATCATGGGTGTGGCGAAGGTTGCGATCATGTGCAGAGGTGATTTTTATGGTCTGAAGCATCGGCTGGACGACATCCTGGAAGCGCTGAAGGAGAGATTGCACAGGCACCAGCACTGGCATTTTTTCAAGAACATCCCATTTGATGACTGGCATCTTAGTTCCGTTGCTGTGCTGATCAGCCCAGCGAATTACACCCTCGGAGGAAAGTAGAACGCTAAGCAGCGACCTTAAGCGCGCCTCCGCGGGCCGGATAACTAATACTGATATATTCGTAACGCCACGGCATGGAGCAAGAATGACTTTGTGGAGGTACGGTCGAATTGAACCGAAGAGAATATCGTCTTCTTCGAAGAGGATACGGGATGTTGTCAGTTCCTTTGGGCTCCCCATCTCGCCTACTGCTAGCGTGCGTTGCAGCATCTTCGCCAAGTCCAAAAGCGGCAGGTCTGAATGCTGGCCATCTTCGTACCTGTCCTTTCTCAGTGCACATAGCTCACCAAGATTTCGCATCTCCCATCCCTCAGGAATCTTTCCCAGCAGAGAATCAACCATGCGAACCTTCTCATGGCCAGGAAAGCGGAACTCAACGAACCACTCCTGGTAGAGAGTTCTAGCCATCTCCTCGACGATCTTGATCCGCTGCAGGTTGTTTCCGATCAGGTCGTCGTAGGCTGACAGGATAGCCGCGATTCGTCGTTGAACAGGGAGCGAGGGAACGCTAACTCTCACCTCTGCAATACGCGACGGTGCGGTGTGTCGAACTTTGGCGCCGCTGGCGGACGCGCGAATCTGCGCTCGCACAGGCCGCGAATTGAACAGATAGTAGAGAAACCGTCTATCGGCGGCGGACTCGTCTCGAACCTGCACAAGACCAAGCCGCTGATTGTGGAGATAAACCCCGCTACGTGGAATGCGAGCGCTACTGCCCAGCAAGCCCTCTGCCTGCTCAGTCATCGCGACGATGAGGTCGCCCTCGTTGAGCACGAAATCTGATGGAACCGGTCCGGTATACCACTTCTCCTCATTGCCTTTAGCTTTGAAGCCGCCCTCGTCAAAGAAGTTGCCTGGCGTGAGGACGACATGCGTTCCAGTACCGGCGAAGTACTCACCTTTGAACGCATAGCCGTGCTTGATTTCAAGCAGATCGCCGAGTTTGCACTCTCGCCAGCCAGTCACCGTTACGCCTCCAGAATCTCTCCCACATTGCGGGCAATGACCTGTTCGAGGTCGCGAGCCTGTACGTTGAGTACTTCGAGTTCTTCGTTCAGTGCCTCGAGCTTTTCCCGGAAGTCCTCGTTGCTAACGTCCTCCCCAGGGGCGGCACCAATGTAGCGGCCGGGGTTGAGACTCCATCCCTGCGACTCAATCTCCTTAATGGTAGCCGCCTTGCATAGGGCCGGCACGTCTGTGTACTTGCCAACCGGGAACTTCCCGGTCAGCAGTTTGCCGCCACCGTGCAGGTTTTCTGGTTTCTCGCCTCGGTAGAGGCGGGCGATGTTGGCCAAGTACTCCACCTGCTCAGACGCCCAGTCCCGGTGGGCGCGGTCGATCTGTCGGAAGACGTGCCGCGCATCAATAAAGAGCACCTTGTCAGCACGATCGGTCTTTTTCTTGCCTCGATCGAGGAACCAGAGGGTGCACGGAAGCGTCACGGTGTAAAAGAAGTTCGGACCGACCGCGACCATCACATCCACGGCCTGCGACTCGATAAGTTTCCTGCGGATTTCGAGCTCTGAGCCGCGTGTATCGGAGGCGGAGTTGGCCATGACAAAACCAGCTCGACCCGGCGTGTTCAGCGCACTGTAGAAAATCTGAATCCAGAGGTAGTTGGCGTTGTCCGCACGAGGCAAACCAAAGGGGAATCGCGGGTCGTCCTTGAGGCGGTCCTTGTCAACCCGATCCACGTTGAAGGGTGGATTGGCCATCACAAAATCGAACTTGCCAGGGCTGGTGTGGAGATCCTCGTAGTAGGTGTTGCCCTCGCGGATGTCGCCTCCAAGGCCGTGGACCGCAAGGTTCATCTTCGCCAACCGCACAGTCTCGGCGACCCGCTCTTGGCCATAGATACTAATCTCGGACCCAGGATTTGCCTTGTGCTCCTCGACGAAACGGGCGCTCTGAACAAACATACCGCCTGAACCGCTGGCGGGATCGAATATGCGCCCATGGAATGGCTCGATGATGCCAACGATAAGTTTGACGATGCTGGTAGGCGTGAAAAACTCGCCCCCCTGCTGCCCTTCGCTCATAGCGAACTCGCCGAGGAAGTACTCATAGATCTTCCCGAATGTATCCCCCTCAATATCCATGGGGATGGAGTTCATAAGCTTGAGCAGCTCGGCCAGGGTGGCGCTCTCGAGGCGGTTGTAGGTCTTGGGTAGGACGTCCTTGAGGTCGGGGTTCTCGGCCTCGATGGCCCGCATCGCGTCGTTAAGCTTCTGGCCGATGTTGGCCCCCTCGGGGAGCCGGAGCAGGTTTGAGAAACGGGACTCCTCAGGCAAATAGAGGACGCCCTGGGCCTGGTAGTCGGCGGGGCCGATTTTGCGACGGCCAGTGCTCTTTCCCGCGAGTTCCTTTTCAGCAGTGGCGAACTTATAGTCGGCGTAGCGGAGGAAGATCAAACCCAGGACTGGGACCGAGTATTCAGACGACTTGAGCTCGGAATTAGCTCTTAGTTCATCAGCTGCAGCCCACAACCGCTTTTCTATTTCGTTGTTACCTGCCGCTCCCATTTTAACTACGACCTCCTAATCGTCTGACAGCGCCTTGCGTAACTTTATCCTTTTTCTTTGTCTGCCGATTTATCCACTGCTCGAACTGATCTTTCCGAAACCGCCATACACCGCCCACCTTGAATGCCGGGATCTTCCCTTCGCGGGCAAGCCGCGTAACGGTAAACGGATGGAGCTTGAGGATTTTGGAGAGGTCGTTCGGAGTGAGCGTTTCGATGGTGCCTTGCATGGTAGACCCTCCTCCTGAGACGGTGGGATGAACTCACAGATTATAACAAATCAAATTGAGTTTATGGGGAATTAGCTTGATTTGGGGTGCGGGGCGAGTTAGGGTGTCAGGCCACGAATTGCAACCTGAACGACTGTAGTAGGTTACGAGTGCTCTGCGCCATGGCCGAACTTTTTTGTGAAAACGTGTCCCCATTTATTGGCTGCGACCCCCTTTTATATAGTGGGGGAGCAAAGCGGCCACGATGGAATTTTCGCCTCAAGGTGTCCCCATCCAAGGGCTGCAACCCCCTCTTATCTATTGGGGGAGCACAAATGCAGCCGGGAGGGAGCCATGAGACGAAGACGTCGGCTAAGACTGCAGGTGGAGATATGCACGGTCCCCACGCAGGCCGGGGTACCTGCGGGGGACCTCAATCCGTACCGGGAGATGGACGAGGAGGAGCGCGAGGCGGTACTGCTGGACTCGCTGGCGCGCATCCTCCGCGAGGCGCAGCCTGATGGCCGACTCAAAGCAGACCACGCCGCCGGTCCAGCGGATCGCCATCTACTGCCGCGTGTCGACCGACAAGCAGGCGTCCAAGGAAGATTCCTCCCTGGATACCCAGCGCGACCGCCTCGTCCGCTATGTTGAGGACAAGCAGCGGGCCGGCCAGAATTGGCAGCTCACCGACACCTTCGTGGAAGGTGAGGATAAGGACGGCAAGCGCAGGGGCTTCTCCGGCAAGAATCTGGACCGGCCCGGGTTCTCGCAGCTCATGGAGAAGGTGCGCGGCCATCTGGTGGACGTGGTCGTGTTCACCAAGATGGATCGGATTTCCCGCAACGTCATCGACTTTCTCACCCTTGTGGAGGAGTTCGAACGCCATGAAGTCAGACTGGTCTCCCTCAAGGAAGAGATCAATACGGCTTCAGCATCGGGGCGAGTCATGACGACCATTATGATCGCCTTGGCGCAATTTGAACGAGAGCAAATCTCCGAGCGGACTCGCGAGAAGATGGCCTGGCGAGCGACGAAGGGGCTGCCTGTGGGTCCACCGCCGCTCGGCTACGAGATGCATGAGAAGCGGTATCGGCCCTTACCGAAGGAGGTCGACATCGTGCGATTCCTCGACCAAGCCTACCTCGAAACCCGTAGCCTGGATCAAGTAGCCAGGATGGCGTATCAGCGTGGATTCCGAACTCGCAAGGGGCACACGCTGACGAAGAATGCGATCTCGTGCATCCTGAAAAACCCCGCCTACATCGGCAAGATCTCCTTCAACGGCGAGACGTTCCAGGCCAGCCACGAGCCGATCCGGGATCAGAAGACCTATGCGCGGATTTTGCAGTCGCTTGAGCGTAACTGGCTCCACAAAGGCAGCGGCCGGAGCAAAGCGAAGCTCTACGAGTACCTGCTGCAGGGGCTGATGCTCTGCGGCTACTGCAAAGGCAAGATGGTGCCGCGGACGAGCATGGGCCGGGGCGGCCACCCGTATCACTACTACATCTGCAATCGGGCAGACAAAACCTCAGGCATCGATTGCCCGAAGAACTATCTCGACGCTGTCGAGGCGGATCACTACGTGCTCAACTACGTGAAGCAGCTAGCCCTGCGGGATGACCTGGTGCTCAAGCTATGCCAGGAGCAAGATACGTCGTTCGCCGAGTCGCTGCGCACTCTGCGACGAGACCAGGAGCACATCAAGGCGCGCCTGGCTGAAAACCAGCGCGAGGCCGCCAATCTCGTGCGGGCGATGGCACGGATGGGAGAGGATCCGCCCAGGGCGATGCTGCAGCAGTGCCGGGAATTTGATCAGGAAAAACTGGAGCTTGAAGCGACGCTCTCACGGATGGGCGAGGAAGCGTCGAAGCTTGAGCAGACGTCGATGCGGGTTGAGCTGGCCGGAAAGACCGTGCGCTATCTCGCGCAGATTCTGAGCCATGACCGCGTCACGCCTGACCTGTTGAAGGACTGCCTACCGAAATTCATCAACTACGTGATCTGGCGGAAGGATCTGAAGCAGCTCACCGGACGGGTCGAGATCGCGCTCTTCGAGCGTCCGTTCCGAGGCGATCACGGACGCTTGTTGCGGGAGATCGTCGACGATCTGGAAGGAGGACGGAATGGAACGAACGGAGCTAGCGGATCATGACAAGCAAGTTGCCAGACCCGGCCACCATCACTCAAACGGACTCAGCGCCGGCGAACGGTCGCAGAAAACGAACGCGCCGTGCCAGTTGGGCACGGCGCGCTGCTCAGGTTGCGCATGGTGCGCACCTGAGGCTGAAGACGGGTGAGCGACGGGATTTGAACCCGCGACCTCCTGGGCCACAGCCAGGCGCTCTAACCAGTTGAGCTACGCCCACCGCGAAGGGAATGTGCGCACTATCTTACCCGATTGAGTGGGGGGTCGCAACACTGCGGGGCTGCGGCGGGGGAAGACCCTCAGAGCGGAATGGGTGCGGTGGGGGGCTGGTCGGGCTGCTCCGGAGGAGCGGCCGGTGCTTCCGGCACAACCTCTTCCGATAACGGAACCGGTGCCACTTCAGGCACCACGGGCGTGGCGAGGATCTCCAGGGCTTCGCGGATCTCCTTGCTGACCGCTTCAACGTCCTGGGGCGTGCCGCCCACGGGGCCGATGTGGATGCCGATCGGCTGACGGCCCAGGGCGACCGTCACGATCTTAATGTTGCGTTCGAGCAGCTCTTCGACCAACCGCTGCGTGCCGTCATCACCCGCCACGAACTCTCCGTGCCACCGGCCGGGCTCGTTCAGCGGCCCGGTCAAGCTCACCGCGCCGGTCAAGCGGGAGGCCGTCGTCTGGGCCAGCTGCTTGATGTCCACGATCGTCCGGCCGTGCACCGAGAGATCGCCTTCGCGGAGGTTGCCCAGCTCAAGCTGGATGCTGGCTTCGAGCGCATTGGCCTTCGCCGACCACTGGCTGGTGGAGCTGAGCGTCGCCCCATAGACCCTGATGACCGGCGACCGCTGGAAATATGGCTCGAAGACGACCAGAGCGAGCGGCTCAAGCTGGCAGGAAGCTTGGAGCGTGCCGGCGGATGCCTCCCACCAGCCGGAGCAGTACAGCGGGGCAAGCTCCCCGCTGCGCCCTGTCACCGCCGCGCGCAGCGCAAAGCTGATCTGGCTGCCATCGAACGGCACGGTCACCGGCCCCATCACGACCGATACATGATTGAGGAGGGCGTGGAAGGGCGTCGGCGGGGTATCGTCGACAAACTCGAGCGCGCCGTCGATGACCTTGATCGAGTGCACGCGCATCCTCCATGAAGGGGGCAGCGCTGCGGCCGGGTTGATCCCGTCGGATGCGGCCAGCGCCGGCCAGAACAGCGTGCCGCTCTTTGCGCGCGTCAGCCGAAGGAGCGGCCGCTCGATCTCGAGGATGCCGACCTCCAGCGTCTTGGTCAATACTGAAAGCCAGCGAGGGCGGATCGTCGCGCGTTGAACGCTGAAGCCGGCTTCGGGGATGTTGCGGGTAAATCGGAGTCCGGTGAGCCTTGCGTTGAGCGGAAAAAAGAGGTGGGCGCGCTCGACGGCCACCTGGCCCGCCGTAGCCTGCTCGAGCTTGCGGATGACGACGCTCGGCGCCATCCACCTGAGGACGGCGGACTCAGCGACGACGAGCAGCAGGCACGTCAGAAAGAGCCATCGAAGCCAGAGCTGCGGCCGCTTCATTTCCTTCCCCTCGAGTCCCTGTTAGAGAGAAATGCGCCCGGAGGGACTCGAACCCCCAACCAATGGGTTAGAAACCCACTGCTCTTCCTTTGAGCTACGGGCGCAAACTCGCTCCCGAGATCCAATGGCTCGTTTTCCAGGGGGCAACCTCGGGTTTCCCCCTTGGCGGTCAGCCAGATTCTCCTCCGATTGGCCTCCCTGAACCCCCTTCCTCGGTGGAATGCCTTCCCATCTCAAAGTAACCGGCTAGGCAGGAAGAAGGAACGACGTTCCTTCTTCCTGCAACCATCATCTTCCTTAAAGGATATCGGGGCGGCAGGATTTGAACCTGCGACTTCCACGTCCCAAACGTGGCGCTCTAGCCAAACTGAGCTACGCCCCGACGGTAATCGCTGCGTATTCTAGCAGTCTATCACAAAGGGCGTCAACGCGTTGCGACGTCACCCGCCAAACTTGCCCGCCACCTTAATCAGCTTCTATAATGACCGTATGCTCAAACGCATCGCGCTGATTGTTGTCTTTCTCGCCGTCTCGCTCACCCTCGCCGGAAGCCTGGCACTGTGGGTCATCCTCTCCCGTTGGGTGCCGACGAAGGGCAAAGCGCTCGTCATCGACACGGTGGAGCGCCACGTACCGGCCGTCATGTCGATCGGCGCGATGCGCTACGAGCCGCTCCGCGGCTTCCTGCTAG
>Ga0247727_10020560_pt1 | contig 10073 bp, 6 predicted proteins | sample WisWelCaveWW1625_FD_202498 | JGI IMG/M metagenome (GOLD analysis project Ga0247727, IMG submission 202498) | Biofilm microbial communities from Wishing Well Cave, Virginia, United States - WW16-25 | ecosystem: Environmental > Aquatic > Deep subsurface > Groundwater > Cave microbial mat | place...
CCGGCACAATCTCGGTCTGCTCTATATGGCGAAGGGAATGGCGACCGAAGCTCATGTTGCCTTTCAAGCGGCAGCGGCGCAGCTCTCGCCCGACAATGCCGAAAGCGCGACCAATCTCGGCGTCGGTTACTTTTTTCGCGGCGAGCTCGACCATGCTGTGGCGCTGTTCGAGCAGGCGCTGCAAATGGATTCGTCTTTCGTGCAAGCGCGTTACCACCTCGGCGTGGCTTATCTTCATCAGGGCCGTTGCCAAGAAGCCATTGCGGCGCTCGAAGCGGTGGTTGCCGCCAATCCGAATCATCCGCAAGCCGCGGCGAATCTCGGTGTGGCTTACAATACTGCCGGGCAGTCTGATCAAGCCATCGCCATTTTTGAAAATCTCGTGCAGCAGCAACCTGAAAATCCATCGGTACTGTTAAATCTTGGCATTGCCTGTCAAGATGCCGGTTTGTTTGAGAGAGCTGCTGCATGTTTTGAGCGGGTCATTGCTAGGTGTGAGCCAAACACTGCTTGTGCACAGAAGGCGCAACAGGCACGCAGCCGCCTGTTAGCCGAATAAATCAAGTTTTTTAATTTAAGAAAGTCGATGGCACTGCAACACCAACAGGTCACCAAAACCACCGAACCGAAGCAGACGCCGCAGCCTGCTCCGAGCTTGGCGTTGCAGCCGCAGGCCCAGGAGCATCCGCTCTTGCAACTTCAGCAAGATATTGGCAACCAGGCGGTCTTGCAACTGATGCGCGCCGGCTTGTTACAAGCCAAGCTTGAGGTCAATCAGCCCGACGACCCCTTCGAGCGCCAAGCGAATGCGGTTGCTGATCGCGTTATGCGCGCACCTTTGAGCGAGGAGACGGAAGGTGAGTGTGTGAGTTGCGCGAACAAGCGTCGCGGGGTGCAACGAGCAGGTGCTGGCACACCACGGGTATTGCCCTCGACGGCTGCGATCATTCTCAATCCGGGGCCGGGACGTTCTCTTTCTTCGTCCGTTCGCCGGCGCCTTGAGTCGAACCTCGGGGCCAATCTCAGTCAAGTGCGAGTACATGAAAGCCCTGCCGCCACTCGGGCTGCGGCCAGTCTTCAGGCTCGAGCCTTTACGCATGGCCGCGATATTTTTCTCGGCCCCGGCGCTTCCGGCAATGACGTGCGATTGATGGCCCACGAAGTGACGCACGTGGTGCAACAGGGCGCGGCTCCCCTCCAACGCAGTTCCGCCAATGGAAAAATCCAACGCACGGAAGCGCAGCCGCAAATTCAACCGGCATCAGCGAGCAAACCTCCGGCGATTCAACGCGGTATTGGGGACAGAATCACCGGCGTTGCCGGAGCGGCTTGGGATGCAACTGGCGGCCGGCTGGTTGATGCGGCGGGCAACTTGATTGAGATGGGCGCCAATTTTTTCTGGGATATTTTGGGGAGGCTCGCTCCTTCCTTCGTGCCGATTCTTCGCCGCATCAGTCAGCGCGGCATCATCGGCTACCTCACCGATATGATCAGCGGTGCTTTCAACCGCATTTTCAGCGGCCTCGGCGTCAACCCGGCGATGTTGAGCGGCTTGATGGCGACCTTTAACGGGCTGGTCACCAGCGTTCAAGAGATTCTGGCGGCGCTGGCCCGCGGCGATTGTCAACCTCTTTTTAATGCCGTTAATCGCCTGAGCGAAATCGTCCAGCAAATTGCCGGCGAAGCTTGGGACGCGATCAAGGAATTTTTCCGCCCGGTTGGCGATTTTTTCAAAAAATTATGGGAGCGCTTTGGCGCACCCGCTTTGGATTGGCTCGGCGAGGTTGCCGGCGAGGCCTGGGAAGGCATCAAGAATCTCGGCAAAAGAATTTGGGGCTGGACGAAGCCGGTGCGCGATGCCATTGCCGCAGCGTGGACCACCGCTTGGGGCTGGATTAAAGAACAGCTTGGCATCGGCGGCGGTGACGATAGCGAAGGCGGGTTGCTCGGCTGGGTTCAAGACAAGCTCGGCGAGGCATGGGGCTGGATCAAGGAAAAATTGGAACCCGTCATCGGCCCCATTCGCGCGCTGGTGGATCGCATCCGCGCCATCTTGCCATTGGATGCGATTCTCAATTTGCGCGAGACGGTGCGCGGTTGGCTCAGCAACGTGCGCGGCATGGTGCAGAACATGCGACAGCCGCAAGACACCGTGCAGAATCAGGACGCGCTACGCAATGAGATTTTGCCCGCGGTTAAAGCCTCGATCGTGCGCCTGCGTGGCCGCATTGTCGGCGCCGGACAATGGGTGGCTGACAAGGTCGGCGGGCTGGTGGCGACGGCCGCGGGATTTTTCGGCAGCTTGCGCAATAACTCTATTCTTGGGGCCTTTGCTGGAGCTATTAACTGGGTCGAGGAAAAAGTCGCGAGCTTGGGTGAATGGGCGCAAAACAAAGTGACGAATCTGTTCGGCTTCATCGGCGACGGTTTGGTGCGCTTGTCGCGATTCATTGAGCCGGTGCTGAATACGCTGCAAAAAGTGGTTTCGGTCATTGGCGACGTGATGGGCGAGCTGCCGGGCTTGGTATTGGGCCCGTTCTGGAGAATGATCCCGGTGTGCATCCGCGAGCCGATCAAGAACTTCATCATCGAGCACATCCTGCGCAACATTCCGATCATCAACAAATTTCTCGACATTCCGGATATATGGAGTCGCATCCAGAATTTGGTGATGAACTTTCTGCGCCAGGTCTTTGTCAACGGCGACCTCGGCGGCGCGGTGATGACGGTTATTCGTTTCGTGCTCGAAGCGGCCGGCGTCGACGTCGATCTCTTCCTGAGAATTATTGGCAATGCTGCCGGCGCTTTGGAAACCATCATCATGGATCCCGTCGGCTTTTTGCGCAACCTCTTCGGCGCGTTGCGCCAGGGCTTTAATCAGTTTCTTTCCAACATCGGCCGGCATCTGATCAACGGGCTGCTCGCCTGGCTGCTCGGACCATTGGAAGATTTGGGGATAACGCCGCCGCGCGACCTCAGTTTGAAAAGCATACTCGAGCTCGTCCTGGCGATTTTGGGCATCAGCGCCGCCCGGCTGCGCCAAAAAGCTGAGCGCCTGATCGGCCCGCGCGCCGTGGCGTTGCTGACGGAAGCATGGCGCTGGATCTCAGCGCTCATCAGCGGCGGGTTGGGTGGTCTGTGGGAAGAAATCAAGAGTCGCCTTTCAGATTTATGGAGCACAATTATCGGCGGCATCTCGCAGTGGATCACGGTTCAAATCGTTGGAGTTGCTATTGAAAAGTTGGTCACCATGTCCAACCCGGTTGGCGCAGTGCTGCAAGCCATCATTTCCATTTACCGGACGGTTAGCTTTTTTGTTGAGCGGATCAATCAAATTTTGGCTCTCGTCAATGCCGTGGTCGACTCCATCAGCCAAATCGCGTCAGGATCTATCAGTGCCGCGGCGAACTTTATCGAGAATGCCATGGCCCGCACCATTCCGATCATTCTTGGATTTCTGGCGAATCTGGTCGGCATCGGCAATCCTGCCCCGACCATTCGTCGCATTGTGGTGGGCATCCAAGCGAAGGTAGATCGAGCTTTGGATTGGCTGGTGGATAAGGCGATTTCCATTGGGCGGAGGCTTTTGGGGGCGCTGGGCGTGGGTGGACGGCCAGCGCCAGGCGCAGACCTACCACCAGCGCAAGTACAGAAGACTTTTGCACTCTCTGGAGCAGGGCATACCCTATCTGCCAGCACCCAAAGGGGGGGCTTAGAGATTACGATGGCCAGTTCTCAGGCGGGCCGGTTGCAACAAATGTTACAAAACGCCATTCGTGAGGTAGAAGATGATGCCTCGCGGCCATCTGGTTTAAAAGCGCAATTGTTGAGTATATTGAGGAGAGCTCTCGAAGATTCCAAAGAGGAGAGTATTCACCAAGACTGGATAAGCAGAGGAGCACGTGACCCCGCATTAGGAGCCGTTGAATTTCCGCGATTTCTTGAAGCTCGTCTGGCGCGCATCGTCAATGATCTATCTGCCCTCTCCCCGTTTGGTATTAAAAGTCTGGATGAGTTACATGCCCAAATACCAGAACGACGCTATTTGCCCCATGGATACGACGTGCGGCAGAATCTTTATGAACGCGGTAGTGGTTGGAGTTCGGTTCGGGATAGTGTTGTTAGAGAAGAGAAGCCCGACATCAGAACAAGAGTGAGAGTAGCTATTCAAAATAAAGATAGTGACAGGCGACGCGCTGATGAGGTATGGCGGCAACTGATTCGTGAAGACAAAATTCCTAGCAGTGCTAACATTGCAACTTTCACCTCGGACGATGTGGAAAGAACCGAATACCAAGTTGATCACATTCGTCCCCTTTCTTTGAACTGGCAGGTTGATGGAGGAAATAACAGTGACGACGGCTTCCGATGGGCCGCAGTAATCGAACGAAGCAATCTGCGCTTGATCACAAGAGAGGCTAATAGGCGGAAAAGTGGAGAAGGTGGTCGCTACGTTCCCTTTGTCGGACCGAATTTCACAAGCCAATCTGCTCAAGGGGCTGTCCGTGGTGCTCGAGCGATTGATGGTCAACCATTCCTCGATGCAGCCGGCAATCCAATTGTGTGAGGATTAACTATGAACGTGCAGGTTAGATCACTGCGCCCTGCCAACCCAGGGCCGATTTATGCATTGGATATTAGCCCAAACGGCCAACAACTTGTGCTAGGGCAGCAGGGGGACGATGTGGGCAGTCCTATTCTTAGTTTGTGGAACCTTGAAAACTTACAGTTGCTTTCCGTAATTGATAGCAGCAGTTTTGGAATTATTCTCTCAGCGCGTTATTCTTCCGACGGCAGAACGTTAGCTTACATTAATAGCAACTTTGAGGTGTGTCTCTGTGATCTTGAACGACGAGAACTATACAAACTTGATCTTGCTGACCCGCACGTGAAATGGCTGGCATTTGCTGGTAAAAGTGATCGGTTGGTAACAGCAGGCTTATTTACTCATGTGTGGGATGTAAGTCGTCGCGAAGTCATTTGGACGTTGCCAAGAGCGCTCATCAAGCAGGATACTAAGAAAATACCGATAATTGCAGATCTTAACCCAAACGGAACACAAGTCGCAGTGGCCGGCTTAGAGCCGAACCGGATAGTAATTTACGATGTTGACCATGGTGGTATCATACAGAGTCTAGAAGGAGCCCCGGCTCAGGCACGCTGGGTGAGTTTTGATCCATGCGCGCGTTGCTTAGCCGCAATTGATTGGTTTTCACACGGTACTTTTTTGTGGGATCTCAATAGTGGAGAAAGATTTTTGCCGGATTTTTTCAACTTAAAGACCGAAGCTTATTGGTGCCTACGATTTCATCCTGACTGTGAACTTCTTGCGCTGGGCACGTTGTCGGGTTTTGTCGTTATTGTCCATTTGAAGAATGGACAATACGTAGTTGAGCAACTCGTGCACAATGGTCGGGTGTGGGATTTGGCTTTTACTTCTGATGGGAAGCATTTAGTCTCTGGAGGAGATGATGGCATCGCCTATGTTCTGGAACTGGATGAACTTTATAGATGACGCACCAGTGTAATGAAATAATAAATTTGGAGAACAACCATGAAACTTCTCAGCAACACCTTGTCAGTATTACTGAGCCTGGCTCTGCTCGCGGCTTTGGGATTCGGCATTTTCGTGGGTTTCCAGGCTGTTACAAATTTCTTCGCCGATCTCAACAAGCCGTTGGCGGCGATCCTCGCTACCGCCTCCGTTGTCGTGCTCCTCAGCGCCGTTATCGTCGCGGGCGGCATTCGCCGGGCAATGAAACGGGAGAGCGATCAACAATTGCGGGCGGAAAGGGCGGCGGTTTATGGACGCTTTATCGAAACGCTCCAGCAGAGTATCAGCCAACGCGATTTGGACACCGGCAAAACACGGGCGTTTTCGCAAGCTCTGAAAAAGGATATGATTCTCTGGGCGAGTAATAGCGTCCTCAAGCAATTTGCCGCCTTGCAAAAAATTGCAAGAGAATTGTGGCTGCAAGATCAAGAGTTCCTCGCTCAAGTGGAAAAAGTGCTTTTGGAGATGCGCCAGGACCTTGGCCAAACCAATTGGGGACTCAAAGAGCGAGACGTGCTCGATTTGTTGCAAGGCAATTCTGATTCCGGCGCCAATGGCTTTCAACCCAAAAATGCGGCGCTCCGCACCGATCACAAGGCGTATGCGCCGGTTTGACGAGCCGTCTCTGTAAAATAAGTTCGTAGTTTCGCCTTCTCCGCCCCGCATCCTTATGAAACAAGGAAAGGCGGAGCGGGGTAGGCGTCGGACCTTCGAAAAAAGTTGAACGCCCAATGAGTTTTGACGATCAAGTTCGGTAATGTTTTTCAACCTGAACTCATCCCCCTGCCCCCTTCTCTTGAGAAGAGAAGGGGGAGAAACAGGTTTGAAGCTTTGAAAGTCCCCTTCTCTTTTTAAGAGAAGGGGATTTAGGGGATGAGTTCTAATTTGCCCATTACCGATTTTGATCGTCAAACTTCTTAAGGCGTTACTACAAACGTTTGCGATTACTTGGAAAACTTTTATGAAAGAACTCGAACCCACCAGTAAAGCCGCCAACCCGCCGCCCAAAGCCGCGCCCTCGCCGGCTCGTCCTCCAGGCATGGATCAGCTCAAAGCCATGTCCACCGACGAGCTGGTCAAGCTGCTGATGAGCCCCGACATGGCCAAGCCGATGAACGCGCCGCTGCGCGAGATGATTATCCAAATTCTCCAGCAGCGGGAAGGCAATGCTTTTGTGCAGCGTTTGTTGGGGAAGCCGGCAGGACCGAAAACAAAATAGGATGAATGGGGTATTGGAGTGATGGATTTTTGGATTCCGGCATTATTGGAGTGATGGAGTAATGGATTTTTGGAGCGTTGGAATTCCATTAATCCAATGCGCCATTCCAGCAGCACCCCAATCATCCCCTAAAAATAGCGACGCCCGCTCTGAGTCAAGCTCAGGCGGGCGTTTTGCATTTTTATTTGCAGCAGCTCGTTTTTTTAAGGGGTCAAAGCAAGCCGAGCTTTATTTTTGAATGTAAATCGCTATGCTACAAAAATAAAAAAGGCGCGCCGCCGTTTGCCGCTCCGATAACCCGGTTCAAACTTACGAGACTGGGGGGGGATCTCGTAGTTTGTATCGAAACAACTCGTACAGCACGCCATTTTTTTTCAATTCCGAAGTATAATATAATACAAAACTGTTCGAAAGTCAAGGGGTTTTTGAAAAAAATTTGAAAAAAAATGCAAAGCCATAATCCGCAGGAAATTCACGGTTCCGCACAAAAATCATTTGCATCTCGACCGCACCGGCATTATAATATCACTCGATCTCAGCAGGCCGTTTCAGACGCCGGTTTTCGAGTGCGTCGCAAACTAACCCGTCAAGGAGGTAGAATGTCCCCGCAAATCACTTCGGCGTTGAGTTATATCTTCGTGGTCGTTGCCATCGTCCAAGTTTGGCTGATGCTGGAAGTCATCGGCCGGCAGAAGCCCAAATTCAACCCCAGCAAGCTCTCGTTGATTCACCGCATCAACGGCTATTTGTTTGTGGCGATCTATTTGACGATGCTCGTCATCATGACGCGCAAGGTGATTCAATCCAATGCGCCGCTCGATGCCAAGTCGATCATCCATTGGGTGCTGGCTATTTCCCTGCTGCCGCTGCTGTTTGTTAAAATTCTCATCGTGCGTTTTTATCCCAAAGCCTTCAACCACGTTTTGCCGATGGGCGTCGGCATTCTGGTGATCGCCGTGGCGTTGGTGACGATCACCGGCGGGTATTATTTTCTCAAAAGCGCCACCGGAAAATATATCAGCAGCTTTGACCCCGCCGCCGGCTATCTCGACGTCGATATCGGCCGCGAGCTGGTGATCCAAAAGTGCAACAAGTGCCACGACCTGACGCGCGTGTTCACCATGGTCAAAACGCCGGAGGGCTGGCAGGAGGCGGTCAATCGCATGCAAGAGCGCGACCCCACCTGGCTGGCGGCGGATCAGGTGGAGCAGATCGTTTATTTTCTCAGCGAGCGGCAAAATCTCAACAAGGCCGAGCAGGTGACGCCCGTGCAGATCGAGACCATGTTGCTCACCAAATGCGCGAAGTGTCACAATCTCGAGCGCGCCTTCGCCCAGCGCCGCACCGAGCACGAGTGGAAAATTCTCGTCAAACGGATGTCAGTGCGCCATCGCAGTTGGATCAACGACACCGAGGCGCAGCTCATCGGCGGCTATCTCGCAAAAATTTATGGCACCAAGGCCGATGGCGAAGTGAAACCGGCGGTCGCCACTTCCACGAAACCGGCCGCGCCGCCGAAGCCGATCGACTTTACCGAGCTGTTCAAAAAGAACGGTTGTGTGTTTTGTCATGGCGAAGACGGCGCCGGCGTGGCCGCGAATACACCGGATTGGACCGACCCCGAATGGCAAAAGAGCCGCACCGACGAGGAATTGATAGCGACCATCACCAACGGCAAGGACAATCGCATGCCGAAATTCGGCGGCACGTTGAGGGAAGATGAAATCCGCGCCGCGGTCAAATTCGTGCGCAGTTTTGAAGGCAAAGAATAAAGACAAATTATTTTTTTGACAAAATGATTAAGAAATCATTTTGTCATTCATTATTTTGTCTTAAGCTCTTGCAACTGGAAAACGTTACAATCTCATAAGATTTTGGCCTAAATTATTCGCAAACCGCTGAATGTCGGTATTTTATAGAGGTGCGGGTTCGTCGCGAGTTGATAAAATACCAACAAGGTGACAGGTGGCCTGTCCCACAAAAGTTTGTGAATAATTATGTGCCGGACTTTCTTGCTGTCTTTATTCTTGCTGGCGTTTGCCGGCAAAACGTGGGCGCAACCTGGTTACTATCGGGTTGCTTCGCAACCGGGGAGGACCAAAGTTTATATTAATGATGCGCGGGCGGATACGGCGGGCATGCTCAGTCCTGGAACTTATGAGCTGCGGATTGAAAAGGACGGTTATGAAACCACCACGCGAAATATTCGCATTGAGAGCGATCGGGTGGTGGATATCCGTGCCCGCTTGCTGCCGGTGCGAATGCGAATTCGTTCTCATCCGAAACGGTACGATTTCCGCATGCGCCGCACCACGGCCTCTTTGATTTTGAGCAGCAATCCACCCGGCTTGCCGATCGTGCTGAATGGCGACGAAAAAGGCACGACGCCGTTGCGCCTCGACGATGTGCCCACCGGCCCGTACCGCGTGAAGATCGGCGCCGTGAGTGACAGCATCACGTTGCGGCAGGACGATCTGCGGCGCTTGCGTTTGGAAAAAGGCCGCATCAATGAAGTAACCAAAGAGATTTTTGATTCCAATTACGAGCGCGTGCGGCTGCGCACGCTGGCCGTGTTTATGGAAGATGACGAAACGCGCGCCCGGGATTGTTCGCTGTTTCGCGAGCGGCGTGGCAGCAGCGTGTTTCGCCTGGCGCGCTCGAACATGTTTTTGGTGGCACGCATGATTTTTCGGAATACGGGCGACGCGACGATTTCCGTGCCGCTGCGTTTTTCCATTTACCAGGGCTCGAATTTGCTCTCGCGCGCCAGGCACACCATCAATATTAAACCGGGAAAGGATCACGACTGGTGCTATTATCATCACGATTATTGGGACGAGGGCGAATACACGCTGGCGATTGAAAGCATCGACGGCCACCGCTGGGGAGAGATATACTTTCGCATCGCGCTCGAAGAATGAAATGGATCGATGGAGCACTGGATTTTTGGATTATTGGATTGGAGTATTGGATTATTGGATTGGTGGAGTATTGGAGTGCCGGCAACTCCATTCATCCAATGATCCATCACTACAATACTCCATCACTCTACTACTCCAACAATCCAGGAATCCAACAATCCAGGAATCCAACAATCCGGGAATCCATCAATCCGGGAATCCATCAATCCGGGAATCCATCAATCCGGGAATCCATCAATCCGGGAATCCATCAATGAGACTCTCGTAAAAAGTCATCAAAAAAATTTAGAACTTCCATCGAAGTGAACAAGGATTCACATAAATATTATGTTATTGGTTATGATTTACGTGTTTTCGGTCTATGCGCTGTTTTTTTAAA
>Ga0247727_10020561_pt1 | contig 10073 bp, 9 predicted proteins | sample WisWelCaveWW1625_FD_202498 | JGI IMG/M metagenome (GOLD analysis project Ga0247727, IMG submission 202498) | Biofilm microbial communities from Wishing Well Cave, Virginia, United States - WW16-25 | ecosystem: Environmental > Aquatic > Deep subsurface > Groundwater > Cave microbial mat | place...
AAAAGCTGCTGCGAGCCGAGGTTGCCGACGATCATCATGCCGGTGTTCAACCCGATGCCGATGTTGAACGTCTCTTTGCCTTCGAGCGACCATTGTTTTTGCTGCGCGCGCAATTGCGCGATCATTTCACACGCCGTGATGCACGCCTTCTCTGCATGCTCTTTGAAGTGCAGCGGAGCGCCGAACACCGCCATCAGCTCGTCGCCGACGAATTTATCGAGCGTCCCTTGATTGCGAAAAACCACGTCGACCATGCTGGTGAGATACTCGTTCAAGCGCTGCACCACGGCCTCAGCGTCATGATGCTCGCAAAAGGTTGTGAAGCCTCGCACGTCGGAAAAGAGCACGGTCAGCTCGCGGCGCTCGCCGCCGAATTTCGGAGTGTCGCCTTTGGCGAGCATGTCGTCAACGACGCTCTTGGCGACGTATTGCGCAAAAACTTTTCGCACGCGACTCTTCTCGCGGCGTTCGGCCACCAGCAGTTGCGCCGAGTGACCGGCATAATTGAACAACAATGCCAGCGCCGGGCCTGCCACCGGCACCCAAAAGTTTGCGCTGATAAAACTGTAAAACGCCATCGCCGCCAGCACCGTCAGCTCGGCGATGACCGCGATGATCGCAATCATCGTTCTACCGCTGTACACCGCGAGCATGGTGAGCACGCTGATGACCAGCATGATGATCACTTGATTGGGATAAGCAAGTTTTTGGATGTAATCGTTGGTCAGCAAGGTATGCAACGCGTTGGCGTGGGTCTCGACGCCCGGCATTTTGCGGCGCTTGCCGTCGTAAGAAAAGAACGGGGTGAATTTATTATCTTGCAGCTCCTCTGCGGAGGCGCCGATGAAGACAACTTTGTCGCGAAACGTGCCCCACTCGATGTGCATGTCGAAGATGTCGGTGTCTTCCTGTTCGCCGATGTCGAACTCTGCGTCGTCGAGGACATCCGCAAGTGAATAAGTTTGAAAAGTTTTATCCGGTCCGCGAAAATTGATCAGCATCGTATTGCGATCGTAGCGCGGCACTTCGTTGCCATTAATGATGAAGGAGCCATTTGATGCGTTGAGCTGTGCATCAACCGTGTCGGCGGTGAGGCGCACAAAAGCGCGGGTCGCCAGCGATAGCAGAGGTTTGTTTTGATAATCTTGAAAAAGCAGATAGCGGCGAATGAAGCCATCATCATCTTCGATGGCGTCGATCAAAGCCCAATCCGCGCCAGCTTCGAGCAACGGCGCGATCGGTTTCATCAAATAAGAATTCTCGGTGTCGTTGGTGGCCAGCTCGCGCACTAATTTTCCAGCGAGCAAACATTTGCCGGAGGCGGCCACGGCGCGCGCCAGCGATTCATCTTCGTAAGGATTTGAACGCGACGGCTCGGTGAAAGTCACGTCGAAGACGATCAAGCGAGCGCTGGCTTTGGTGAGATTGGTGATGGCGCGGGTGAAATACTCGCGAGGATACGGCCACTTTGCCGGCAGGCTGGCAAAGGCCTTGTCGTCGATGGCGACGACGGCGATGCCGGAGCTGCTCACGTCTTGGCTGCCGCGCAGAACGAAGAGCGTGTCGTAGGCGCGCAGCTCGAGGTTTTCCAGCGGCGAGGTGAAGCCGAGAATCAGCGCCAACGCAAAACAACCGAAGCCGATGGCGCTGCGGACGAGCCATTTTTTTAACGAGCGGCGCTTATCTTCCACCGCAGGGTCTCCATTCCCTATTCACAGACCTTTTTATCCTGAAAGTCAAAAGGCAGTGGCGGGTATCCCACTGCCCGTGCAACTCAAAACACCAAAGTTGGATTATTGGATTGATGGATCAATGGATCGTTGGAATATTGGAGTGCTGGATTATTGGATTGATGGAAAACTTACTGATGATGTTTCCAATTATCCATCAATCCATCTATCCATCAATCCTTTTTGTTAAAACCTAAACTCGTAATGCGCGCGAATCATGCTGTCGTTGGAAGATGGATTGCCTGCGAACGAGACAGTGCTTGTTGCCGTATTGGTTGAGCGTGTTCCGCCATTGTTCGAGAACTTGATGATGTCGAAATCCAATGTGAACATGTGCGCTGGAGCTGGCTGATAACTTCCGCCAAGTTGAAAAGCCGTTTGCTTGTAGTCTACAAAATTTTGTGAAACAATCACGCCGCCGGTTATAGGCACGCTTGTAGGAGCGCTTGCACCGCTTGCAGACACCAAGCGCAAGCCGCCGTAAGCTTTCAACTTCTCTTGCAGCATCGAGTACTCGCCTCGTCCGGAGATCAAATTATACTTCAGCGTATTTGCGCCGTTGGCAATGTTGCTGGAGTTTCTCGCATACGTCAGCGTGCTGGTCAGCGGGAAGTCGTACTTCGTGCGCACGCTGATAAGCTGCACGTTGGAATTGAGATTTCCCGGCGGCACGCCCGCCAGGCGTTGGCCAGCAAAAGAATCGTCGCGATTCGACGACGTGAGATTGAGCGTCAAAGTGTGATTCAAATTGAACAGCGCAGCATCATAGTTTATCGAAAAGTTGAAGTCGCGAGTCAAAGCATCCTCGCGCGTATCAACGGTCGCGGCGGTCGCCAGCGTGTCGATGTTATTATCGCGGCGGTAATTGCGCACGTTGAAATTCAGCGACGGCAGATTTTGTCCCCAAAAGATCGAAAGCCCGTAGCTGAAGGTGTTCAAATCAATCTTCGGCGTGTTGGTGTTTTCACTAAAGTTTTCGTTGTAGCGCTCGAGGCCGAGATTCAGATAAACCCGATTGCGAAACAGCCGCAGCCGGTCGTTGACGAAAAAGCCTTTCACGTCGTTCCGCAAAAACGAGTTACCGAGCGATGAGTAAGAATCTCCCAAGCGCTTGAAGCCGAGCTGCAAATAATTATTGAAGTAGTTCATGCGCAGCGTCACGATATATGCCAAAGAATTGCCCTTGGTCGGATCGAGCGGAAACGTGCTTTCGTTGATGATAAAATATTTTTCGAATGACTTGGGATCGAATGGCGGGTCGATGTCATATTTTGCTTTGATGGAATCTTTGCTCGATGCACCGTTTGTAATATCATTACTGGTGAGCGAAACGGCGGCGCTCCCTTTCAGCTCGAAGCGATGCGAATCAAAGGCGATGAGCAAATCGGAGCCAACAACGAGATTGTCCTTGGGCGTCACGGAGCTTTCACCGGCTTTAAGCGAATTAACCTGATCGCGAACTTTGAGCAACGTCAAGCCCCATTGAAAATTCTGGCCGCCGCCAAAGCTCGGACGAATGCCCATGAGCCTTCTCTCGAATGTGCCGGAACGAAGAAGCGTTGTGGTTCCGGGAAAGTACTGCGCTGCGACGGTCCGATTGGTTGTGCCGGTCACAAAATCGACGTTGAAAATGCTGCCAAGGTGCAGCGATGCGCCGAATCCGCGTACGCGTTGGCCCCACAAGATCAGCTCATCGAAGCGCGGATTCATGTCGCCGAGGCTGACGGTGAGAAGTTTTCCGCCGGCAGTGAATCCGAAGCGATTGCGCGGCTGAAACGCCGCATCCTCCAGCGAGGTGATGTACAGCTGCCCGCTGTAGCCGATCATCCCGAAACCGCCGGTGATGTTGGCGCCGAAATTATTGTTCGAAAGTTTTATGCCGCTGAATTTTTCCCGGCGGGTTTCGGCAAACACGACGCCGGTGGCGAAGCTGCGCTTGGTGGTCACTTCGACATCTTCTTCGCCTATAATTGAAAAGCGCCACGAGAGTGGCGCTAAAGTATTCCCGTTGATGTCCTTTGCGGTGATGACCACCTTGTGCTCGCCCGGCGAGACGTCGATTTGCGGTGAAATTGAAATCAGCACCGGCGACACCTCGCCCTCTTCGGTAATATCCTGGCTATCCAATGCCACGCGAATACTTGAAGAGTCGACCGGCACGTCGGTCATGAACGAAGCCGCGATCACCAGATCGTTTGCGGCAATCGAAGAAAAAGGTTCGGGAGAGAGAATGAGTATCGGGCCGTCATCTTCAATCGGCAGCGCCTCGGCTTGTATTGGCAAAGTTGTGTCGGGTTGTTGCGCCATGGTCGGCTGCGTTTCCAGGCGTTGCAGCTTTTCCAAAATTTGCGGAGAAGCCTGTTGCGCTTCACCCTCCGGCTGGGTCGACGGCGCTACATTTTGTTGGCCGCCGAGAGGCGGCTGCGCTGTGGGCAACGGCATCGCCGGCTGTTGGCGTTTTGTTTCGTTGACGATGATTTCAAACGGCTGGCCGTAGGGATTGCGCTCCGGATAGGTGACGACGTTTTGATCGCTGAAAAGAATCAGGATGAAATACTGCGCCAGCGGCGGTCTGATGGCCGAAGCCGGAATGCTTGCGCCATAGCCCGTGACCGTAGGCCGCATGTCGACATAGCGGAAGTTTTGCTGCGCCAGCGATCTGAAATAAACGCGAGCATACACAACCGAACGCCCCGGCGCACTGACGCGCGCTTCAACCTTCACCGGCGAGTTTTCCTGCGCCGCGGGAATCGGCAGATGCTCGACGATGGGAATTTGTTGTGCCGTCGCCTCAATTGCAAAAAAGCAAGCGAGCGCGCCCAGAACAATCCCTAAACTCCGGCCCGGAAAATTACTCATGGATTTTTTTGATTGCGCTTCCATGCGACCCTCATTCATACTGTATCTTCAGTTTCTTCTTGTTGCCGTTTTCATCCTGGAACTCGATTTCGAGTTCGCCGCCTTGACCGCCCTCGCTGCCCCAGTCGGGCAATTGACTCAAGTCCGTCGGAGTGCTTTCCGGCGCTTGATTCGGATTGCACACGCCGGTGAAGCCCTGCTCGACCAACACTCTTCCCAAACGGTTGAATAGCTCCACAATGCCGTCAGTGCAGAAAATGAAAAAGTTTCCGGCGTCGTCGAGAATGCCGTAGAACTCCGTGCCCTTCACCGCGGCCACGCCCGAAGGCGTCTCGACGCGAAAATTGGTCTGCCCTTTGGTGACTTTCACCCACAACTGCCCGGCTTCCATGACGATGGTTTTGGAGATGCGATTCTTCTCGCGCTTGCCGTTGATCGTCACCGTGGAATTGTCGCGCACCTTGAGAAGGGATTTGTCATCGACAAAAACCAACGCCGCGAGAGATTCTTCTCCGGTGCGTACTTGATTTCCGGCGTCGAGGCGCGTGCCTTTGCTGGCCATTTGCCAGTCGCCGTTGGTGGATTTGTTTACTTCCACGGCGCCGGAAGTTTTGATCATCAGCGCCACGTCTTTGGCGGTTTGCGCGTGCGTTGAAGAGCTTATCATGCTCAGCGCCAGAACCGCTAGTGCGGCACGTAGCCGGATTTTCATTTTATGCCTTTCTCAAAATCGAAAAATAAAATCTCCCACACAGATCAAAAACCCACGCGGATTTTCTGAAAAGCTTTCCGTGTGGTTTTTTAATCCGCGTGGAGCTACTCGACGGTTATTCCCTTCACCTTGTGGGAGCCGGCCTTGAATTGGTTGAGCAACTGCATCAATGCGGCCATGTCAACGCGCCTGCCATCGACAATCATGACGCCGGTGGGGGAGTAGCCTTCCAGCGGGCCGCCGGCGGCAAACAGCGCATCGAAGTCGCCGCCACCCAACGCGTTGGTCAACGCGTTCAAGAGTTGTTGCGTCGAAAGCCCGGTGCCGGGATTGCCAAGTGAGCTGATATTGAAACACCAAATTTCACTCGGCAGGCGAACTTCACCGCCCGGCGAATCGACGACGCCGTTCACTTGCCAATAATACGTGTGGCCCTCTTGAAGAGGAAACACGCCGCTGGCAGGATAAAGAAACGACGGCTTGCCGGTAAAATGAATCCCGCTCACCAACGTCATCTGCACGCGCGGCTGGTTCTGCATGATGTCTTCGGGCGTGCTGTTGGTTGGCAGTTGCTCGCAAATGGTAATCTCAAAACGGTCAGCGTTCGAATCCCATTGAAAAAGAGGAAGTGTCGTAAATAGCTCGTAGCATTCGCCGCCGCCAGCAACGCCGCCGGGAGAAACCAAAGACAAAGTGGTCGGATTTGAAATATCTAAAGGAACAGTAGTTTGATCGGGTGGAATCGAAGGATTAGTTGGGAGCAATTGCAGGATAAAACGATATTGGTCGTCCGGCAAGCGCCCGGTGCGGGTAATTTCCTCGATCAAATCATTGATGCGAAAAGCTCTGAACTTGCTGGGATCATTTTGGATAATGTCGAATGATCCGCCGGAAGCAAAAACCCGATTATCGAAAGTAAGCGATCCATTTAAAGTGAAAGGCTTGCTTGTCGCCTCAAGGATGCGACCAAATTTGTCGCTTTCAAATGCAAACACCAGTGTGACTTCGGCGGCTGGATTTGCAGTGATGGTGACTTGAAGGAGATTGCTTAAAATGCCCGACGTTGTGATGTTTAAATCTGAAAGAAAAATCACCGAGCCGCTGGGAATTCCCAGCGATGCGTCGATTGTCAATACTTGTGACAGCGCCGGGGAGATTGTCATCAAACCGAAAACCAGTGTGATGGCGAGCAATGATGTTCGCAATTTCTCCACTTGCGTCTGCCTGCGGTGTTGCATTGGCATTAAGTACCTCCGTTTCATATGCTATTCTTATCATCGGCCAAATGCAGGAAAGTTGGGAGCAAAATTTAGCAAACAAAATGCCAGTGGCTGGCGATACAAATACTGCAAGTTTGTCACAAAATTAAAGCAATCTCACGGGAAGGGTGGTGGTGGACAATCTTTCGGAGTGATTAATGTGGTAGATGCTTGGTCAGGTGTCTCAACTCAAGACAATGAAGGTTTCAAGGTTGTCAATATGGGCAGGGGGCGAAGAGCGTAGAGCGAAAAGCGAGGAGCGAAAAGGGAGAAGCGCGAAGCGTTGGATGGTAACGCTTTACGCTCTACGCTTCTCGCTCTTCGCCAATCATCAGGCTAAATTCACTTGGCCATGTCTGCGGCAGGAGGAGCCATCACCATCGGCATGGCGAACACATCATCGGTCACGCCGGTGTTGTGCTTGACTTCTCTCAGCGTCGCGTCAAACATCAGATTACCCTGCGTGTCATGGCTGACCACCTTCTTCGCGAGCATGACACCGTCAAACGCCGCATAATCGCTGAAGGCTATGGTCCTGGCTTGCTTCTCCTGGGTCTCCGGATTGGTTTCTTCGCCGTCCATTCGCTCGCACAAGCCGGTTTGCGTATTGCAATAGCTTGTGCTTGAGTTGCCGAAGCGATCGGTGGCTTTAATCACATGATAAGACGTGCCGTTCATCATGGAATCCGGCATCAGCATCAGCGTCATGCCCTTTTTGGAGTAGTCGTGAAATGAAGTGACCCAAGTTTCAGCCATCGTGGTGCTTTCCTGAATTTCCGCCGGAGACATCTCCCGCGCCTGGCCCATCGCCATCTGCCAGCCGCTGGTGCCGTCAAACACGGTGGCAAACATCACTGAACCGTCCGGACCCATACCTTCAAATTTGATCTTGCTGGGGCTTTTGTAGGTGATGGCCATGCTGCCATTCATTGTTCCCATTGAATCGCCCATGGGCACGCCTCCCATCACCATGTCCCAAGTGCCCACCTGGTCTTGAATGCTGGCCAGTTTTTCAGCGCCGCCGAGGGCTTGGGTCATTTTGTTGACCACATCATCCACTGTGGTTTTCTTGGCGCAAGCTACGAACATCAGCATCGCCAAGATCGCAAGCAAACACATAAAGCGTTTCATACAACCTCTCCTTAAAAAAGTTAATGACTTCTACACGAGCACTAAATTCCCTCGCTTAGGGAATAACCTGGATTTGGAAAACGCGTTAAAATAGTGCTGACATAGATAAGTTTGTGTGGCACTTCATCGAAGCCCATGCCTCTCACAGCGGGATGAATATAGACTTTTTGAGTCAAAAAGCAAGGAATTGCTTGGCGGAGGACTTAAATAAACAAAGCCGGTGCAACTTGACACCGGCTTTGCCACGTCAGATATTATTCCGTTTTCATCAGCGCGCGTGCCCAGCCTAAAGCCACTGTAAGATTCCAAAAGATACAAGACAAACGTTTCAACCTCTTTCGCAAACTGCCGGAAAACTTCAACTGCCAGCTTTTGCAAAGCTGCAACACGCTCCGGTTCAAGCTCATAGCCGTCAACATTTCGCACTACATGACGAAAAGCCAACAACGCGTGAAGCTGTTCCCGAGTCGTTTCAGAAATCACCGCCGGGCGAATGCTTGGCACTTCCAAAGCAACTTGAGTCAGCAGGCGTTTGTGCCAAGCTTCATCCTGCGGCAAGCCGCCATTAATCTCCGTAGCTATCAGTTTGAAAATTCTTTCACAGCCGGTGTAAAAATTATGCAAGCGCAACGCCGTGCTCTCGGTAAGCTCCTCGCTCTCCATATCAACATGCTGCCCGGCCAGCTTATGCATTAGTTTTTCCAGCTTGGCCAACTCAGCCTTGATCTCCGCGGCAAGCAGCGTCATGTCTTTCTTAGCGAGCATAGACCACCTCGCCTCTCTCGAGAATTTGCCCGCGGAAAAAATCATCGACTTCTTCAAAAGGCTTTAAATCAATCCGCCAATCCAGCGACATCATCAGCTCTCCATAGGCGCGAAAGAAATCCTTCGGCGCGAGACCTTCGACGGCGACATCGATGTCGGATCTTTTATGAAAACGGCCCGGAAGAAGAAGAGAGCCGAAAACGATGATGCGCTTGACGTCATATTTCCGGAGAATCGCCACGACCTGAGGCAACGCCTGGCGCGCACGCTCGGCGCGCGCCTCATCCTCCAACCGCTGCTGTTCGAAGCGGCGGCGCCAGCCTTCGATGTATTCCGGTTTAACCATGGTTAAGCAGCTCATGCAGCTTTAGTTTTACGATCTGCAGCCGGCAGATATTGATACTTGGCCGTCAATCGCCGAATGAGCTCGTGCTGTTCTGCGCTTACCTCCTTGCCCAATTCTTCGGCCGGCTCGTGGGTCGCCCGCCATTCTCGTTCCTCATCCTCCGATGCGAATTGTGGAATCTCGGCCAATGACTGAACGACTTTACGTTTGGCAAACTTTTTCTTATTCATTCCTGCACCCAATCCAGGCTTGGGAGCCAAACAGAAAAAACTCCACCACCGGATAAATTAAACCCGACGACGCTTTTATCCGTTGGCCTTCATCTATCCGCTGGCAACAGTTTTTTGCACAGATTTGACGACATCAGGATACTCATTCCTCCCTCAAATTTCAAGCGGAAATTTCATTTGAAATTGTAAAGCAGATTTAGTATCGTGTAATCGCTCTCCCGCCAACCTTTAAAAAGGAGCATGTATGAATCGTCACCGTTCTCACGCCATCATGCTGATGAGCCTTGCCGCTCTCTTGTTTGGCTGCGGGATTTCGACAAAAAGCCACGCTGGCCGGCATCAATGTGGAAGGTGTCGCATTCAGTATGGTCAACTTATTCACCTTTTTCTTAACCACAAAGTGAAGGAGAAGTGAACATGAAAACTGGAAAGATTTGCCCGGCAGTGGTCATCGCACTGACGGTGAGTCTACTGGGCGTTGCACGCGCCCAAGACGCAACCAGCAAGCCTGCTCAAGCTGATCATGCTGGCCACGTTATGCTGACGATAGGCGATCTCAAATGGGCCGAGGGTCCGCCCTCGCTGCCAACCGGAGCGAAATTCGCCATGATGGAAGGCAATCCGAAGAATCCCGGCCCGTTCACCATGCGTCTCATGCTACCTGATGGCTACATGATTCCGGCGCATTGGCATCCCGCTGATGAGCACGTCACCGTCATCGCTGGAATTTTCAACATGGGGATGGGAGACAAACTGGATATGACTAAAGGCAAAGAGCTGCCCGTCGGTAGCTTTGTGGTCATGTCTGCGCAAACTCATCATTTCGCCTACACCAAAGGCGAGACGATCGTTCAGCTTCATGGCATCGGCCCATGGCAGATCAATTACCTCAACCCGGCGGATGATCCACGGAAGAAGGTAGTGTCAAAAGTTCTATGAAAAGGGATGGATGAAGGACTGAGGGGCGGTAGACGACTTTAGGTTTTCGGTTTTCAAGGCATACCACAGGAATGAGCCGCTCGGGAAAAAGGACGGGAGGAC
>Ga0247727_10020562_pt1 | contig 10073 bp, 3 predicted proteins | sample WisWelCaveWW1625_FD_202498 | JGI IMG/M metagenome (GOLD analysis project Ga0247727, IMG submission 202498) | Biofilm microbial communities from Wishing Well Cave, Virginia, United States - WW16-25 | ecosystem: Environmental > Aquatic > Deep subsurface > Groundwater > Cave microbial mat | place...
ACCAGCTTAAAATATGTTGGTCATTATAAACAATACAATAAGAATGTTGTGTTTGTCCCTCACGGTATCACCAGAAAGGACCAAGAGCCAGATACAGCTGTTGTTAATAAAATTAATAGTGAATTCGGTGAATATATTTTATGTCTTGGAACTATTTCGGAACAAATAGACTTGAATATTCTTGATATATTGTCTGATGAATGCAGCAATCAAAATTTAGTGATCATCGGTCCGGTCAGTTTAAAGGAATCCGTTAAACTTTTGAAATTTACAGAAATATGCCGCAAACAAAATGTAATATATTTAGGAACAAAACATGGTCTGGAAATCAAAAATTATGTTGCAGGTTCCTTGGCTTGTATTGTACCATACGATCGAATTGTAGATACCCCTTCAAACAACCGCTCTCCAATGCGAACACTTAATTATCTTGCCCAATATAAACCCGTAATAATTGCTGTTGATTCAGAAATTCCGCAGTTGGAGCAAAAAGCAATATATACTTCCAAAACTATTGATGAATTTATTGATTATGTAAAATCGGCTGTGGGGGGGAAATTATTTGTAGACAAACAGGTAGTGGATGATTATTTCAGCAGAATTGAATACAGTTACCTAATTGATTCCATTATTAAATCAATAGAAGAATAATTTCAGAAATTGGTAAGAATAATTTTATGGTTGTAACTAAATATAAAATAATCATCTCTTCTGATGAGCTCTGGTGCGATGTTCTCCACACACCTTTACAATATGCAATGGAGCTTTCAAAATCGTACAAAATATATTATGTTAATCCCCCGGTAAAGTGGAAATTATCCAATCTCATTAATTTTAAAATCAAAACTAAAGAAATATCCGATTCAATACTTGTAATTGACTACCTGAATATTTTTCCTGTAATTTTTTTCAAAAAATTATTTGTTATGATGAATGATTTTATTAATTTTTTTCTTATTTCAAAAATTGTCGGTTCCAAACAATCGGATATTTTATTTTGGAAGTTTGACTGCTTCAGGATGGCATATCATTTTTTTATTAAACCATCCTATATTATTTATCATGTAATAGATAATTACATGAAACAGCCACTGAATCTGCAACTTACAAAAACTGCAAATCTTGTGATTACTACCCACGATCGTTTGGTTAATCCATACAAGCTGATAAATAAAAATGTAATTCATATTCCGCAAGGGGTGCGAGAAGCAGAATTAGTGCCAGACCATGATAAAGTAAATTGCATAAAAAATGAGTTGGGAAATTTTATTCTGTTCATAGGAACAATTTCACCAGACATAGATTTAAATTTATTAAACGACATTGTGAAAAAATTTACAGAATATCATCTTGTAATAATAGGTCCTAAAAAAAATATTTCAGGAGAACTATTGACAAAGTTTAATCAATTGTGCAAATTAGAAAACGTAAGTTATGTGGGCATTCTAAATGGAGCCGATTTAAAGAACTATGTTGCTGCATCTTCAGTTTGTCTGATACCATATGATTTTAACCAACAGGCCAGCCAGGTCATTCGATCACCGTTAAAGGTTATTAATTATATTGCACAATCAAAACCTGTGATCACAACTTATGATTGCGAAATCCCTGAACTGAAAGATAAAATTATTTATCAGGCTGAGAATCCGCAAATGTTTATTCAACTGGTTGGTGAGGCATTAAAAGGCGAATTGCTGGTTGACGATACGGGTGTAAAGAAATATCTGGATCGAATTATTTACAATAACCTGATTGAAAATATTTTTTCCTCACTAATCAAAACAAAGAACAATGCCGGGTAATTCTGTAGTGGCAAAAATAAATTCAGAAATATTTTTTTAAATTGTACATTGAAAATATTTTACATTAATTCACTCAGGAGAATAATCCAACATCATGATTCATCCTGCTTATCCCGAATCTTTATCTTTATCCTGAAAAAGAAATCACTGGGAAATAAATAATGAATAATTTCCAAACCACTTGCCCTCTGTGCCATTGAAAAAAATAATATACATAATATCCAACATTGACAAATCACTTCTGTTCGAGTGGACCGTTAAACATTTGGCTCAATCAAAAAAAATCAAAGTGAGCTATATTTTACTCAACCCGGGTGAGTCATCTTTTGCAAAACTTATCAGAGATAATGGCCTGCCACTTTACGAAATAATATATTCAGGCAAAAAATCTTTTTTCAAAGCGCTGTTTGAAGTTTATAATATTTTAAGAAAGCAAAAGCCGGATGCTATTAATACGCATCTGTTTGATGCTTCATTAATCGGTATAATTGCTGGCTGGGCTGCCTGTGTTAAAACAAGAATTCTTTCAAGGCATCATTCCACGCTGCATCATGTTTATCATCCGCATGCGGTAAGGTATGATAAAATAATGAACCGTTTAGCTACTAAAATCATAGTTGCTTCAAAAATGGTTCGTGATATCTTAGTTGAGAAAGAAAAAGTTCGTCCGTCAAAAATAGAAATCATTAATCATGGATTTATGATGGATGATTTCAGAAATGTTGATTCTTCACGCATAGATTTGCTTAGGCAAAAATATGTTCTGGTGAAAAATCAAAATGCTTTCCCTGTAATCGGTGTGATTTCCCGACACATTCACTGGAAAGGAATTCAATACATCATACCGGCTTTCAAAAATTTATTGAATGACTATCCGAATGCACATTTGATTCTTGCCAATGCAAAAGGAGACTATAAAAATGAAATCAGAAAATTACTGCTTGATATTCCCGCTTGTTGTTTTACTGAAATTGAATATGAATACGATTCACCTGCATTGTATAAATTATTTGATGTATTTGTACATGTTCCGATTAACTACCATTCCGAAGCGTTCGGACAGATTTATATTGAAGCATTAGCTGCACGTATTCCATGTGTATTTACGATTTCGGGCATTGCCGGTGATTTTATAGAAGACAAAAAAAATGCGTTAGTCGTTCCTTATAAAGACCCGGTTAAAATCTATGAAGCGATTAAAACAATTTTAACGGATGAAAATTTGAAAAGAACAATTGTTGAAAATGGGGAAAAAGATGTTTTAAAAAGTTTTCATTTCAATGTTATGGCTGAACAACTTGATCGTTTATATTTACAACTCTGAAAAAAATAACATTTATTTTTTAATATGGATGAGAGAGAAAACCAAAATCCATTTGTATCTCTGATTATTCCAGCATACAATGCTGCTCCGTTTATCGAAACCACGGTTCATTCGGTGCTGCAACAAACGTATCAGAATTGGGAATTGCTGATAGTGAATGACGGGTCAACGGATTCAACTGTCGATTTGATTTCGGCATATATTGATGATGCACGTGTCCGGATTTTCAATAAAGAAAATACCGGGGTTTCTGATTCGCGCAATACGGGGTTAAAATATACTACCGGTGAATACGTTGTCTTTCTTGATGCTGACGATGTACTCTATGAAAATTTTCTCGAGAAACGTGTGGAAGCTCTTACCTTGCATCCTGAATATGCCATGTGTTGCTCCTACACCCGTGTAATTGATGCAGGAGGGAAATCACTTTCAGGGATGCTCCGAGGTTCTTCTGAAAACATGCTGCAGGAAGTTATGAATTATGACCTGGATGTTATTACCTGTCCGTCAAATTATATGATTCGCAGAAAATTTTTGATGGATCATACACTTGGTTTTAATGCTACACTTCAAAGTACAGCGGACCGTTTTTTCCTGATCCAGGCATCTTTTCATGGCAAATGTTTTTTGATTGAGAATGATGCATGGCTTCTTTACCGGAAACATTTTCAAAGCATGTCAAATTATTTGACTACGGATCTTGTACAGGATAAAATCCGGTATCTTGAATTGGTCAGGCAACTTAAAAATATTCCTTCATCACTCAAAAGAAGTTTTATATATAAAACAAGTTTTTACATCGGTGGTGCATTTTGGAAACTGAAAATATTTCAGTCCTTTTTGAAATATATGTTCCGTTGTTTTTTGATTAATCCGCCACAGCTCATCAAGGACATTGCTACACGGTTAAACAGGGATTACACTTTAAATTGAATTAGGAAAACAGTGAAATTCGCTTGTTTTAGGAAAGAAATCGCTTAGTTGCGAACAGAAATCGCTTAGTTGAGGAAAGAAATCGCTTGGTTGAGGAAAGAAATCGCTTGGTTGAGGAAAGAAATCGCTTGGTTGAGGAAAGAAATCGCTTGGTTGAGGAAAGAAATCGCTCAGTTTACATGAGAAATCGCTCAGTTTACATGAGAAATCGCTCAGTTTACATGAGAAATCGCTCAGTTTACATGAGAAATCGCTCAGTTTACATGAGAAATCGCTCAGTTTACATGAGAAATCGCTTAGTTTACATGAGAAATCGCTTAGTTTACATGAGAATTCCCTTGTTTTATTGAAATAAATGGCATTTTATGAAAAAACAGCTTATTTAAGCTTTTCTTTTCAATCCTTATCGCTGGCAAAGGCAAAATCCGGAAACTGAATGATATAAAAACAAAAGAAGAAAAGGTAATCTATTAATTAACGCAAGTTGCTAGTTGTTAATTTTGAGATTCCTCACTGCGTTCGGAATGACAGAACTTGTTATATGAGGCGGAGGGGCGGGTTCGGGGCGGCTTTGCCGCCCCGAACCCGCCCCTCTTTTCAACACTAATCTGTCATTCCGAACGGAGCAAAGCGGAGTGAGGAATCTCAAAATGGTTTTTTAATTTAACTAGCAACTTGAGTTAATTAGCATTTTTAAAAAGTTTCCCCGCTTTCAGTTCATCATTGTAAATCACCTCCACAATATAAACTCCTTGCGCAATTCCATACAATGATTTTGTGAATTCATTGTACCCCTGCGAAACCGTTTCATCCGAAAAATCGCGCACAAGCCGTCCTCTGGCATCCACAATTCTTATTGAAACGATTCCTTCAAACGGAACAATCACACAAAATGTAAAATCATCAGTTGTCGGATTAGGAAATACCGGGCAAATATTAAACGACTCGCTCAGCACCGCACATTTTTTATTGTTGGATAAAATGCCATCGGTGGTATCATTGATTTCCGAAATTTCTACGCAATAATAAGCCGGCATATTTTCCGGATCAACAACAAAACGGGCAGCGAAATGATAATGCATTGTATCACCCGGAACAAATGCCTCTGCTCCCTGCCACTGTTCATTTATCCGGCTCCCATTTTCTATCCATGCAGAAATCTGGAACCGGTTGATGTAAATATTTCCGAGATTACCAAGCTTTGCCGAAATACTCAGTAAATTATCCTGTTGAACAACCCAAACATCCATCACTGCCTCTTCAAGATTTGGAATCAGAACACTGATTATTGCAGTAGCTGTATCCTTGCAACCAAAAATATTTGTTGCAATCATCATTACCTGGTAGTATCCTGTATCAAGATAAGTATGTGAAGTGTTCTGATTATTATCCGGAAGGCTGCCATCTCCAAAATTCCATTGATAAAAATCCCCTCCTGTTGTTGTATTGGTAAACGAAACATTTAATGGCGGTGAACCGAAATAAGTATTTGCAGTAAATGAAGCTTCCGGATGCGGATGTACTGTAATAGTTGCAAACGAAGTGTCTTTGCACCCTTCACCGCTGGTAACAATATGTGATATCAGAAAAGTATCCGTGCTGTCATACAAATGCGAAGTGTTCTGATTATTGTCCAAAGGACTGCCGTCACCAAAATCCCATTGATACGTTGAAATAAATCCTGACGGGATGGAACTGTTATCATTAAAAGTTATTGTTCCGCCATTACAAATCACCGTATCTGAAATAATCGCTCCTGCAACAGGCAGCGGATGAACAATAATAGTATTACTGACTGTTGTAGTGCATTGAACATTATTCATTGCAGAAAGAATTATTGTGAATGTACCGGATGTTAAATAATTATTGAATGGATTTGAATTGCCAGAACCATTCCCATCTCCAAAATCCCAATCCCACCAAATTACATTCGCTAAAGAATCAATAAAAGTGAACTGAGTGGTTTCGCCAAGACATGTATGAGAAAATGAAAAACTAAAATGAGGTGAGTCATATATCTGAACTCCTATAATAGTATCATCTACACATCCGTGCTGGGAAGTAACTGTCAAGTGAACCTGATAAAGTCCGGCAGTCTGAAATATGTGTTGAGGATTAGATAATGCAGATGTATTTCCGTCATCAAAGTCCCAAAAGAATGAACTCAGCGTATCACTCGAATTCGGAATTGAACTTGTATTAACAAAAAACACTGTATCCTTCGAACATCCGTATATCTGTGTTATAGTGAACTGAGCAACTGGTTTTGCATACACCGTTACCGAATCGGAAATAGTTCCCGTACATCCGAAATCATTGGTAACGGTAAGAGTAACATAATACGTTCCTGCATTTGCATACGTGTGTGATGGATTGCTTGCAGTATCTGTCGTGCTGTCGCCAAACTGCCAGAGGTAATTCGTAATAATTGTTCCGCCAGGAGTTGTGGAAGTGTTCATAAAGCTTATTGCAAAACCAAGGCAAGTATCATTCGAAGTAAATCCTGCAACAGGACTTTCCAGAACATTAATTGTTTGAGAAATAGAAGTATCACATGCAGTCCATGCAGTAACCGTTAGTGTGATAGTGTAAGTTCCGTTGTTTGCATACACATGTGTAATCGTATCACCAAAGCCTGACGTTGAGTCTCCAAAGTCCCAGCTTGATAAACTAATTGAATCGCCTGCAGCAATTGTTGAGGTGTCAATGAACTGGATAATGTTTCCTGCACATAAAGTGTCAGGAATGAAAATGAAACCCGGGTTTGCCTGATTACCTATGTGCACGCTTTGCATAACAGTATCGCTGCATCCGTTTGTTATATCAATTACAATCAGCACAACATTATATGTAAAGGGAACAGGAGCATATGGATGCGATGGGTTTTGTAATGTAGAAGTTCCTGTATCATCAAAATCCCAATCGTAGGCAATCGCTCCGGTTGAAATTGTTGCATCAGTAAATTGTACAGTATCCCCAACACAGGTGTTTGTAACCATAAATCCTGCTCTTGGCTTAAATAAGATGGTAATTGAACTTGTAATGGTATCACTACAACCGGCATCAGAAAAAACAATCAGCTGAACATTGAAAGTTCCGGAAGTATCATAAGAGTGAGAGGGGCTTTGTGCAATCGAATTGTCGCCATCGCCAAAACTCCATTGCCAGCTTGTTATAGTTTCTCCGGAAGGAGCAGTGGACGTGTCGGTAAACACAACAGGAGTTTCAGAACACTGATTATTAACAAAATTAAAACCGGCAACAGGCAGTTCGTGAACTGTTATGGTGTCAGAATAAGTAAATGAACAATTTGCATCGCTTGTTACCGTAAGCGATACCACGAACGATCCTGCTGAAGGATAAGTATGAACAGGATTTTGTGATGTATCAGAAGTACTGTCTCCAAATGTCCAATACCAGCTAATTAGTGTTCCTGAACTTATCGTGGTTAAATCAGTAAATATAACTGGTGAATTCAGGCAGGCTGCGCTTGTTGAAAAATTTACATCAGGTGCAGGAAGTATAAAGATGCTGTCAGAAACTAAATCAATATTTCCGCTGAAATCAGTTACCGTTAAACAAATGTTATAGGTGCCGCTTGCTGTATAAGATAAATTTTGCGGAAGTAAATTGATTGATGTTTCTGAAACAGCAGAGCAACTATCCTGAAAGGAAATTTTGCGTAATGTCTGGGAGGAACCGTTATCGGGAGTAAATCCATACCATTTCGACCCTGATTTCTCCAGCGTAAAACTAAAATTTGTTGCGAGCTGGCTAACCAAATTAAGAGGTAGAACTGCTGGAGTCAGTGAACTTAGTGAAGTTCCGAAATCAATCCGGGTAAAATCATTACCAATTTGATTCAATACAAAAGCATACCAGCGTGAATTGTCATTTACAACCTGCACTTCACGTGCGCCTCCTGAAATAAGAGTTGCAATATCGTTTATCGAAAGGGCAGTGCCAGTTACAGAAGTGCCAAAATGAATGCTCCGGACAACTCCTGTAAAATAATACACTGCAATTCCATACCACTGATCACAATCCTTAGCCACACTAATCGAAGTGCATGATTCGCCAACGGGAAAAGCAATGCTGTCAAAACCAAGAACATTATTTGAAAGAGTAGTTCCAAAATCAAAAATACCAATTGCATTATTGGCAAAATAAGCAACTACATATTTATAATCTGCTCCGTCTTTGATAAGGCAAGCCTGGTATGGCGCAGTAAATCCCCCTGAGTTAATAATTGCCTGACCGATAGGTGCGGTATCGGTTAAAGAGTCCATCGTAAGCTTAATAATATCGGCATTATTATTTGTTACGAGAGCGTACCAATTACCATTATCGTTTATAACTGAAATATCAGCAGGGCTATTTAAAGTATCCATTGATGGAATAATAACAACCGGAGCTGCCGGTATATTATCCAAAGAATTTCCAAAATTAAATCGCAGAATATTATTCCCGGTATAATTAACAACAAATCCATACCAATTGACACCGTCAGTTACCATGTCTGATCCATAAGGGCTGTTGAATAACGCTGTTGAAATTAAAGGTGCGCAAGTGGGAACACTATCTAAATCTCCGGCACAAAAATCCCAGTCGTAATTAATTCCATATATCGAAGTGTTAGTTACAGGTATCGGGACTTTAGCGCAAGCCGTATCCGGTATAATAAATCCCGCTATAGGGCATGGTGAAGCCGGACATGTATCAATAAAAATTTGTTTTGAAATACTGGTGTCGCATGCAGTAAGAGATGTAACTGTAAGCGTAACAGTGTACTGATTGGCTGAAGTGTAAATATGTGATACCGTATCACCTGTTCCTGTTGATGAATCGCCAAAATCCCAGCTTGATAATATTATTGAATCACCCGTTGCAATGGTAGATGTGTCTATAAACTGAACAGGATATCCGACACATAAAGTAAAAGAGGTTATAAATCCGGGATTTGCCTTTGAACTTATTCTTACATTTTTAATGACAGTGTCTGTACATCCATTAGAAGAAGTTGCAATTAATTGTACCGGGTAAGTTGCCGGTACAGGAGCATAAGGATGTGTTGGATTGGTGTCGGTTGAAAAAGTTACATCTCCAAAATCCCATTCATAAGTCAGGGTAGCCACCCCTACAATTGTGGAAGCATTTGTAAACATTACCGTATCTCCCACACAGGTATTTGTCATTGTAAAATCAGCAAGCGGACCGGGAACAATCATGATAGAGTCAATTAATGTATCACTGCACCCTTCATCGGAATATGCAATAAGCTGAATATAAAATATTCCGGTTGAATCAAAAGCGTGAATTGGATTTTGAGCAGTATCAATTAATGTTCCGTCACCAAAATTCCATTCCCAGGCAGTAATTGAACTTCCCGAAGGAGCAATTGAGGAATCAGTAAACTGAACCGGAGCATGTGCACACTGAAAGTTCGAAAAACTGAAATAGACAGTTGGCGAATCATGCACAACAATTGTATCGGTAACAGAATCTGAACAGCCGGCATTGCTTGTTACCGTCAATGTTACAACATATGAAGAATCATTCGTGTAAACATGAACGGGGTTTTGAACATTGTCTGTTGTACCGTCACCAAAATCCCATAGCCAGCCTGTTATGCTTCCGGGATTTACGATTGAAGAATCATTAAAATTTATTGGTTGATTAACGCATGCAGGTCCGGTTACAAAATTTGCAAGCGGTGGCGGAACAACTACAATGCTGTCAGAAAAAAAATCTGTATTTCCTGAACTGTCCGTTGCAATCAGGCTGATAAAATAAGTTCCCGTATTTGTGTAGGATGGATTCAGAGGAACAGAATCTGTGGATGTTATTAAAGTAGCAGAGCAACTATCCTGAAAGGAAATTTTTCTTAGAACCTGGGCAGTAAAATCGGGAGTAAAACCATACCATTTCGATTCTGACTTCTCCAGCGTAAAACTATGATTTGTACTAAGCTGACCGCCTAAATTATTAAGTGAAACAATAGCAGGAGTCAGTGA
>Ga0247727_10020563_pt1 | contig 10073 bp, 10 predicted proteins | sample WisWelCaveWW1625_FD_202498 | JGI IMG/M metagenome (GOLD analysis project Ga0247727, IMG submission 202498) | Biofilm microbial communities from Wishing Well Cave, Virginia, United States - WW16-25 | ecosystem: Environmental > Aquatic > Deep subsurface > Groundwater > Cave microbial mat | place...
AGCAGTGCATACGTTTCTCGAGCTGTTCGAAAAGGAAGGGCTCGAGCCGCAGAAGCGGATCCTGGGCAACTTCATGGGCCTGTACCGCACCGAGATCGGAGCCAACATCAACCAGATCGTGATGATGTTCGGCTACGCCGACGCCGGCGAGCGCGAGCGGCGTCGGGCGGCGCTGTACCGCGACCCGGCCTTCGCCGCCTACCTGAAGAAGGCGCGCGAGCTGATCGTCGCGCAGGAGGTGCGGCTGCTGGTGGCGGCGCCGTGCAACCCGCGGATTAATGGGGTCGAGGTTTGAAATTCGAATATTCAGTTCCCGTGGTCGTCATCGGCGCGGGAGCCTGCGGGTTGACCGCCGCGCTGGCGGCGAAAGAACGCGGCGCCGAAGTGCTGGTGCTGGAGCGCGACGCAAGACCCTCCGGCAGCACGGCGCTGTCGACCGGCCTCATTCCCGCGGCCGGCACGCGCTTCCAGAAGGCACTCGGCATCGACGACTCGCCCGAGCTTCTCGCCGAGGACATCTGGCGCAAGGCGAAGGGGCAGACCGACCGCGCGATCGTCGAGGCGGTCGCGCGCGCCTCGGGTCCCACGGTCGAATGGCTCGCCGACCGCCACGGCGTGCAGTTCAAGCTGGTCGAGGGCTTCCTCTATCCCGGGCACTCGGTGCTGCGCATGCACGGCACGCCGCACCGCACCGGCGAGGAGCTGGAAGGCGCGTTGCTCGCTTCGGCGGGGCGCCTTGGCATCGACATCGTGACGAGCGCGACCGCGAGCAATCTCATTGCGGAGCGCGACGGCTGCGTCGGCGGCGTGCGCTTTGCGCGTCCCGATGGCACGAGCGAGACGGTGGGCTGCGGCGCGCTGGTGCTCGCGTGCTGCGGCTTCGGCGGCAACAAGGAGATGGTGCGCGAGCACATCCCCGAGATCGCGGATGCCGAGTTCTCGGGGCATGTCGGCAACAAGGGCGACGCGCTGAGATGGGGCCTCGCGCTCGGCGCGGCGGTCGCCGACATGGGCAGCTACCAGGGGCACGGCGCAGTCGCGGTTCCCTACGGCAACCCGGTGAACTGGGGCGTGCTGACGAATGGCGGCTACCAGGTCAACGCGCTGGGCCTGCGCTTCTCGAACGAGGTGCGCGGCTACTCGGAGCAGGCGCTCGACGTGATCGCGCAGCCCGGCCGCATCGCCTGGAACGTGTTCGACGAGGCGCGCGAGCGCCCGATCCTCGGCTTCGCCGACTACGACGAGGTCCGCTCGCTCGGCGGCATCCGAAAGGCAGCGAGCCTGCGCGAGTTGGCTCCGCTAATGTCGATTTCCCCGGAAAGCCTGGAGCGCACCGACTCAGAAGTTGATGCCTTACGTTCGGGTAAAGGCGAAGACCGCTGGGGCCGGGACTTCCGCGGCACGCAGCCGCTCGCGGCGCCCTTCTGCGCGGTCAAGGTGACGGGCGCGCTCTTCCACACCCAGGGCGGCCTAGTGATCGACACCCATGCCCGGGTGCTGCGCGAGGACGGCACGGCGCTGCCGAATCTCTTCGCCGGCGGCGGCGCGGCGCGCGGGCTCTCGGGCCCGTCGAACTGGGGCTATTTCTCCGGCGGCGGGCTCTTGACCGCGACGGCGCTCGGGCGCATCGCCGGGGAGAGCGCGGCCGCGGCGTCGAGCATGGCATGAAGCATGGAGAGCTTGGGCACCTGCGGCCTGGGATAGCAGACGCGGCTGTGCGTGAGCTTGAGCGCCAATAGCGCTTCCACCAGCTTGTAGGTCAGCGGTCCGGGGTTGATGAGCGGCACCGGCAGGCGCTCGGCGAGCCAGCCCGCCGCCTGGTGCATGGTGGTAGAGCCGAGGCACACCACATCGGCGCCGTCCTGCTCGACGCAGCGCAGGCAGACCTCCAGCATCTTCGGGAAGGCGCTTTCCTGCTTGCCGTCGAGCAGCGCGTCGAAGTCCGGCGGGATGTCGAAGGAGCGCACCGAGGCGCAGTGCTGCGCGAGCCCGTATTCCGCGATCGCCTTTTTGTAGCGCACGATCGCGGGCGGCCACTGCGCGAGGATCGAGAACTTCGAGCCGAGCGTCAGCGCGAAGAGCATCGACGCGCGGCCGGGCGACACTACCGGGATGTCGAGCACCGAGCGCAGCGCCGCCATGCCCGAATCGCTCATCGTGTCGATGCACACCGCGTCGTAGCCCTCGGCCTGGGCTTCGGCGCCAGCCTCGAAGATCGCGAGGTCCATGAGCGTCCAGTCGTGCGGGCTCATGAACGAGGTCGGCCCCGCCTTTACCGGGCGGAAGTGGAACTCGCTCTGCGGGTCGAGGCACACCGCCTCAAGCTGGTTTTTCCGGCGCGCCACGCCCTCCTCGTCGAGCGCGAAGGGCACGATCACGAGGATCTTCGGCATGGCTAGCGTCCCAGATTGGTAAACATGGCATCGATCATGCCGGCGCGCGCTACGAGCGGCTTGGGGAAAGCCTTGCGGCTGTGCTTCAGGCCGAGGGCGAGCGCGGCTTCGGCGAGCTTATAGGTGAGCGGGCCCGGGTTGATCACCGGCACCGGCAGGCGCGCGGCGAGGTAGCCGTGTGCCTGGTGCATCGTCGTCGAGCCGAGGAGGATCACCTCGGCGCCGTCGTGTTCGATGCAGGCGCGCGCGGCTTCGAGGAGCAGCGGGAACACCTCGTTTTCCTTCCCGGCGAGCAGCGCCTGGTTGTCGGGCGCGATCCCGATCGAGCGGATCGAGGCGCAGCGCGCGCCGAGGCCGAGCTCGGCGATCGTCTTGCGGTAAAGATGGCGCCAGCGGTCCCACATGATGAGGATCGAGAAGCGCTCGCCGAGCATCAGCGCCGCGAGCATCGAGGCGCGTCCCGGGCCGATCACCGGGATGTCGAGCAGCGAGCGCGCCGCGGCGAGCCCCGAGTCGCTCATCGTGTCGATGCACACCGCGTCGTACCCCTCGTCCTGCGCGCCCTTGCAGGCGTCGAGGATCGAGACGTCGGCGAGGACCGAGTCGTGTTCGCTCGTATAATTGGCCGGTGCGGCGCGCACCTGCCTGAAGTGGAACTCGATGCCGGGGCCGAGCTGCACGGCCCCGAGCTGCGCTTCCCGGGCGCGGCGGTTTTCCTCGCTCATCGGGAACGGAACGACGACCAGCACCTTAGCCATGGGCTCTGTCCGCACGCTGTTCGAAAAGATCTGGGAGCGGCACGTCGTGCTGCGCCGCGAAGGCCAGTGCCTGCTTTATGTCGACCGGCATATTATCCACGACGGCTCGTTCCACGCCTTCGCCAAGCTCGCGAAGCGCGGCCTTCCCGTGCGCCGGCCGCGCCTCACTTTCGGCACGCCGGACCATTACGTGCCGACCGTGAGCCGCTCGCCGGCCGATGCGCCCAATCCCGAAGTGCGGCGCATGGTCGAGATCTTCGCGAGCAATGTCGGCGCGCACGGCGTGACGGCGTTTCAACTCGACGACGAGCGCCAGGGCATCGTGCACATCGTCGGCCCGGAGCAGGGCATCACGCTGCCCGGGCTGCTGCTGGTCTGCGGCGACAGCCATACCTCGACGCACGGCGCGCTCGGCGCGCTCGCCTTCGGCATCGGCCAGTCCGAGAACGAGCACGTGCTCGCCACGCAGACGCTTTGGCAGGCGCCCCAGAAGACCATGCGCATCCTCATCGAGGGGCAAAGGCCCGCGGGCGTCAGCGCCAAGGACGTGATCCTCGCGATCATCGCCAAGATCGGCGCCGGCGGCGCGGTCGGACACGTCATCGAGTATGCGGGCGCGGCGGTGCGCGCGATGACGATCGAAGAGCGCCTGACCCTGTGCAACATGTCGATCGAGGCCGGCGCGCGCGCCGGCATGGTGGCGCCCGACGACACCACGTTTTCTTACGTTTTAGGAAAATCATTCGCTCCGAAGGGGGCGCTCTGGGATGCTGCGCTCGCTTATTGGAAGACGCTGCCGAGCGATCCCGGCGCGCGGTTCGATGCGGATGTGCGCTTGGACGCAAATCACTTGGAACCCATGGTCACCTGGGGCACGAGCCCGGAAACCGCAGCGCCGATCAGCGCGGCGGTTCCCGATCCGGCGAGCGCGCCCGATGCCCCGCGCCGCCACAGCATGGAGCGCGCGCTCGAATACATGGGCCTTGCGCCCGGAACGCGGCTCGAAGGACTGCCGGTCGACCGGGTGTTCATCGGCTCGTGCACCAACAGCCGCATCGAGGATCTGCGCGCCGCCGCCGCCGTGGCGCGGGGTCGCAAGGCGAAGGTACCGGCGATGGTCGTGCCGGGTTCCGGGCTGGTGAAGAAGCAGGCGGAAGCCGAAGGGCTGGACAAGATCTTCCGCGACGCCGGCTTCGAATGGCGCTATGCCGGCTGCTCCATGTGCGTCGGCATGAACGGCGACCTCGGCCGGCCCGCGCAGCGCGTCGCCTCGACCTCGAACCGCAACTTCGAGGGCCGGCAGGGCCAGGGCGTGCGCACGCACCTCATGAGCCCGGCGATGGCGGCGGCGGCGGCGATCGCGGGCTGCCTCACCGATATCCGGAAATTCTGAAATGCCCGAGAAATTCGTCTCGCTGACTGCGGTCGCGGCGCCCTACGAGCCGGTCAACGTCGACACCGACCAGATCATCCCCGCGCGCTTTCTCAAGGCGCCGCGCAGCGAGGGCTACGGCAAGTTTCTGTTTCACGATCTCGCGCAAGTTCCCGGCTTCGTGCTGAACGGCGCGCCCTACCGCGACGCGAAGATTTTCGTCGGCAACACCAATTTCGGCTGCGGCTCTTCGCGCGAAGGCGCCGCGTTCGCCTTCTACGACCGCGGATTTCGCAGCATCGTCGCGCCGAGCTTCTCGGACATCTTCCACAACAACTGCGTGAAGAACGGCATCGTGCCGGTGCGGCTGCCGCAGGCGGTTTGCGATCGGATTCGAATATCGCTCGCGGAACGTCCCGGAACGCAGCTCACGGTAGACCTCGAGGAGCAACGCGTGGTCGAACCCGACGGCACGGCGCATGAATTCGCGATGGACCCCTTCTTCCGCGACATGCTGCTACAGGGCCTGGACGAGCTCGGGTTGACGCTCTCGCTGCAATCCGAGATCGAGGCCTTCGAGCGCGCCTACGCCGAAGCCGCCCCCTGGGCGGCGCGCTGAGCCTTCCAGGCGTCGAGGATCTCGGCGCCGGTGGCGGGCCACACGCCCCGCCGCGCCATGATGTGCGCGAGCGCCGCTTCCAGCGCGCCGATGCGGTAGGGCTGGCCGATCACCCAGGGATGCAGCGAGATCGCCATGATGCGGCCGCCTTGCGTCTCGGCCTCCCGGTACAGGAACTCGAACTGGTCGACGAGCTGATCGCGGTACTCGTCCTCGTCGTGGTGGTTGTTGACGAGGATCGCGTAGTCGTCGATGTCCGACGAGTGGGGCATCGAGTAAAGAATTTGCATCCTGAACGGCATGTCGTCGTTGACCCAGTCGCAGACGTATTCGATCCCCGCCTCGGCGAGCAGATCGAGCGTCCGGTGCGATTCCGACTTCGCCGGCGAGAGCCAGCCTCTGACTTTCGGCAACAACGCGAGGGTTTTTGAAATAAGCGCCTGTTCGTCGGCCATGCCCTCGTAATGCAGGTGATCCATGTCGAGGCCGTGCGCGATGATTTCCCAGTTCCTTGAAACAAGCTCGCTGAGAAGCGCCGGATAGCGCGCGGCCACCGCGGCGTTCACCGCGGCGCTGGCGCGGATGCCGTGACGCTCGAGCGCCTTCATGACCCGGAAGATGCCGACGCGGTTGCCGTAGTCGCGCAGCGTGTAATGGCGCAGATCCGGGTACGCGGTCTGCAGCGCGCCGGGCGGCTTGAATGGCTGGCCCTTCATATCGAGCGGAAACCATTCCAGCGCCGGGATCACCCAGAGCGCAATGCGCGCCCCGCCCGGCCAGGTGACCTTTTCTCTTCTGGGAAGGATAGACCATGCATAGCGCTCATGGTCCATGCCATAGCGGCGCCGCGGGTATTCCAGGTAGTCGTCAGAAATCACGAACGGGATGCGCTGCCTTCGCGAACGCATCGTAGTAATTGTCGAGGAAATGGCGTGCGATCTCCCGGCCGGTGGCGAGCCACACCTTGTCGTTGCCGGTGATGTAGGCGAGCGCCTCCTCGAAGGCCTGGATGCGGTAGGGGTGCCCGACGAGGTAGGGATGCAGCGGGATGCACATCACGGTGCCGGATTCCTCGCCTTCGGCGTACAGCCGGTCGAACTGCCGCTTGATGATCGCGGCGTAATGGCGCGGCGAGACGAGGTTGATGTTGTAGGCGATGACGTCGTTCATCTCGAGCGAGTAGGGAATGCTCGCGAGCCTTCCCTTGCGCACCTTGACCGGGGCCGGCTGGTCGTCGTGGAAGAGATCGCAGATGTAGGTGAGGCCCATCTCGGCCACCAGGTCGAGGGTGCGCTCGGTGTAGGTAAGGGCCGGGGCGAGCCAGCCGTCGAGCTTCTGCCCGGATGCCCTGCGGATCGTGTCGATCGAGTCCTGGATCAGCGCGCGCTCCTGCTCCTCGCTCATGTTGAACAGGTAGCGCGTGTTGTAGGTGCCGTGCGAGTAGAGCTCCCAGCCGCGCTTCTTGCACTCGGCGATGATTTCGGGGTGGTGCTCGCAGACCGCCACGTTGAGCGACACGCTGCCGCGCACGCCGCAGCGGTCCATCGCCTCCATCATGCGCCAAAAGCCGGCGCGGTTACCGTAGTCGCGGGCCGAGTAGTTGAGCACGTCGGGCACCGGGCGCGCCCACGCCGCCCGCGAAGGATTCTTCGGCGGCTCGAGCTCGTAGAACTCGACGTTAGGCGCCACCCAGAAGGCGACGCGCGCGCCGCCCGGCCATTCGATCTTCGGTCGCCGGTGATAGGGCAGGTAGTCGTAAAGCCCGGGATCGCGCTTCACCGGGCTTTATAGCTCTTCATGAAGTCCAGCACCTCAGCCACCGGCACGACATCGGCGTACTTGAGCGCCATGTCGTAGAGGTTGGCGAAATGCGGGCTCTCGTGCTTGTCGGCCACGCATTCCTCGGGGACGATGGTGCGGTAGCTGCGCGACAGGCTGTCGACGACGGTGGCGCGCACGCAGCCGGAGGTCGAGCCGCCGGTTATTACCACCGTGTCGACGCCATGGAAATTGAATACCGAGCCGAGGTTGGTCTCGTGGAATGCGGAGGCCATGCGCTTGTTGACGATGATGTCGCGCACGCGGTCGATCTCCAAGCGGTCGTCGAACTCGGCGCGGCGCGAGCCGGCCTTGATGTTCTGCAGCGAGTCCGGGGTGTTCGAGCGCGTGCCCCACACGCCGCAGTCCTCGCCCGAGTCCATGTAGGCGACGTAGGTCCATACCACCGGCCGCCCCTGCTCGCGAAACAGGCGCGCGAGCTGGTTCACGTATTCCATCTGCTTCGGGTGCGATTCGTAGGCGGTCGCAAACTCCCCCACCGCGGTGTATGCCTTTTGCAGGTCGATATTGACGAGCGCGGGCCGCGCGCCGAAGCCGAAGCGCTTGCGCGTGGGGTTCGCCTTGTGATCCTCGAACAGCTGCCGCGCCGTCTTGTTCGAAAGCTCCATCTCGCCCCCGGGAACGGTCTAGTAATGGCTTAGCGCAACGAAGCGGGCCGGCCCGCCTCCGACAGCCCGCCGCCGAAGTTCAGCTGGCGAGGAACTCGTTCCACTTGTCCGTGTAGTACTCCTGCTTCGACGGCTTGGTGTTCCAGGTCCAGATCTTCGCGTTGCGCTGGGCGATCGAGCCCCCGTCCCGGCCGACGCCGTCGTACAGCTCGCGGACCTGTTCCGGCTTCAGATACTTCTTATGGGTGTCCACCGGGGAATAGAAGCCGAGCTTTGACTGCTCCGCGCCGGCGAACCCCTCCAGCCAGAAGTTGAACCATTCGTACGCGCCGTCGATGTTCTTTGCCGTGGCGCTGAGGCAGGATCCCACCGCCCACGCGCGGTAGCCCTCCACCGCCTCGGCATAGCGGCACGGCACGCCTTTCTGGCGCACCCCGAGCACGACCGGCCACCAGGCGTCGGCGATCCACACCTCGCCCGCAGCCATCAGGTTCACCAGCTCCCCGAACGCCTTCCACAGCGCGCGGAAATGTCCCTCCTTCTTCTTTTCCTTCAGGAACAGGATGACCGTGTCAACCTCCTTCTCGGTCAGATTGGCCGGATCGGCGGCCTTGAGCAGGCCCAGCGCCTGCATCCCCATCGCCGCGTCCAGGATGCCCAGCCAGTCGATGCCGTAGAGGGCGACCTTGCCGCGCCACTTCGGATTGAACAGCTCGCCCCAGGACAGGATGTTGTCCTTTGCCGGGACCCTCTCCGGGTTGTAGCCGATCGAGTCGAACTGATACATGTAGGGGATGTACTTGGCCTTGGTCTTTTCCTTGTCCACGTACATCAGCCGCCCGGGGTTGTCGCCGAATCCGGCCGGCGAGCTCGGGGTATCCTGGCCCACTTGGAACAGCCGCGGGGCCTTTCCCCAGGCCGGAACGCGTGACAGATCGATTGGCGCGATCAACTTTTCGTCCCAGGCGTACTTCACGAAGTCCATTCCAGACTCCAGCGTGTCGACCGGCGCCACGCGCAGCCGGTCGGCACGCGCCTGGGCCGACGGGCTGAGCCACGGCTTGATCGTAATGCCCGAGCGCCGCGTGAACTCCTGCAGGATCACGTCGCGCAGGTTAAACGTCGCCCCGACTACGTTCAGTTCCTTCGCCTGTGCGAACCCCGGATGGGCAAATCCACCCATGCTCATCGCGCCCGCGGCGAGAGCGCCGGTCTTGAGAAAGTCTCGTCTCGTGATAGTCATAGTCAACCCTCCTTTTCCAGTGTTGACGGAATGATCGCCTTCATGTGCTGCTCGTTGCGCGCGTACGGGACTGCCGGTGCACCGCCCGGAAGAGAAGCGTGAACACGGCCACCGCCGTCAGGGAGACGACGGTAGTCGCGGTGCCGATAGCGTACAGCGTCGGCTGCAACTGGCGGTCGAACTGGGCAAAGATGATCAGCGGCAAGGTCTGCTCCGTGCCGGTGGCGAAGAAGCTGCGCCCGAACTCGTCGTAGGACAAGGTAAAGCCGAACAGCGCGGCGCCGATGACGCCGGGAAGCACCAGCGGGAAGGTGATCCGCCAGAACGCCGTCCATCGGCTCGCGCGCAGCGTCAGCGCGGCTTCTTCCAGCCGGCGGTCGAACCGGTTGAACGCCGCCAGCATGATCAGGAATCCGAAGGGCAGCGTCCACACGACATGCACGGCAAAGGTCGTCGTGTACCAGGCGAGCGGGAGCTCGAAGATGCGCGCCACGATCGCGACGCCGAAGCCGACCAGAATGCCGGGCGCCATGATCCCGAGCAGGATCAGGTAGAAAAACACGCTGCTGCCGCGAGCGCGCGCCCGCATCGCCTGGGCGGCGGCCAGCGACAGCGCCGCGGTCGCTACCGAGCACGCAAGCGCGAGCAGCAGGGAACGGTACATCGGCGGCTTGAAGTCATCGATTACCGATACGCGCAGAAGTTCCTGGTACCAGTGCAGCGAAACACCGCGCATCGGCAACGTGGTCCCGCCCTCCGGTCCAGTGAACGACAGGACACCCATCGTCAGAATCGGGAACCACTGGAACGCGAGAAAAAGGAATGTTACTCCCCCCAGCGCCCACTTGGTCAGCTGCTGCCGCGTCCTCCAATGCATCATAGGGTCCCGAGTCTGCGGACGTCAACGATTCTCAGAAGTCCGGCCACCCCCGCCAGCATGCACAGCATCAGCAGCACGGCGGTGACCGACGCAAAGGGAAGCTGCCCTGAATCGTAAGAAAGAATCACGAGATTGCCAAGATAGGCGTGCTTGTTGCCGCCGATGGCCGAGGCGGTCGCGAAGTCGGCCATCACGTTCAGGAAAACTAGGATCTGCCCGATCAGGACCCCCGGGAGGCTGAGCGGGAACGTGATCCGCCAGAACACGTGAAACGGCGACGCTTTCAGGCTCTGCGCCGCCTGCAGGAGGGAAGGCGGAATGTTGCGCAGCACGTAGACCACCGGGCCCGCCGCCAGCAGGG
>Ga0247727_10020564_pt1 | contig 10072 bp, 12 predicted proteins | sample WisWelCaveWW1625_FD_202498 | JGI IMG/M metagenome (GOLD analysis project Ga0247727, IMG submission 202498) | Biofilm microbial communities from Wishing Well Cave, Virginia, United States - WW16-25 | ecosystem: Environmental > Aquatic > Deep subsurface > Groundwater > Cave microbial mat | place...
CCCGCTTCACGAGGGCCTCGCCCTCGAGCGTGAACTCCAGAACCGGCTGTTCGCAATGGGCGACGCGAAGGAGGGGTTCCGAGCGTTCCTGGAGAAGCGAAAGCCGAAGTTCCAGGGGAAGTGAGGTTCCGCGGCGGTCCCCATGGACTTCGAAACGATCCTCGTCGAGCACCGCGGGCCCATCGGCCTCGTGACCCTGAATCGGCCGGACAAACTCAACGCGATGTCGACCCCGATGAAGGCGGAACTCGTCCGGGCGTTGCGCGCCCTCGGCGACGATTCCGAAACGCGGGTGCTCGTCCTCACGGGCGCGGGAGACAAGGCCTTCGTCGCGGGCGCAGACATCTCGGAATTCTCCGGCCGCACGTCCGTAGAGCAGTGGCGCATGTACGAACGCGGGACCATCTACAGCGCCATCGACGGGGTCGAGAAGCCGATCCTCGCGATGATCAACGGCTACTGCCTCGGGGGCGGCCTCGAGCTCGCGATGGCGTGCGACATCCGGATCGCGTCCGAGCGAGCCTCGTTCGGGCAGACGGAAGTCAACATCGGGATCATTCCCGGAGGCGGAGGGAGCCAGCGGCTGCCCCGACTCGTGGGCCTCGGGAACGCTCTCAAGCTCGCGCTCACGGGGGACCGCATCGACGCGCACGACGCCCTGCGGATGGGACTCGTGGACGAGGTCGTACCCCATGGCAAGCTCCAGGACCGCACGATGGAGGTCGCGGAACGGATCGCGGGGAAGTCCGCCGTCGCGGTGCGGCTCACGAAGGCGGCGATCCGGGCCTCCGCGCATCTTCCCCTGGACCAGGGCCTTCGGTACGAGGAGACTCTGTTCGCCCTCGCGATGTCGACGGCGGACAAGGAGGAAGGGGTCCGCGCGTTCCTCGAGAAGCGCGAACCCGCCTGGCACGACCGCTGACGTTCTCCATGGAGGGAATCAGTTCTCGCGTGCGATAACCGTATGGGAGCCCTCTTAACGGGTCACGCGGGTCGTTGGGCCCCTCATGTCCTCGTACTCGGGGATCGCCTCAGCAGCCGTGGCTCTCGCCCTGGCCTTCCTCGCGATCGGCCAGCCCGTCTGGGAGTGGCGGCTCACGGGACCGACCCAGGAGGAGCTGTGGTCCTACCGCCTGTTCGGGGTGGACCACGTCATCACGAATGTCAGCTCCGGGACGAGCACGGCCACGACGTACAGCTACTACGACCTTCCGGGTCAGCCCCGAATGTCCGCACTATTCGTGGAAATCGTCCGTTGGTACGTGCTCGCGGCTCTCGCGGGCATCGCGGGAGTCGGCCTGAACATCGCGACGGTCCTGAAGAAACTCCGAGGGACGTTCGCGGGGCTCGGCTACCTCGGCGCGTGCGCGATGAGCCTCTACGCGGGTCTGTATTTCATCTTCGCGGTCCCCGGCGCCGCCCTGCCCGCGCCCACCGGCCAGACGATCCCGGACTTCCGCGGCCAGTTCCTGTTCACCCAGGGTGGCCTCAACATGATCCTCTCCTGGACTCCCCTCGCGGGGTGGTTCCTCGTCCTCGGCATGGGCCTCGTGTTCGCGTGGGGTTCCTCCGAGATATGGCATGTCCGCGTCCGGACGGTCCGACCGGCTCCCGCGGCGATGCCCAGGCCCGTCGCAACCCCGCAGACCCTTCCGCCCGCCCCGACGGTCCAAGTCACCGCGGAGCCGATCGAGGAACCCGACATCGACGAGGTGTTCGTGATTGCGCCGAGCGGACTCCTTGTGAAACACATGTCCCGGAGCCTGCTGAGCGACAAGGACCGCGACGTGGTCGGCGGAATGATCTCCGTCGTCTCGAACTTCGTCCGCGATGCCTTCACCGAAAAGGACGGACAGGTCCAGGAGATCCAGCTCGGCGGACATCGATTCATCATGTACAACGAAGCGAACCTCGTGATCGCGGTCATGGTCGGAAAAGGGTCCACAGAGGACATCCTCCACCGGCTCAGGCACCTCTCCACGTGCCTCAAGGACCGCTACGGGGACCGGCTCTTGATGTGGGACGGAGAACCGCTCGACGGGATCGAGGACGAACTCGTCGTCCTCTGGGAACCGTTCTTCGTGCCCCCGCCTCCGGCGGATTGAGATCGGCTAGGGGTTCACCGGTTCACCCCCGGGAAAGGCTTTAAGGTTCGGGCGCCTCCGTGCAGCGGCCGTTGGGCGGACTCCGGCGCGGGGGAACGATATGGGCGTGACAGACCGAGCCATCGTCCTGCTGTCCGGAGGAGTTGATTCCGCCGTGGCCCTCGTTTGGGCGAAGGAGCAGGGCTGGGACATCCGTCCCCTGACGTTCGATTACTTCGCGCGGCCCACGAAGGAACGGGCGGCGATCGAAGCCCTCGCAGCCCACACGGGAATCGGGCCGATCCGCCACGTGGACCTGCCCTTCCTCAAGGAGGTCGACGACCTCCGCAAGGAAGGCGTTTCCAACCGGGCTTTGCTCGAGGCGCCCGAAAGCTACGTTCCTGCTCGGAACCTGATCTTCTACGGAATTGCCGCCCACTTCGCGGAACGAGACGGCGTCACGCGAATCATCGGTGGGCACAACGGAATCGACCCGAAGGCCTTCCCAGACTCCAGCCCGGAGTTCTTCGACTTCATCAACAAGGTCTACCGTCTCGGCCTGTGGACCTCAGGGCGCGCGCCGATCGAGGTGGTCGTGCCCCTGAGCGGGAAGTCGAAGGCGGACGTCGTCCGGATGGGACTCGATCGGAGGATCCCGTTCGAAGTCACGTGGTCCTGCTACTGGGACCGCGACCGCCACTGCGGGGTGTGCCCGTCGTGCCGCGAGCGCCGCCAGGCCTTCGCGGAGGCGGGCGCGCGGGACCCCGTCCCGTACGACGCCTGACCCGCGGGGCCGCGAAAGATTAATGGCGAGGCGCGGTTCCCCGACGCGCGCATGTACGTGACCACAATCCGGTCCGTTGCGGCAACGAGGTTTCTGGAAGAGGGAAGCCGGAACATCCGGATGCGCCAGCTCATCGGGCGCGAGGACGGCGCCCGAAAGACGGCGATGCACGAGCTCACCCTTGGGAAGGGCGGCCATTCCGCGAAGCACGCCCACGCCTGGGACCACCAGCTCGTCGTCGTCGTGGGACGAGGACTCGCGGTGATCGGGCGCCGGCGGATCGAGCTCCGGCCCGGGATTGTCCTCCTCGTCCAGTCGGGCGAGGTGCACCAGTTCTTCCAGAGAGGGCGAGGCCCGCTTCGGTTGCTCAGCGTGACGCCGATCTGACCGCGGCCGCGGGCCGGGGAAAGCATATATGGCCGACGCGGCCCTGAGCATCCGCGATGAAGCTCGGGATCACGGAGTACATCGACTGTGCCCACCACCTCCCGGGTCACGAACGGTGCGGGTCGATGCACGGCCACACGTACCAAGTCGACGTGCACATCGAGGGAGATCCGAAGGGAGGGATGATCCTGGACTTCGCCGAGATCAAGAAAAAAGCCCGGGCCGTCCTCGCGGAGTACGACCACAAGGACTGGAATGACGTCCTCGCGTATCCGACCGTGGAGAACATCTGCGATCTCCTCCACAAGCGGCTCATGGACGCCCTCCGGTTACCCGTTCACGTCCGCGTCTGGGAAGGCCACGGCAAGTGGGCGGAACTCTGAGGCCGAAGTCAGCCTCATAAGGACCGCAAGACTTCACGGAGCCATGTCCGATCTCCTCATGGCGATCGAGGCCGAAGCCCGCGGGGATTTCGCTGCCGCCCTCGAGCACTACGTGAAGCTCGCCGACAGGAGCTCGTCGTTGGACCGGATCGGGATTTTCCAGGCCCTCGCCCGATGCCACGAGAAGCTCGGCCGCCTCCGAGAAGCGGGCACGTGGAGGCAACAGGCGGGTCGGGGATACCTGGCCCTATCGGACGATGTAATGAAGGCCGACGAGCGACAATACCTTGCCCTCGTCGAATACCGCAACGCAGTGCAGGACCTCCACGCGGATCCCGCGATTTCCGAGGTCGCGAAGGAGTACGCAGCGGTCCTGAAGGAAAACTTCTCGGAGGGGGCGGAGGGCCTCACGCACGAAGGGTTGTTCGCGGGTGCGTTCTTCCAGAGCCTCGGAGACCATCTCCTCGCGGCGAAGTACTTCTTCGACACCGCGGAGGTCCTGAGCGAGCAGGCGGCGGACTCGAACGATCGGGTTCTTCGGGAGGCCGCGGTGGATGCCTACGATCGGGCCCACGCATCCGCGATGAAGGCAGGCCGTGCGGACGTCGCGCGCGTCGCCCAAGTGCGTGCCTCCGACCTCCGGCAGATGGACTGAGGTCGGACCATGTGCACCCTCATCGCCCTCTGGCGGCGGGTACCGACCTACGACCTCGTTGTCGGGATGAACCGTGACGAGTCCGCGACCCGGCCTGCGGACGCTCCAGCGTTCCTCGGAGGGAACCCGCCCATCGTCGCCCCGCGCGACCGCAAGGCAGGAGGCTCGTGGATCGGAGTGAACGGCGAGGGTCTCGTCGTTGCGCTGTCGAACCGCCGCGGCCCCCCCTCTTCGGGCCCCCGCTCGCGCGGCCTGCTCGTCCTCGAGGCTCTGGGGAAGTCGACCCCGGTCGCGGTCGAAATCCTCCTCCAACAGAAGACCGAAGAACAATCGTACAATCCCTGGAACCTGATGGCGCTGAACCGCGATGACCTGCGGTTCCTCACCTACGACGGAGCCATCTCGATGACCCGGGGCCACGAAGGACTCAACGTCCTCACGAACGAGGGTGCGAACGTGGTGACGGATTCCAAGACGGTCGCCGTCCAGAACCTCCTTGCGAAGGCCCCGACCGGATCGATCCACGACACCGTGCGCACCATGCAATCGGCCCTGAGGACCCACGGAGCGGGCTCAAACCCGGCTCTCTGTGTTCACCGCCAGGGGGGTGGGACCGTATCCTCGATCCTGATCGCCCTGAACAACGCAGACCCTTCGGAGGACGTCCTCCTGTACGCGGACGGCCCCCCGTGCTCGACGCCCTTCCGTGATTACGGAGAGGCGATCCGACGCCTATCCCGGGCGACCTAATCCGGCTGAACTCCGGGCGCCCAAAAGCCTTTGTCCCCGGGTCGGGTTCGGCCGCGCGTTGCCCGGGATCACGGATGTCCACGTCCACATCGAACCGTACCGGTCCCTCCATCCGGAGGTCCTCGAATCGATGCGGACCACGGTGCCGGGCTTCGACGGACTCGCCCGGATCATGGACGAGCCCCGGGCGTTCCTGGACCATCTGGACGCGGTCGGCGTCGAGCGGGCGTGCCTGATCAACTACGTCGCACGCGAGGTCATGGGTCTCACGGAGGACGTGAACCGCTTCGTCTCCTTGTACGCCAAGGAAGACCGTCGACGGCTCATCCCCTTCGGTGGCATCGACCCGAGACGTTCGAAGAATCCGAAACGGGACGTCGAGCGGCTCGCCTCGAAGCTTGAAGTCGGCGGGCTCAAGATTCATCCGCCCCATCAGCTGTTCGCCGCGAACGCCTATGCGGAGGGCCGGATGCCCGCCCTTCGAACGATCTATGAGACCGCGGAGCGCCTCGGCCTACCCGTGATGGTCCACACGGGTACGTCGATCTTTCCAGGCGCCCGTTCGAAGTACGGCGACCCGATGGCCCTCGACGACGTTGCGCAGGACTTCCCCAACCTCACCGTGATCATGGCCCACGGCGGTCGGCCGCTATGGTGCGACGTCGCGTTCTATCTCGTCCGCCGCCACCCGAACCTCTACCTGGACATCTCGAGCATCCCGCCGAAGCGGCTTCTCGAGTGGTTCCCGCGGATCGAGGAAATACCGGACAAGGCGCTCTTCGGGTCCGACTGGCCCGGCCCCGGAGTCCCCGGGATGCGCGAGGAGGTCGATAGTCTGCGAGCCTTGCCCCTCTCCGCGAGCCTGCTCGAGCGACTCTTCGTCACGAACGCGCGCCGAATCTTCCCTTGAGGGCACTACCAGCGCCTACGGCGGTTCGAGAGGCTTTCTGGTACGCCCGTTCCTTCGCTGTTCCGACGCCGGAATCAGGCCAGGGCCGGCCTCACGCTGCGGCTAGGACCCGGAACGCCTCGCAATACTCGTTCCCGTTCTCGACCTCCGGCGTGCTGTCGAAGACGACGCCGTCGGCCGTGAATACGAGCTTCCCGGCGTCGAGCACGACAATCCCGTACCCTTCGATGACCCACCGGTACACGACCCCTAGGAACGCCGTCGTTCCTTCCGTCAGGTCGCTGCTGATGATGTAGTTCGCCTTGTCCACGAGGGCGTCCCCCGTCTTCGAGTTCGTCGCCGTGCCGCGCCACTGCACGTGGACCGAGATGGCCACGGCATTCCCCGACTCATCGAAGAAGGTCGTCGTGTCGACCTGAATCGTCGCATCGAGGATCACGCGGAACCCTCTGCAATTGGCGAGCACGAGGCCGGAAATCTGGAAGACGTCCGAGCTCTTCTGCGGCGCAATCGCGACCGCCGAAGCCGCGAGGCCGAAACCCAGGCCGAAGATCCCTAGCACAACCAAGACACTAGCACGAGTATGACTCAATCCGCTCACCTCTCCCCGCAGGGCGCTCTGGCATCTCTCGACGCCCCTCCCTCCTGTATCCGTTTCGGCGCATATGAAGCATTTTCACCCTACGACGTGCATCTATCGGTGGCTGTCGAGACGGGGATCACCAATTCAGCGACGATCGCGCACGCCCTCCGGCTAGAGGCGCACCTCCTCGCGCGCATCGATTCGGTACAGAGTCGGGTGGGGTTCAGGCAAAGTCCTTAATCCCGCGGATCCCTCGCGAAGGACGGAGATTCGCATGGACGACGACAAGGAACAGGTCATCACGCTTGGCGGCGGCTGCTTCTGGTGTCTCCAGCCGATCTTCCAGGAGCTGCGCGGCGTCACGAAGGCTGTGGTCGGCTATGCCGGCGGGACTGTGGCGAACCCCTCGTACGAGCACGTGTGCACGGAGACGACGGGGCACGCGGAAGTCATCCAGGTCACGTTCAATACGAGCGTAATCTCCTACGAGGACCTCCTGCGCGTCTTCCTCACGATCCACGATCCGACGACCCCGAACCGCCAGGGCCACGACGTCGGCACGCAGTATCGCTCCGCGATCTTCTACCACACGCCAGAGCAGAAGGCCTCGGCGGACCGGGTAATCGCAGAGATCACAAAGGATGGGCTCTGGGCCGACCCCATCGTCACAGAGGTCACGCCGTTCAAGGCATTCTACCGCGCAGAGGAGTACCACCAGGACTACTTCAAGAAGAACCCTTGGGCCGGATACTGCCGCGCGGTCATCAAGCCCAAGGTCGCGAAGTTCCGGAAGACATTCGCGGAGCGGCTCCAGCAACCGGCCACGGCCTGAGGTCGTCGACCCAGAGGTCGCGGGAAGAGCCCCGCCTCCATTCTTCCAGCGTTCACAATCCAAAGACCCTTTAACTGCCCCCTGTTTCACTCCTTTCCGTGGCCGACAACCGCCTCGCGAAGGAGACGTCCTCCTACCTGAAAGGCGCGGCCCACCAGCCGGTAGACTGGTACCCGTGGGGAGATGACGCCTTCCGAAGGGCGAAGGAGCTCGACCGCCCGATCCTCCTCGATGTCGGCGCATCGTGGTGCCACTGGTGCCACGTGATCGATCGTGAGTCGTACGAGGATCCGGCCCTCGCGAAGGTGATCAACGAGCATTTCGTCGCGGTCAAGGTCGATCGCGATGAGCGGCCCGACGTCGACGCGCGGTACCAGCAGGCGGTCGGTGCGCTGAACGGCCAAGGCGGGTGGCCCCTCACCGCGTTCCTCACCCCCGACGGAAAAGTGTTCTACGGGGGCACGTACTTCCCGCCGAAAGACGCGCACGGGCGACCCAGCTTCCAGCGGGTCCTCCTCGCGGTCTCGGACCATTACCGCACGGCGAAGGCGGAAGCCCTACGGGACGCGGAGGCGCTTCACCAGGCCCTCGCGGAGGAGCGTGGACTCCTCGCGTCGGAGGGCGCGGTCAACGAGGCGATGCTCAAGACGTCCGTCGAGGCCGTGCGGGGCGCCTTCGACCCCGTGAACGGCGGTTTTGGCACGGCGCCAAAGTTCCCCCACGCCGGGACCGTGGAGTTCCTCATGGCTCGCTACCACCGGACCCGTGAGGACGGCCTGCGGTCCGTCGTCGTGCGGACCCTGAGGGCCATGGCGAAGGGCGGGGTGTTCGACCAGATCGGCGGCGGATTCCACCGCTACTCCACGGACGCGCAGTGGATCGTCCCGCACTTCGAGAAGATGCTCTACGACAACGCGGGCCTCCTGACGAACTACGTCCACGCTTGGCAGCTGACCCGGGAACCCCTTTTCCGAGAGACCGCGGAGGGCATCCTCGCGTGGCTCGAAGAGGTCCTCTCCGATCGGGAGCGCGGCAGCTTCTACGCGAGCCAGGACGCGGACGTCGGGCTCGACGACGACGGCGACTACTTCACGTGGAGCGTCGACGAGCTTCGAGAGGCCGTCGACCCCGACGAGGCGCGGGTCCTCGCGGCCCACTACGACATCGTGGAGCACGGCGAGATGCACCACAACCGCCGGAAGAATGTCCTGTACGTGGACAAGGAGCCCGACCTCGTCTCGAAGGAGCTGGGGCTGCCGCTGGACCGAGTCATGGCCCTCCTGGGGAGCGGCAAGGCGAAGATGCGGGCCGCGCGGTTCCTCCGGACCGCCCCTGCCGTCGACCGGACGATCTACGCGGGCTGGAACGGGATGATGGTCGCGGCGACCCTTCGCGCGGGGATGGCCTTCGCCCGCGAGGACGTGAAGGCGTTCGCGATCAAGACGCTCCACCGAATCCTCGACGAGCTGTGGACCCAGGACCTAGGAATGTGGCACGCGACCCTCGACGGCGCGCGGAAGGTGCGAGGCCTCCTCGAGGATCACGTATACGTCGCTGACGCCCTCCTCGCCGCGTACACGGCGACCGCGGAGGCGGTCTACCTCCGGAAGGCCGAGGAGGTCATGGGGTTCGTCCTGAGGCACTTCTGGGACGCGCGGAAGGGAGGCTTCCTCGACGTCGCGGAGGACCTCAACGAGGGCGGCGGGCTCACGACCCTGCAGATCCGGCGGAGGCCCATCGAGGACTCGCCCTATGCGGGCGTGAACGCGATCGCGGCCCTTTGTCTCCAGCGGCTACACGCGCTCACGGGGAACGACGAGTATCGGCTGAGGCACGACGAGCTCATGATGTCCTTCGCGGGCGACGCCCGGAGGTACGGGGCGATCTACTGCGGGACGTACTTCCTTGCCGCCGAGCTCTGGGTCCACAAGCCCGCGGAGGTCGTGATTCTCGGACCGCGGGAGGACCCGCGGTTCAAGGCCCTCCATGCCGCCGCGTCGTCCTCGTACGCGCCGAGCCGGTCCGTGCTCGTGACGGAGGGTCGCGAGTCGTACCTGCCCGCCCTCGTCGAACCGATGCTTCGCACGAAAGAAGCCAAGGCGGGGCCGGTCGCGTTCATCTGCAAGGGCACGACGTGTTCGCCGCCGACCGCGGACCCGGAGCGGGTCAAGGCCCTCCTCGAGGCGGGCGGCTGATCCGTGCGCCGTCGTGGCACGGGTTTTCAAAGGTGCCGTCACGCTTATCGCGTCCGCGTCCGAGGGTTTATGACCCGGCTCCGCGGTGCTAGACCCAAGGTTCGACACCATTCGTCCCCATGGTACCCCCGTCCTTCTGATCGGGTGTGGCGCGATCGGCGCGGTGATCGCGAAACACCTGGTCTCAAGCGAGTCGATTTCTGAACTTGTCCTCGCGGACGTGGACCTCGACGCGGCGAAGCGCGTGGGCTCCGCGGTGCGCAACGCCAAGGTGCGGACGATGGATCTCGACGCGGGGGACTCAGGCGCCCTCCGGAAGGCCATGGAGGGGATCCGCCTCGTCGTGAACGCGACGGTCCCGCGGTTCAACGAAGGGATCCTCGCGGCGGCCCTCGAATCGGACGCGGACTACCTGGACCTCGCGATGGGCGAGGAGGACCCGTTCGACCACGACGGGGCGTGGAAGGCCCGTGGGCGGACGGCCCTGGTCGGGATGGGCGAGGACCCCG